>VYKP01000231.1_pt1 | contig 12815 bp, 7 predicted proteins | sample 5114551 | NCBI WGS metagenome assembly VYKP01 (sample SAMN12291777, study PRJNA351875) | freshwater metagenome | isolation source: freshwater lake | place: USA: Michigan, Baseline Lake | collected 2013-08-09
GGGGCAGGTCAGCGGCCGTGAGAGCCACCTTCGGCTTGGTCGCTGGCGTTGTCTGGAACTCGCCACGCCGATGGCCCGGGCGGCGAACACCGGGTTGTCGGCGTTGATCGACCATCACGGGCGGTTCGTCGAGCCCGATTCCGCAGCGGCTTCGGCTTTGGGTGTGGAAGGGGTCCCGCCGCGGACCTTCGATCGCGACGGCGTGATCGTCGGTACACTCCGAACCGGAGCGGCGTTGTCGTGGTATGGCCGGCTGGGCGATCTTGCTGGCTGGGGCTGCTTGGGCGGCCTGATCGGCATGTCGCTTCGGACGGCGTGGCGAGCGTTCAAGCGTCGCAGGGATCGGAAAGCGGAAGAGTCAACCCGGGCGGCCTAAGCCCGCGAGGAGTTTCACGAATGGGACAGCAGGCACGATGGGCGTTGCGTATGGCTTTAGCGGCGGGTCTGGTCGCGATGGCGGGGGGGTGCGAATCCGGCCCTGAGCGCACGGGCTCGCCGATCGCGGATAAGAGCCGGCCCCGCATCGTGCGTCCCGGCGCGCCGGCGGTCTCCGCGGACGGCGAGGTTTATCGCGATCCCAGCCGGGCGGTCGCTTCGAACACGGCTCAGCCTGCGGCGGCGCCCAAGCCCTCCACCCCGTCCGCCAACACGAACCGTCCCGCTCCGGCCATTGATCTGGACGAGCCTTCGACGCCCGCGGCGACGCCCTCCACGCCCCCCGCGGCCAAGCCGGTTGCGGCGGGAAGCACCCCCAAGCCCGCGACACCCTCGCGCGAGCCCGCGATCGATCTGGACGACTCCACCCCGAGCAAGCCAGCCACTCCGGCCCCCCAGCCGGTCGAGCGCCCCACCCCGCGTCCGGAAGCCGCGCCGGTGCGTCCGGACACGCCGGCTCCCGCCGCTCCGGCTACGACGACCGCCGATCTGGCGACCGAAGCCGGTATCACCGAGTTCGCGATCTCGCTGATCGAATCGCTCTCGCGGAGCCCGCAGCCCGATGTTCGTGCCAACGCGGTGGAAGCCGCGGGCATGACGCCCCGCCGCCTCGAAAGCGTGATCGTCGCCGGTCTGGCCGATCAGAACGAGGGCGTGCAGTCGGTCGCGGCGATGACCATCGGCAAGCAGCGGCTGGTGTCGCTCGCCCCACGCACGCGCGCTCTGCTCTCCAACGCTTCGCCCTACGTCGAGACCTCGGCGATCATGGCACTGTCGAGGAACGGCGAAGTCGTGGACGACGCGAAGATGTCGCGGCTTGGCGAGCTTCTCTTCACCAGCCCCTCCCCGCGGGTTCGTGCGCACGTCGCGTTCCTGATCGGCGAGATTGGCAACGACTCGGCGCTCCCCATGCTCAAGGACGCGGCGGCCCGAAAGATGCCCCTGGCCGCTCCCGGCGAGTACAACAACATGATGCTCCAGTTCTCCGAAGCGATGTTCAAGCTCGGCGACACGGCCCAGATCGAGAGCATCCGCTCGGCGCTTACGCCCGGTCGTCCGGACGACCTGGAAGCCACAGCCGCCGCGGCTCAGATTCTGGGCGAACTTGGCGACAAAAAGCCCATCGATCAGATGGTCTACCTCTCCGCGTACCGCGATCCGACCTCCAAGCAGCTTTATCCGGCCGAGGTGCGAATGCAGATCGCGTCCTCGCTGGGCAAGCTCGGCCTGGACCGCGGCGGCTTCATCGCGGATGAGTTCCACAAGAACGAGGACCCGGCTTTGCGCGCACAGGCGGCCGCCGTCTACGGGGACACGGGCCGTCCGGAGCACCTGCCCAAGCTTGTCGAGTTGATGCAGGACCCGGTCGAGCAGGTGCGGATCACGGCGGCGGCGGCGGTGCTCAAGATCGCGCGCCGGACCGGTGCTCTGACGAAGTGAGGCAGGGTCTGGAAGGTTTGTGTTTGGGCTCCCTGGGGGAGCCCTGTTTCCGGGGCGGTTGACAGCGGCGGCGGGATCCGTTATTTATCCCAACCCGGCGTCAAAGCGGCGACGGCTCGACCTATAGTCGGCCCTTTCCCGGAACCGAACCTCCGCCCGGCTTCGTAAGGACTTTTCCAGGCGTGTGCCGTGCTTTGGCGCCGCACCGTCGGAAGAGCCAAGGGAGTGGGCGGGTTTGGGGGGGATTCGGCGAGAGCCGGAGCGTCCCGAAGCGGCTTTGGGCGTTTGGGGACCGGATTGGGGATGTTGGTGGGGCTTGCGGCGTGGAAAGAGCACCGTTTGCCGGAAGGGAACGGAAAGCAGTCGAGTTGGCCCGTTAGACAGGAGTAGACCGTGCATTTTGTCACCAAGGTTCTGGTCGTGTTCGCGACGATTCTCAGCGTCTTCCTTTCCGCGCTCGTGATTTCGTACGCGGTGAACTCTGATCGTGTGGCCAGCGACTACACGAACCTGCAGGCGCAGCTGGCTTCGTTCCAGGGCGGGCAGCAGGCTTTGGCGCTCGAGCAGGCGACCCAGCTCTCCGCGGCCAAGCAGGAAGCCCAGCGGGCCAAGAGCGACGCCGACAAGGCCGCGAACTCGATGCGGGAGCTTGAGACGCGGGTGCTTCAGATGCTCGCGACCCAGCGCACGCTTCAGGATGCGTCCGACAAGGCGCAGGCTCTGGCGACGCAGCTCGCGACGACCAACGGCACGCAGACGGCTTTGATCGAGGGCCTCCGCAAGGACGCCGACGACAGCCGCACCAAGCAGGTCGAGATCGCCAAGCGGAACGCCGAGCTTGAGAAAGCCATCGCCGACCTTCGCCGCAGCTACGACGCGGCCGAGAACGAGAAGAAGCTCGTCCGCGAGCAGCTCGCGGAAGCCAAGTCTCAGCTTGACGCTCTTCGGGCCGGCGGCGCGACCCTCGGGGCCGCGAAGTCCAACGAGCCGTTCGTCTACACTGGCCCGACGATCTCGGGCAAGGTCGAGGAAGTGACCAAGGACGACGCGACGGGCGAGCTTCTCGCCAAGATCAGCGTCGGCGCCAACGACAACATCCGCGAGAACATGAAGCTCGCCATCCGCCGCGACAACGAGTTCGTCGGGAACCTGGTGGTCCTCAAGACCGACCTCAAGTACGCGATCGGCAAGATCGACCTCCTGGGCCGCTCCGTGACGGTGCAGGTCGGCGATGTCGTTCAGAGCAACCTTCAGTAAGGCCGTGACGCTCCCATCGGGAGCCGCGGACGGTCCGGGCCGACTGTGGCCGGGTCCGTACGGGATGGATCAAGCAGATCTGCGACGCGCCGACGGCGCGAGGAGCGTTCGATGAGTCAGTTTGGAATGCAGATGCCGGGTGGTCGGGTTCGCCGTGGTTCGGCGCCGGACGTCTTCGCCGGGTTGGCCGCTCTGGCGGTCATCGCGATGGCGGTGGCGTGCTTTGTGATGTTCCAGGCGGCGAGCAAGGTCTCTCCGGACGGGTCGCCCTTCTCCCTGCAGGACCCGAAGAAGATCACGTTCAAGAAGTGATCGGGACTGGCTCCGGCGTGACTGCCACCCCTCGTGTGGTCGTCGGGGCGGCCAAAGGGCCGGGATGCTGAATCTCGGACCAAAGCCGGGAACAGGACCCTCAGGCGAAAGACGGATTTGACTTGAAATCCGGTGAATCGGGACTATCTTTACCTCCCGCTCGCGAGGTTCGACAGCCTTGCCAGCGGCGAAAGACGGAAGAATCGGTGTGAAAGCACCGCTCGCAGGCGAAAGCCAGCGGGACAGACAATCTGGGGCGGTAGCTCAATTGGTTAGAGTACCGGACTGTCGATCCGGTGGTTGCGGGTTCGAGTCCCGTCCGCCTCGCTTGAAGAAAGGGCCTGGTTTTCCAGGCCTTTTTCTATTTTTTGAACCACGGACCCTAACAGCCCAATCCGGTATCGTCCTGAGGTCGGCAGTTCTAGTACCGGAAATCGAGGCGACGATTAAGCGGCTAGCTGTTGGGGGAGCCAAGTGCTTTGCGGGCATTCCGTCTCAGCCATTCTCCGATCGCCTTCCAGTCTTCGACCTGTACGGCCAGCGGGCGACCGCCTCGGCGTCCTGGATTGGTCGCCACGGGATGGTTGAGTCTGCCGAACAGCCCCGTCCCGTCATGGGCAACGATGGGGACGGTGCGTTCTGCCGCTTTCAACGTGGAGGTCGGAATGTCGTACACCAAGCAAAGCGATTGCCCAGCGATTCTGCCCAAGGCAGCTATTGCCTGTGGTTGTAGAACACGAATCGTCTCGGCGAGCCAAGGACGACACTTCTCTTGGACATCCTTCGGCACATCATCGCTCATGCCCCCGGGCTTCAAGCACAAGACGGCATTAGTCAGATGAACTTCGCTGGGTACTAGGCCAGTCGCCTCCAACAGCGTCCGCAGGTTGCGGTTGGTCGGATTGTCCCCCGGCATCCAATCGTCAACTGAGCATTTGTCCAAACCTGCGGGATCTTGGCCAACGACCAAGAGCCGAGGGCGGCGTGATGCCAGCTTCTGTCCCCGCCACTCCAAGTACGCCCATGTCGAGGGATGCTCGCAGTTTCTCGGATTAGCCATGCCGGGACAGCGGTCGCAGGCTCGGCAAGCCCGAACAAGAGCCTCGTATGGAGTGACGGTCTTCTCGAATTGCCCCATGCCCCTGAGCTTAGCGGTTCCCTCGCCACCCCTTCGCTTCTGGACCTTCTTTCGAAACTGTGAACCGCTGAATGGACTGGCGAGACGTTGGCGGGTATCACACCGCCCGTCATGGAACGACGAGCAGGCAAGACCGTCAGCGTCAGTTGGTCCCCAGCCCAAGGTCAGTACCGCAAGTACGTCGGCTACCAGCTTGGGCGGAACGGCAAGCCGCAGCCGAAGTGCTGGGACCTGGTCGCGAGGCGGTTACTTGTCCTTCAGCATGCCGTTCTGCCTGTACTTCTCCTCGTACTTCTTGAGCAGTTCGGTCTGTTTCGTCGAGAGATCCAGGGCTCGGCCGTCGATCCAGCCTCGTTCGACGCGGGTGGTGACTTCGAGGATGTTGCCGTCGGCGATCAGGAGCGTTGCGGGGCGGCCTGTTTGCAGGGTGCCGAGCTGGTCGCCGACGCCGAGGATTTCGGCGGGCCACTGTGTGATGGCTTTCACGGCGTCGGCCTGGTCGAGGCCGTAGGCGGCGGCGGTGCCGGCGTAGTGGGGGAGGTTGCGTTCGTTGGCGGGCTCTTCGCCGCTTGCGATGCAGAAGCGGATGCCGGCGTTCTTGAGGGCTTTGGGGAGGCGGAACGCTTCGTCGTAGGGCGAGTCGCTTCGGCGGGGCATGCGGTTGACGTTGTCGATGATGACGGGCACGTCGTGCTTCTTGAGGAGTTCGGCGGCGAGGAGAGCGTCGCGGCCGCCGACGATGACGGTGCGGAGCTTGCGTTCGGCGAGGAAAGCGACGGCGGAGGTGATCTGGTCGACGTCGGACGCGAGGACGAAGACGCGGGCGCCTTTCACGCGGTCTTCGGGGTTTGCAAAGAGGGGCCGCATGGCTTCCCAGCGGAGGTCGATCGAGCGATCGGCGTAGGCGGTGCGTTCGGCGTCGTAGGAACGGGCTTTGTCGAGGAGCTCGGCGATTCTGTCGAGCGGGCGAGCTTCATCTCGCGGGGCGGGCGTGTCCTGGCGGCCCTCGCCGCCGCCGCGTTCGGCCGGGGTGGTGTCGGACCTGACGTTGGGCCAGGCGAGCACGATGCCCGCGGAGCCGGCGACGGTGAGGTCGTCGTTGGTCCAGCCATGCATGCGGATGACGCTGACCTGTCCGGGCACCGTGCCGCCCTGCGGGAAGAGGCCGGCCGCGAAGACGCCGCCGGCGCGGGCGACGGGGAGGAACCATGAGTCCGGGTTCACCGCGTGGGCGGGGACGACCTCGGGAGTGAAGTCGCCGGTTTCGTCGGCGTCGCGCGGTTGGCGGAGCGCGGCGATGTCGGTGATGCCGATCGCGGATTGGGGCGCGATGAGGCCCGGGTAGATGTGCTTGCCCGTTGCGTCGATGATCTCCGGCCCGGGCGCGGCGAAGCGAGCGGAAGCGAGGAAGTCGTCGGCTTCCTTGGTGGTGTAGACGCTGGTGAGCTTGCCCTCGGCGAAGATCACCGCTCCGTTCTCGATCGTGCCGTTGGCGACGGTGTGGACCGTGCCGCCCTTGATGATGACCATCCGGGTCTGCGGCGGGGAGACGCGGGTGAGGTCCTGGCCGAACGCGGCGGCCGTGAGAGCGAACGTAAGCGTCAATGCTCTGAGTTTCATCGTGCGGCCTCCATCGTGCTGGTCTTGATCTCTTCCGTGCCGCACTCGCCGCGGCCACCCCCGGCATCCTTGCCGGACTCCTCGGTCGGGCGACGTCTGCCTCCGCCTCCGCCGCCGGTGCGGGGCCCTGCGGAAGAAGAGCGGTCGGACTTGTCCTTGAGGAGCTTTTGCGTGATGCGTTCACGGTCCGCCGCGTTCTGGGCTCGGAGCTGGGCGTCCTGCTCGATCGAGAAGCGTTGCACGCCGTCGACGAAGGTGCGCTCGCATCGGGTGAGCGAAGAGAGCGGGTGTCCGGACCAGACGACCAGGTCGGCTTGCTTGCCCTCCTCGACGCTTCCGACGAAGGCGTCAATCTTGAGCTGTTTGGCGGGGTTGAGGGTGACGAACGCGAGGGCTTCTTCGTCGGAGAGGCGGCCGTACTTGACGGCTTTCGCGGCTTCGGTGTTGAGGCGGCGTGCGAGTTCGGAGTCGTCGGAGTTGAAGGAGCAGAGGACGCCGACGCGGTGCATGAGCGGGAACGCGAAGGGGATGGCGTCCTGCACCTCGACCTTGAAAGCCCACCAGTCGGAGAAGCCGGAGGCTCCGCCGGAGTACTCCTTCAGGGCTTCTGCGACCTTGTAGCCTTCGAGGATGTGCTGGTAGGTTCCGATCTTAAAGCCAAAGTCGCGGGCGACGTGGGAGAGCATGAGGATCTCGTCCTGCCGGTAGCTGTGGCAGTGGACGAGGCGCGTGCCGGCGAGGATCTCGGCGAGGGGCTCGAGTTCGAGGTCGCGCGGGTGCTTGGGGTCCTTGGCGCGAGCGGCGGCGTACTCCTTGGCGGCGTGGAAGCGGTCACGGATCTGGGCTTCCACGCCCATGCGGGTCTGCGGGTAGCGGTAGGTGCTTTGGTTGCCGGAGTTGCCGCGTTTGGGGTTCTCGCCGAGGGCGAACTTGATGCCCGGCGCGGCTTCGGTCATTTTCATGCCGAGGGGATCGACGACGCCCCAGCGGAGTTTGGTGATGGTGTTCTGGCCGCCGATGGAGTTGGCGGAGCCGTGGAGGTTGTTGACGGCGGTGACGCCGCCGGCGAGCTGGCGGTACCAGTTGATGTCGTCGGGGTTGAGCTCATCTTCGATGCGGACCATGCTGGTGACGGCGCGGCCGGATTCGTTCGCGTTGCGGAGGCCGGTGTGCGAGTGGCAGTCGATGATGCCGGGCGTCACGTGCTTGCCCTTGGCGTCGATCTCGCGCCAGGGCTGGCGGATCCTGACGCCATTCTGGAGCCATGCGGCGAACTCATCGGCGGTGCCGACGAAGACGATCTTGCCGCTTGCGATCGCGACGGTGGCGTCCTTGATGGTGTTCTTTGGACCAAGCGTCCAGACGGTCGCGTTGCGGATGACCGTGTCGGGTTCTTCGCCGGAGCCAAACGCGGGCGGGAGCGTGCCGTACGCCTGGAACGGGACGGGGATGGTCTCGGGAATGTCGGCGAGGACATCGGGATTGCCGGGCTGGCGTTCGGCACGCCAGGCGACCACCCGGCCGTTCGTGAGCGTCATGGTGCCTTCGAGCGCGCCGTCCTTGAGGGTGGCGCTCGACTTGATCTTGCCCTCGCGGCCGTAGGGCTTGAGGTCGACGGCGTAGGTCAGCGTCGAGTCGTCAACGGATGCTTCCGCCGGTGCGACGATGCGGCCGCGCTCGTTGAGGACGACTTTCCCGTCGGACTTGATGTGAAGGGTGCCGCGATCGGGGTTGGGCTGGCCGTCGATGAGCGTGATGCGCCAGCGGCCGACGAGCTTGTCGTCGAACTTGGGCTTGCGGTCGCCTTTGCGGGCGGGCTCGGCTTCGGGCTGGACGCGGACGGCTTTGTAGGCGTGTTTGGAGCCGTCGGGCAGGGTGCTTTCGCCGATGAGCGAATCGCCGTCGATGGTGATGGAGTCGACGGAATCTCCTTCGCCGCCGAGGTTCTTGAGGCTGTGGCGGAAGCGGAGGAGGTTGCCGGCGGCGACGACGTCCTCGGCGGAGATGAGGGTCGGGTCGCCCTCGGCTTTGGTGAACTTGAGGTCGACTTTGCTGGCGGTGACGGTGAGGAAGAGCTGGTCCTTGGCGTCGGCGTTTTTGAGGGCGCCGTCGGCTTCGGTCACGCGCCACGTGCCGATCGAGGCGGCGGCGGGGAGGCGTGTGGACCGGAAGTCGAACGTGCGGCCGTCGGGACGGAGTCCCTTGCCGACGAAGGCGGCTGGCTTGCCGTTCTCGCGGAGCACGGTGCCGGTGAGGGTGAACATGCCCTGCTGCTTGTCGAGCGGTTCATGGTCGAAGATGAGGGTGATGCCGTCGGGATTCAAGCTGTCGGTCTTGACCTGGGCGGTGGAGCGTTTGCCGTCCTTGATGATCGTGGCTTTGGGGCTTTTGAACGGTGTGCCGCCGAGTTCGCCGTCGAACTGGATGAATCGCTCGCTGGGCGGGCCTTTGGCTCCGGGAAGCTCGACGGACCACATGCCGGAGACGTCGATCGAGAAGGTCGCGAACTCGAAGCGGCGGCCCTCGACCCAGACGGACATGATCTTGGGCGTGCCGGAGGGTTTGCGAGCTTCCGAGTCGGACTTGTCGGAGGTGTCGTCTTTCGCTTGGTCGCTCTTGGACTCGTCGGGAGTGGTGGAAGCGGAAGCGAAGAGCTCCTGGTCGGCGACGATGAGGTTGGCGACCTTGCCGGGCGCGACGGTGCCCAGACGATCCGAGGTGCCGGTGAGTTCGGCCGGCCGGGTGGTGACCATCGCGAGCGCGGCCTGCTTGGGAAGCCCGTGGTCGACGGCTTTGCGAAGCAGGGTGAGGAACTCGCCGCGATCTCTGAGCTTGGACGTGGTGAGGGAAGCCCGAACGCCGGCGTCTTCAAGTCGGGCGAGGTTCGTCGGAGCTTGCTCCCACGCCATCAGTGTGCGGAGGTCCGTCTCTTCCGAGCGACCGACGGAGGAGACGTCGGGGGCGCGTGGATCGTTCAGGGGCACGATCCATGGGTGGGCTTGTTTGAGGTTGGGCGAAGCGGCGGCGAGGGTCTTGACGGCGTCGCTGACGGCTCCGACGCGACGATACTCGGTGCCGCTTCCGACCACGATGGCGGGGAGGGAGTACTCGGTTGCGACGCCGACGGCGCGCATCGCGTCGATCTCATTGTCGACATCGAAGACGAACGGTCTGGACGCCGTGATCGCCGCTGCCCACGCGGGGAGCGGCTCGCCGGAATTCACGCGTGCCCGTGCGTCCTCGATCGTCTGCCGGAGCAGAGCGAGAGCGCCCATACGCGACGTCGGATACGAGCCGAACCAGCCGGAGCCTTCACCATCCTCGCGCGAGCCGAAGCCGCCGGCGGTTTCGAAGGACGCGTTCATCGCCCACGACGGAACGTACACCCGCGGCTGGGGAAGGTTTGGCTCGCTTCCTGTTGGCCCCGGAAGCAGCGAGACGACGGCCGAGGTGCCGCGAAGGACGCCTCCGCGACGTTTGCCCGGATCCATCGGCACCAGCGCGACGGTTCCAAATCCCATGCGTCGAAGCGACTCGGCCGTCGAGCGGTCAAGGCCGGTCTGATCCAGAGCGTGCCGTTCGGCGACGATGTTGACGTTCCAGTGCCGCTGCGTGGTGTTCGCACCGGCTTCGGGCGTGGGACGCGGGACTTCGACCTCCACGAAGGGGTCGATGAAGCCGGCGTAGAGGTGCTGGCCGGAAACATCCCAAACCTGAGCTCCGGCGGGCCACTGATCTTGCGGGAGAGAGCCGCGCGTTCCGACCGCTTGGATCATCCCCGCTCGAACGATCACCACCGCGTCCGCGAGGGTGTCGGAATCGGCCGGGGTCGGGTGGAGGGTGCCTCCAACCAGAACGTGGGTGTTCGGGTCGGTCTGCCGGGGTCCGTTGGTGGGCGGGTTGCCGCCGGGTTGAGCCAATCCCATGGGCAGGGCGGCCAGGACCGAAGCGGACATCGCGATCAGGACGGTTGGGGTCATGGGCGCGAGTCTACCATCCGGGACGTTCTCGCGAAATAGGTGGATGTTCGGCATGCACGGGCCGAACCGGCCCCCTACCGGGGACGTATGCTTGGGTGGTCTTTGCGTCTCTTTCCTTGTCGGCCCCGAGTATCTTCGCGGGCCGCGTGCCCAACCACCGCAGTTGACACGGGGACACGAGGTCCTCGTTTGCCGGAGCTCTTCATGTCGCACTCCCACAGCCACGACCACGCCCACAAGCACGACCAGCACGCGGAAGCTCTGCAGTGCTGCTCGCACCACGAGGTCAAGATCGAGCGGTACATCGTGCTTTGCCTGGCGGGCGGGCTTCTGGTGCTCGTGAGCACGATCTGCAAAGCTCTGAATCTGACCGATCCGGCGGTGGCCAAGCTTCCGGCGGCGATCGGCTCGCTGATTCTCTCGGTCCCGCTGCTGATCGCGGCGGCGACGGAGATCCGGTCGATGAAGCTCTCTTCGTCGACGCTGGCCGCTCTGGCGATTCTCGCGTCGCTCGCGATCGAGGATTACATCGTCGCGGGCTGGCTCGCGTTCATTCTCGTGGTGTTCGGCCAGATGGTCCGCCGGTCGGCTTCGGGCGCCCAGCGTGCGATCGCGGACCTCGTCCAGCTCACGCCGGACGTCGCTCGCGTGGTGGAGAACGGCTCTGAACGCGAGGATGTGGCGCTTTCGCAGGTGACGGTCGGGATGATCGTTCGCGTTCGCCCCGGCGAGAACCTGCCGGTGGACGGCCGGATCATCACGGGCCGGTCGACGATCAACCAAGCTTCTCTGACCGGTGAAGCGGTCCCCGTGGAAGCGGCCAAGGGCGACGAAGTGTTCGCCGGCACGACCAACCTGACCGGCGGCATCGACATCGAGGTCACCCGCGTTGGCGGCGACACGACGATCGGCCGCGTCACGCAGCTGATCCGTCAGGCCGAGCAGAGCCGCACGCCGCGTCAGATGCTCATCGAGCAGGTCGCGTCGTTCTTTGTGCCCGTCGTGCTGAGCGTCGCGGGCATCACGTGGTTCATGATGGCGCAGGACCCGGCCCGTCGTGCCGAAGCCGCTTCGACCGCCGTGTCGGTGCTGGTCGTTACCTGCCCGTCCGCTCTGCTTCTGGCCAGCCCCTCCGCGATGCTCGCCGCGTTCGCCGCGGCCGCTCGCCTGGGCATCCTGATCAAGCAGCCCTCGTACCTTGAGTCCGCCGCCACGATCAACACGGTGGTGTTCGACAAGACCGGCACGCTGACGACCGGCAAGTTCTCTGTCACCCGCCTGACGCCCGCCACGGGCGTGGACGGCGCTCACCTGCTCCGCGCCGCGGCTTTGGGTGAACAGTCGTCCAACCACCCGCTCGCCCAGTCGATCGTGTCCACGGCCAAGCAGGCCCGGATCGAAGTCGATGCGCCCACGGCGTACGAGGAAGTGCACGGCCGCGGCGTGAAGGCTGCGACGACCCTCGGCGACATCTTCGTCGGCCGGGCTTCGTGGCTGATCGAGCTCTCCCCGTCGATCCGCGCCGAGGTGGAAAGCGTCGAGAGCAAGCTCGACGGGATCACCGCGGTGCACGTCATGCAGGGCGGCCAGTACCTCGGCGCTGTCGGCCTCGAAGACACCATCAAGAAGGACACCAAGGGCGTCATCCAGCGTCTCCGCGACCTGGGTGTCAAGCAGGTCGCGATCTTCACCGGTGACCGTCTGAGCGTCGCCAAGCGCGTCGGCACCGCCGTCGGCGTCGACATGATTGAAGCCGAGTGCCTCCCCGAGGAGAAGCACGAGCAGATCAAGTCCCTCGTCCGCGCCGGGCATCGCACCATGATGGTCGGCGACGGCATCAACGACGGCCCGTCGCTCGCGGAAGCGGACGTCGGCGTCGCGATGGGTCTGGCCGGGTCGGACATCGCGGCCAACTCCGCCGGCGTCGCGCTCATGAACGACGATCTGTCCCGCGTGCCGTTCCTGATGGAGCTCGCCCGCCGGACCCGCATGATCATCGCTCAGAACATCGCGGCTTCGATCGTGATCTCGCTGATCGGGCTGGCTTTGGCCGCGACGGGCGTGCTGACGGCGACGGGCTTTGCGGTTCAGATCGCGGCGCTGTACCACTTCGTCGGCGATGTCTTCGTGCTGGCCAACAGCTTCCGTCTCTTCCGGTTCGGCGAGGACTTCGCCGCCGCCGAGGTCGAGACCGAGCCTCTCATCAAGCGTCGCGCGGCTTCGGTCCGCGGTCTTGCGGCTCAGTCTCAGCCGGCATGATGGCGGTTCTTGCGTGACGCGGCGTTCGATCGTCGCGGTACACTGGGACCATGCAAGCGATCCTGTGCGCGATCATGGCGGGGCTGTGCTGGGGCGTCGGTGAGATCTTCACCAAGTCGGTCATCAACACGAAGGAGATCGGCCCCCTGGGCACGGCCTTCGTCCGGGCGGCGGTCACCCTCCCGCTGGCGCTCGCCGGGTTCCTCGTCGCCCACTGGCTCCTCAAGACCGAGACGCAGACGTGGTGGCGCGACATGCGTGGCGTCACGTGGCTCAAGCTGATCTTCGGGTCGGGCGTGCTCGCGGGGTTTGCGGGTGTCTTCTTCTTCTACCTCGGCCTGTCGCTTCCTGGCGGGGATATCTCCAAGCTCCGC
>VYKP01000426.1_pt1 | contig 12808 bp, 17 predicted proteins | sample 5114551 | NCBI WGS metagenome assembly VYKP01 (sample SAMN12291777, study PRJNA351875) | freshwater metagenome | isolation source: freshwater lake | place: USA: Michigan, Baseline Lake | collected 2013-08-09
CACGCGGCCCTGCCGCCGCGGGCCATCGGCCCGAGAGGCGGCCCATGGCCCCGAAAGCGATGGATGAAAGAAAACGTGTCCATCGGAGCCACTCCCTTCGAACCACCGAACCCGAAAACACTTCGCGACACCTGCCATGGCGAGTCAGCACGCTCGCAGGCTCAGTCCTCCCCCAACCCATGCTGCAACAGCTCGATCGTCTCGGGATCACGCCGCCGGTCATGGAACACTTCGATCGCCTTCTCGAAGCAGGGCTCCCCCGGCACGACCGAAGCTCTGCAAGAGCGGTCGCATAGTCAGGCCGCTGAGCCTGGATGAAGCGATCCAGTGAATCCACGTCAGCGTTCATCAGAGCAGCGCGCCACCAGGATGCGGGGGTATGCCCCGATGCGACAGGCAGGTGGCATAAGCCCCGCCAGCCATGACCACAGGCCGGGCGTCGGGCGCCCAGCCGCTGAAGCACTCATTTCTCGAGCACGTGAAGGACGGACTGCGTCGTCAGATTGAGTTTCTTGTAGAGCGAGGTCATGGCGTTTGAGTCGTGCAATCCTCGTCCGGTGGACACCGATCGATTCCGAGAGCAACGCGATCCGCGCAGGCGATGCAGAGGCTCCCTGGGTCTCAGGCGTCATCGGTGTTGCGCGCGGTGGCCTTGGCGAGTGCCTCCGCCCAAAGCCTGCCACGGCCGCGCATGGCACCGACTTCCTTGAGGTCGGCAGCTGCGCTGGCCAGGCCCTGGCGACTCGACGCGGGGCGCCCAAAGCTGAAGCGCAGCTCAATGCCTTGGTACCTGAGCTTCATGCCGCCGCCGAAGTAGTACCAAGGAACCACGACCTCGACGTCGTGGGCGGGCCATACAAAAAACTGGAACGGCTTGCCTTCCTCCACAGCCTTCGCCAATCCCGGCTGTGCCAGCACCACGCCGAGCTTTCGAAGCTGGAAGGGCCACGTGCTTCCCGTCCTCGCACTGGTGAACGAGAGCTTGCCTGAGGCCAGCCGAAGTTCGCCGGGCAGGCTGCTGATGCCACGCAACAACCACGCTTCGGTGCGGAGACGAGTCATGGGGGTGATGGAGTTGGAGAGGGGTGATTACCCGAGGGGGTCACACGTCGGTGCCTAGAGAGAAGTTGAACAGACCTGGGTTCCGGCTGCCCCCCCGAAGCACCGATCCTGGCCGCCTTGCAAAAAGCTGGCTGTCTTGCCCCAACACGGCGAAGAGGGCGGCGCCGGGAGGCCGCGGCCACAGCCAGCGGACCAAGCGCCATCAGCGTCCAGGTGCCGGGTTCGGGGACCGGGGCTATCCAGGCGCGGATCTCGCCACCGCCGAACGTTGAGGTATGGATGTTGAAGTAGGCGTTTCCGGTGCTGAATGCGGCCAGCAACCGGTCGCGGGCACTCCTGGTGCTCCCGTTGGCGGCGAGGAACGCCGCGTTGTAGAAGCTCGTGAAATCCATGACGAAGGCCCTTTCGAAGGCGCCCCCTTTGACGCCGACCGGGACGCTGAACAGCGGCAGGCCGAACCTTGAGTCTAGCGCGACGCCAGCGTTGCCCGCGTATGGCGCTGCGGTACAGCAGTGGATGTGGGTGACCGTCGTGTTGCCCGACAACCCGGTAAAGGTGGTCGAGATGGAGAGGACATCGGATGCCTCGTCGTACTCCATATAGAGGGTGCCAGAGCCCGTCCGCCCGCTACCGCCCTCCGGCTCGTAGGTACCGCCGTACATCCGGATCGCGGCCGCGGCAGGCGCGGTGAAGACGATCGCCAGCACCGCCATTGCGGCCATCGCGAAGTGTCGGAAACGGATGTTCATCGGATAGCCTCCCTTGGGCGCGGGTCGAGATGGGCGTGCGCCGGGATCCAGCGTACCCCGAAGCTCCGCGCCTGCCGAACGTTCGAGTGAACCCTGACCGTGGAGGCAGGGGCAACAACCAAAGCCCCATAGGGCGCGCCGGGATGATGCGGACATCCCGTTGCGGGCCCTACTGGGAGCATGTCGTTCCACGCCCGAAGAGCACAGGAAGATGGTGCCTTCACGTCCGGCTTCAGGATGTCATCAGCCGTGCCTGCCTCCGCGATCACTAGCGTGATCGGCTCGTGCTCCTGCGTCGGCGCCAGCCGATCCATCCCAGGCCCGCCGCGACCATCGCCCATGTACCCGGCTCCGGCACCGGCTCTGCACTCACGAAGGTCACTTGCACGCTCGCACCGCTCAAGTCGAGTACGCCCGCCGGATCGTAGAGACGACCGGGCGTGAACGACGACGTGTCGTCGAAGTCGGCCGACATGGTCGTGGTACCGACGATGTACTCGAAGGTCCCGAAGCCGGCCTGGGCCACTTGTTCGACCGTGATGAGGTACTGCCCCAGGAACACCTCTTCCCCGTTCTCGTCAAGAATGGTAGACGGATGAAAAATGGCGCGCTGATCGGTGATCTGCGCGAAGTGATTGAAGGTCCACTCGGTGCCGAGCGCACCGGATTGCGGCGGAAGAAAGTCGGCGGTGGTCCAGTCACCCGTGGCACCCGGCGAGATCAGATTGCCGGCAGTGGGGTCGACCGCGATGAAGGCTTCGCCGGACGCCCGCGCCAGACCGTCGATCCTGAGCACTTCGCTGAAGCTGGCTCGGGCACCAGCGCCGGGGGTGAACGAGTAAGCGAACCGGCCGGTCGTCTGATGCAGGAAATCCATCGCCAGCGTGCACCCCCCGGCGCAGGCACCGGCCGTCAGGGAGCCGAGCAGGTCTCGCGCCCGCAGTTCGACCCGGACCATGTACCGGGACTGCAACTGGGCACGCGCCTCGCTGACGAACACGCTGGACTTGCCGGCGGACGCCGCCACACCGAAGTCCACCGATGTGGCTTCGATCGCCAACTTCGCGCTGGCGCTGCCCGACACGCCACCCACCGTGGCCAGAGCGGATTCCGCCTGCCTTTCTGCGTCGGGATTCACGACCGTTGGAGAGAAGAACACCGACATCGTGTCGACTCGATCGTCGACGTCGCGCTCCGGCGGGACCACGATGGAGACGTTGCAGAAGAAGTCCTGGCAGACCCGCCGGGGCTCGCTCGTATCCCAGGCGGCGGCGTGCAGATCGTAAGCCGCCGCGGCGGAAGCCGTGGGCAATGCCGCAAGCGCTTGTCCGCTGCACACCACCAGCGATGCCACGGCGACCGGCACTGCAACAGGTCGAAACAGCCGTCCAACGCGAGGCGTCCGCGCGGACGACCCCGCACTCATGAAAACCGGTTCAGCAGCGTGCGCCATGGGTGGTCTCCGGAAGTTATGTGTGTGGCCGGTCCGCAACGCCGCCGGCGCTTTGAGTCTAGCCTGAAGTCGCTAGACAAAGTCGACCATAGCGACGGGGGCGATGGAGCACCCCGGGGACTTCCGGGGACAGCCCAGTGCGGCGTGCCCGGTGGGCGGAAGAGTCATGAAGCGGCAGACGGCGTGGAACCCGTGGACATCGTGATATCCCGCGCAGCCACGAACACGCCGCCTGCGACGAAGGTACCCAGGAGGCGAACGCCGAGGAGCGGGAGAAGAAGAAGCAGTTGGGCCGAACTTCCGGCTTCAGGCACGCGCCGCCTGCGGCACGTCGCTCTGCAAGCCGCTGTGGGTTACACGAGCGTCCAAAGAGTACAGCCACGAACGGCCGGTATCGGCCAGAAGTCGACTTTCGCGGCCCGGTCATTCGATCACCTCGTTGGCGTACAGCAGCACCTGGAGAGTTCGTGCCGCCTCAATTGCGCGAATCAGCCTGTGTCGCCTCATCGCCGAAGCGCCCGATGTACTGGTTGCCAACGGGGAGTCCCTCCGGGGTCCAATAGGTCGGCACCGCCATTGCGGGTTGGCCGGTCGCGTTCGCGAAATAGGAGAACGGTGTGAAACGGGCCATCTTCCGACGCAGTTCGAAGGGATCGGACCCGACTCGATAGGCGAAGGTGCCGAGGGGTACTGGCGGCTCGCCCAGCATCGGCGTCAGCCATACGTCGTGGTCGACAAAGAAAGAGGCGACCGCCCGGGAAATCCGTTGCAAGTCCTGCACCGCGAGCAGGTACTGCGGCGCCGTGAACTGACGGCCGCGACCGGTGAACGCCCACACGAATGGCTCGAACAGGTCTTCAGTCGGCGTGCGGCCCAGGCGCCGCGCCCAGTCATCGATGGCCCAGGTGAAGCCAGCGCTCAGCAGTGTGGTGAACGCCAGGAAGAACTGCTCGGCATCGATCTTCGGCATCGCCTCGACCACCTCGTGGCCGAGGTGCGCGCAAAGCCTGGCGGCGTCTTCGACTGCAGCCACGCAGTGCGGAGAGACTTCGGCGCCGGTGACAGTGCGGGTGGAAAACGCGATGCGCAACCTGCCGGCCGGGGCACCGACTTCCGAGACGAACGGCCGCGCCGGTGGCGGCGCCCAATAGGGATCGCCCAACTCCGGGCCCGCGACGGCGTCGAGCAGGGCCGCGCTATCGCGCACCGAACGAGTCAGCGCATGTTCGGCCACCAACCCGCTCATCAGATCGCCGTAATGCGGACCGAGCGGAACGCGCGCCCGGGTCGGCTTGAGTCCGAATACGCCGCAGCAGGCGGCAGGCACTCGAATCGACCCGCCGGCGTCGTTGCCATGCGCCATCGGCACCATGCCGGCAGCAACCGCTGCCGCGGCGCCGCCGCTCGAGCCGCCCGCGGTGCGACCGGTATCCCAGGGATTGCGGGTCGGCCCGAAAAGGCGGGGCTCGGTGGTCGGGCCGACCGCCAGTTCCGGCGTGTTGGTCTTGCCGATGAACACCAGCCCCGCGCGCTTGTAGCGCCGTACCAGTTCGCTGTCCTCGGTCGGGACGTAGCTGCCGAGGTAGGCCGTGCCTTCGGTGAACGGCACGCCGGCGTACTCGGCGAGAAAGTCCTTGACCAGAAACGGCACGCCCGACAACGGGCCCGCCGGCAGCGGACCGCGCGCCGTCGCGCGCGCATGGTCGTACATCTTGAGAACGACCGCGTTGATTGCGGGGTTCACGGCGTCCACGCGCGCGATGGCGGCCTCGATCAGCTCGAGTGAGGTCACCTCGCCCCGGCGGACGAGTTCTGCCTGGGCCATCGCGTCCAGTGACGCCAGTTCAGTCGGTGCGGTCATGGGATCGGTCCGTGAGGATGTGGAGGATCAGACCGGATGATAGACAACCCGATGCGGCCGCAGCCCAACGCTCGCGGTTACGCCGGACCAGCGGTGGAGTGCTTGGCCCGCCGCCGGGCCTGGCATTGACCGAGCGGTCACGCGTGATTCCGGCTTGGAACGCGCAACAGTGCGACACCAACCAGCAAGAGCAGAGCCCCACCTGCAAGGAACATGACTTCGATGAAGTCGGCCCCACGAGCGTGGCTACCGCTGAAGAACGACGCGCCTCTGAGGAGTATCAAGGCACCAACGGCACCCAATATCCAGCCCGTTGCTTTGCGAAGGCCACTTGCTGCCTTCGCGATGGGGGAGTGATCCGGAGCAGGGCCCGACATGTCGCCCGACGCGCCGCGCATCTGCAGGTAGCCGCCGATGGCCAACAGAAAGAAGATCAGCCAGATCCCTTGCTGCACCGACCGTTGCGTGGAGTGCGTGAACAGTGAAAGGACGTGGATCAGGAGACCTCCACCTGCGCTGGCGGCGAACCACGGTAAGCCTTCGATCGAACGATCCACCGCGGGTCGAGGGCGCCGTCGACGCTCTCGCGGTGCGCGTGTCGCATCGTCGCGCGATCTTCCAAGTGCGATTACCGCGACGACTGCGGCGCTAACGAGTAGCCACCCACAATAGGCGAGCAGTGGGAACGGGCTGCCTGCTGGACTGCGAAGCAAGAGCAGGTGCAGGACGGCCCCAGCCGCCGACAACAATGCAAACGAGAGTCTCGGGCGCAAAGGGGGACTCCTCAGGACGCCAAACGTGAAGCTTGAGAGGCCACCCGGCGCCGTAGCCGACGGGGTACCGAGGGGCGACGCTTCTCGGCAGTCCGCTCGAAGCGCGGGTTGGGCAACGGTCTCATGCGCCACTCCGAAGCTGCGATTTAATCTCCAACGCCATGCCACACCAGCGCGTGTCCGGAACCAGACAAAGAGTGCAGCCGTACTCGTTCTTCACAGCAGCCACGATTTGTCGAAGCAAGGAGACATGGTCCCAGCGCGCTGGATCGTACGCGACCAACGCGTGAAGTTCTGCGTTCCAACGAACTCCTGAGGCATCGCGCCACACGTACGTGAAGTCATGTGCGTCTGGCGGCCTCACATACAAGTCGCCTTTGGTATCAACACCGATCTCTTCAATGGGCACTCGCACAACACTGTCCCCCATCTGCCCGACGCGTTAACTGAGCCGCGCCGCGAAGCGGCCTCGGCGCGAGTGACTTGTTAGGCCCCGGCATCGATGCGATCAAGCTCATCGAGCAGCCAAGGCACGGGAGTGTTGAACCTGCCAGAAAGATTAGTGAAGCACGCACGGATGATGCCGGTAACTGTGACGATCTGTTCAGGATGTGAAGCACTCAAAAGGGTCCGCATCTCGAAGTCCGGATAGCGCCAGACACCTACTCCGAGGAGCTCTTGATAGGGCTTGCCTTGTGGCTCTAGGCCGACCTCAATGACAATTTTTTTGACGCCGCCAAAGTCGAAGCGCTTCGGGATCTTTCCGACGATTCGCAGCTCAATTGGCTCCCAGATCTCCCGGGCGCGCTTGTACAAGTCGAAGTCATGGCGACGCATCACGATCTGGAAGTCGCGTAGGTACATGCTCGTGGCCTACAGTTTCATTCAGCGGTCGCCGGAGGCGGTCCGCTGCAATGAAGGGTTGGACACCGTTTCTGGTCGATCACCTCCATAAGTGGCTAGCACGCGCCTCGACTTAGACAAGTACGCCGTCCAAAGGCCTGACCAGACTACAGACCCCGCAAGGTCTCCAACAAGATCTCGCTGAAAATCGAACTCTCCGAAAACAAGAAGAGGAATGACGTGGCCGAGTACCAGAGATGCAACCGGACCGATAACCCATAGCAACACCTTCGCTCTCCGGACGACGGACATGTCGCGCCCTTTCGCCAAGCCATACCCTGCGAGAAAGCTGAGGCACGCAACTACCAGGAATGAGAGCCAAGTTGCTGACTTGAAGGTGGCCCACGATTCCAGCGTGCTGAAGTCTGGGTACTCAGACTCGACGGACGCCAGCTCGAAGAACAACCTACCTGCACCGATGAATGGCCCAATTAACATGAACCCAACAAGGAGAAGAAGCCAGCCTCTGACGCCAGGTGCGGGATACTCGGGTGGAACGTCAGGCTCGTCCCGCTTTGCATAGCGGTAGGTACCGTAGAAGACCGCGCCGAACAACAGCGGTACGACCCACCCCAAGACCGAAGGCCAGTCCATGCTTGGTTCCTTGTCAGTGCCTAACTGGAAGTGGACGGGGATTTGACGTCTAACATGCGGCGCTCCTCTCTGGTGACGCAATAAAGCACGTCATTTGACGTATTGAACGCAGCCTCGACACCGTCCTTCCCGACGCTACCGACGCCGACGGTTTCGAACCTCTCCCAACCCGCCCAAGTCGCAGAGGTCCCGAGCCTGGGACCAGCCCCTGCACCGCCTCGCTCCGCGGGGTCGCCTACCCGGTTGCCCGGTCCGGCGCCCACGTGTGACCGCATGGCCGTTCGGTTCCCGCGGCTACTTTCTAACCCATCCACCAACCGGAGACAACGCAGTTGCGGTCAGTGGCTTCGGGCCATAGGCGCGTGCGGGCGTCGGGCGGTCGTGCAAGGAAGTGCGTAAGGAGCCTCTGCATAGCCTGCGCGGATCGCGTTGCTGTCGGCGCGTTCGCGGGCATGACCCGCTCCTGCAATTCCGCCGCATCAACCGTCCGCTGCCGGAGCGACGAATCCTGTAGGAGGGGCCCATGGCCCCGAAAGCGGTTGATGCAAGGAAACGCCTCAATCGGAACGATCGCTTTCGCGGGCATGGCCCACTCCTACAAGGACCATCCATCGGGGCGCGAGCTCGCCTTCGCTGGCCGACACCGGTGCGGGACCGCTGTCAGCCCAGATTCGGCGCGGCCCCGGGCCTGCGTCACTTCAGGTGCGCGAGCGGCAGGGCGGTGGTGTCCTTGAGGCTTTCCAGGACAAAGGTCGATTTCACGTCGATCACGCTGGTCAGCTTGAGCAGACGCTCCATCATGAATCGCGTGAAGTGCTCCAGGTCCTGCACATGCACCCGGAGAAGATAGTCCATGTCCCCGGTCATCGAGTAGCAGGAGATCACCTCCGACCAGGTCTGGACAGACTTGCCGAAGGATTCCCCGGCCATCTTGCCGCGTTTCTCCAGGGTGACGCTGACGTAGGCCAGCAGCCCGAGCCCGACCCTGGCCGGATCGACCAGCGCCACGTACTGGCGGATGACGCCGGCTTCTTCGAGCGCGCGCACCCGGCGCAGGCACGGTGAAGGCGACAGCGCGACCTTCTCACCCAGTTCGACGTTGGTGAGCCGGCCCTCCTTCTGCAGAAGTTCCAGGATCTTGCGATCAGTGCGGTCCAGCAGGGCAGCGGGCATTTTGTATCTCCATCAGTGGATAGCCAGCAATATTATTGCGCCCCACGGCGTCCCGCGAGCAATGTTTGCAGTTTTCCGCCCTGGCACATGCCCTACCATGGATGTTCCGAAATCTCCAAGGAGCCATCATGGCGGCCGATCCGAACAATCCGATGCAGACCGACGGGTTCGAGTTCATCGAGTACGCGACGCTGGAACCCAGGGCGCTGGCGGAAGTGTTCCAGCGCATGGGCTTCACGGCGGTGGCCAGGCACCGCCACAAGGACGTCACCCTGTATCGACAGGGCGAGGTCAACTTCATCATCAACGCCGAACGCGACAGTTTCGGTCAATCGTTCGCCCGCACGCACGGGCCCTCGGTGTGCGCGATCGGACTCCGGGTCAAAGATGCCGGGGCGGCGTACCGGCGCGCGCTCAGCCTAGGCGCCTGGGGCGTGGCGCCCGAGCCCGGACCGATGGAACTGGCGATCCCCGCGATCAAGGGAATCGGCGACTCGCTCATCTACCTTGTGGACCGCTATCCGCAGAACGCCCACGGCCGCAGCATCTATGACGTGGACTTCGTGCCCTTGCCCGGACTGGAGGCGTTCTGGGAAGGCAAGGCTCCGGCGCCCGCGGGCACCGGGCTGACCCACATCGACCACCTGACCCACAACGTGCATCGCGGCAGGATGAACGAATGGGCGAGCTTCTACGAGCGACTGTTCAATTTCAGGGAGATCCGCTATTTCGATATCGAGGGCAAGCTCACCGGCGTGAAGTCCAGGGCGATGACCAGCCCCTGCGGCAAGATCCGCATCCCGATCAACGAGAGTGCCGGCGAGGAAGGTCAGATCCAGGAGTACCTCGAGGCCTATCGGGGAGAAGGCATCCAGCACATTGCGCTCGCAAGTGACGACATCTATCGCACGGTGGATTTGCTGGCCGAGCATGGGCTGAGTCTGATGGACACGGTGGAGACCTATTACGACCTGCTCGACGCACGCCTTCCCGGCCACGGCGAGCCGCTGGACGCATTGCGCAAGAGGAAGATCCTGATCGACGGCGGGCCGGAGGGCGGGTTGTTGCTGCAGATCTTCACCCAGACTCTGGTGGGGCCGATCTTCTTCGAGATCATCCAGCGCAAGGGTGACGAAGGATTCGGCGCCGGCAACTTCCAGGCGCTGTTCGAATCGATCGAGCTCGACCAGATTCGCCGCGGAAAACTTGCCGGTCTGGAGACGTGAGCATCACCGCGCGGTGACCGCCGTGCCTCGGAATACGCAATGCTGACGGCGGGCCGCACGATCCCGCGCGGCAACCGCGCCAGTCGCGTGTCTCCCCGGACCGCCCCTGACAAGAGAAATGCCATGTCCGCAAGTGTTCTGTTCGAGCCCTTTAAGCTCGGCTCGCTGAAGCTGCCGAATAGGGTGGTGATGTCCCCGATGTCCCGCTAGGGAGCCTCTGCATAGCCTGCACGGTCGCGACGGCGGTCTTCCGGGCGGATGAATCGCCCCGGGTTTCGTGGAGGCCCATTTGGTTAAGTCAGACCACCGCCTCGGTGCTCTGACAGGCGAGGGTGCGGTAGTAGTTTGCCTCAGCTTCCGCTGGCGGGATGTAGCCGATGGGTTCAAGGAGGCGGTGATGGTTGAACCAGTGCACCCATTCCAGGGTGGCCAATTCCACCGCTTCCTTCGTCTTCCAAGGTGCCCGGCGATGGATCAGCTCAGCCTTGTAGAGCCCGTTGATGGTCTCGGCCAAGGCATTGTCATAGCTGTCGCCCTTGCTGCCCACCGAGGGCTCGATCCCCGCCTCGGCGAGGCGCTCGGTGTATCGAATGGACACGTATTGCGAACCGCGATCCGAATGATGGGTCAGGCTCTCGTTGCGCAGCGGCTGGCGCGCGTAGAGCGCCTGTTCGAGCGCATCGAGGACGAAGTCCGTTCGCATGGAACTGCTCACACGCCAGCCGACGATGTGCCGGGCGAACACGTCGACGACGAAGGCCACGTACAACCAGCCCTGCCAGGTCGAGACGTAGGTGAAGTCCGAGACCCAGAGTTGATTCGGACGCTCGGCACGGAACTGTCGATGGACCTTGTCCAGCGGACATGGAGCCGAGCGGTCGCTGGTCGTCGTGCGCACGATCTTGCCGCGCATCACGCCTCGCAGTCCCAGGCGACGCATCAGCCGCTCGACGGTGCAGCGGGCCACGGTCAGGCCTTCACGCCCGAGTTGCCGCCAGACCTTGTCGGCGCCGTAGACCTGCAGGTTGGCTTGCCACACACGCTCGATCTGGGGCACCAATGCCTCGTCGCGTCGGGCCCGAGCGCAGCGCCGATCGGGATCACGCCGCCGGGCTGCGTGCCGCCGATAACCCGACGGGGCAACCTGCAACACCTTGCAGATCGGCTCGACCCCGAGGGTGTCGCGATGCGCGTCGATGAACTCCATCAAGACTTGAGTCGGCGGTCGAGCTCCGCCTGGGCGAAAAACGCGCTCGCGAGCTTCAGGATCTCGTTGGCTCGGCGCAACTCCTTGACCTCGCGCTCGAGCTCCTTGACGCGTTGCGCCTCGCCCGTGGTCACGCCATCCCGAGCGCCGGTATCGACCTCGTGGCGTTTGACCCAGTCCAGCAGCGTCTGTGGGACGCAGCCAATCTTCGGCGCGATCGACTCTACTGCGGCCCACAGCGACGGGTACTCACCGCGATGCTCCAGCACGAGGCGCACCGCGCGCTCACGTACCTCAGGGGAGAACTTCTTCGACTTGTTCATGGCTCCATCTTCTCAAGAGTTGGAGCCTCCTCAAAACCCGGGGCGATTCATAACGCTCACTGGATTTCAGGCGCTTGACGATGAGCGCTTTGTTCAACACACCTCTCAGCTTGAGAAATGCGTGAACTCGCTCGATGACAGGCCCCCACGATCCCTTTGGAAAAATGAAAACATTGAATTTGCCTTCGCCAATGTCATGACCGTCAACCTCGGCAAGCTTGTTTTGAGAGAAGGCCTGAATCAAGGTTTCCTCGACGTGGATGAGCGCGTCGAAATTTGACGATTCATCTACCGGCAATTGAACGATGAGTTGGTTCTTCGTCATGTGAGCTCTAACGTAGAAGTGAGGGGCGGCCGGAGCGAAGCGGAGGGAACCACAAGCACAGCTTGTGGCCGTCCCTCTCGACTGCCGGGTTAGGCGATTTTGAATTCCATTGCCAAAGACACTGCACTAAAGCGTGCAATATGTTGGCTCCGAAACGAACTCCTCAAGCGACTCTCGCTCCACATAGAACTCTCCTGCATCACTCTCTACCGCCAACACTTGGCCCTTAGAAAAGTCGCAAAAAGCTTCCGCGCAGACCGCGTACAGCACGCCGAAGCCATTCTGGTGTGCAAAGAAGACTACACGCTGGAGCTCGTGCTGCTCGGGGAGAGGATTGCCACTCTCTGCGAAATAGCTCTCAAGCTCGCCCGTTATCTCTGACGTGCTCAGGTAGAGAGGACGCCACTCCGAACCCCACGCCTTGTCGCGATACGCGACACCATTGAACTCACCAAAAAGCTCGCGAAGGTCTGAGGGCAACGCTCGCCCAAGATGAAGCTCGAGCGTTGCAATCTCGCCACCGGTAGCAGGGATGCCAAACTTGTACTCGCTCTCGAGTTCTTCCCGATCCTCGAACTCCGCGATGGCCTGCTCTAATAGCTTTTTCCACATCAACACCGCAAACCTCCATGAATGACTAACGTGAAAGCTGTGCGGCTGGACGCCGCAGGCGGCCAGTCCGAACGAGCGCCGGGTTAGACGCCACCACGGCCACCCGCCACCTGTAATGTGAGTGCTGATTGAGCGACCGGCGCGATGGACTGAGACGAGATGCCTCTTCCCAGACAGTACCGCGACCGAAGCCAGACTTCGAGGGACTTGGTACCCTTGCTTGCATTGCAGCCGATGCAGCAGAGAGCGATGTTCTCCCGCGTGACAATTGAGGCGTCGTTGACGATGTGCTCCCACGATGGCCGATTACGCCTCGCAGTAGCCGCGGCGAAGTTCGAACCGCAATAGATGCAATTTCTGTCGCGTTCGACAACTTCTTGCTCCAACCAAGCAGGGATGTTCCAGCGGTTCGGCACAGGCGGAATAGTGACGTCTAACCAAGCTGTCCATTAACCCACTTTGTCGTCCGACGGAGCGGGACTACGCCGTCAGACGAAAAGTAGCAGAGTCCGGATCGACAACTCGCGTCGACCGACTTCACACCGCC
>VYKP01000259.1_pt1 | contig 12761 bp, 15 predicted proteins | sample 5114551 | NCBI WGS metagenome assembly VYKP01 (sample SAMN12291777, study PRJNA351875) | freshwater metagenome | isolation source: freshwater lake | place: USA: Michigan, Baseline Lake | collected 2013-08-09
GCCGCGCCCGCCCTTCACCGAAATGCTTGCCATCGCCGCACAGCGCATCGCCGCCGGCGTTGCGCCTGAACGGGTGATGGACCTGCTGCGCCTTGCCGATAATCCGCGCCGTTGTGAAGGCCGCCCGATCATCCGCCGCTTTGCCATTCGCTTTGGTGGCACGCCAAGCGCCGATGAAGGCACCAGCTTCCTGGATGGCTTGCTCCGCATCACCACCGCCATGCCGGCGGGTGCGGAAGATGTGGCGCGGCTGGCCAATGTCAGTGTGACTGCCGCCTGGACGGGCCGCACGGAAACCCTGACCGGTCTGCCGCAACGCGTGACCATCCCGCTTGGTAATTTGGAACTGGATCTTACCATTGCCGCGAGTGATTTGCGCGGTTTCGCCCAGGCCGCGCTTGCCACCTGTCCACGCGGCTGAAACCGCCCCTGGACAGCACCCAATATCGGCGCAAGCATCAGTCTGAAAGACTGGAGGAAGCCCATGAATCGCCGTGATACGCTGAAGGGCGCGCTTGCCCTTTCAAGCATGACTGCCTTGCCCGCTTTGGCGCAGAACCTGGATCGGCCGGTGCGCTTCATTGTGCCCTTCGCGCCGGGCGGCACTTCGGACATCATCGCGCGCTTGCTCTCACCAGAGCTCACCAAATCCTTCGGCCAGAATGTCGTGGTGGAAAACCGCACGGGCGCCAGTGGCAATATCGGTGCCGATCTTGTCGCGAAATCACCGCCCGATGGTCACACCATGCTGATCATTGATGTTTCAACCCTGGCGACCGCGCCATCGCTCTATACGCGTTTTCCCTTTGATTTGAAGCGGGATTTGGCGCCGGTCACCATGCTGATCTACGCGCCCTATATCCTGGCCGTGCATCCTTCCGTCCCGGTGAATAACGCGGCCGAATTGGTGGCCTATGCCAGGGCAAATCCCACCAAGGTCAATGTCGGTCATGCGGGCATTGGCGTCGGCAATCACCTGACCGGGCTTTTGGTGACGCAGCATTGGGGCGCTGACCTGACGCAGGTGCCTTATCGCGGCGGGGCGGCGGCACTCACCGCGGTCGCCTCGGGCGAGGCACAAATGCTGATCAATGGCGCGACCGCCACCGCTCCCTTCTGCAAGCAGGGGCAATTGCGCCCCATTGCGGTGACCGGTCCGCGCCGCCTGCCGGATTTCCCCGATGTGCCGACCTTCCAGGAACTCGGCTGGCCGGCGGCCGAAAGCGGCACCTGGCAGGGCGTGTTGGTGCAGGGCGGCACCCCGCCCGCGATGGTGGAGCGTCTGTCGCGCGACCTCCGCGCTGCCATGGCTGTGCCGAGTGTGGCCGAACGTATTACCGCCATTGGCGGGGAAAACCGCGCCGAGGGCCCAGAATCCTTCCGCCGCTGGCTGGACAACGAGATTGAGGTCTGGGGCCGCGTGGTGCGCGCCAATAACATCAAACTCGACTGATGCCGGAAACGCCTGAGGGCCTGCTCGCCCGCCTCATTGCCGCCGGCATTGCCGCGGAGACGCGCCATCACGAGGCGGTCTTCACCGTGGCCGAAAGCCAGGGGCTGCGCGGCACGCTGCCGGGTGGCCATACGAAAAACCTGTTCCTCCGCCCCGCCAAGGGCGATGGCCCCTTCCTGCTGGCCACCTTGGAGGAATCCCGTCAGGTCTCCATCAATGCGCTGGCACGCATGGCGGGGTCAGGCAAGGTCAGCATGGGCAGTGCCGAGGAATTGCTGGGCGTCCTTGGCCTGACGCCAGGCTCGGTCACGCCTTTTGGGCTGGTCAATGCGTCCCCCGCCCGGATTCGTTTTGTCATGGATGCCGGGCTGATGCGCCATGCGCGGATTTGGGTGCATCCCTTGGTGAATACGGCGTCTACCGGCCTGGCCCCTCAGGATTTGCTCGGGTTTTTGGCTGGGCTTGGGCATGAAACCCGGCTGCTGGAACTTGATGGTGCCTGATCCGCGCCGGGGTGGCTTGCTTCTGCGGCGATAGGGCGCATTTATGGGGCAACAGGACCAGGATTTGCCGCTATGGAAGTGATCTTCGACCCCTCTCGCCCACCTCAGGGCGCCGCTGCCGGCGCCATCAAGGATGGCGACCAAACCACCTTCATGCAGGATGTGGTGCAGGCATCCAATGATGTGCCGGTGCTGGTGGATTTCTGGGCCACCTGGTGCGGGCCCTGCAAGCAACTGACCCCCGCGCTGGAAAAGGTGGTGAATGCGGCCGATGGCCGTGTGCGGCTGGTCAAGATTGATATTGATAAGAACAGGGGCCTTGTGCAGCAGCTCGTGCAAATGGGCCTGCCGCTGCAATCCGTGCCGACGGTGGTTACCTTCTGGAAGGGGCAGATCCTTGATCTGTTCCAGGGCGCGCTGCCGGAATCGGAAGTGAAGCGCTTCATTGAAGGATTGCTTAAGCAAGCTGGCGGGCAAATGCCGACGGCCGATCTGCTGGGCGAAGCCAAGGCCGCCTTGGGAGAAGGCGATGCCACCACGGCGCTGCAAATGTTCGGCGCTTTGGCGCAGCGGGAACCGGAAAATGCCGAAGCCATGGCCGGCGTTGCGCGCTGCCTGATGGCGCTCGGGCAGGAAGAACAGGCCCTGCAGGTGATTCAAAGCGTGCCGGAAAAGCTCCGCAGCCATGCCGAGATCACTTCCATCCGGAGCGCGCTCGAATTGGCCGCGGAAGGGCGCGAAGCGCGCGCCAAGCTCGCGGAGTTCGAAGCGCGCCTGGCCGCTGATCCCAATGACCACGCGGCGCGGATTGATCTGGCCGTCGCGCTGAATGCCATGGATAATCGTGCCGGTGCGGTGGATACCTTGATCGAAGCCATTAAGCGTGACCGCGCCTGGAATGAGGAAGCTGCACGCAAGCAATTGCTGAAATTCTTCGAAGCCTGGGGCTTTGGGGATGAGGCCAGTGTCGCCGGGCGGCGCAAGCTTTCTTCCGTGCTGTTCCGGTAAGGCCGGCGGCACCACGCATCATGCAACCCTTCAGCCCGCGTTTGGCAGATTTGCCGAGCGAAATCGCAGTCTTCCCCCTGACCGGGGCGCTGCTGCTGCCGCGCGGGCGCTTGCCGCTCAATATTTTTGAGCCGCGCTATTTGGCGATGACGATGGATGCGCTGGGGCGAGGCCGGCTTTTCGGCATGGTACAGCCGGATGCCCGCGGCAAGCCAGCGGCGGAAGGGCCGGGGCTTTATCGCATCGGCTGCCTTGGGCGCATTTCATCCTTCAGCGAAACCGATGATGGCCGGCTGCTGATTACGCTGATTGGCGTCGCGCGGTTTCGCATTCTTGAGGAATTGCCGCAGGCGCCTGGTGGTTATCGGCGTGTGCGCGCGGATTACACGGATTTCGTCACGGATTTGCTGGAAGCCGAACCGCCGCCGCTGGATCGCCCGGCTTTGCTTGGGGCGCTCAAGCCCTATTTCCTGGCGCGAGGGATTGAAGCGAATTGGGATGCGGTGGAACAAACCCCGGATGCGCTGCTGGTAACGATGCTTTCCATGGTCTGCCCCTTTGATCCGCCGGAAAAACAGGCGTTGCTGGAAGCGGCCGAGGGGCCTGAACGGGCCGAAATGCTGGTCGCGCTGCTGCGCATGGGGGCGGCGGCCAATATGCCGAACCCCGGCAGCCTGAGCTGAAGAAGGAATTCATTGCATGACCGAACCCCAACCGAAAGGCGGCGCGCTTGACCCGAAGCTGCTCGAAATCCTGGTCTGCCCCGTGACCAAGAAGCCGCTGCGTTATGATCGCGACCGGGGTGAATTGATCAGCGACGCGGCGGGCCTCGCTTTTCCCGTGCGTGATGGCATTCCGATCATGCTGCCGGATGAGGCGCGTAAACTGGACGCATGAGCGCGCCCACCGAAATCCGCCTGCGCAAGGCGGAAAAAATCCTGGAAATTGCCTTCGCCGATGGCGCGCGCTTCGCGCTGCCCGCCGAATATCTGCGCGTGGAAAGCCCGAGTGCGGAAGTGCAAGGCCATGGGCCGGGGCAGAAGGTGATTGTGGCCGGGCGGCGCCATGTCGGCATTATCGGGCTGGAACCGGTGGGCCATTATGCGCTTCGCATCAGCTTTGATGATTTGCACGACACCGGGATTTTTACCTGGGAATATCTGCGGAGGTTGGGCGAGGAGCAGGAAAGCCGCTGGGCGGAATATCTGGCGGCGCTGGCATCGCGGGGCCTGAGCCGCGAACCGAAGCGGTAATTCAGCCGCCTTGCCGCACCCAGGCTTGCACGCGTGGCCGTATGCGAAGAAAACCGCGATAGGCGCGTTCCAACAGCCACAAAAACGGCGGAAAGCGCGCGATATGGCAGAGCGGGCTCAGTGCTGGGATGGCGCGCCACATGGCGGCAAAGGCCGCCGCGCCATCCAGCAAGGGGCCATCCGCTTCGCGGGCATGAAAGCGCGCCAGCAATAGCGCGGGATCAATCGGGCAGGCCGCGCCCTCGGCACCGATATCAATGAAGTCAATCGCGCCCCGCCGATCCAACCGACGCATCAGCGCAATTTCGCGCAGGCAGAGCGGGCAGGCGCCATCAAACCAAACGGTGAGCGCGGCTTGGGTCATGAATGATACCCTATAGCAGTGCGCCGATAATCCGCCCGCCCGTCAGCGGCTGCGGCGCGCCGGTGGTGCCGGGGAAGCTCAGCGGCAGGCCGCGTGCGACTCGGGCCGCCAGCACGCCGAAAGCCTGAGCTTCCAGCGCATCGCCATCCCAGCCCGCGACCTCAACCCCGCGCACCGGTTCTTCCAAAGCGCCGCCGAGTGCCTTCATGAGCGCCGGGTTGCGCCGCCCGCCCCCCGCGACCAGCCATTGCAGCGGCGGTTCCGGGAAATGCCGCCCGGCAGCGGCCACGCAGACCGCGCAGAAAGCGACCAGGGTCGCCGCGCCATCGGCAGCGGAAAGGCTGCCCGCGCCCGCTTCCCGAAGCGCACGGTCAAAATCCAGCCGATCGAGCGATTTCGGCGGCGGCGCGGCCAGATAAGGATGCGCCATCAACCGCCCCAACACCGCGCCATCCGCCTGGCCGGCCAAAGCGAGCTTGCCTGCCGCATCATAATCCTTGCCGGTATGCTGCCGCGCCCAATCATCCAAAGGTCCATTGGCGGGACCGGTATCAAAGGCGAGCATCTCCCCCTCTGGCCCCAGCCAGGTCACATTGCCAACGCCGCCAAGGTTCAGAATGGCGAGTGGCTTCGGCAAGGGCGCGGCAAGGGCGCGATGGAACACCGGCACCAGGGGCGCGCCCTGCCCGCCGGCGGCGACATCGGCGCTGCGGAAATCATAAGCGACACTCATGCCCGTGCGGCGCGCGAGCATGGCGGCATCACCGATCTGCCAGGTGAAGGGGGTGCCGCTGCGTCCCGGTGCGGCCGGGCGGTGCAGGATGGTTTGGCCGTGAAAACCGATCAGGTCTGCCGGCAGGCCAATCGCTTCGACAGCCTCGGCATGGCGTTCGGTCAGGCGGCGCGTTGCGTCCAGTAAGGCGGGGTCATCGGGCGTCAGAGTCTCGGCGCGGTCCAGCAGGGACCGCAGCGCGCGGCGCAAGGCAGGGTCGTAGGGCAGGGTCTGGCGTGGGCCGAAGCGCGCAATTACCTCCCCATCCGTTTCCAGATAGGCAGCATCCACGCCATCCAATGACGTACCGCTCATAAGGCCGATGGTTCTCAGCATGATGGGGACGTGCTACCCCCGCGCGCCTGTCGGTGGAAGCCCCCGGCAGGACGTGAGTTTCGACAAACCGGATAGCATCATGAACAGCGCGCGAAGCGATTTCCTGCATGTGGCGCGGGAACGCGGCTATATTCACCAAACCACCGAAGAAGGCGCCTTTCTGGCGCGGCTGCAGGCTGGGCCGCTCGCCGGCTATATCGGCTTTGATGCAACCGCAGATAGCCTGCATGTCGGGTCTTTGGTGCAGATCATGCTGCTGCGCCTGATGCAGCAGACCGGGAATCGCCCGGTGGTGCTGATGGGCGGTGGCACAACGAAGGTGGGTGATCCTTCCTTCCGGGATGAGGCGCGGCCCTTGCTTTCGGATGCGCAGATCGAAACCAATAAGGCCGGCATTCGCAAGGTCTTCGATGCGTTCTTGACTTTTGGTGATGGCCCGACGGATGCCATCATGCTGGATAACGCGGAATGGCTGGACAGGCTGCTTTACATTCCGTTCCTGCGTGATGTCGGGCGGCATTTCAGCGTCAATCGCATGCTGACGATGGAAAGCGTGAAGCAAAGGCTGGAACGTGATCAGCCGCTGAGCTTTCTTGAATTCAACTACATGCTGCTTCAGGCCTATGACTTCCTGGAATTGCGCCGCCGCCATGGTGTGGTGCTGCAAATGGGCGGGTCCGATCAATGGGGCAATATCGTCATGGGCACCGATCTGATCCGGCGCATGGATCAGGCGGAAGCCTTTGGCCTGACAACGCCGCTGATCACCACCGCATCCGGGGCGAAGATGGGCAAGACGGCGCAGGGCGCCGTGTGGCTCAATGCTGATCGCGTTTCGCCTTATGATTACTGGCAATTCTGGCGCAATACGGAAGATGCCGATGTGGCGCGCTTCATGGGGCTATTCACTGAATTGCCGATGGCTGAGGTCGCCCGCTACGCTGCGTTGCAAGGCGCTGAGGTGAATGAGGCAAAGAAGGTGCTGGCCACCGAAGCCTGCGCCCTGCTGCATGGCCGCGCGGCGGCTGAAGCGGCAGCCGAGACAGCGCGCAAGGCGTTTGAGGAAGGGCTGAATGCCGCAAGCCTGCCGACCGTGGTGTCAGCCCTGCCCGCGAACATCGTAGACTTACTCGTGGAACACAAGCTGGTGCCCAGCAAAGGTGAGGCACGGCGCCTGATCGCCAATGGCGGCATTTACGCCAATAACGAAGCCGTTGGCGCGGTAGATCGCGTGCTGGGTGCCGCGGATGTTCGGGATGGCGTGATCAAGCTTTCCATCGGTAAGAAACGCCATGTGTTGCTGAAGCCGGCATAATCACGCCTGGTTGATCTCAGCGCCTCTGCCCGCCTGCCCTTGCGCCACCCCGGCGCTCATCCCAGGAACCCCAATGCTTGCCATCGGTCGGCAAGCCGCGCGCGTCGCAAGGGACCACATTGATCGCCGGAAAATCGCTCACCAGCGCCATGGCCACACCGCGCGGGCGGGAAAAGCCGGCAAGCTGGATATCGAGTGTATTCCGGGAAGTAACCCGGATGATCCGCCCCCATTCCCCGGCATGGGCGGTCACGATTGGTCCCGGCTCGTCGCGCGTCAGGCGTACCAGATCGCCCGCTTCGGGGATCATGATCTGCGAGCCATCGGGCCTGGTATCTATCCGCATGAGGATTTTCCTGCCTTGCGTTACGGGTGCGGGAGCTTCGACACCGCAGTAAACCCGACAAACCTCAAGAATTGTCTAACGCCGCAATCCCCGACCAAGCCCTTCTGGCGCCGAATCGGTGGATGGGGTATCAAGGTCTCCCATGACCCGGTTCGTATTCATCACCGGCGGCGTGGTCTCCTCACTCGGTAAGGGTATCGCTTCCGCTTCGCTCGGCGCGCTGTTGCAGGCGCGCGGTTACAAGGTTCGGCTGCGCAAGCTGGACCCCTATCTCAATGTCGATCCGGGGACCATGAGCCCCTATCAGCACGGAGAGGTCTTCGTCACCGATGATGGCGCGGAAACCGATCTTGATCTTGGCCATTATGAACGCTTCACCGGTGTGCATGCACGCAAGGCGGATAACTGGACCACGGGGCGCATCTATTCTGATGTGATCGCCGCTGAACGGCGCGGCGATTATTTGGGCGGGACGGTGCAGGTGATCCCGCATATCACTGACAAGATCAAGGAAGTGGTCCAGACTGAAACCGATGGCTATGATTTCGTGCTGGTCGAAGTGGGCGGCACGGTTGGCGATATTGAAAGCCTGCCCTTCCTGGAAGCCATTCGGCAAATGGGCAATGAATTGGGCCCGCAGCGCAGCATTTTCATACATCTGACGCTGGTGCCCTATATCCCCTCAGCCGGTGAATTGAAGACCAAGCCGACGCAGCATAGTGTGAAGGAATTGCTGGGCCTTGGTATTCAACCGCAGATTTTGCTCTGCCGGTGTGATCGGCCAATCCCGGAGAATGAACGGCGAAAGATCGCGCTATTCTGCAATGTGCGTCCTGAAAGTGTGATCCCCGCGCTTGATGCCAGCACGATTTACGAAGTGCCCTTGGCCTATCATGCAGAAGGGCTGGATGTGGAAGTGCTCCGCCATTTCGGGCTTTCCGCCTTTGGCGAGCCCAACATGTCGCGCTGGGAAAGGATTGTGAACGCGATCAAGGCCCCAGAGGGTGAGGTCAATATCGCGATTGTCGGCAAATATACCAATCTGCTGGACGCCTATAAATCGCTCTCTGAGGCGCTGATCCATGGCGGCATTGCGCATCATGTGCGCGTGAAGCTCGATTGGGTGGATAGCCAGATTTTTGAGAATGACGCGGAAGCGCTTGCCCGGCTTGAACATGTGCATGGCATTCTGGTGCCTGGCGGCTTTGGGGAGCGTGGCACGGAAGGCAAGATTGAAGCGGTGCGCTTTGCGCGCGAACGCAAACTGCCCTTCTTTGGCATTTGCTTTGGCATGCAAATGGCGGTGATTGAAGCGGCGCGGAACCTGGTTGGCTTGAAGGGCGCGTCTTCTACCGAATTCGGCCCCTGCGCCGAACCCGTCGTTGGCCTGCTGACCGAATGGCAACGAGGCAATCAGGTGGAACGGCGTGATGCGAGTACCGATCTGGGCGGCACCATGCGGCTTGGCGTCTATCAGGCACGTCTTGCGGAAGGCTCGCTGGTGCGCGGCGTCTATGGCGATGCGGCGGAAATCCAGGAACGCCATCGCCACCGCTATGAGGTGAATATCGCCTATCGTGACAGGCTCGAAGCAGCGGGATTACGCTTTTCCGGCCTTTCCCCCGATGGCGTGCTGCCCGAAATTGTCGAATACCCGGACCACCCCTGGTTCATCGGCGTGCAATATCACCCGGAATTGAAATCCAAGCCCTTTGAGCCGCATCCGCTTTTCGCGGGCTTCATTGGCGCGGCGGTGCGTCAGGCGCGGCTGGTATGATGCGCCATGTGAAGGCGGGCAATGTGACCTTTGGCAATGATCTGCCCTTGGTCTTTATTTGCGGCCCCTGCCAGATCGAAAGCCGCGCCCATGCCTTGGAAACCGCTGCGGCACTCAAGGAAATCGCCGCATCCGCCAGTGTGCCGCTGATCTATAAATCTTCCTTCGACAAGGCCAATCGTACCAGCGTTGCTGCCGCGCGCGGCATTGGCATGAAAGAAGGTCTCGCCATTCTCGCCGAGGTGCGGGAGGCAACCGGGTTGCCAGTGCTGACCGATGTGCATGCGCCCGAGCAATGCGCGCCAAGCGCGGAGGCGGTGGATGTGCTGCAAATCCCGGCCTTTTTGTGCCGGCAGACGGATTTGCTGCTGGCCGCGGGCGCGACAGGGCGCGTGATCAATGTGAAAAAGGGCCAGTTCCTCGCCCCCTGGGATATGAAGAATGTCGCGGCGAAAATCGCGAGCACGGGCAATCACAATGTCCTGCTCTGCGAACGCGGCGCTTCCTTTGGCTATAATACGCTGGTGTCCGACATGCGGGCTTTGCCGATCATGGCGGAGACTGGCTATCCGGTAGTGTTTGACGCGACGCATTCCGTGCAGCAGCCGGGCGGGCAGGGCACCTCAAGCGGCGGGCAGCGCGAATTCGCGCCGGTACTGGCGCGCGCTGCCGTGGCGGTGGGTGTCGCGGCGGTATTCATCGAAACCCATGCGGACCCGGATCACGCGCCATCCGATGGGCCGAATATGATTCCGCTGCGGGAGATGCCGGCGCTGATTGCGCGGCTCAAGGCGTTTGACCGGCTGGCGAAGGGCGGCTGAAACTCATTCGCCCCATCAGCCCATCGCGCTTGATGAATTGGTGCCAAAGTGCCGCCGCGATATGAAAGGCCACCAGCGCCAGCAGCGCATAGGCCGCCAATTCATGCACTTCCTTGATGCTGCGCGACAGGGTGCGATTGGCCGCAAGCGGTGAGGCGATGCTGAACAAGCCGAATTCCAAGCCACGCCCGCGCAGGAAAAGCGTCGCCAGACCCAGGAAAGGCACCGCTGCCATCAGCGCATAAAGCCCAAGATGCGCGAGCTTCGCGAGGCGCTGCTGTTGCGCTGTCATGGCCGAAGGCAGCGCTGGCGCGGTGCTGACCATGCGCCAGAGAATGCGCAGCACGAGCAGCAGCACCACCAGCGCGCCCACGCTGTTATGCGTGGTTTTGATGAAGTCGCGGAAGGCACCGCGCGGCAGGTCATCAGCAATCAGTATGGCTGCAGCGGCATAGAAAATCAGCGCCGCCATCACCCAATGAAAAAGGATGGCAAGGCGATTGTAGCGGTCGCGGTCCATGGTGCATTCCTTCACGAAAACGGTGAAGGGCTACAGTGGCCTCGCGCATCCCGCCATGATCAGGATCAAGGGGCGAATGACTGCCTAGGACGGTTTTCGGTCACATGCGTTCGCGGAAACCGTTCTAAACTTTTGTTTGGTCACATTTTCCGAGCCGCCAAGTGATTTTACTCGGCTTGAAAACGCTCTAGCTTTGCAGCTTGATACCGGATTCGCGGATCACCCGCGCCCATTTGGCGAGATCATCAGCAATCCGGGCGCGCATCTGTTCGCTATCGCCATCCACAATATCAAGTCCAAGGCCGGTAAAGCGCTGGCGCATGGCTGGGTCCGCCAGAATGGCCCGCGATGTGGCCTGTACACGGCTCAGGATGGGCTGCGGCGTACCGGCCGGCGCCATGGTGCCGAACCAGGAACTCGCTTCAAAGCCGGGGAAGCCTTGTTCCACCAGCGTTGGTATCTCTGGCGCATTGACCGAACGTGCCAAGGTGGTGATGCCAAGACTGCGTAGCTGGCCATCGCGCACCATGGGCAGCACGGCGCCGATATTCTGGATGCCAAGCTGCACAGAGCCATTCAGCACATCCGCCATATTCGCACCGCGATAGGGGATATGTTCCATCTTGATATCGGCTTGGCTGCAGAACATTTCGCCGGCGGCATGCTGCGGCGTGCCCACGCCTGGCGTGCCATAGGATACCTTGCCGGGATTGGCTTTGGCGTAAGCGACCAATTCCTGGATCGTGCGCGGTGGGAAATCCCGGTTCGACACGAAAAGCGATGGCATGGCGAAGGCAAGATGTATCGGCGCCAAATCTTTTACGGGATCGAAAGGCAGGCGTTGCAGGTTTGGCAGAAGGGTCAGGGCCGCACTGGCCGCCCACATCAACGTATAGCCATCAGGCGCGGATTTCGCGACACGATCAACGCCAATCGCCCCCGAATTGCCGGCGACGTTTTCCACGACAACCGGCTGGCCCCAGGCTTCGGAAAACCTTTGCGCGAAAATGCGCCCTGTCACATCCGTGGCGCTGCCAGCGGTGAAGCCGACAACCAGGCGCACCGGGCGGTCCGGCCAATTGGTTTGTGCGAAAGCGCCGCTTGAGGCGCTGACACCGATGAACCCGGCGCCACCCAGCATAACCCGGCGCCGTGAAAGCGATGCATTCATGGCAATCTCTCCCTGATGTTTTGGTCGCGCTGGGGGTGAACCCAGCGCTTCAGGGAAAGCCTAACCTTGGACAAGCTGCGCAGTCCACCCGTTTGATGCGGCTGGCTTCAGGCGGAAACCTGCCGCACCAGATCCCGCGTGGCGAGCGCTGCCCCTGCCGCCCAGACCGGTACTACCGGGCGTGGCTTTTCAAACCAGAGGCAGATTTCTTCAATGCCGCGCACCGCCGCGCGCAGGCAATCAATATCCATGTGCTTGAAGGCCAATTCCACCGCGACCGGCCCCGCTTCACGCATCAGCCCCTGGCCCTGATATTGTTCCCCGAGCCAATAGGTGGTCAGCGCCACCTTATCATCGCCGGGCGGGCAGACCAGGCTGACCCAGCCGCAAATCGCGCCATCGGATTTCCGTTCCAGCACCAGCGGCAGGGACCGCCTTTCCGCCGCCGCGCCGCGCGCTGAGCTGATTTTCTCCGCCGCCATGGGGGGCGAGAAAGGCACAGGCCAGGAGGCAAGGCGCCTGCTGATCGCCTCGGTCATCATCTCCGCAATGGCTGGGGCATCGCGCCCTTCGACGCAGCGCATCCGAAGGCGAGGTGTTTCTGCTACGGGAGCAGTTGGGAGAAAAACAACCATAAGATGTATATAGACCAGGAAAATCTATTTGGCCAGAAAATTCTTAAGCCTTTCTACAGCTTTTCCGCGAGGTTGATCGAATAACCGCGACAGGGAAACTTTCCCATGATTCACGCGGGCGCGGCGATGGGAAAATTCCAGAAAACCTGCCAGCCCATTGCGCCGCCCAAAGCCGGAATCGCCAGACCCACCGAAGCCCAAGGCTTGAAAACCCGCAAATTCCACGGTGCGCCCGGTGATGATGGCGCTGCCGCGCGCGATGCGTGCGACCTGATTTTCTTCCTCAGGCGTTGCACCAAACAGGTAGATGGCCAAGGGCGCGGGGCGCTCTGCAACCCAGGCGAGTGCTGACTGAAGCGAAATATCTTCGCGCATAAGTAGTATCGGGCCGAAGATTTCCTCATGACAAATGGCGGCTTCGGGCGGCGCCTCGGCCAGGGTCAGCGCCATGCGGCGGCCTGGCCCATCCTCGGCCAATGGGGTCAGG
>VYKP01000233.1_pt1 | contig 12704 bp, 12 predicted proteins | sample 5114551 | NCBI WGS metagenome assembly VYKP01 (sample SAMN12291777, study PRJNA351875) | freshwater metagenome | isolation source: freshwater lake | place: USA: Michigan, Baseline Lake | collected 2013-08-09
AGACATTCCTAGACACTGTCTCTCTATGAAATCAGTGCCATATTGTCTAGAATTTCCCTGGGATGTTTTTCACACTTTTTTCACACCTTGGGGAGGGTGGGCGAAATGGCGATTTCTATCAGCACGGTGAAGGCGAGGGATGCGCTGAAGGCCCGACACGACCCCTACTTCGTGAAACTCGCGAACGGACGCTTCCTGGGTTACCGGAAGATCACGGCGACGACCGCCGGGACGTGGATCGCCAGGTGCCGGGATGACGAAACCGGGAAGCAGGTCTCCCGCAGCCTCGGCAGCTTCGACGAACTGCCGGCGTCGGAGCGCTATGACGCCGCGCGGCGGGAGGCTGACGGGTGGTTCGAACACCTTGGCCGGGGCGGGAAGAAGGAGGTCGTCACGGTGAAGGAGGCCTGCGAGCGCTACATTGAGCACGTTCGGGACGATGGCCGAGCGAAGACCGCCGACGACATGGAGGCGAGATTTCGGCGGTGGGTGTTCCCGGAAACGAAGCTCGCGGATCTCCCCCTAGCGAAGCTGACCCGGGAGAGGGTCATCGCCTGGCGGCGTACTCTCCGGAAGGCGCCGGTGGTCGTCAGCCTGTTGACGCTCGCCCAGAACTGACCCGGGATGCTCGTTCAAATCTGACCCACCCCAGAAGGCTACCCGAGGGTGCCTGGTTCTGCTGAAGCCGGTGTCTTGTCCGGCGTGCTTTCTCCTCCTTTCTTCCGTTGAGTCGATGGCCGCGATCGGGCGGCAGCGTTGGTCGTGCTGCTGTGCCGGAAGCGCCAGGAGTCGTTACCCGTCTCCACGATGTGGCAGTGATGGGTAAGTCGATCCAGGAGTGCCGTGGTCATCTTGGGGTCGCCGAAGACGCCACCCCATTCGGCGAAGCTCAGGTTCGTGGTGATCACCGTGCTCGTGTGCTCGTAGAGCTTTGCGAGCAGGTGGAACAGCAACGCACCACCCGCCTGGCTGAAGGGCAGGTAGCCCAGCTCGTCGAGGATGAGCATGTCGGCATACATCATCCGATGCGCGATCTGTCCGGCCCGTCCATTGGCTTTCTCCTGTTCCAGAGCGTTGACCAGTTCCACCGTCGAGTGGAACCGCACCCGTTTTCCGTGCCGCTGGATCGCCTCCACACCCAAGGCGGTGGCCAGATGCGTCTTGCCGGTGCCAGGCCCACCGATGAACACCACGTTGTGCGCCGCCTCGGTGAACTCGGTCGTGTGCAGTCGTCGGACCAAGGCTTCGTCGACCGCGCTCGATGCGAACTCGAAGCCGCCGAGGTCCCGATGCGCCGGGAAGCGTGCGGCGCCCATCTGATAGGCGATCGAACGCACGGTGCGCTCGGCCCCTTCGGCATCGAGCAGTTGCCGCACGAGATCCTCGGGCTCCAGGGCCGCATGCCGGCAGTGCGCGAGGAGCTCCGGCCAATTCGCGGCCATGCCGTGGAGCTTCAGTGCCTTGAGCCGCGCGACGATCTCCGTGCTCATGATTGCCCCTCCCGCAGACGGTCGTAGCGCCGCACGTCGGCGCGTGGTTCTTCCTGCAGAGCCAGGGTCACGTTCACCTGTGCGATGGAGGGAAGCGGTGCGCCCTTCAGACGGGCGAGCACATTGAGGACATGCTCGGCACTGGGGTGTCCGGTCTCCAGGACGAGTTCGGCGGCCACCAGGACCGCTTCGAGCCCGTGCGCCGGGACGGCTGCGAGGACCTGCGCCATCACGCGATCCCCGCCGGGATGACGCAGCAGATGCCGCTGCAGGCTCTGCAAGGCCGCGGGCATCTCCTTGAAGGGGGCGCCGTTCCTCAGGGCGCCGGGCTTGCGCTCGACCAGCCCGATGTAGTGCTGCCAGTCGTAGAAGGTGAGATCCCGATCGAAGCTGCGGATGTGACGTGCCGCTTCAGTGCCGTCAGCCACCAGGACCAACTGCTCCGGATACACGCGCAGACTCAGCACGTCGTTCACATGCTGCGTGGGCACGCTGTAGCGATTGCGCTGGAAGTGGATGAGCGCGGTGGCCGAGACGCGCACGGAGTGCTCGACGTAGCCGTCGAACGCGCGCGGCAAGGGCATGAGCCGCGCCTGTTCCTCCTGCAGGACGTCCGCCACGCTCAACGTCGGCCACTCCGGATGGGCATTGGCTTCCCAACAGGCGCGGCAGCGCTCGGCCAGCCAGGCGTTCAGGCTGCCCAGATCGGTCCAGCGGCGCTCGGCCGCTTCCCGCCAGACCTGCCGCCGACGGTCCTGGACGTTCTTCTCGACGATGCCCTTCTCCCAGCCCGAGGCGGGGTTGCAGAACTCAGGCTCGAACAGGTAGTGGGAGCACATGGCGTGGAAGCGGGCGTTGACGGTGCGTGCCTTGCCCGCCCCGATCCGGTCCACAGCGGTCTTCATGTTGTCGTAGATGCCGCGCCGCGGAACCCCGCCGAAGGCCGCGAATGCCCGGGCATGCGCGTCGAACAGCATCTCGTGACTTTGCCCTGGATAGGCGTTCAGCCAGAAGGCGCGGCTCGAGGCGAGTTTGGTGTGCGCCACTTCCAGGCGGCGGCGAAGACCACCCACGAAGACGTACTCACAACTCCAGTCGAACTGGAACGCTTCACCCAGTTCGAAATGCATCGGCACGAAGGCTGCCCGACGGGGCGCCTCGTCCTGGGTCGCACGCCAACGCCGCAGCCACTCGGTCACACGCGCATAGCTGCCCGCGTAGCCGAGCGACTGGATCTGCTCGAAGAGCATCCTCCCTGAGCGCCGATTGCGTACCGGTCGATGCCCGTCGGCCTTCAACGCCGTCGACAGGTAGTCCGCCCACGCATCGACCGCACTCGTCGAGACCCGCGCGGCGTACTTCGGCTCGGTCACGCCCTCCTGTCGCAACCACAGCCGAACCGTGTTCCTCGACAACCCCGTGCGACGGCTGATCTCCCGTATCGACAGCCCATCGCGCAAATGCATCCGTCTGATCTTGGCCAACATGCCCACGCTGATCACTCCCGCTTCTCCCGCCCGTTGCCGAGCAGGACAGTGTGTTTGCGTGGGTCAGTTTTGCGCGAGCACTACCCCGCGAAGTGGGTCAGTTTTCGACGAGCGTCAACAGGTAGCCTGCTCCATGTGGGAGGGGCGTTTCCTGCGGACCTTCGTGACGTCGTTCGGGAAGCGATTACAGCGTTCGAAGCTGCCGACTACGAGCGCGCGAGACCACTGCTGATCTACGCCGCCGCCAACGGCTCGGCCGTCGCGGCGCGCTACCTCGGCGATCTGTACCACCGCGGCGAAGGTGTTCGCAGTGACCTGGCAGAAGCCGCCCGTTGGTATTTGAAGGCCGCGAACGCGGGTGACACCGAATCCCAGTATCGAATCGCATCCATGCTCGGATCCGGTGTGGGTGTCGATCGAAATCCTGAGGAAGCCTTCTCCTGGGGGAAGAAGGCGGCGGACAAGGGGCACGTGGCTGCGATGGAGTTCGTCGCGAACGCGTACTGGTGGGGGCAAGGCACGTCTGTCGATAACAGTGCCGCGGTTGCTTTGTATCTTCGCCTGGCCGAAGGCGACAGCCTGATTGCGCGAGAGCGCCTTGGCAGTGCCTACATGTACGGGTTTGGTGTTGCGGTGAATGTTTCGGAAGCGTTGCGCTACTACCTGGATGCGGCCAGCCGTGACCATATCCCCGCCTTCTCGGCCCTCGGATTGCTGTACGAGTCCCACGTTTCAGGGGCGCCAGATTGGGCAGCCGCAGTTCGCTGGTACAAGCGCGGAGCGGACTTCAGAGACGCATACGCCTGCCTGCGTTTGGGGCGAATGTATGCGGATGGAGAAGGAGTGCCCACGGATGATGGTGTAGCCCGCAGATATCTTGCGTGTGCTGTGGAGGGCGGCCGCGACGTGGAGGCGGCGTTCTGGCTCGGGCTAATTGCTACCAGGTCACCCGCAAAGAGGCCTGACTACGAAGAGGCACTTCGCCAGTTTCGAAAGTGCGCCGATGCAAATTGGGCTTCGTGCATTGGAAATCTTGGATGGATGCACTATCACGGTCATGGAGTGAAGAGAGATCAGCGGCGTGCTCGGGAGTACATGAAGAGCGCCGCGGAGCTGCACAACACGTATGCCGCGAAGTTCTTGGGACGCATGTGCGAGCAAGGGGAGGGTGGTCTTCAGGATTTCCAGCTCGCCGCGTACTGGTACTTTCGTGCTGCAGCGCTTGGTGATCCACTAGGGCAGCGACTACTGAGCAACATGTACGAGCTTGGGCGCGGCGTGGAGCAGGATCTTGTCGAGGCATACAAGTGGCTCAACATCGCTGCCGCTACGACAAACGACGACGACGAGATGGCGAAATGGTCGGAGGATCGCGATCGTCTGGCTGACCAGATGGCTGCCGCCGACGTTGTGCGAGCTCAGAATCTGGCTAGATCGTGGAGTGCCGCATCGGATGCTGACGTGGCGCGAGTGGCGGAGGAGGCGGTGGGAATCTCGCCATCCGGAGTGCGCCGCCCAGGAAATCAGCGCGAGGCAAATGTGCCGCAGAAGCGGACCAGCGCGTCGTCGGGCAGCGGCTTTTGGATCTCCGGTGAGGGGCATCTGCTAACGGCCCGGCATGTTGTCGAGGGCTGCAGTGACGTTCGTGTCATCGACGGTGTTGGCGAACGCGGTGGGGTGGTCGTACTCAGTAGCGACGCGAAGGCCGACGTAGCCGTGCTCAAGGTGGACGCTCGCCCCGCCCATTTTGGGGCGCTTCGACTCACCCCCGTTCGCCAGGGAGAAGAGGTGACGGTGTACGGATTCCCGTTGGGAGGCGCGCTAGCCGAGTCAGGGGTCAGTACGAGCGGAACCGTGAGCGCGCTCGCCGGACTGGGAAATGATCCATCTGCGTTGCAGATATCAGCACCGGTTCAGCCTGGGAACAGCGGCGGGCCTCTTGTCGATGCGACCGGGAGCGTGATCGGCATCGTGGTCTCGAAGCTGGACGCGCTGAAGGTGGCGAGCGCGATCGGCGATGTCCCTCAAAACGTCAACTTCGCGGTGAAGGTGAGCGTGGCGGCGAATCTCATGGATGCGGCGGGTGTCGCCTACTCATGGTCGTCGTCCGATCGGAAGCTGTCAGGTGCTGAACTGACGCAGAGGGTGCGGAGAATAACGGCGAGGGTGGAGTGCCGTTGAAGGTTGGATCGGGCGCGGGCAAATGGCTTTACCCCGCGCCATGTTCGACCGAACCGATCATCGTTCGGACACCATAAATGCTCTCGAAGGTCTCTGCGACTTCTCCCGGCCCGAACGCCTCAGTACTCGCGCCTTCCAATAGATGCCCAGTTCCTGCGATCGATTACCGTCCGGAGATCTAGTCGTTCGGCGCTATCTCGTGGAAAGCGGGTATTGATCAGGGAAACGGGAGCCTGTGCTACACGCTCAAGTTCCTCGATGAACTTGATCGTGGCCTCGGAAAGCTGCTCGAAGCGTCTTGCCTTTTGGTTGCCCGCGTCTACGTAGTCTGCGAAGGTGAGAACGATGTCGCTGGGAGCGTTTAGAGCGCAGGCCTGCCGGAACTGTTCCCATTCGAACCAGCCGACGCGCCGGCTTCGCTTGGTCGTCGATGTTTTCTCCAGTTTGGTGACCTCTTCGGGATCTAAGCCGGCCTCCTGGGCGACCGTAGAAAAGGTGACTTCATGCTTCAACCCGCCGGACGTGTATCCCGCTGCGCCATCTGGATCACCTACTCGGATGGGTGTTGGTCGCACGACCATCAAGATTCTTCGAACTCTGCTGGGCGAAATTCCCGCTTCGGCTAAGCACCCAGCTACATTGGTATCTCGCGAGGTCACGTGAGGGTAGGAGCCATGGTAGATGCTCAGCCCACTTCCTTGCGTGCCTTCAACCAGAATCGATGCGCGGCGCGCGTAGGCAAGCTCCAACTGCCTTGTCGTTGAGCCGCGATACGTTTCCCCTTCGCCAACATATGGGCGGAGATCTTCGCAATCGCGGGCCAGGCGAACGGTTCCGAGACCTCTTTCGAGAATGCGCCGTGCTGCGGCCGATCCGCTCCCACTTCCTGTGGAGGCAATCGAACTAACCAAACGGCTCTCGGCGGCCTTATCACTATCCTCGATCACCATCGCTTGTGGATCGATAAACAATCGATCTGCGGTCACACCGCATTCGCTGATCTCGCGGAGTAGGTCTGGCACGTAGATCGTCATGCCCGGTCCGAGCAAGAGCTTCGCGGTCGTGTCCTTCGCACCGGATGGCAGTTGATGGTATGTATAGACGCCCGACGCTCCTGACACCGTGTGGCCCGCGTTCGGCCCACCGACGCGAACGAGAACGTCGTACTCTCGCGCCAAATACGCTGCGATGTGCCCTTTGCCTTCGCTGCCGTACTGACCGCCGACGAGCACGTCCACGCATCGAACGTTCGGTGGCGAGTAGAGCCCAAGGCGTGCGGCGACTCGAACTAGTGAGTCACGCTGATCTGTGCGCCCCGTGTTGATCCTGACATCCGCATCCTTCTTGAAGGAGTCGATGTCGGCGTCTACCTTGATGTGATCGATGGACTCATACGTTTCGTGGGCGAGACTGGGATCGCTAGATGCGCGTCTCGCAAAACGAGCGTGGAGTTCTTTTGTTGGTGCGTAGAGGTGGACGTGGGCTACAGTAACCGCTGGATTCCTACGAAACTGGTCGAGTTGAGCGGCGGTCCGGATGTTGTCGACAACGATCGATTGATTGGGTGGCAGCGTCGACATTCTGCTTAGGACCTCGTCAAGGATCCAACTGCCCTGTGATTCTTCGTCCATCCGGTCGCCCAGTGCCTGAAGGGATCGCCGGTCCATCTGCGTGCCGCTGCGGCGCGCCTCTCGTCGTAGGATTTCGCTCGTCTTGACGATGTAGTAGCCGAACTCCTCAGCCAGTCGTTTCGCTAGTCCAGATTTTCCGTTGCAGACGCGACCGCTGACGAGAACAACGTGTCTCATGCCGATTCTCCGGAGTGATGTTGTAGGTCATTCGAAGATTCAAGGTGCCTGTGCATGTGCGGCGGCTTCGGAAACGGCGCAACGAAGATTCAAGCCGTCGTGGAAGATGTCTGCATCTGCCTTTCGGTGCTATCTACAGGCGATCGAACTCTAGGCCATCGCCGCGCCATGATGGGTCATCAAGAACTCTCATGACGAATGAGTTCACCGAGTCGCGCAGCGCAGGGGTGTGGGGATAATCTACCGGAGACGGCGAGTACAAGACGCGCCAAGGGCGGTTGCATCGCTGCAGGATCTCGCTAGCAAGTGAGATGTCGTCTTCGCAGTAGCAGGTAATCTCTGTTTCTGAAGGGAGCGGGAGGTCCTCTTCAAGAAGCACCTCGATCATCACGCCCTTGCGATAGTGCTCGTTCAGCATCTCATTCTTGTCGTGAGAAGTGCGAGCAATAGGAATCTCGTGACCGTCGTAGTAGACGCCGTTTCCTGGTGTCTCTGGGTGTCCGGGCTTTCCAGATCTTCGAAGTTGCCTCGTCTTCGCAACGTTGAATCGACACAAGCTGTAGGTCTTTTCCTCGATAGAGGTAGCAGGGACGGCGATGCGGACGTGTGGGAATCCAGCCGACAGTTTGGCCGATAGGATCCGAGGGGCGGGATCCAAGGTGAGGAACGAATAGGCGCCGAAGCCCCTTTGTACGTCATGGTGGTGCGATGTGGAGCGGAAATGGGTTGCCTCAAATCCAGCGTTCAGCAGGGATGGCTTCGTGAGCAAGGCGCCGGAGCTCGCGATGTATGCCATGTAGTGCATCGGCGCGTAGTGATACACGCGCGCAATCCCATGCTCACCAAGAACGCTCATCGACCACCTCTGGATTCCTTCCACACGCTATGTTAACGCGGTGGTCCTAGATGGCGGTGGTGTGCGGCGACATCGTCTCCATACCCAGTGACTGCGGGCAGGCTGTTCGCGGCGACCTGATTCTCTGTCCCGGTTTGCTGCAAGACGCTCGACTGCTACGGCGCGTTTTTCCCAAAGTTCGGCGTTCCCGAGCGGTTCCGTGTCGGTTCTCGCTTGGCTGACTTACGATTGTCAGAAGTTCATGGCCAGTGCGGCGAGATTCATAGCGGCGAGCGCGGAAACGCCTTCGGGATGGCTACAAGATGAAGAGCAACGAAGAGAGAGCGGAGCCGTCCTTGACGCGCGATGGTGACCCGATGCAGCCGGTGGCGGAAGCGATCGAAGCGTGGCTCAGCCGCTCCTTTCCCGAGCGTACTAGTGGTGAAGGGTGATTGAAGTTGTCGGATCCGCTGCTCCGCTGGGCGGTGAACCAAGTTGCTGCGGAGTGAGGGAAAAATGCGAGTGATCGATCCCAACGACAGACTGGATGAGGTGGTCGAGAGTCTGACGCCGGAGCAGAAGGTGAAGATGTTTGGGGCCATGAAGCCCCTTGATGACACGATTCAGACTCTCACCGACGCCATCGAGGCACGAGGCGGAGTAAGTTCTCCGACCACTACGGAGGACGGTGAAAGTTATCAAAGTGCATCGGAGCCCGGTTGCAATAATGGCAACGGGAGGCGCTAGGTTTCTGAGGCTAGGGTCGTGTCTATATCTGCGGCTGAATTGGAGCAAAATCTGATTTTGCAGCTCGCGCCTTCAGCCTTCATTGTGCTGTTCTCACCAGAGTTGTCTCTTGCCCGACTCGATATGCCCCGTGCCACCTCACGGTTTAGCTGCAACCGCATTCGGGGTGGATGTCTGATTGTGTGACGGCAGTCCCCGGCGGCGTGGGTACCAGCGATCTTTCGGGCGGTCGTTCTCCTGTCCTGTGAGGTCGATGGAAGCATCAAGCGATCGCCCGGAGTTTGTTCAGGTAGCGTCCACCCTTTCGCTGGAATGATTTCGAGCCTCAAGAGGTGATTTTGCAAGTTTCATCGATGGAGGATCACGCCGAGGTTGTTGGCGCACAACATCGCTTTCAAGGTGTGTCGTATCGCGGCGTCCCATGGTCACTAGAGCACTTGGATGCATTCGCGCTGCGGCTCGACCCAGGACTGGGGTTCGCGATTGATGTGGTTGTCCTTTTCTCCTGCCACTGCTTCTCGATCTCGCTCAAGAGGGATGGTCGCCATCCTTCGGCGATTCCACGCGATCACTTGTATATCGGAGAGCGTGAGACGCGTGTGCTCTGTCCGGAGCGATACGATCTGTCTAGGAAGTACTTTCCGCGGTTGATTACTGAACTCCCGACACGGCAGATTCGAGTTGCCGCGGAGCAGCGGCAAAACTTCTTTACAACGGAGCTGATAGATGAGGCCGGTGGTAAAGCCCACTACGCCGTCTTTTTCGAACCGGAGAAGGACGGTCGGCGATCCAAGCGAGTGCTTCTTCGTATCCAGTCTGCATATCGAGTCGACACGCTTTCGCACCGGCAGACCAAGGCTGGCAAGGTCAGCTTCTACAACTTATTGAAAGCGGTTTACAACAATCGCAGAATCAAGGGCTAAAAAGACAACGGCCACCTTTCGGCGGCCGTTGCATGCGAGGCTCTCTATCGCGTTTCCGCGAATTCCCACTCCAGGTGGGACCCGAAAATATCGGGTGGCGCTGCCTTTTTCACTCGCTTGGGGCAGGTCTTACTTATCACTGCTACAACCGTACAGAACGTATAACGGCACGTCAACCATATCAGCGAAGGTGGTATTTCGTCTTTCGTTGATTGGTAGCCTCGGCACCGTGTCGCCAAGCGACACGGTGCCGAGGCTACCACACAATACAAAAACGGACTGCACCTTCGTGAGTGTCGAGACGATGTTCTCGCGATCCCTTGGCGGTCTAATGCGACTAGGCTCTCAATCAATTCTTGAAAACCCTTCCTTATTTCGACGTCGTGTCTGAAAACTTGATCTGCCGACAGGGGGGGCTGGATCAGGCCCGTCGGCTCTCGCGAGTCTGCAGTCCCTGGCATTCAATCTGTTTGCGCGGCCCGTATATCTGAGCTGGGTGGTGGCCGAAGTTCTTGGAGCGATTCAGCTCAAGGCGCTCCGCCCACACGGCTTCTCGCAGCGTTCGGTCGTGTACGCCAACCTAGGCCAACCGGTATGGTGACGAGAAAAAAGAGCAGCACTCGCGCCGGAAGTCTGCGGGCCGGTTTTTCACACTTTTTTCACACCCGACCCGCGTTGCACGGTGTCGGTCGTCGTAACTACCTGATTCTTTGGCGCGCCCGAGACGATTCGAACGTCCGACCCCTGCCTTCGGAGGGCAGTACTCTATCCAGCTGAGCTACGGGCGCGTTGGGGGATGAAGTATAGCCGTTCAGCGCGCAGGGCTCCACGGGTGCATTCCCCGCGAGGGGCGCGTCTCCTATAATCCGCCGGTTCCCTATTGCCCAGAGGCAGCCATGGCCCAGACTCCCCACGCCGAGGAGCATCAGTCCTTCATCAAGACACCGCAGCAGCTCGCGGCGGTCGTGTTTCTAGCGTTCGCGGTGCCGATCGTGATCATCGTGATCTTGACCCAGTTCGTGACGGGGCCGTCCAGCGACGCCGCGAAGTCCATGAACGAGGACGCCGTCGCCAGGCGGATCAAGCCGGTCGGGGATGTCGTTTTCGCAGGGGACCAGCCTGCCGCGGCTGCGGCCGCACCGGCGCCGGCGGCGCCTGTAGTTGCGGCCGCGCCCACCAAGGTCGATGGCAAGGCGGTGTACGAGAAGGTCTGCACGGTCTGCCACGGGGCCGGGATCGCAGGGGCCCCCAAAACCGGGGACAAGGCCGCCTGGGGTCCGCGGATCGCCCAGGGTAAGGACACCCTGTACAAGCATGCGATCGAGGGCATTCGTGCGATGCCCGCCAAGGGTGGCAATGCAGCCCTGGTCGATGCCGAAGTGAAGGCTGCCGTGGACGTGATGATCAGTCAGGCGAAGTAGGTCCGAGCCGGCAGGCTCGAGGTGAAAAGGCGCGGCAACGCGCCTTTTTCTTTTCAGGCGTCCCCGGGGCGAACCCATGGCCACATACGTGATCGGTGATCTCCAGGGCTGTTTCGAGCCGCTCCAGCGCCTGCTCGCCCACATCCGTTTCGATCCGTCCCGTGACCGATTGTGGTTCGTCGGAGATCTGGTGAACCGGGGGCCGGCGTCGCTCGCGACGCTCCGGTTCGTGCGGGACCTCGGTGACAGGGCGGTGGTGACCCTGGGCAACCATGACCTCCACCTGCTGGTGGTCGCGGAGGGATTCGCCAAGCGGCATCCGGACGACACTCTCGGCGAGATCCTGGCGGCGCCGGACCGCGACGAACTGCTGGACTGGCTTCGGAACCGCCCGCTCATGCATGTGGAGGGTGACGTCGCGATGGTGCATGCGGGACTGCTGCCGCAGTGGACCATCGCGCAGGCCGCCGCCCTCGCCGGCGAGGCCGAAGCGGTCCTGGCGGGTAGCGACCATCGCGAGTTCTTCCGTCACATGTACGGGAACAAGCCGGATCGCTGGGACGACACCCTCGACGGGTGGGACCGCCTGCGGGTCGTGATCAATGCTTTCACCCGCATGCGCATCTGCACGGCGGCTGGCGTGATGGAGTTCAAGCACAAGGGAGAACTCGCCGACATCCCCGACGGCTACATGCCGTGGTTCGACGTGCCGGGGCGCGCGAGTCTCGGGACCACCGTGGTGTTCGGTCACTGGTCCGCGCTGGGATGCCGGACCGGTGACGGCTACGTGTCCCTGGACAGCGGATGCCTGTGGGGGCGCGCGCTCACGGCGTTGCGCCTGGAGGACCGGCAGGTGTTCCAGATCGCCTGCCCGGACGGGGGAGGTTGAGCGCGTCGGCCACCATCGCGGAGCAATGCTCGGCGAGATCCCGACGATGTTTCCCCACCGCGTGGACGGCCGGGAGCAGATGCAGCTCGGCCAGTACCTCGGGTTTTTCCGTGAGCATGAGCGTCGACTCCCAGAGCGACGTCTCCCCCGCGTAGGCGGCCTTCAGATCGATGGCGCCATCGTGGGTCACATACCGCAGGGCCACGGGAAGCGCATAACCCTCCGACTGCACCACCGGCTGCAGCAGCGACGCATGGAACGGGCGGACTTCCGTGCCGTCGGTGGTCGAGCCTTCCGCGAACACCACCATGCGCTCGCCGCCCGCCAGGGCGTCGTCCAGCGCTGCGTTCACCCGTGCCGTGTCACGTCGCTTCGCGCGCTGGACGAACACGGTCCCCTGCCGCGCCACCAGCCAGCCGACCACGGGCCACCCGCGGATGTCCGACTTCGCGACGAAGCGACAGTCGAGCGACGACCGGATCACGAAGATATCCAGCCACGACACGTGATTCGACAGGACGAGCGTCGTGACCCCCTGAGGCGCCGTGTCGGCCGTGCCGTGGACACGCACGCGGACACGGAGGATGTGGAGCAGCCGCCGCGACCACCATCGGAAGATGGCCGCACGGGCCCGCGTGGGCACCACCGGAAACACGGCGCCGCTCAACGTGAGTCCGGAGGCCAGATGCACGGCAAGCCGTGCGACGCGGACGGTTTGTCTCAGCGTGAGCGCCACGTCCCGCCGGTCCGGAGGGAGAAGTGCGGTGCTGGAAGGTGGAAGCGGTCAGGTGTCTGGAACATGCTTCATGAAGTGCCGGGCGTAGCGGCCATCGAGCCGTGACAGGGGCATCAGCATGAGCAGATCGGCGGTGTTGAAGTCGGGGTCCCAGGCAGGCTCGCCACACACGAAGGCGCCACAGCGC
>VYKP01000238.1_pt1 | contig 12442 bp, 8 predicted proteins | sample 5114551 | NCBI WGS metagenome assembly VYKP01 (sample SAMN12291777, study PRJNA351875) | freshwater metagenome | isolation source: freshwater lake | place: USA: Michigan, Baseline Lake | collected 2013-08-09
AAGGAACTCAAGCTGATCGATGAACTGAGCTACGCGCCATATTTCCTGACGGTGCACGACATCGTGACTTTCGCCCGTTCGCGTGGGATCCTCTGTCAGGGGCGCGGCGCCGCCGCGAACTCGGCAGTCTGCTTCTGCTTGGGCGTGACGTCGGTGGATCCGAGCGAGGGCAACCTGCTTTTCGAGCGGTTCATCAGCAAGGAGCGCAACGAGCCGCCGGATATCGACATCGATTTCGAGCACGAGCGCCGCGAGGAGGTCATCCAGTACATCTACGGCAAGTACGGCCGCGAACGGGCCGCTCTCACCGCTGAGATCATCTCCTACCGCGGCAAGAGCGCCGTGCGGGACGTGGGCAAAGCTCTGGGCCTTTCGCTCGACGCGGTCGACAAGCTCGCCAAGGACATGGAATGGTGGAGCCAGGGTGAGCTGAACGCCGAGAGGCTCCGGGGCTTTGGCCTGGACCCGCGGAATCCGACGATGCGGCAGCTCGCGGCCCTCTGCGGCCGGATCATGGGGTTCCCGCGTCACCGTTCGCAGCATGTCGGCGGGTTCGTGATCACGCGCGGCCCGCTCTGCGAATCGGTGCCGATTGAGAACGCGGCGATGCCGGACCGGACGGTGGTGGAGTGGGACAAGGACGACCTTGACGCGATGGGCATGCTCAAGGTCGACATCCTCGGTCTTGGCATGCTGTCGTGCATCCGCCGCGGGTTTGAGATGCTGGACCGGTATCACGGCCGGAAGATCGCGCTCGAAACGGTTCCGCGCGGCGATGCGAAGGTCTACGACATGGCGTGCCGCGCCGACACCGTCGGCGTCTTCCAGATCGAAAGCCGCGCCCAGATGTCGATGCTCCCGCGCCTCCGCCCGCGCGAGTTCTACGACCTAGTCATCCAGGTCGCGATCGTCCGCCCCGGGCCGATCCAGGGCAAGATGGTGCACCCGTACCTCAAACGGCGAGCCGGCCTTGAGAAGTACGACTTCCCCAACGACGACATCAAGCGTGTGCTCGGCAAGACCCACGGCGTCCCGCTCTTTCAGGAGCAAGCGATGTCGCTGGTCGTCGTCGCCGCTGGATTCACGCCCGGCGAAGCGGACCAGCTCCGGCGGGCGATGGCCGCGTGGAAGCGCAAGGGCGACCTCATCGAGAAGTTCGGACGCAAGATGGTGAGCGGCATGCTCAGCAACGGGTACACGAAGGATTTCGCGGACCGCTGCGTCGAGCAGATCAAGGGGTTCAGCTCCTACGGCTTCCCCGAATCGCACGCCGCGTCGTTCGCTCGGCTGGTCTACGTCTCGGCGTGGCTGAAGTGCCATTATCCCGCCGCGTTCGCGGCTTCGCTGATCAACAGCCAGCCGATGGGGTTCTACGCGCCGGCGCAGATCATCCGCGACGCCAAAGACCACAAGGTTGAGATCCTCCCCGTCGATGTGAACCAAAGCCGGTGGGACTGCACCCTCGAGGGCCCGGCGGAATGGCCCGCTCTGCGGCTTGGCATGCGTTTGGTCAGCGGGCTCGGCGAAGCCGCCGCGAACGCGATCACGCAAGCGGTGGGGGAGCACGGCCCTGTCGCGTCGGTCGAGCGCCTCTGGCGACTCTCGGGCACGCGCGTCGCGGACCTGCGCCGCTTGGCCTCCGCGGACGCTTTCAACTCCATGGGCCTGGATCGTCAGCGGGCGCTCTGGGCGATCCGCCGCCTGCGCGATGAACACCTGCCGCTCTTCGACGGCGCGGAGCTCGAAGAGCCCGTGCCGACGCTTCCCGCGATCTCCACGGTCGCGTCGATCCGTCAGGACTACTCGACGATCGGCCTGTCGCTGAAGGGTCATCCGATCGCGCCGCACCGCGGAGCGCTGGCGTCCCGGAAAGCCCTGCCGGCCGCCGCGCTGCTCGAAGCCAATCGAACGCCGCACGGCCGCCGCATCGCGGTCGCCGGGCTGGTCATCTGTCGCCAGAGGCCCTCGACCGCTTCGGGCATCGTCTTCATCACGCTCGAAGATGAGACCGGCGTCGCGAACCTCATCGTCCGGCCGAACGTCTACACCCGCTATCGCAAAGCGGCCAAGCACAGCCTCGCCATCCTCGTCCACGGCACCATCGAGCGCGCCGGCGAAGTCGTCCACGTCATGGTCCGCCGCATCCAGAACCTCGCCGATGTCACCGGGTTCGACGGCATCCAAGCTTCCACCTCGCGGGACTTTCGCTGACCGCCGGACGACCGCTCTGGTGCCCGGTACAGTCCCGCGATGCCGTCCATGCCGACACCATCTCCCGCGCAGACCACCGCTCTTCGCAAAGCCGCCGCGCTCAAGTACAAGCCGAGCAAGATCCAGCTCCTGCTGGTCGCGGAAGCACCGCCCTGCACCCCCGAGCGGTACTTCTACTTCGAGCACGCCGACCAGCACGACTGGCTTTTCCGCTACGTGTGGGAGGGACTGTTCGGCGACAAGCCCGACCGCGCTCGCAAACCCGACCACCTCGCCGGGCTTCAGAAAGCGGGCGTCTTCATGATCGACCTGCATCAGGACTCGATCTCCGAGCCCACCGTCAGTGACCTCCGCCCGCATGTCCCCGGACTGGTCGAACGCTGCCGCGAGCTCGCTCCCAAGCACATCGCGCTCATCAAGTCAAGCGTCTACGACACGTCGTTCGAGGCTCTCCGCGCCGCCAAGCTGCCCGTCATCGACGAGCGCATGCCCTTCCCGGCCAGCGGCCAGCAGAAGAAGTTCCTCGAAGGGTTCCGCCGGGCGGCAAAGGCCGCCGGCCTGAAGGTTCCGCCCGCCGCTTAGGACTCGGCGGCGTCAAGCTTTGAGGAAGATGGGTCGGCATCCCACACCAACGGCGACGAGTTCGAGGACTTCTGTGATTGCTCCGATGACGTCAGCGTCTTCGAGACCGGCTGCTGATCCGATTCCACCTCCAAGAGCGAAAGCCGCCCCGGGCGCGAACCCGCGGGCGGTTTTCGTTCTTCCACTCTGCGGTCTTGGCGTGGGGGTCGCCGCGCCATGCGCGATGTGATTTCGCTGCAGAACCGCCATGGAATAGGGCGGATCAATGCCGAGCATTCCCGGAGATCCCTTCGATCGGATACTCTCATGGAGTGGCTGCTTCACCGAAAGATCACCATTCCCCGCATGCCGGCCTTTACGAGCAACTGCTTTCAGGAGAGTTGGCTCGCGTTCTCGGTCCGATGGTCGATCAGCGGCTGGCCGAACTGGCTGCGGTAGATCCGGGTGATACGCATGCTGCGGCCGCTCAGTATCTGGAAACGCTCCTGGTCAGTTCACTCGCAAAGTTCAGGGGTGAAGAGGCGAACGAAAAGCAGCGAAAGCTCGTCAATCGAGTCATCGCCACACTGACGGAAGAGATGGGTACCGAGTGGGGCGAAGCGGTGAGCTTGGCAGATCCCCTGCGTCGCTTGCTCGCAATTCATCGACAGCCCCAAACCGAACCATCCGTCCGCCCCGACACGCCCCTGGCACGTTCGGCGTTGCTGACAGGAACTCGGCTCGATCCGAGTCTGGCGTTGCAGCTTCAGAAGGAGATCGCATCCGCTGATCGCGTCGACGTGCTCTGCTCGTTCATTAAGTGGAGCGGACTTCGACTCATCCTCCCAGACCTTCAGCGGCTCACTCGCGCTCCCCACCCAGATGGCCCTCGTCTCCGCATCATCACGACGAGCTACATGGGCGCGACCGACCCCCGAGCGGTTGAGGCACTCCGCGAACTGCCGAACACAGACGTTCGTGTGTCGTATGACACCTCTCGGACTCGTCTGCACGCGAAGGCATACCTGATTCACCGGGCCACAGGTTTCGGGAGCGCGTATGTCGGATCGGCGAATCTCTCTCACGCGGCCCTCTCCGAGGGCCTGGAGTGGACGAGCAAGATCAGTCAGTACGAACTGCCGCACCTGTGGCAGCGGATCGTGGCAACGTTTGATGCCTACTGGAACGACGACGAGTTCGAGCCGTTTACGGAGACGAGCGAGCCCCGACTGCGGCAAGCGATCGAGCAAGAGCGCAGTGGCAGCGGCGAGAGTACCACACTGCCGACGTTCGACCTGCGGCCGTTCCCATTTCAAGAGGAGATTCTCGACGTCCTTTCGGCAGAGCGTGAAGTCCGCAAGAAGACGAACCACCTCGTCGTGGCCGCGACAGGCACCGGCAAGACGATGATCGCGGCATTTGACTACAGGCGATGGAGCGAGCCGCAGTCTTCGCGCCCGTCCCTGCTCTTCGTTGCACACCGTGAAGAAATTCTGCGCCAAGCTCTCGGCACGTATCGCGCAGTGCTGCGCGACCAGAACTTCGGAGACCTTCTGGTTGGAGGCTCACAGTCGGCGCAGAGTGAGCACCTGTTCTGCTCTATCCAAACCTACAACAGCCGCGAGTTGTGGAAGGTGCCCGCAAGCGCGTTCCGATACGTGGTGGTGGACGAATTTCACCACGCCGCGGCACCGAGCTATCGGCGATTGCTTGATCATGTCCGTCCACAGGTGCTTCTGGGGCTTACAGCAACGCCTGAGCGGTCGGATGGTCTTGACGTCTTCCACTGGTTCGGAGGGGAAGCCAGCGCCGAGATCAGGCTTCCGGATGCCATCAATCGTCGACTGCTCTCGCCGTTTCAGTACTTTGGGATCGCGGATAGCGTCGACCTCGACACGCTCCGATGGCAACGCGGCGGTTACCGGGTGGATGATCTTGATCGGGTCTACACGGGCAACGATGCGCGCGCAGGCCTGGTGCTGAACAAAGTGAATGAGTACGTGCTTGCGCCGGGGAGAATGCGTGCTCTTGGCTTCTGCGTAAGTGTGGCTCACGCACAGTTCATGGCACGGTTCTGCACGGAGCACGGGCTCAACGCCCTGGCCCTCTCTGCCGAAAGCACCGATCAGGAACGTCGTACCGCTCAAGATCGACTACGTCGGCGCGAGATCAATGCCCTGTTCGTGGTCGACCTGTACAACGAGGGCGTCGACATCCCCGAGGTCGACACGGTGCTCTTCCTTCGACCGACCGAGAGTCTGACGGTGTTCTTGCAGCAACTCGGACGTGGTCTTCGTCTCCATCGCGACAAGGACTGTCTCACGGTCTTGGATTTCATCGGGGCGCAGCGGCGAGAGTTCAGATACGCACATCGCTTCCGTGCGATCAGCGGCGAACCGGCTGCTAGAGTCGACAGGGAGATTGAGGCGGGATTCCCGCACCTGCCGCCGGGTTGCTCCGTGCAACTCGAACGGGTTGCGCAGGAACGAGTGCTCAGGAATGTCAGAGAGACGATCTCTTTGCGGCGAGCAAGGGTCATCGACGACCTCCGCCAACTGGCGGGAGCCTTGGGACGAGCGCCGACGCTCTCGGAAGCCCTCGACCATCTCGACACGAACATCGATGAACTGCTGCGGCGGGGCCTGTGGTCTCGGTTGCTCTCAGAATCAGGTCACGGATCGACGGTGGATGATCCGGACGAGGAACGCCTGACGAAGGGCCTTCGCCGGCTCTGCCACATCGATGAGCCGCACACGATTCGATTCCTGCTTTCTCACTTGGAGCTGCCGCAGGCTGTGGAATCGCTTCATGCTCTTGACCGCTGCCGACTCTCAATGTTGCACATGTCACTGTGGGGATCAGATGGCGACTGCTGGGAGCTTGAGGTCGCTGAAGCGAAGCTCCGTGGAAATCCATCGGTTTGCCGCGACCTACGAGCGATCTTGGAGTATCGGCTTGCCCATTCAAGGGTTCGGCCACACGACGTCGCGCCTCATCTCTCCGGCCCGCTCGGGCTCCATGCGACCTACACGCGTGACGAGGCTCTTGTCGGGCTCGGGCATTGGACGATGTCGGATCGGCCGGATTTCCGCGAGGGCGTGCTGCACTTGGCCAAATCCAAAGTCGATGCTTTCTTCGTCACGCTGAACAAGACCGAGGATGCCTACTCGCCAACCACGATGTACGAGGACTATGCGATCAGTGATCGACTGTTCCACTGGCAATCCCAGAGCACGACATCCGCGGACTCGCCGACGGGGCAGCGGTACATCCGACACCGCCAACACGGCTACACACCGCTCTTGTTCGTGCGCGAGAACAAGCACCTCCCGACAGGCCTTGCCGCGCCTTACTCGTTCTTGGGTCCAGCGGAATACGTGTCCCACGAAGGCAGTCGTCCGATCAGCATCGTGTGGAAGCTGCTGCATCCGATGCCGGCTCGACTTGTGCGGACGACCGCGAGGCAGGTTGTGGGCTAAAGCGCTGATCGCAGCTCGATCTCATGTGTGTCGAAGCGTCCGGCGCTCGGCATTCCGCTGGTGCTACTCGTGGTCGGCGGCATCCACGGACCGGAACTGGACCGCGTCGGGCTTTGGGTCGGCCGAAGGACGAAGCTCCCGCCGGCACAATCCCTACAAAAACAGCCCTTGCGTTCGCAAGGGCTGCTTGAAGCGGAGAGGGGGGGATTCGAACCCCCGAGTGAGAATAAACCCACTGCTGGTTTTCGAAACCAGTCCGTTCAGCCGCTCTGGCACCTCTCCGTGCTCGGTCCGGTTGCCCCGATCGCTCGGGGTCCTCGCCGCTGAACAAGCAGCAATCGTTGAGGGGCTTGGTCGCCCGGTCAACTCCCCGCACAAAACCCACGCTTCCGCTCGCAAAGCCGCGATTCTCGCGCCCTCGCCACACCATTCCGCGGAAACCCGCCTCTAGGCCTTCCCAAGCCGCTCCGCGATCGCCGCGAGGATCGCTTCCGGCTCCGACATCCTGCCCGTGCCCACCGTCCGGCAGGCTTGCCAGCCGGCTTCGGGGCCCACGAACTCGAACCCGTCGCCTTTCAGCGTCGCCAGGTTCCGCTGCGTCGCCGGCTGGTCCCACATCGCCGCGTTCATCGATGGAGCAAGAAGCACCGGCGTCTTCCGGCGGTCGATCGCGGACAGGATCAGCGAAAGTGCATCATCCGCCCGGCCTGTCGCGAGCTTGGCGGCAAAGTCCATCGTGCACGGAGCGACGATCGCCAGGTCGGTCGCGGTGGCGAGCGAGATGTGCTGCGGGTCGTGGCTTTCGATGTGCTCCCACATCGAGGTGTACACCGGCCTGCCGGACAGAGCTTGGAAGGTGAGCGGAGCGACGAACTTGGTCGCTCCATGCGTCATGACGACTGTGACGACCGCGCCGCTCTGAGCGAGGCGTGAAGCCAGGGTGCACGCTTTGTACGCGGCGATCCCGCCGGTGACGCCCAGGAGAATCTTCTTCCCCCGCACCGCGCCAGCATCCGCAGGATCGATGACCATCGGTTTTCCAGAAAGCGGCAGTGCCGTAGACTTAGTCCTCGTACCCGCCGTGCTCGCTCGGAGCCTTCAGCAGCGAAGCGGGGTCAAAGTCGAGGGTGATCTTGTCCTGAAGGATCTCCTCGATCACGATCTCGAGGTCCGTACGGCCTTCGCGGTCGACGAGCGGCCGAGCGCCATCCATGAGCTGGACCAGGCGCCGCTGAATCAGGGCGCAGAGCTTGAACCGTCCGCCGACCTTGTCGACGATTTCATCACTCTTGAGGGCTTCGATCATGGAGCAAGTTTCCAGGTGTCGTCCGGGCGGTCGGGAAGTTCGATGGAACCGTCCGGGCGAGCAGGGATAATATGGTTCAAGGAGGGTGCAGGGCAACGCGCCGACTTTCGGCAGCCGCTCGCACCCCACGTGTCCAACCCCGCAGCCTCCGCCCGGAGCTTCCCGCCCGGGTTTCCGGCATCCAAGCCGCTGAGGTACGGGTTTGATGCACATGCCGACCAACGCTTTCGGTGGTCGCGGGGCCCATACGCATGACGCAAGAGTACAAGAACGGGGACTGGGTCATTCACAGCGCTAAACCGGAATGGGGGGTCGGCCAGGTCCTCACCGCGGAAAGCCACCTCCAAGAGGGCAAACGTTGCCAGCGGCTCAGCATTCGGTTCGACCGGGGTGGCCTCAAGACATTGACCACCCTTTATGCGGACCTTAGACCCTCTGCTCCGGGGGGTGCGTCGGCGTTCGCCGAGCCCAAGTCCGACGACAACATCCTCCAGCAGTTTGACCTCAAGAACCTGGCGGAGTCACTCGCCGGGCTGCCGGAAAGCGTGACGGACCCCTTCGTCAGCCTCCCCAAGCGGGTCGAAGCCACCTTGGGCCTGTTCAAGTACACCGGGTCCGGGTCTTCGCTTCTGGACTGGGCCACCGCCCAGACGGGTCTCCGCGATCCGCTCTCGTCGTTCAACCGGCACGAGTTGGAAGAGCACTTCCAGCGTTTCCGGACCAATGTCTTCACCCACCTCCGGCGGGTGACCTCCGACCTCCGCCGGGCCGACCCGGCGGCCCTGGCGAAGATCGAAGCGGCGGCTGCGCCCGTCGCGAAACAGGCGTTGCAAAAAGCCCACGCGATGCGTTGAACGCACGCCACACCCGGAACCGCCCACAGTCCTCCGATCGGTTGGCCACGCGACACGAGCCGACGCGCCGTGCCGGCGTTGCGCCGCGGGGCACATTCTCGGAACACCGCGGGTTGGCATGCGCGTTCGCGACTGGCCCGCCGTTTGAATCTCTCTTCTCGTCCGCACTGGCTCGGGGCCGCACGCGGGACAACACCAGAGACGAGGAGAGCAAGAGATGAACGAGCAGGAATTCCAGAGCAAACTCAGCGACCTTGTGAACCAGATCAACACGCTCCCGGAGGGCGAGCGAGCCCCCCTTGAGCAGCTTGCCTCTGAGACCAAGACCCGCCACGAGACCATGAAGAAGACGATCGCCGACCTGCAGGAGTCCCTCGACTACCTCCGGCTTTCGATCAAGTACCTGGTGTTCGACCTCGAAGCGACGCGTCGAGAGAACGAGTACCTCCGCAAGCTTCTTGAGAAGCAGAACAACCAGCAGAACGACGAGTAAGCAAACGACGCAGCCGAAACACTCCGGAGGGCATCGGGACGGGCGACTCACACACGCTCGGCCCGGTGCCCTCACCCGTTTTTCGACCGCCGCCGCGGCCTTCTAGGATCGCTCCGTGGATTTCTTCACCGCGGACCTTCATCTCGACCACCCCAACATCCTCTGGTACTCCCCGGGCAGGAGGATCTTCCTTTCGCCCGAGGAAGCCGCTGATCAGGAGCAGTGGGGGGGCCGCCGCGAAGCGATCACGTACAAGCCGTCGCGAGCATCCATCCAGCGGATGAACGACGCCCTCATCGACAACATCAACGAGCGCGTCGGGAAGAAGGACCGGCTTTGGATACTCGGCGATTTCACGGTCCGCACGACGCCGGAGCGGGCTTTGGAGTTCCGCGAGCGGATCCGGTGCAAGGACGTCCGGATCGTCTGGGGCAACCACGACGACCGCGAGGTGCTGCGACCGCTTTTCGAAGCGTGCTACGAAGCGGTCATGGTCTACGAGCCCGCCGAGGGCGAGTCGCTGACCGAGGATGAGGTCCAGCGCGAGATGGCGAAGGGACGGCTCGGCACGCGCGAGCTCAAGCGCCTGCAACGCATCTACCTCAGCCACTACGCCCACGTCGTCTGGCAAGCCAGCCACAAAGGCGTCTACCACCTCTACGGCCACTCGCACGGCAACCTGGAAGCGTGGCGCGAGCGGACGATCCCTTCGGCGCTGTCCATGGACGTCGGCGTCGATGCGCACGGCTACAAGCCGGTGTCATGGGAGGAGATCGACCGCGTCCTGTCGGACAAACGCGGTCGAGTCCCGCCGCACGCGGTGGATCATCACGGCGGGTCCGTGGATTGATCGTCCGAAGCCGCGTGGTTTAGCGATTCGCAGGAGTGGCGGGTTTGGTCGCGTCGGGCAAGGCCGGAGCGGGCTCCGTCGGCTTCGGAGTCAGCTTCATGGACGCGAGCAGATGGTCCCAGACGAGGTCGTACTTGGCGAGCCTCTCGGTCGTCAGAGCGAGCGGGATCTCATCGGTCGGCTTGGCGAACTCTGTGTACATCATCTGCACGGTGATGACCCAGCCGCCATCGAGAAACACGACTTGCCGCATGATGCCTCGGGAGGCGGTCGTCTTGGTCTTGGACGCCGTCTCACCGGTGAGTTGGACGGCTTTGCGATCCTGCACCTTGGTTTCGACGATCTCCAGAACACGGAACCCAGGCTTCTTCTCGTACGGTTCCTTGGATTTCATGAGGTTCCAGAACGTGGCTTCCTGCTCTGGCGTGAGCTTTCCGGGAGAGGGCTCGGCGAAGACGCTGATGAGGGCGTTGCCGAGTCCCGCGGTGCTGGCCATTCGCATGACGATGTTGCCGCTTGGAGCGGGGCCAGGTCCCCAGCCAAGTGGCAGTTCGACATCGACGGAGAGCGTCTCGGTCGGTCCGGCGGCGGTGCCCGACCACGGGGTCAGGAGCTTCTCTCGGAGCGCCAGGCCGGGGTCGGTCTCGTGCTCGGCGTTGAGCGAGTAGAGAAGCGCGACCGGGTCCATCGTGCCTTGTACCCGCTCGAAGAAGCCCCAATTCTCAAGAACCGAGTTGACGTCGGCTTTGATCAATTCTCTGAGCTTGGCGTCCTGCTCCGGAGTGTTGACCTTGCGAGCGACTTCCTCCGTATCGACGTTCATCTTTCGGAAGAGCGCGATGACCTCGTCCCGCCCGCCGCCGAGCCACTTTTGGCGACGCTTCTTGATCTCTTCAACGCGGGTCGCGAATTCCGGATGGGCTTCCAGAACGAGTTCCAGTCCACGGTCGACGCTGACGAGATACCCGAAGCACCCGCCGATGCGGCGCGGGGGGACGCGATCCCGCCACGGGAGAAGCTTTGGATCGGGCTTGGCTTCCGGTGCCGGCGTAGCCGCCGGCGCGGGCTTGGTTTCGGGCTGCGGAGTTTGGGCGATCGAGGACGCGGAGATCGCCGCAGCAACCACGCCCACGCCACGAACAAGGAAAGCGCTCAGCATCTGGAATACTCCGAAATCTGCGATCCTTCAGGGTTCACCTTTGTTCGGCCTTCACTACGCAACGGACCGGCAGACGAAACAATCAGCGATCATTTGATGAAGATGATTCTCCGGGCGAAGCAGTCACAAAGCCCAGCCCGCTCGCTGGCGCTCGGGGCTCGTTGCTTTACGCGACCGGTGCCGTGTCCATCGCCGCCCGATAGCTCTTGACGCACTTCTCTGCCGCGCCGCCCCACGTCAGCCGGCGGAGTTCAAACCGTCCGTGCTCCCGCAGGGTCTGCGAAAGCGGAGGGTACTTGAGCACCGCGACGATCTTGTTGGCCATTTCGTCGGTGTCCCAGAAGTCGACCTTCAGGACGTGCGTCAGCACCTCGGCCGCGCCGGCGGTCTTGCTCAGGATCACCGGGACGTCGTGGTGGATGGCTTCGAGCGCAGCCAAGCCGAAGGGCTCGGACACGCTCGGCATGACGTAGCAGTCGGCGAGCGCGAAGACGCGGTCAACGTCCTTCCCGCGGAGGAACCCGGTGAAGAGCACCTTGTGGCCGATCCCCATCGCCGCCGCGAGCTCAACCATTCGCAGCGCCATATCGCCCGAGCCCGCGACGATGAACTTCACATTGTCCATCTTCTCAAGCACGCGCTTGGCCGCCGCGATGAAATACTCCGGCCCCTTCTGCATCGTGATGCGGCCCAGGAACAGGACGATCTTGTCCCCGGGCTCGATCTCGACTCCCGCCGGGGGCTGCTGCTCGACGCGGTCGATGCCGTTGTAGACGACGTCGATCTTGGCCGGGTCGATCGAGTACTTCTTGACGCAGATCGACTTGGTCAGTTCACTCACCGCGAGCACACGATCGGCCGCGAGCATCCCGGCCCGCTCGATGTCAAAGCACGCGCGGTTGATGTTGTCTCCGGAGCGGTCATGCTCGGTCGAGTGCACATGCACCACCAGAGGCTTGCCCGTGACCTTCGCCACCGCCGCGCCCGCCGGGTACGTCAGCCAGTCGTGCGCGTGGATGACGTCGAAGTCCTCGTGCAGCGCGAGCGCCACGCACAAGCGAGCGTACCGCTCGGCGTCACCGAACAGGTCCGAGCCGTACCCGTGCCCCGCGCCGCCGCCCGAGCCCAGGTGCATGCCCGTCGACGCATTCGACGCGGGCTGCGACAGATTCGCGAGCGCGGGCACCGGCGTTCCGGCTGAAGCGGTCGTTGCCCCCGGCACCGCTTCTTGCGAAGAGTCGACCGACTCCGAAGGCGTGGCGGGCATCTCGAAGTTGCCCACCGCCGGGTTGAACGACGGATAGGGATGCGAGAATGTCGAGGGAAGCTCGTGGAACTCGGCTTGCTCGAAGCCGTCGACCACCATGCCGCCCTCGGTGGTCCGCGTGATGCGCGAACCCGGCCGCGTCCGTCCGGGACCAACCCGCGAGCCGCGCGGCGCATCGGGGCTCAGAAGCCGCACGTGAGACGCGTGGGATCGATCCACAGGCCGCGGCAGCACGAAGATCACCTTGTGCCCGAGCTGATCG
>VYKP01001181.1_pt1 | contig 12408 bp, 17 predicted proteins | sample 5114551 | NCBI WGS metagenome assembly VYKP01 (sample SAMN12291777, study PRJNA351875) | freshwater metagenome | isolation source: freshwater lake | place: USA: Michigan, Baseline Lake | collected 2013-08-09
GCCGCTGCCCCAGCAGTCACTGCCGAACGCTTTCGTTTATCGGAGCTGACTGGACGCAGAGCCGTTGAGCTAGGTAAAACAGCAAGCGAAGGTCGCTTCTCACCGCGCACCATCTTAAGTCCCGAAGCAATGACCAATGGATTGGTTGTGTTGCATGCGATCGGCGGTTCAACAAATGCGCTGATTCATTTCACAGCCATTGCCGCGCGCTTAGGAATCAAACTTGATTTGGAGCACTTTGATCGCTTGGGTCGAGATATTCCGGTATTGGTTGATCTAAAGCCCAGCGGCTCCCATTACATGGAACACCTTTACGAAGATGGTGGCCTAATGGGGGTTTTACGGGAGCTAAAACCCCATTTGTACCTGGATTGCCTCACAGTGTCTGGCAGAACGCTGGGCGAGGAGATTGATGCAGCAAAGGTTACGAACGCACGTAAAGTGATTCGGATTGCCAGTGATCCAATTTACCCCGTGGGTGGTTTGGCTGTTTTGAAAGGTAATTTAGCGCCACGCGGGGCGGTAATTAAACATTCAGCAGCGAGCCCTAATCTACTTAAACATCGGGGTCGGGCGGTCGTGTTTAAGTCCCTCGAGGATTTGGCTTTGCGCGTGGACAGTCCAGATCTTGACGTCACGGCAGACGACATCATGGTCTTACAAAACGCTGGCCCCAAAGGAGCACCAGGAATGCCTGAAGCGGGATACCTACCAATTCCCAAAAAACTTGCTCAAGCAGGCGTTAAGGATATGGTTCGGATTTCGGATGCGCGTATGAGCGGCACCGCTTTTGGCACGATTGTGCTGCATGTCGCTCCAGAATCAGCCGAGAATGGACCGCTTGCTATTGTTCAAGACGGCGACATGATTTCGCTCGATGTTGAAAAACGGCTACTGCAACTAGAGCTTGATGATGCAGAAATTCAGCGCCGAATTGCTGCTCTTGAGACACCAGCAAAGCGTTTAAATATTCCAAAAACTGGTTATCGGCATCTCTATCAAACAACGGTTACACAGGCGGATGTGGGATGTGATTTTGATTTTATGGTTCCTTCCGCACACGGCGTAGTACCTCTACTAAAGGGAAATTGAGATGCTATTTAATCCTGCTGAGACCAAAGTATTAATTGTGGGCGGTGGAACGATGGGGGCGGATGTTGCCCTCGTCTGCGCGCGCGGGGGATGTGCCACCCAAGTTTTTGAGGCAAGCCCTGAGCGCCGTGCCATATTACCGAATTATTTTGAAACCAAATTACAAGAAATTGGTTATTCACACCGATTGCATTTAATTTCGGTAGTTGCGTCACTTAATCATTTTGATTGGTCCGAAATTGACTTAGTCATTGAGTGCGTTCCAGAAAAACTCGAAGTCAAGCAGGACTTATTTGCCCAACTTGAGCAGGTAGTTAATCCTGAAACCGTACTTGCTAGCAATAGTTCTAGTTTTCCAATTAGTGACATTGCCAATGGTTTAAAAAGCCCTGCGCGCATGATTGGCCTGCATTTTTTTATGCCAGCGCATCTTGTGCCGTGCGTGGAAGTGATCTATGGTGAAAAAACCTCGCGTTTGGTGGCTGAAAGCTTAAGTCGTTTGATGACCGCATGTGGCATGGTTCCGGTAACAGTTAAAAAGGACTTACCCGGCTTTTTGGCCAATCGTTTGCAACACGCGCTCTCGCGCGAAGCTTTTGACTTAATTGACGCGGGGATTGTGACTCCGGAGGATGTTGATAAAGCGGTGCGCTTTGGTTTTGGGTTTCGTTATTTAGCGGCAGGCCCTGTATTGCAGCGCGATCATGCCGGTGTCGAGATTCATGCTGCCGCAGGGGCTAGCATCTATCCCTCACTGAATAATAAGGGTGAGATTGCGCAGTGCCTCAAAGAAAAGGTCGACTCTGGGAAACTCGGAATGAAAACGGGCCAAGGATTTTATTCCTGGGATGTAAATGCGATTAAAGCAGAGCGTCAACGTTATGATGATTTGCTTCGTGCTGGGCTAAAGCTCTTGCAAAAAGAGCTTCCTGAAATTAAATAAAGTGAACATACCGGTTCGCATTTGGGATTTACCCACTCGTCTATTTCATTGGACTTTAGCGATCTGTATTGTGCTCGGTATTGTGTTTGTCAAAATCGGTGGTAATGCCATGCAGTGGCATGCCTATTGCGGATATGCCGCACTCGCACTCATCCTGTTTCGGGTAATTTGGGGATTTATAGGGTCTTGGCATGCGCGCTTTACTAATTTCATTCCCAGTCCAGCGAAGCTAATGACCTTTCTTCGAGGCCAAGTCGATGGCGGTCTTGGTCATAATCCGCTTGGCGCGCTCTCGGTGATTGCCTTACTAAGCGTGATTTTGATTCAGGCTTTGACAGGCCTGTTTGCAGATGACGATATTTTTTTTCAGGGGCCATTCGCAAAATACGTATCCAATAACACAGTAGCGTTACTCACCAGTATTCATCGCTTCAATCAGTATTTCATCTTTGCTTTGGTCGGGTTGCATATTGCTGCAATTTCGTACTATCACTTGGTTAAACAAGAAAATTTAATCCGACCAATGATCACAGGGGATAAATCGCTTGCATCTAAACCACCGTTAGAGGTGGAGATTGATTCGTTTCGCCAGCGCATGCTCGCGCTGGCAGTGTTCTTGTTAATCAGCCTCGGCCTGTATTTTTTGATCGCCTGATCGCATTATCCAAGCCGAGTGATCAAGATGTTATTTCTTACGGAAGTCGTCGTGGCAGGCTTTGCAGGTTTGTCCTGTTGCACCTAAGGCTTTCTTCAAATTCTCAGGGTTACCAGATTGCGCTGCAGTATTGAGCTCAGCAACCGCAGCTTGCATCCGATCAGCGGCTGACTTGAACTTGGCATTTTCTTTCCAAATGGCCGGTTCAGCTTTGCCACCTTCGGTACCGGGGCCAAATGCTTGCCAAGGCAGGCTTGAGAGGGTGCTAATGATGGCAGCGTTACGCGCCACATCCTCTTTGTTATAAGGAACTTCACCTTTGACGACTGCTGAGAGCCTACTCATATGAGCGCCCATTAACGCAAAGGCGCTTTGGCGGTACTTGATAGCATCCTCTGGCTTAGCAAATTGGGCCATTGCTGGGGTGGCAATACTCAGGGTTAGGGCTGGAATGAGGGCTTTTAGGGAAACGCGAAGTAATTGACTATTCATAAATCCTCCATGAGACTAATCAGAATTGATCCAAATAAGAATACTCCAATTTTAGGCTGCAAATATTTCACGGGGTTTGAAGGAGCTAAGCCCCAAAAAGCATCCTTAGGGGATAGGTTAATCCTCGAACGATTGTAAGCCCAAGACAATAAAGAAGCCCCATGGCTCTAATTTGCCTAATAAAAGGGCTTGGCGGTAAGGAAGTAATCCCGCCAAAATTCGACCACCATCCAATGGCGGCAGGGGAAATAAGTTAAAAACCAAGAGGCCAATATTCCAAAAGACACCTGCTTTGGCCATGGAAATCAGAAATGGCTCATTAACCCCAAATCCCTGGAGTGCAATCCAAGCCATGGCCCAAGCGATCGCCTGGAAAAAATTAGAGCCGGGTCCAGCCAGTGCCACCCAGATCATGTCGATCCGAGGGTTGCGTAATTGATCAAAACGAACTGGAACGGGCTTGGCGTAGCCAACTAAAAAAGGAGAGTTTGCCATAATCAGTGCGATCGGGATTAAAACGGTGCCAATAGGGTCAATATGTTTGATAGGATTTAGTGTGACACGACCAAGAAGAAAAGCCGTGTTATCGCCAAAGCGTTTAGCAGCGTAGCCATGAGCAGCCTCATGGATCGTAATGGCAAAAACTAAGGGAATCGCATTAATTGCAATAGCTTGGATAGAATAGTCAGAAATCATATTGAGATCATATCGAGAGGAGACCATTGTGACCGATGAGAAGAAACCCCTAGCTAAATCTACCGTGAAGGCTCCCAAGCTTCCAGCCCGCCCGCCCGTAGGCAAGGGCCCTCAAAGCATGGGGGGTAAGCCACAACAAGGGTTTGGAGGCGGTAAGGGCATGATGCGTAAAGCCGGCCGAGGCCGATAGGCCCCCAAAATATGGATAATGTGACCTATATTCATTAGATAAAGGGGTACACCATGAACGAATGGCAAAACGAGAGCAAAGACGTTATCAACAAAAAGATGATTACCTTGGTTGTGATGTTGGCGGCTGCAACGAGCTTAGCGATTTTGTTTGCCTTAGTTGCTGCGCACATGGGTTACGTATTTGGCTAGACGCCTACGCAATTAGTGCGATGAAGTAATCGGTAATGTCTACCGCTTCTGTATCGATCATCGCCATCTTCTTTGGAGCAGGTCTTGGTGCGCTCTTGCGCGCTTTATTCAATGTTCTTGCAGAATCATTTTCTTCATCGATTCCAATAGGGACATTGATTGCGAATCTTCTTGGGGCTTATTTAGTTGGTATTGCTCTGGCGTATTTTATTGATCAACCAACCATTTCACCCCAATGGCGTCTCTTTATCATCACCGGGTTTCTGGGTGGCTTGACCACGTTCTCAAGTTTTTCTGCTGAAGTTGTGCAATTAATGCAGCGCGATCAGTTGCTGCTTGCTTTAGGCCTTGCCTTAATGCATGTCTGCGGATCTTTATTGCTAACCTTTCTTGGAATTTGGACTGTTCACACTTTCAAATAAGCCCAAAGAATCCTAGGATTGCACCCAAGCCAATCAAATAAAGAGGATGGCGCTTACTTAGTAAGACAAACAGAATACTAAAAACAGTTAATGCATAGGCTGCCCAATTGCCATTAATGCGGATGGCGATCTGCCAGGCAGATGCTAGCACCAAGCCTACCGCAAGAGCGCTGGCAGAGTACTCAATGGTTTTCTTCCACTGCAAATGCCGAAGTTTAGCGATTACCCGCTGTAAATAAAAAATCAAGATACACGATGGCCAGCAAACAGCTAGAGTCGCCAATACGGCGCCGGCTAAGCCAAAGGCATTCCAGCCAATTAAGGTCACCGTTAATAAATTGGGACCTGGGGCTGCCTGGGCAATTGCAAAATAATGAATAAAAGTTTCAGGATCAATCCAACCCTCTTGATTAACCGAGATGTCGTACAAGGTTGGAAGTAGGGCATTAACCCCTCCAAACGCAATTAATGAGAATAAGGACAGTTTGATAAACAGTCCAACTAGGCCGATCATCATCGCGCTTTTCTCCACGCAACCGCTAGAGCGAGCGGCAAGGTGATGGCGACAACCCAGCCAAGCGCTAACTGATAGATGGTTGCAATTACGATACTGATGGCAATTACCGCGAGCATTGGTGGGTAATCCAGTTCGTCTTTAAGCATCTTAAATCCCGTAGCTGCGATTAAGCCAACGCCGACAGAAGAGATGCCTCGCAAAATACCTTGTACGCGCTCAAACTCGCCGTAGTGATCGTAGAGTAAAGCAAGCAAAATCACGATAGTCATTGGAGCGAGCATTAATCCCCCAACGGCGGCAAATGCTCCTCGCACCCCTCCAAAGCGTTCGCCCACACACACTGCTAAATTCACAATGTTGGGCCCCGGAACTAATTGGCAAACACCTAATAGTGCATTGAACTCTTGCGAGGTAAGCCACTGCTTTTGCTCAACTAAGGTTCTTCTGGCCCATGGTAGTACGCCCCCAAAGCCCGATAAACCAATTAGTGTGAACGTAATGAATAAATGGGCTGGGCTTCGCTGCATAACTTCTAATTTGACGGGAAGGGCATCGGTACGGGCTTACCATGAAGCCAGGCATCCAGTGTATCAACAAGGCCCGAAGCAAAGGTCTTAAAAATAGGCTCAGCCACAAAGCCGAGATGGGGGGTCATGAGTAAATTTGGAATGCGATGCAGTTCTGAGTCTTTTGGTAGCGGTTCTTGATCGAAGACATCGAGGGCAGCCTGTCCTGGTCGACCACGCTTCAGTGCTGCGATTAGGTCCTCGGTCACAATCAGACTCGAGCGGGAGGTATTGACCAACAGCGAGTCATTGCGCATCATCGCTAAGCGATCTTGATGCATGAGTCCTTTGGTACGCTCGCCAGCCACCAAATGCAAACTCACAATTTTTGAGGTTTGTAGAACCGTTTCCAGTGGCAAGAACTCACATCCCACTGCATTCGCACGCTCCTTGGTCATATTTGGGCTCCAGCAAACCAAATCCATCCCAAATGCAGCGCCTACCTTGGCCACTAAGCTGCCAATACCACCGAGTCCAATAATGCCAAGACGTTGACCGTGAAGCATGGGTAATACGGACTGGGCATTCCGCCACTGCCCGCTAGTCATCATCTGGGATTGATTGACCATCTGTTTGCTTGCAGCAAGAATAAGAGCCCAAGTGAGTTCGGCAGTGGTTTCTTTAGAGGGCCCGCCGCGCGTACACGCAATCGTTACTCCTTGGTTTAGCAAAGCGGCATGATCGAGTAAGCCATTACGGACTCCAGTAAAAACAAATAACTTGAGGTTTGGTAGGCGTTTGATGAGCGATGCATCAAATGGGGACCGATCACGGATTAGTGCAATCGCATTCGCATCGTGAACAGCGTGATAGAGTGATTCGCCAATAAGGGGCTCATGAAAAAATCGTAATTCGGCACGTGCTTGAATTTGCGACCAATCTGCATAGTGTTGTAAGCAGCGTTCATAGTCTCCTAAGACGGCAATTATGGGTTTGGTATGCATAGGAATTCGGAAAATTAATTAATAAATCGATGATAATTGATGTTTAATTTTCATCCTAAGGAAGCAAAATGATTCTAGAAGTGGTTGATATTCGTATCGATGAAAGCAAGCAAGATGAGTTTAATGAGGCAATTTTACGGGGGGTTCGCACTGCGATCGCACCCGCTAAAGGGTTTCGGGGCTTTAAAGTCAATCACAGCATTGAGTCGCCTAATCGCTACTTACTCATGATTTATTGGGACACCCTTGAGAATCATATGGTGGATTTTCGGGGATCCCCAGCGTTTATCGAATGGCGAAGCATTGTGGGCCCATTTTTCACTCAACCACCCGCTGTTGAGCATTTCAACTTAGTGGGTAAATCTGACTAAGTTTGACTAAGCCTGACTTTTCTTAGGCTTGAGTCGACCCTGGGGCTTCGCAGAAAGGCTAGGCTCTAGGGTTTCGCGCTCATCAAAGACAAAACAATCGCCCACGTAGTGATCCCCACCAATATCCTCAAAGTATTGCAAGATCCCGCCATCCAATTGATAGCTGTGTTCAAGACCGCGCTCGCGCAAATAAAGGCCTGATTTTTCACAGCGGATTCCGCCGGTACAAAAGCTCACAAGGGTTTTATCGCTTAATTCGGGTAGACGTTCTTCAATTGCTTGAGGAAACTCACTAAATTTAGTGATATTAAAGTGCAACGCATTCTTAAAGGTCCCGTACTCTACTTCAAATCCATTTCGAGTATCAATCATCACAACAGGGCGCCCAAGATCATCTTGGCCGCGATCGAGCCATTCTTTTAATTTCTTAGGAGAGATAAATTTTGCCCGCCCTTTTTCTGGGGCGATGGTCGGATGATTCATGCGAATAATTTCTTTTTTAATCTTGATCAACAGCTTACGAAATGGTTGCGTTGCCGACCAGCTATCCTTCGTTTGAAACGATGCCAGTCGAGGATCATTTCGCAAAAAGGAAAGAAAACTCTGAATATTGGTTTCTAGCCCAGCTAAAAATAGATTGATGCCTTCCTCCGATAACAAGATGGTCCCTTTAAGGCGCTGGTCTGAAGCAGCTTGATAAAAAGAGTCTCTGAGCCGATCGAGCTCATCAAGCCGGACAAACTGATAGCCGGCAATATTGAGGATAGGAAGGGCATCGGGGCCCAAATGTTCTTGATTCATGGCGCTATTATCGATCAAGTTTATGGGTACACTACTATCACTAAAACACATCTCTGATTCCAATGACAAGCGATCGTTTAATTCCATACCAGCCCCTAGATCTTGCAGAACCGGCCGATCTGGTCGCTGAGATCCGTAAGCGGCGAGGTGGCCAACTCATTAATTTGGATCGAATGCTATTGCATAGCGAGCCAGTAGCGCGTGGCTGGAATCATTTTATTGGCAATGTACGTCAACAACTGTCANCACTTGATCCTAAGTTACGCGAACTCGGAATGTGTGGTGTCGCAGTTCTCAATGGCGCTGAGTACGAGTTCTTCCATCATGCGCCACCTTTTTTAAAAGCAGGAGGCACCCAAGCGCAGGTCGATGCAATGCGGCATTTGGGGGAGGATGATTTTGATCCAACACCGTTTAGCCTATTGGAGCGGGATGTTCTCGAGTTAACCTTGCAAATGACCCGAACGATTCAAGTCGATTCTGAATTAATGAAACGACTGCAGGCGGCTTTAGGTAATACTGTTTTAGTTGAGCTGGTGACCGTGATTGCAGCGTACAACATGGTCTCTCGATTCCTCAGTGCCTTAGATATTCATCCTGAAGATCAAGCTCCAAAGGCGTAAGTCATGAATCGGCAAATGATCCAGGTGATACCGGGTATTGCAACCTCTGACGGGGCAGGAGTGCGCTTGCGTCGTAGTTTGGGGGGCCATGATCGGCAACGTTTAGACCCATTTTTGATGCTCGATGAGTTTTCATCTAATGATCCGAATGATTATGTTGCGGGATTTCCGCCTCATCCGCACCGTGGTTTTGAAACCGTGACCTATATGCTCGAGGGTCACATGTTGCATGAAGATCATTTGGGCAATCGTGGTCACTTAAAAAGTGGGGGAGTCCAGTGGATGACCGCTGGTCGCGGAATTATTCATTCCGAGATGCCACAGCAAGAAAGTGGTGCGATGCGTGGGTTTCAGTTGTGGATTAACTTACCCGCGCGCGAGAAAATGAAGCCTGCGGGGTATCAAGATATTCAAGATGCATCCATTCCGAGAGTTCATTTACCGCATGGTGGATTAATAAAGGTGATTGCTGGGAGGTGCCAGTCATCGAATGGTACGGTCATTCAAGGCCCAATTCACGGCTTAAGTACTGAACCCCTGTTCTTTGATATTCATTTATCCAGTGATGAGGTCTTTAGCCATCCGATACCAAGCTCGCATCATAGCTTTATCTATGTTTATGAAGGCGATTTATCAATTGGCGATCAAGCGCAGCAAGCCCCACGTCAGGCAGCTCTCATTTTGGGTGAGGGCGATCAAGTTACTGTGCAATCTGGTGCGAATGGGGCTAAAGCCATTTGGCTTGCAGCAAAACCACTCCATGAGCCAATTGTGCAACATGGCCCTTTTGTTATGAATACCCAAGAAGAGATCATGCAAGCGATCACAGATTATCAACAAAATCGATTAACCACGCCCTAAGAGTAAGTCATGAGTCTTTATCAACAACTACTTCAGCGTGCCGCTGAGCAAAAACCAATTCGGATTGGATTAATTGGCGCTGGTAAATTTGGTTCGATGTATTTAGCTCAGATCCCAAAGACCCCCGGGGTGCAGTTAGTAGCAGTAGCAGATTTGATGCCCGCTGTTGCTAAACAGAATTTGTGTACCGTTGGCTGGGATGCCGCTCAATTGGAGGCTTCATCGATTGATTTGGCGCTTCGTGATCGTACATGCTATGTGACGGATGATTGGCAAGCGATTGTGCAGCATCCAGCAGTTGACGTTGTTGTCGAATGCACAGGCAATCCCATTGCAGCCGTCGAGCATTGTTTACGAGCATTTTCTGAGGGTAAACACGTTGTGAACGTCACTGTGGAGGCAGATGCTTTTTGTGGACCCCTGTTGGCCAAAAAAGCAAGAGATGCGAACGTCATTTACTCCCTTGCCTTTGGAGATCAGCCCGCACTGATTTGCGATTTGGTGGATTGGGCCCGCACCTGTGGGTTCCCAGTCGTGGCAGCCGGAAGAGGACACCAATGGTTGCCGCATTATGCCGACTCAACCCCAGAAACAGTTTGGAATTACTATGGTTTAACTCCTGAGCAGGCAAAACGGGGTGGTCTTAATCCCAAAATGTTTAATAGTTTTTTAGATGGCTCAAAGCCTGCTATTGAATCAACGGCGGTCGCTAATGCCACCGGATTAGCCGTACCGAGTAATGGTCTCTTGTATCCTCCAGCCAGTATCGAAGATATCCCTGTCGTCACACGGCCTATTTCTGAGGGTGGTCATTTGGAACAAAAGGGAATGGTCGAAGTGATCTCTTCATTAGAAAAAGATGGTAGAGGGGTGCCTTACGACATTCGGATGGGGGTTTGGGTCACGGTTGAGGCTGAAACCGATTACATTAAGAATTGCTTTGAGGAATACAAAGCCCATACCGATCCGAGCGGACGATATTTCACGCTTTATAAGCGTTGGCATTTAATCGGGCTTGAGGTTGGCCTGTCTGTTGCGAGTGTAGCCCTTCGTAAGGAGGCTACCGGAGTGCCCTATTGTTGGAATGCCGATGTCATTGCCACCGCAAAACGTGATCTCAATCCAGGCGATGTCCTAGATGGTGAGGGTGGCTATACCGTATGGGGGAAGTTATTACCCGCGAATAAATCTAGCGCAATGGGTGGATTACCTCTGGGCTTGGCACACCAGATCAAAGTCATCAGACCGGTAAAAAAAGGACAAAGTCTTTGTTGGGATGATGTACTCATCGATAAAACAACCGATGCTTACAAAATTCGAATGGAGATGGAGCGATTATTTAAAGAAGCGATTCGCGCTTAGTCAATTTCTTATAAAGATCAATCCCAAATTTACAGAGGGAGATAAGTAACAAAGCTCCTAAAACATCGCCAACCAGCATTGCAATCGCATTGGAGGGGCTGCCACTCGGTATACCGATTAGCACAAACCATAGCTGATGTAGACCGGTGCTCAAAAGAGCAAAGACCAGTACGCTAATGGCGATCATCTGGATGTTAAGGTTGCTCAAATCAGCATTAATTTTGAGATTGCGAACAACCACTAGACGAGCAATGTAGGGGCCAAACCCTGAGATCAGTCCAATCCCAATCATACTAATGATGTCATCATCCAGATCGCGTCCAAAAGTGATCAATGTAGAGGCAATAGAAATCCCAATTGCTCCGGACAGCCCAAAAATTAGTACTAAAAATAGTCGGAGTCCAGCTGGCAGATAAATCCAATTCACGCCGGGGGCGGCTTCTAAGAACGCAGTCAGCCAATCATTTAGATAAAATAATAGGGTATATGTGAGGGCGCAAGCAATAATCGTTTTTGCAGAAATCACTGATTCTGCTGAAGAATTTGCCGTACCCATAAAAAGTTGACGATGATTATTGTTAATAAATTTTTTTAGTATAGTGTGCATATTAATCTTTTTTAACTAATAAAGTTCATGCCACAACGCTCTTTGTCTTATTTACGTTTTCTGAATTGCTTAGATGCTCTTGATCGCATTAATCCAGGTAAGAAATTAGATTTTACAGAGGAGCAATTATTAAATCGGGTGATGTTGGCTTGGGATCGTGAACAAACAATTTTGGTTGGTGATTTATTAACTGCCAATGAGCTTGGATCGCAAGCAACCCTTCACGGACGTATTAAAAATTTACAAGTAATGGGCTATATCAAATTATCAATTGACAAAGCCGATGCTCGTAAAAAACAAATTATTCCAACAAAATTAGCTTTGAGCCACTATGAAAAGCTCTCCATGCAAATGGAGAGTGTTTTACAAACACGGTAGTTGGTAACTATTTCTGTATAGCCCCAACACTAAATTGGTGGAGTCGGCGGGAATCGAACCCGCGTCCGCAAACACGCTACAACAAGTTCTACATACTTAGTCTAATTATTTAATTTAACCAAGGCAACGCGAATCGACACGCTTTGCATTGGCGAGTCACTAAATTTTCGTATCAACCCTCGTGACACGAGCCGATCTTATCTCTTGTAAATGACCCTGATGTAGCTTGCGCTACCTGACCCAAGAGAGAATCAGTTCAGGGGCAGCCGCATTTAAGCGGCTAGTGCGTAACGTTCGTCGTTAGCAGTTATTGCATTCCCATTGATTTACGAGATAACGGGTCCTCGGTATGCCCTTGATGCTTTGTAATCCACGTCGAAACCATGTCGACCCCGAATTATTTTTCACACTAGGACACATATTTTAATTCTTTAGTGAATAAATTGCACTGTTAATTTGTAAACAAAATTTGATTGAGATCGTGTGGGTGATGAATCATGTAGTCTGCGCCCCAGGTGTGAGGTGGTTCTTCGCATCCGCAATAGCCATAGAGCGCAGCTACTGTTTGCATTCCAGCAGCTTTACCAGACACAATATCCCGAATATCGTCCCCGATATAAATAGCTCGACTCGGATCAACTTTAGCAAGATGTGCGGCATGCAAAATGGGTTCTGGGTGTGGTTTAGAGTGCGGGGT
>VYKP01000240.1_pt1 | contig 12360 bp, 12 predicted proteins | sample 5114551 | NCBI WGS metagenome assembly VYKP01 (sample SAMN12291777, study PRJNA351875) | freshwater metagenome | isolation source: freshwater lake | place: USA: Michigan, Baseline Lake | collected 2013-08-09
CAACCCGCTGCATCGCGAACAGCTGGCCATCGTCGAGAAGCTGAAGCCCGTCTTTGCCGTCAACACCGTGATCGACGAGCACCGGAACATGTCGTTCGTGAACTTCGGCGAGGTCGTCGACAGCCACCTCGAGGCCGTCGAGTTCATCCGCGGCTATGCCCAGGTGCCGGTCCCGCGCCGCTACAGCACCGTGGTGACCAGCGCGGCCGGCTATCCCCTCGACAAGACCTACTACCAGACGGTGAAGGGCATGGTCGCCCCGATGGACATCCTCGCGCCGGGCGGCACGCTCATCATCGCCTCCGAGTGCTCCGAGGGCATGGGCTCGCACGAGTACGTCGAAGCGCAGAAGCGCCTCATCGGGCTCGGCGCAGACGGCTTCCTGCGGGACATCAGCGCGAAGCGTTTTGCCGACGTGGACGAATGGCAGACGCAGATGCAGGTGAAGCCCATGAAAGTGGCTCGCGTCCAGTTGTTCACGGGCAGCCTGCCGCCGGAGCAGCGCGCCCTCACCGGCGTGGACATGGTCGACTCCGTGGAAGCGGCCGTCGCGGCGAGCATGCAGGCATCGGGCGACGACCACGTCGCCGTGATCCCGGAGGGCCCGTACGTGGTGCCCGTCTGCCGGGAAGCCGCCTGAGCCGGACGGTGCCGGAGGAACTTCCGGCCGGCCCGAGTTGCATCAGGCTCTCTTAATGCAACAAGGTTGCTCACCCGTCGCGGCTGTGCTTTAATCCGCCCGTCGCACTTCTGCAACTCGATGGCATCGGCTTTCCGCTGGCGCCCGGTGCTCGTGACACCGTCCAGAGTCGCAGAGCGGTCGGCCCGGAATCCCAACGCTTGCTCTCTCCTCCGGGGTTCCCGTTCACCCGCCCGGACCCGTCAAGGGTTCGGGCTTTTTTTTGGCCGCGACCCGGGACCGGACGGTGACCTGCCCGCATCGACCGCCTGACCTCATGCGAGAGGGGATACGCAGGGTGGCGACATCGCGCGCCAGCGTGCGTCGAACACCCGGCCGCGCTACAGTCAGGGCATGAGCAGCATCCTCCTCATCGGATCGACCGGACTCGTCGGAAGGCAGGTGCTCCGACTCGCGCTGGCGCATCCGGAGATCGACCGGATCGTCACCCCGGTCCGTTCCGACCTGCCGCCCCATCCCAAGGTCACTGCCCCCAGGGTCGACTTCGAACACCTGCCGGAAGAGGCCCCCTGGTGGCGTGCCGACGCCGTGATCTGCACGCTCGGCACCACGATGCGCATCGCGGGTTCGAAGGAGGCGTTCCGACGCGTGGATCACGACTACGTCCTGCAGGCGGCAACGCTCGCCCGACGGGCCGGCACGGCGGTGTTCGCACTGAACTCCTCGGTGGGCGCCGACGTCGATGCCGGCTCGTTCTACCTCCGGGTGAAGGGGGAGACCGAGCGCGATCTGGGCGCCCTCGGATTCACCTCTCTCACCTGCGTGCGGCCCTCCCTGCTGGACGGCGGGCCGCGCCCGGACCGGCGGCCCGCGGAGCTTGCCGCGTTGATGCTGGCGCGCTGGCTGCGACCGCTGATTCCCCGACACTATCGCGCCGTGCGGACGGACGTGGTGGCAGGGCTGCTCCTGAAAGCCGCCCTGGACGCACCGCCTGGAACCCACGTCGTCACCCCCGGCTGAGGTTGGCGCCGGATCAGTCTTGCAGCCAGTCCACCACGCCCTGGCCGGCAGCGCGGCCGGACGATAGACAGGCCGTGAGCAGATAGCCACCCGTGGGCGCCTCCCAGTCGACCATCTCGCCGGCACAGCAAACGCCCGGCAAATCCCGAAGCATCCAGTGCTTGTCGAGCGCGCTGAAACGCACGCCACCGGCGGTGCTGATCGCTTCGTCGACCGGGCGCGGACGCACCAGAGTGATCGGGACAGCCTTGATCGCCGCCGCCAGTGCCGCAGGATCCGCGAAGACGGCAGGCGCGACACCCTCGTACAGCAGCGCGACCCGGACGCCGTCGATGCCCGTCAGGCGCTTCAGATGCTGTCCCATCGAACGCGCCCCCCGCGACTGGGTCAGGGTTGTCGTCAGCCAGTCGAGACTGCGCTGTGGCGCGAGGTCGACGCGGATCACGACCGATCCGGCTTGCTCGATGACCTCCCGCAACGGGCCCGACAACGCGTAAATCAGGCTGCCCTCGACGCCCGTCGCCGTGACGACGAACTCCCCCGTGCGCTCGAGGGTGTCGCCGCCCACGTTCTCGAAGCGGATGGCGACCGCCTTGACCGGACTGCCGGCGAACCGTGTGCTCAGATGATCGCTCCAGGCCGCCACGTCGAACCCGCAGTTCGCGGGGCGCAGAGGCGCGATGTCGACACCACGCGCCGCCAGCAGCGGGACCCACGCGCCGTCGGAACCGAGACGCGGCCAGCTGGCACCACCGAGGGCCAGCACGGTGGCAGAGGCGGCGACCACACGGTCACCGTCGTCGGTCCGGAACACGAGGGCACCTGCGTCGTCCCATCCCTGCCAGCGATGACGTGCATGGAACCGCACGCCTGCCTGACGCAGTCGATGCAGCCAGTGGCGCAGCAGTGGCGCCGCCTTCATGTCGGTGGGGAAGACGCGTAACGACGAACCCACGAAGGTCTCGACCCCGAGTTCGCGTGCCCATGCGCGGACGGCCTCCGCGTCGAATCCGACGAGACAATCCCGCAGGTGCTCGTTCGGCGGGCCGTAGCGCAGGACGAACTGCTCGAACGGCTCGGCGTGCGTGAGGTTCAGTCCGCCCTTTCCCGCCAGCAGGAACTTGCGACCCACCGACGGCATCGCGTCGAACAAATCGACCCGACAACCGGCCGCTGCCATGACTTCCGCGGCCATCAGGCCCGCCGGCCCGCCTCCGATGACGGCCACGGAGGCATCAGCACCTGTCACGGTCGGATCGATCCGACGCGACGACGTGCCACGAAGCGTCCGCCGCCCAGACGCCCGGCCTGATAGAGCCCCACGAAGAAGCTGTAGGCCTGGTCCCAGCCCGCCTTGCGACCCGTCCCGAACTTCCGTTCGGTGTGATCGCCGAGGCTGCGGTACATGGCGAGGCGATCGACGAGGATGCGTGTCCAGAGCGTCGAAAGATCATCCCGCCGTTCGACCGCGCACCCGTTCGCTTCCAGGAGATCGCGGTATCCGTCGAGCGATTCGAGCGTCGGGAATGTCATCTCGACCGCGAGCCGCGCGAGATCGTCCGAGGACGCCGACTCCCGGCGGAGGATGTCGGTGAAGGCGATGACGCCACCGGGCTTCACGACCCGCGCACATTCGGCGATGAGCCTCGGCTTGTCCGGCACGTGACACCACGCCTCCTGGCCCACCACGACGTCGAACGTCGCGTCGGCGAACGGCATGTCGAGCGCACTGCCGAGATGGAACGCCACGCGATCGTCGAGGCCCACGTGCGCGGTCAGGCGCTGCGCGGATTCGTGGCGGCTGGCGGTGAGATCGAGTCCGGTGACGCGGCAACCCACGCGTCGCGCGAGATAGCGAGCAGGGCCGCCGAGACCGCTGCAGGCATCGAGCACGTGATCGGTCGGGCGGATCCTCGCGGCGTCGATGAGCAGGTCATTCGCCTCGAGGCCGCCGAAATGGTCCTGATCATGGCGCTGGAGGATCTCCGGCGTGAGGTCCTCCCACGCGATGCCGCTCGCGAGGACTGCCGAGCGGATCTGGTCCTCGTTGATGGGGTGGGTGTCGTAGTACTCGACGACCTGCGCGAGGGTGCTCTGCGCGGGGCGGGACGCCGTGGGCTCGTTCATCTTGCTGGGTGCGACGGCGGCGCGGACGGATGGTCCGACGCGCCGCGCCGTCTCGAATCGGGGCCCGCAAGATAGCACGCACGAGCGACGCTCCTCTCGTCGCGCGCGGGTAGGGCCTACGTCAGCGTGGCCAGCGTCTCGATGCGTTCGCCCTGTTTCGCCACGCGCTCGATGATCGCGTCGAGCTTGTCGGTGAGTCCGAGCGCCGCGAGCGCTGCCGACACCTCCTCCGTGGCCCCGCCGAAGCAGCCGGAGACGATGGCGTGGTCGGCACTGAAGAGATTCGCCTCGTGCTGCATCACGGCCTCGTGGAGATGGTCGGCGATGTAGACGAGCGTGGTGACCGCCATCTCCTGCTGACGCATGCGGTCATGGTGATGGGCCGCCACCTGCGCGAGTTCGCGCGGCGCATTCCATGCACCGAGAAGCGCGGCGCCGAGCCCCGTATGGGCGTCGACGAACTGCTGGTGCAGCGGCGTTCCGAGCGCGCAGCCGGCCCGCACGAAACGGCCCATGGCCACGGGTTGCGCCCAGCAGAGCGCGAGAGTCCCCACATCGTGGAGCAGACCCGCGGTGTACGACGCCGACGGATCGATGGCGGAATCGCGCAACGCGACGGCGAGTTCGCGCGTGCAGAAGCCGGTGAGCAGGTACTCGAGCCAGAGGGCTGCGAGCAGTTCGTCATCCGGCAGCGCTGCACGTGCCGAATGCCGCACCCACATGCCGAAGATCTCCGTGAAGGTCGTCTCGAAGGTGCTGTGCACGCCAAGCCGGAGGATCGCGCTGCGCACGTCGCGGATCGGCTTGCCGGCCCGCAGGAATGCGGAGGAATTCGCCAGACCGAGCAGGCGCGCCGTGACGACCGGATCGCTCTCGATGATCTCGGTCATCTCGGGCACGGCGAGCGGCGCATCGCGGTCCGTGGACAGCAGGCGGAACACGAGCGGTGACACGGGTGGCATCGCCTTCTCCGACTCGGCGATCCAGCGCCAGTCCCCGAAGAGCTTCTCCAGCGCGCCGACGTCCTCGGCAAGAAGTCCCTCATGACCTGGCTGCTCGGGTTTCGCCACCGCCATCGTCTCTTCGGTTCTCATCACCATCCCTCGTTCCCGGCGGCTGCCGCCGTGCTGACTGTGAGTATGCTCAGCCGCCGAAACCGTCGGCGACCGCGACATCGAGCAGCGCAGGCCGCCCCGTCGCGATGGCCGCCCGCAGTGCCCCTTCCAATTCCGCCGGATGCGCGACGCGCGTTGCCGGCACCCCCATCGACTGCGCCATCGCCACGAAATCGATCGACGGCTCCCGCAGATCCATCCCGATGAAGCTCGACGTCCCTCGCATGCTGCCCATCCGCTCCTTGAGGATGCGGTAGCTGCGGTTGTTCGCGATCACGTACGTGATCGGGAGGCCGAGATTCGCCGCCGTCCAGAGCGCCTGGATGCCGTACATCGCCGAGCCGTCCCCGATCGCCGCGATCACCGGCCGCCCGGGCAGCGCGAGACTCACGCCGATCGCGCCGCTCACCGCGAAGCCGATGCCGCCGGAGGCGAGGCCATAGAGCGCCTGCGCGTCCCGCAGATGCAGCAGACCGGGCAACGGCGCCGTCGAGGTGAGCCCCTCCTCGACCACCACCGCATCGGGCGGCGCCACGTCCGCCAGGACCTTCATCAGATACGCGGGTTCCAACGGCGCCCGGTCGGCCAACTTGAGTGCGGCTGCAGACGCCTGCACCCGGCGCGCCGTCCAGTTCCGGCTGGCAAGCCCCGCGAGCCGCTCGGCAGCAGCGGCGCGCTGCCCCGCATCCATCTTCGCGGCAATGACGGGAACGAGCGCGGCGAGTGTTTCCCTGATATCCGCCCGCACCGCGATCTCGGCCGGCCAGTTCTTGCCGAGTTCCCAGTCCCGCTCGCCGATCTGGACGATGGCGAGGCCCGGCGGCAGCGCGTCCACGGGGCTGTAGACCGACATCCGCAGGAAGTCGGCGCCCAGGCTGACGACGAGGTCGTACGGCGCCAGCGCGTCGCAGACCAGCTGCTGGCTCCGGGTGAGCGCGCCGAGGAAGGCCGGATGGCTCGTGCGGAAGTGCGCGGCACACGGGATCGTCTGCTGGAGGACCGGCGCACCGAGCACTTCGGCGAGACGCTCCGCCTCGTCGAGCGCGTTGCGCGTCGCGAGTTCGTGGCCCGCCAGCAGCACCGGATTGCGTGCCGCGAGAATCCGCTCCGCCAGCCGCGCCAGCGTCGCGTCGGACGGACGCACGACGGTGTCGACGCGCGTGGGCTGCCCCATGTCGAGCACGGCGGCAGCGTCGAGGACGTCGCCCGGCAGGCTGAGGAACACCGGGCCCGTGGGCGGCGTCAGCGCGACCTTCACCGCGCGGCGCACGATGCGCGGGAGATCCTCCACCCGCGTGCACTCGACGGCCCATTTCACGAGCGGGGCGACCATCGGCAGCAGCGGCTCGTAGAGGAGCGGCTCCATGAGGCCGTGTCCCTGCTCCTGCTGACCCGCCGTGACCAGCAGCGGCGATCCGTAGAACTTCGCGTTGTAGATGGCGCCGATCGCGTTGCCGAGCCCGGGCGCCACGTGCACGTTCACCGCGGCGATGCGCCCCGAGGCCCGCGCGTAGCCATCGGCCATCGCCATCACGATGGACTCCTGCAGACCGAGGACGTAGCGGATGCGCGACTGCTCGCCGATGGCTTCCATGATCGCGAGTTCGGTCGTGCCCGGATTGCCGAACAGCACGTCGACGCCTTCGGAAGCGAGCAGTTCGACGAAGGCGTTGCGGCCGGTGATCGCCGTGCGCCCGGCAGTGGGATCGTTCATGGGGATGTTCTCGAGAGACTCACGCCATCAGGGCGCGGACCGCCTGGATGCCCAACCAGGTGCAGATGAGGGACCCGGCGAGGTGCGCGCCGATGTGCGCCAACGCCCAGCCCCCGTGGCCCTTGGAGAGGAGACCGACGGCCTCCGCCGAGAAGGTCGAGAAGGTCGTGAGACCGCCGAGGAAACCCGTCAGGATGAGAAGCCGCACTTCGGGCGGCAGGTCGGAGCGGATGCCCAGCCACTCGATGACGACGCCGATCAGGAAGCCACCCCCGAGGTTCGCCACGAGCGTGCCGAGCGGGAGGAGCGTGAAGAGCGGATTCAGCCAGAGCCCGAGGATCCAGCGCAGCCACGCACCGAACGCAGCGCCGATGCCGACCGCCACGAAACCGCTTCCCGTCATCGCGCATCCCCCTCGGAAATGCGCGGGATCATAGCAGCGCCTCCTCGCACGTCTTGCCGGTACGCGGGTGCCGGGTTGCCACCACGGGTCGGGCACGGGTAATATCACTCCCGATATAACGGTGGTCCATCGACCCACCTGCACGGACAACAGCCTCCCGACAACGCACCGATCGTCGCCTTCGAGACCCGTCATGACCCACCCGTCGCCGCTGGCGTCCCATCAGCGCACGATCTGCCTGAGCCTTGCCCTCCTCGCCACCCCGGCGTTCGGTCAGACGGCCGACGACATGGAGTCCAGGATCCGCATGCTGCAGGAACAGCTGGAAGCCACCACGCGCCGCTTGAACGCGGAGATCGAATCGCTGCGTCGCGAGTTGCGGCGGCCACCAACGCCCCCGGACGCTCCCGCCGACGCCGCGGTGACCGCGCCCACCCCCTCCATCGAGGCCCTCACCGGACAGGTACGGGAGAACCGCGAACAGACCGCCGCCATCCAGTCGCGGGCTGACGCCCAGATCCCGAACGTGCGCCTGGGCGAGGGCATCGTCTTCGACGATCCGCGCGGCCGATGGGCTCTGCGTCTCACCGGCCGCATGCAGAACGACGTACGTCTCTTCGAAGGCGATGTCCTCTCCGACACCGTCAGTGTCCGCCGGGCCCGTCTCGGCGCGGGACTCACGGCAGGCGTGTTCGGCGGGTACATCGAAACCGAGCTCAACGCCGGTCCGACCGGTGGCGCCACGCCGACGAACGGCCAGGGAACGCCGACGAACGCGACCATCCATCAGGCGTTCGTCGACTTCGCGCCAGTGCCTGCCTTCCGATTCCGCCTGGGCCAGTTCAAGCCGCAGTTCGGCCTCGAGAACACGATGACGGCATGGCAGCACGACTTCCAGGAACGAAGTCTCGCCGCAGCGCTCACGCAGAATTTCCTGTTCGACCGCGGAATGATGGCGTCGGGATCGCCGACGCAGGGAGTCACCTACGGCGTGTCGCTCATGAACGGCACGGGCACGGGCACCGACGAGTTGCAGCGCACTCCCGGCGAGGCCGCGGCCGACGGCAAGGACCTGATCACACGGTTGACCGTGGATGCGGCCCGGTGGCTGCCGCTCCGGGACACGGTGGTCCATCTCGGTGGGAACTGGCGCCATGGCAGCGTGGCGAACGGCCCGGGTGGTTACGTGGGGCCATCCGTCCAGACCGAAGGCCGCGGCACCGTCTTCTTCTCGCCCGAGCCGTTCAACAACACCGCGGGCACCGCCTCCAGCACGAAGATCGAGCGCACGATGCTGGGTCTCGAAGGCGCCGCGGCCTGGCGAAACTTCAAGGTGCAGGGCGAATGGTGGCGTGCCACGTACGCCGGTGCATCCACTGCTGGCGCGTTCGAGCGCGACATCCGGACCGGCTACGTGGCCGCCCACTGGCTCGCCACCGGGGAGTACTTCTCGGACACATACCGCAACGGCATCTTCGGCCGTCTGCGCCCGAACAACGCGTTCTCGCTGGGCCCGGATTCCGGCTGGGGCGCCGTGATGCTCGGGCTGCGGTACAGCATCTGGGATGCCTCGAGCTTCGGCGGCAACGCGGGGTTCACCGGCAATGTCGCCGCGGACACGTCGCTCGTCCGGCCGACGCCCAGCCCCGTCGTGTCGAATCTCTCGAACAAGGCCCAGGCGTGGACCGTCGCGCTCAAGTGGATGCCGACTCCCTACTGGGCGCTGATGGTGAACTACATCCACACCGAGTTCGGCACACCCGTCGTGTCACAGGGTCAGCGCCTCGACTCCGAGAACGCGCTCACCTTCCGTGGCCAGCTCGACTTCTTCTGACCGCACACAGGGACCCCCATGAAACCCTCTCGCTTCCTTGCCGCCGCCGCGCTCTGCCTCTCGAGCACCTTCGCCTGCGCCGTGGATGTCACCGTCTCCGCCGCCGCCAGCCTGCGCGACGCGTTCACCGACATCGCGCGCGAGTTCGAGCGTGCGAACCCGCAGCACAAGGTCCTCCTGAACTTCGGCGCCTCCGGGCAGCTCCTCCAGCAGATCTCCCGCGGTGCGCCGGTCGACGTGTTCGCCGCGGCCGACCAGGACACCATGGATCGCGCCGAAAGCCAGAATCTCGTGATGCGCGAGACCCGCGTCAACTTCACGCGCAACCAGCTGGTGCTCGCCATCCCGGTCGACGCAGGCAGCGTTCCGAAAGCGCTCGGCGACCTCGGCGGCCCTGGCTTCCAACGCATTGCCATCGGCAATCCCGATTCCGTTCCGGCGGGTCGCTACGCCAAGTCCGCACTGGACAAGGCGAAACTCTGGGACACCCTGAAGCCGCGTCTGGTGAACACCCAGAACGTGCGACAGGCGCTCGACTACGTGGCGCGTGGCGAGGCGGACGCAGGGTTCGTATACCTCACGGATGCCGCGCTGATGCCGGAGCGCATCCGGATCGCCTTCACCGTGCCGCTCGACATCGACGTGCTGTATCCGATCGCCGTCGTGAAGGGCGGTGGCGCCGCCGACGTGGGTCGCGCCTTCGCGAAGTTCGTGTCATCCGACAAGGCGCAGGCGATCCTGGCGCGCTTCCGCTTCGGGAAGCCTTGAGATCGGCAGGACGTAGGAATGACCCGCTCAGGCAAGTTCTTCGACCCGTTGCGGCTCGCCGCGCCAGGCCGTCCGACACCGGGGGCATGCGCGACGATTCCGGCCCGGATCATGAGGGCCAGGTGTTGCGGCCAGCTTCCTCGCGCGCGTCAGCCGGCCTGCGCGGCGACCGTCAGTCGGCACCTTCCCGGGACACGGACTCGCCGACCGAATGCGCAAGGAACCGCCGCACCGCGCGCCGCACCTGCGGTCCGGTCTCCACGCCCTCCAGGGCCTCGTGCGTGTCGCCGGTGAAGACCACCCGCCCCTCCCGGAACACGATGACCTCGTCAGCCAGCGTCGCGACGTCGTCGGGATCATGCGTAATCACGAGCATCGGCACATCGAAGCGGCTGCGGTAGCGCAGCAGTTCGTGCCGCATGCGCTCGCGCAACAGCGGGTCCAGGGCGCTGAAGGGTTCGTCGAGCAACAGCAGCCGGGGCTTGGCGACCATCGCGCGCGCCAGGGCAACGCGCTGCTTCTGGCCCCCGGAGAGCTGGGCCGGATAGCTGCGCCGCAGCGGGTCCAGTTCGAAGAGTCGAAGCATCTCTTCGACCGCGTCACGTGCCTCGGCGGGGACGCCGCGCTGCCACCAGCGGGTGAGCGGGAAGGCGACATTCCGTTCGACGGTGAGGTGCGGGAACAGCGCGTAGTCCTGGAACACGTAGGCGACACCTCGATCGCGCGTCGGGACGTCGACTCCGGTGCTGCTCTCGAACAGCGGCGCCCCCTGCAGCGCGATGCGGCCGCTGTCGGGACGCATGAGCCCGGCCACGGCCTGCAGCGTCAGGCTCTTGCCGGATCCCGAGGGGCCGAACACCACCGTGACGTCCCGCCGGCACGCAAACCGCGCGTCGAGATCGAAGGTCCGCCCGTGGGACGCAAGGCGCCGGGTGATCTCGACCTCGAGCAGAGCGGGCGATTCGCCGGGGAGCGTCATGCGGCGTGACGGAGGCGCAGCAATCGCCCGGATCCGACGAGGACCAGCACGCAGACCACCGAGGTGACCACAACGAGGAAGTTGGCGACGTCGTCGTGCCCGGCCTGCACGGCCTCGTACACGGCGATCGACAGTGTCTGGGTCTTGCCGGGGATGCTGCCCGCCACCATGAGGGTCGCCCCGAACTCACCCATGGCCCGGGCGAAGGCGAGCATGGCGCCGGCGAGGATGCCGCGCCAGGCGAGCGGGAGGGACACCCGGACGAACACCGTCCACTCGTCCGCGCCCAGCACACGGGCCGCATTCTCGGCCTGCCGCGGCACCTCCTCGAAGGCGGCCCGGGCGGCCTTGTAGACCAGCGGAAAGGCGACGACGGAGGCGGCGATCGCCGCCCCCTGCCAGGTGAACATGAGCGTGATGCCGAGGTGCTCGTGCAGCCAGCCGCCGATCCAGCCGCGCCGGCCGATGAGCACGATGAGGTAGTAGCCGAGCACCGTCGGCGGCATGACCATCGGCAGCGTCATCACGGCGTCGAAGACCTCGCGGCCCCGGAATGGGCGCCGCGCGACCCACCAGGCCACGGCCACACCGGTCACCAGCGTGATCGCCGTGGCCCAGGCTGCGACCTTGACCGACAGGAGCAGCGGCAGCAGAACATCGTCCGACATCCGGAATCCTCGCCGTATCCAAATCTATATAGCGGCGGGAAGATAGCCGATTCGGTCGGCGGGGGCTACCGGAGGTTTGGCCGGGGTCGCGGGCGGAACGGCTCAGATGACCGGGAGCTTGGCCATCAGCTTCACGAACTCCGCCATTTCGCCGGCGACGGCGTTGGCGGCCTTCGCTTCCATCGCGAGATACCGCTTCAGGACCTCCTGCCCGAACTCGGTGACACGCGCGCCGCCACCACGCTGGCCACCGGTCTCGGTGGACACGAGCACCTGCTTGAAGCTCTGGTTCATGGTGTCGACGAGGAGCCAGGCGCGCCGGTACGACATGTCCATCTCACGGGCGGCGGCCGAGATCGAACCCGTGCGTTCGATGGCCTGGAGCAGTTCTGCCTTGCCGGGCCCCATCGCAATGGCCTTGCGGAAGAGAATCCGGATCTGGGGCTTCGGGGTTCTTCCGGCAGCCCCGGGTTCGCGCGCCTTGGCCATGTCAGTTCCAGCGCTCGGCGGCAGCGTCGTCGGTGGCCCGGGCATCCACCCAGCGGCTGCCGTCGGGCGTCTGCTCCTTCTTCCAGAATGGCGCCTGGGTCTTGAGATAGTCCATCAGGAACTCGCACGCGGCGAACGATTCGCCCCGGTGGGCGCTCGTTACCACGACCAGGACGATCTGGTCGGTGGGCAGCATCCGCCCGACGCGATGGATGATCAGGATGTCGATGAGGTCCCAGCGGCCGCGGGCCTCGTCGGCGATCTTCGCGAGGGCCTTCTCGGTCATGCCCGGATAGTGTTCCAGCACCAGTTCCGCGACGCGGTCACCGTCGTTGAGATCGCGACAGACGCCGATGAAGCTCGCGACCGCGCCGATGCCGGGGTTGCCGGCGCGCAGGGCCGCAATCTCGCGCCCGACGTCGAAATCGGCCTCGTGGACGCGGATCTCGGTGCGCCCCGCCGACAACGCGGCCGGATGGACAGGTTCGTTCATGGTCAGCCTCCAGTCACCGGCGGGAAGAACGCGACTTCGTCGCCATCGCCCACCGGCGTGTCGCCGCGGGCCATGTCCTGGTTCACGGCCACGCGCACCGGTCGGGTCGA
>VYKP01000538.1_pt1 | contig 12353 bp, 11 predicted proteins | sample 5114551 | NCBI WGS metagenome assembly VYKP01 (sample SAMN12291777, study PRJNA351875) | freshwater metagenome | isolation source: freshwater lake | place: USA: Michigan, Baseline Lake | collected 2013-08-09
ACGGCGCTGGTCGGCTTCGTGTTCATGTCGTTCATGCTCCCGCACACCTGGAAGACGCCGGAGCTCGAGCACCTGCCGATCTTCCTGCTCCTGGGTGCCGCGGGGATGAGCGGGCACTTCCTTCTGATCAAGGCGCTCGAGATCGAGCGGGCGTCGGCGCTGTCGCCGTTCGGATATACGCAGTTGCTGTGGATCAGCCTCGCGGGCTACCTCGTGTTCAACGACGTTCCCGACCTGCATTCGCTCATCGGGATGGCCGTCATCGTGGCGAGCGGGTTGTACGTGGCCTGGGGTCACCGTTACGTCAAGGATGAGGAACCCGAGAGCGCGATCGAGTAGCGCCTCAGCCCGCCAGGTTCATCGCCGCCAGCGCTTCACGTGGGGCGGGATCGGCGTCTCGGCGGGCAGGCGCGGATCGGGGATCGGTTTGCCAGCCTTCAGCTCGAGGGGGATGACGCCGGCCCAGATCGGCAGCGCATAGTCGGGCTCGTCGTCGCCCGGGGGGCCGGTGCGCACCTTCGCCGAGGCCTCCTCGATGGGGATCTGCAGGACGGCGGTCGCATTCACTTCCTTCCGCTTGATGGGCCGCAGTTCCGCCCAGCGCCCGCGCAGGATCTGCTCGGAGATGACCTCCATCGCGTGCACCTTCCGATCGGGGGCCACGACCTCGGCCCGCCCCAGCAGCATCACGGACCGGTAGTTCATCGAACTGTGGAACCCCGACCGGGCCAGCACGAGCCCGTCGAGATGGGTCACGGTGACGCAGACGGGCACCCCTGCCGCGAGTGCGCCCAGGGTGCGACTCACGGCGGATCCATGGACGTAGATCATCCGGTCTTCGCGGCCGTAGGCGGTGGGCACGACGTACGGCTGACCGTCCGCGACGAAGCCGAGATGGCACAGGAAACCGGCGTCGAGGATCTTGGCCACCGTTTCGAAGTCGTAGCTTCCGCGCTTGGGCATTCGACGAACGGTGGTGCGAGGGGTCTTCAGCGACATGGCAGGCTCCGGTCGAAGGGAATCACCGAACGATAGCGGCAACCGGGCTCCGGGTGTACGGTAACGCTGTGGGGCGGGGAATCGTCCTGACGGTGGCTGCGGCAACGGGTTTTTTGCCGACCGCCTCTATGAATTTTCGTGGGACTTGTTAAGCTATTGATACTGTTGTGAAGAATATTTGCGGTTGGGCCCTCAAGCGCGAGCCGGCCGGGCCGCAAATAAAAGCAGGTCTCCTCCCCCCGCTAGGGGGTTTCGAAGGGCAGCCCCTTAAAGGCTGCCCTTTTTTTTGTCCGGATTTTGTCCAGAAGTTTCAGGATGTTCCCGCCGGGTCAGGCCCGGGGTGCGTGCTTGCCGAGCTTTCGCATGCCGAGCGCCCGCGCCGTGGCAGAAATGTTGCCGTCATGCTCGGTCAGCACCCGCTGGATGTGCTCCCACTCGAGGCGGTCCACCGACAGCGGACGGGCCTCCTCCGCCACCGAGAGCAGCGGCGCGGCATCCCCGAAGGCCGCCACGATCTGATCGGCATCGGCCGGTTTCGCGAGGTAGTGGGTGGCCCCCAGCTTCATCGCGCTGACCGCGGTGGCGATGCTCGCGTACCCGGTGAGCACGACGATCCGGGCCTCGGGGGCCTGCCGGCGGAGGGCGTCCACCAGTTCCAGGCCCGACGCGCCGGGCATCCGCAAGTCGACCACGGCATGGCTCGGCGGCCCGTCTGCCATGAGCAGCAGGGCGTCCGGGACGCCGGCAGCGGCCCTCACCTCGAATCCGCGGCGCATGAGCGCCCGCGCCAGCACCGTCCGGAACGTATCGTCGTCGTCGACGAGCAGCAGCCAGTCCGATGATGACGTCATCAGGCGGCGAGACCGGAGAGGGGGAGTTCGATGCGCGTGCAGGTGCCCCGGTCCGTCCGGCTCGTCAGGGTGACGCGCCCACCGAAGCGTTCGAGGGCGGCGTTCGCGATGAGGAGACCCACCCCGTGGCCTTCCGGCTTGGTGCTGACCGGCATTCGGCCCACCCTCGACAGCGTGGCCGGTGCCAGTCCGTCGCCGCGGTCCCGGATCTCGACCGTCAGCTGGTCGGTGGTCCAGTACCCCTGCATCTCGAGATCCTCGCCGGAGGCGTCGGCCGCATTGTTGAGGAGAGTCACCAGCGTGTGACCCAGCGTGCGTTCGGCGAGGATGCGCGGTGGCGGCGTCGGTCCGTCGAGGCGCAGCGACAGCTCGATGCCCGGCCGCTGCAGGCGCCAGGTCTCCACCGTGGTGGAGAGAAAGGTGTCGATGGCCTCGGCGCGACCGCCTTCACCCCGCGTCTGGCCGGCAGCGGCGACGAGATCCGAGATGATCGACTTGCACTGGTCCACCTGTTGCCGTACGTCGCGCAGGTCCGTTCCGAGGTCGGGATCGTTCCGGAACTCGTGTTCGAGTTCGCGCAGCATCACCGCCATGGTCGCGAGCGGCGTGCCGAGCTGATGGGCGGCGCCGGCTGCCAGGGTGCCGAGTGCGAGGACATGCTGGTCGCGGAGCGCGCGCTCACGCGCCGCCGCGAGTTCCCGATCGCGATCCCGCAGCGACGCGGCCATCCGCACGACGAACCACGCGATCACCCCGGCCGACAGGACGAAACTCACCCACATCCCGAGTACGTGCAGGCCGAACCCGCCATCCTCCCCGTGGTGCACGTGAGGCAGCGGCACGTTGAAGAATCCGAGCAGCGTGTAGCAGACGAAGGTGACTGCGGCCATCGTCCACGCGTGGCGCGCCGGCATGACCGTCGCGGCGATCACAAGTGGCAACAGGAAGAGCGACACGAACGGGTTTGACCATCCCCCCGTGAAGTAGAGCACTGCCGTGAGGAAGGCCGTGTCTGCCAGCAGCTGTGCCAGCACCTCCCGTGGTCGCACGGGCCACGGCCGCGAGACGCGCCATCGGGTGAAGCCATTCAGCGCCGCAGCGGCGAGGACGACCACGGTGAGCGGTGCGATCGGGAGATCGATTCCGAGCGCGAATTGGACGGTCGCGATGGCACCGGCCATCGTCGCGAGCGCGATCCAGCGCAGTGTCACCAGTCGGCGCAGATGGCGCCGGTCCGGGTTGTCGTCCGTGGCGATACGGCCAGTCGGGACTTCACCCGGGGCACCAGTGGAACGGAAAGCGCGCGACGTCACCATCCGTCGATTTTACCGGCTGGGCTTCCGATGCGCCTCTGCGACAACTTGTCGCACCGTGCGGTCTCGAAGAGACCGTCGAGGGGCGGCGCGGCCGAACAGGGAGGGGGCGGGGCACAGACCGCCCGAGAACGCGGAGTCGCCATGGACCTCTCCCAGGCAGCCGTCGCACGCCGATCTCCCCCCTGCCATCCGGGTGCGACGGAATGTCGCGCGACAACACGTCGCATTTCGTCCGCGGGGCGAAGCTCCTAGAGTCCGCGCCGGCGTCGCAGCAACCCCGGTGGTGTGCTCCCCGGCGCGCGGACGCCGTCACGACAAGACAACCCCAAGGAGATTCCAGATGCGTCTCGCCAGCCCGTTCGCAGGCCTCGTCCTGTTTGCCGCCGCCTCTGCGGCCTCTGCCCACGTGAGCTATGCGGGCCGCGACATCATCGCCAACGGCACGTTCGATGGCGCGAGCAGGTACACCCTCGCCGGGCAGCGCGTGACGTCGAACTACGGGTGGGCCGATGCTGCGGATGCCGACTGGGGCGACAGCCATCGTGGGCGCTTCTTGAGGTTCACGCTGACCGAGGCGGCCAACGTGACCGTCGACGTGGCCGCGCAATCGGGTGTCGGGACGCTGCTGGGCGATCTCGTGCCGGGCTTCTCGCTGTACTCGGGCGTGGTACCGCACTTGTCGCACGAGGGCTCGGATGCACCCGGCTATGTCGCCAACCATCCTGGATTCCTGCCGACGGCGCCGTACTTCGTCGAGAACGGCTCGCACGTGGGCGACAAGGAAGGTGCCTGGCGTGCCCTCGACAGCTTCTGGCTCGGCAACGATGCCGGCGAATCCGCGAAGCTCGTGTACGTGGGCCACGCTTTCGACGGCAACGGTATCGACATCAGCGGCGACCGCGTGACCGACCTGGTCGGCGACGGCAACGCCGACGGTCGCGTGACGGCGCAGTTCCTCCTCGGCCCCGGCACGTACTCCTTGGTCGTCGGTGGTGCCAGCTACATCAGCCAGTACACGGAGAGTGCTCACGCTCGCTCCAGTGCCCGAACCCGAGACCTGGGCGCTCACGGGCCTCGGATTGGGGATGCTCGCGCTGGCACGCCGCCGTCGCGAGTCCCGCGCCTGACAACCGACGGCGGGGGTGACCCCGCGGTGCCTCCACCAATGAAAACGCCTGCCGGTAGGCAGGCGTCTTCGTCTCTGCAACGGGCGGCTGTCACAGCCGCGGGCTGGTTGGCCTCAGGCCTTCTTCGCCCAGGCGCTGCACCAGCCCTTGCCGTTCACCTGCTTGCCCTGGAAGAGCGGACAGGCGCCCCAAGGATCGCTCGCCTTGCCGCCGTAGAACTGGCAGTTGGCACAGGCCTGCGTGGCGGCATGCTTGGGGAACTTGGCCTTGTCGACCTTGGTGGTGTCATGCCGATACCCGAGGCCGATGGCCTGCGCGTCCTTCTCGTCGAGCCGCGGGGACTGCGCCGACGCGCGGCGAGTGACAAGCACGGCGGCAGTGGAAGCGACCGCTGCCGAACCCACTCGCAGGAACTGCCTGCGATCGATACCGATGACTTTCGTATTCATGAGAGGCTCTCCGGAGACGTGAATCGGTCAGTGCGGACATGCACTGCGGAGACGACTGACCGATCCGCGGCCGTCGGGTTCCGTCCACGGACGCAAACGCCTCACTGGGTTCGACAGGTCCGCGTGTCCAGGGGGCGACGTCTATGCCGCCGCGAACTCCATCTGGGTCGCCATGTCGGCGAGCAACGCCATGGCCTGGTCGAGCGTCATCGACTCCGGATCGAAACGATCGTTGGGCAGACCGGCGCGGGCGAGGGATCCGTCCACGCCATAGGCGAAGAAGCCCATCGACCAGTTGCTGAACCGGCGATGCGGGACGGCGTGGTAGCCCAGCAGCTGCACGTGGTGGTGCCGGGGATCGCGGAGGATCTTCTCGTACAGCTCGTTCACGGCCGCAGGGGGGCCTTCGATCGCCTGCAGGAACCGGTCGGAACTGAAGGTGAGCATGCCCGTCAGGCCGTTTCGCGTGTTGTTGGTGCGCGCCGTGTCGAGAAGTTCGACGATGTCGGTCATCGACATCGGTGTCGTCATCCGGCTGGTATAGATCAGTTCCACAAGATTCACAGGCGCACCTCGCTGCGTTGGATGGCGAGGTCCTGTCCGGCGAACCGGAGTATCTCGCGGGCGATTTCGTTGAGCGGCACGATGTGATCCACCGCACCGAGCTTGACTGCTTCCTTCGGCATCCCATACACGACACAGGTCGCCTCGTCCTGGGCGATCGTCCGGGCACCGACGTCGTGCAGTTCCTTCATGCCGCGGGCGCCGTCGTCTCCCATGCCGGTCATGATCACGCCCAGGCAGTTGCGTCCGGCCTGCTGCGCCACCGAGCGGAAGAGCACATCGACGGACGGGCGATGACGGTTCACGACCGGGCCGTCGATCACGTTCGCCTGGTAGTACGCGCCGCTGCGCTGCACGAGCATGTGCTTGCCCCCGGGGGCGATCAGCGCGCGGCCGGGCATCACGCGGTCGCCGTGGACGGCCTCCTTCACGTCGATCTGGCACAGGCTGTCCAGCCGTTGCGCGAACGACGCGGTGAACTTCTCGGGCATGTGCTGCACGATCACGATGCCGGGGCACACGCGGGGCAGGGCCATCAGCACCTCCTCCAGGGCCTGCGTGCCGCCCGTGGACGTCCCGATCGCGATGAATCGCTCCGTGGTGCGTGCCATCGCCTGCGGGGCCGACGGCAGGACGGCATCCGCCGACAGCTTCGGTGCCGGTGCGGCCATGGGGGCGGGACCGCGACGGATCGCATTGGCGTTCACCTTGGCGGCGGCCTTCACCGCACCGATGAGTTCCGCCGCGGATTCCGTGAGGAAGTCCTTCAGGCCGATCTTGGGTTTCGTCACGAAGCTCACGGCGCCGGCGGACAGCGCCTGCATCGTCGTCTCCGCGCCCTTCTCGGTGAGCGTGGAGCAGATGACCACCGGCGTAGGCTTCTCGGCCATGATCTTGCGCAGGAACGTGATGCCGTCCATGCGCGGCATCTCCACGTCGAGCACGATCACATCGGGCCAGGTGACCTTCATGCGCTCGATCGCGAGCAGCGGGTCGGCCACCGCCGCGATCACCTCGAGACCGGCATCCCGCGAGAGCTGATCGGTGAGCACCTTCCGCACGACCGCGGAGTCGTCGACCACCAGGACCTTCGTCTTCGTTCCCATGCGTTCCTCAGCTCTGCGAACGGCAACGGGTCGCGCCCGGCTGCAGTTCGAAACGGACGTTGACCGCGCCGGTGGCGATGTCGAAATCCACATGCCGGTGACCTTCGCCGCCGGTGTCCTCGCGGTGCAGCGTGAACCGGTAGTGCGCGAGCAGCGCCCTGCCGGCCGCCACGTTGCGTTCGCCGACCTCGGGGATCGCATCCCGATGCAGCAGCGGGAACATGTGGCCGCCACCCACCAGCGTCGTGCGGTACTCCGCGGGTCGACTGCCGGCCCGCGTCACGGCGTCGAACAGCTTCGCCATCGCGATGTCGGCGTAGGCGCCCGGCTTGCCGCCGGTCCTCGGCCGCCCGGTGGGCAGCAGGTAGTGACACATGCCGCCGATGCGGCGTTTCGGATTCCAGAGCACGATCGACACGCAGCTCCCCAGGAGGGTCGACACCCGCGCGGGTGCGCCGCCGAAGAACAGATCCCCTGGCATCAGGAACACGTCCTGGCTGACGGGTTCGGTTGCCGCGGCCATCACGCGGCGGCCCGGGTCCGTGCGTAGATGGTCGGGATCTCGGCCTGCAGCGCCGCCGTGATCCCGTTCAGGCTCTCCGAATGGCCGATGACGAGTCGGCCGTCGGGGACGAGGCACTGCGCCAGACGCTCCACGAGGGACTTCTTCGTGACCGCGTCGAAGTAGATCATCACGTTGCGCAGGAAGATCACGTCGAAGAGCGCGCCCTCGGGGAACGGGCGCTGCAGATTCACCTGCCGGAAATGGACGCGTGACCGCAGGGCCTTCGAGATCAGGAACTGGTTCGCATACGGACCGCTGCCGCGTAGGCAGTAGCGCTCCAGGAGGGGCTTCGGAATGTGTTCCGCCCGCTCCATGGGGTAGAGGCCCGTCCGGGCCGACTCGAGCACGCGGGTCGAGATGTCCGAGGCCTGGATCTCCCATTGCCGGTCTCCCAACGTGTCGGCCGCCACCATCGCGATCGTGTAGGGCTCCTCGCCGCTCGAGCAGGCTGCGCTCCAGATGCGGAAGGCCCGGCCCGGCGGGGCCGCCCTCATCCGCTGGCGCAGCCAGTCGAAGTGCTTGGGCTCGCGGAAGAAGTAGGTCTCGTTGGTGGTCAGCAGGTCGATCGCGGTCTGCAGTTCGCCGGGATCGCGCCCGCTGTCGATGCGCTTCAGGTACTCCCCGTAGGTGTCGAGCCCGAGTTTGGTGAGCCGCTTGCCGAGCCGGCCGCACACCATCGGCTTCTTCTGCTCCGACAGCGAGATGCCGGCTTCGCGGTAGAGCAGGGCGCGGAGCGTCTGAAACTCCGCGTCGTTGATGGCAGTACCGAGAACCAGTGAGCTCACGGCAGCTCAGTGCACGGACGGGATGCTGGATGCATCCGCGGAAGCTGCGACGGACGCCATCTCATCGACGGCGAGGACGCGCGCGAGGTCGAGCAGGATCACGAAGTTCCCGGAGACCTTGCCCATCCCGGCCACGAAGTCCGGCCGGATCTGCGTCCCGAACGACGGCGCGGGTTCGATGTCCGCATCGGCGATGTCGAGGACTTCATGTACCGCGTCGACGAGCACCCCCACCACTTGGGACTCGCCGTCCGCTTCGATCTCGACGATCACGATGCAGGTCCGACGGCCGATCTTGGTCGGTCCGGCGCCGAACCGGGCGCTCAGGTCCACCACCGGCACCACGGCACCGCGCAGGTTGATCACACCCCGGATGAAGGACGGCATCATCGGCACCGAGGTAAGGGCGCCGAACTCGATGATCTCCTTGATGCGGAGGATGCCGACGGCGTACGCCTCGCCGCCGAGCTGGAAGGTGAGGAACTGTCGGGCGACGGCCGAGGCCGTCGCCGGGGCACCATGGGTGCCTTCGGCTGTACGGGTCATCGCGCGACTCCTAGAACTGCTTGAAGAACGATTCGTCCACGCCGCCATCGGTCCCGGTGCGGCGCAGATTGCCGGCGGCCTTCGGCCCACGCTTGCGGCCCGGATCCGCGGCCGTCGCGCGTTGAAGCTCCACCGCGTTCTGCCCCGCTGCGATCTGGAAGAAGGCCATGAGCTGCTGGAGCTGTTCGGCCTGGCCGCTCATCTCCTCCGCAGTGGCCGCCAGCTGTTCGGAGGCGGACGCGTTCTGCTGCGTGGCCTGATTCAGCTGGTTCATCGCGCTGTTGATCTGCGACACGCCCGTGGACTGCTCCTCGGACGCGGCGGTGATCTCCTGCACCAGATCGGAAGTCTTGCGGATGCTGGGCACCATCTCCTCCAGCAGCTTGCCCGCGCGCTCCGCCATGTCGACGCTGCTGCCGGCGAGGGTCCCGATCTCCTGGGCTGCCACCTGGCTGCGCTCGGCCAGTTTGCGCACTTCGGCTGCCACGACTGCGAAGCCCTTGCCGTGCTCGCCCGCCCGGGCTGCCTCGATGGCGGCGTTGAGCGCGAGCAGGTTGGTCTGGTAGGCGATGTCGTCGATGATGCCGATCTTGCCGGCGATCTGTTTCATCGCGACCACCGTCTGCATCACCGCCTCGCCGCCCTCGGAGGCTTCGGTGGCGGCCTTCGTCGCCATGCCGTCGGTGACCTTGGCGTTTTCGGAGTTCTGCGTGATGGAGGCCGACATCTCCTCGACCGATGCGCTCGTCTCCTCGACGCTCGCGGCCTGTTCGCTCGCGCCCTGCGAGAGGGACTGTGCCGTGGCGCTCACCTGCTCTGCCGCACCGGTCAGCGAGTCCGCCGAGACCCGCACTTCCGAGATGACCTGCCCGAGTCGTTCGGAGGTCGCGTTGCAGTCCTCCTTCAGCTGGCCGAACGTGCCCTGGTAGTCACGCGTGATCCGCTGCGTGAGGTCACCCTGCGCCAGCGCGCTCAGCACCCGCGCCACTTCGTTGAGGCCCGTGTCGCTGGTCTCGAGAAGCACGTTTAGGCGTTCGGCCAGACCCTTGAAGAAGGCATCCTTGTTCTCGAGGGCGACGCGACGCGTGAAGTCGCCTTGCGCGGCGGCATCGACGATCCCGTTGATCTCCTTCTCCACCGCCACTTCCATCGTGCGGTCCCGCCACTCGACCACCGAGCCGAGCCGCTTGCCGGTCTTGTCGACGATCGGATTGGCGATGAGCAGGAAGGTGCGGCCACCGACCTCGATCTGGGCGCGGTGCGTCGTGCGGAGCTGCCCCAGCAGGTTGCGCTGGTGAGCCGGATTCTTGTGGAACTGGTCGAAGTTCGTGCCGATGATGGCGCGCGCGTCGAACTGCGGCAGCACCTTGCGGATGTCCGCTTCGGCGCCCGTCAGCATCTCTTTCAGCGAGGTGTTCCAGTACCGGATGAAGCCGTCGTTGTCGGCGATCATCACGTTGGTGGTCACCTGGTCGAGCGCATTGCGCGTCGTGTTCGTCTCGTTCTCGAGCGTGAGCTCGTGTGTCCGATCCTTCCACTCCACCACCGACCCGAGGCGCTCGCCCTGTTCGTTGACGATGGGGTTCGCGATCAGCAGGAACGTGCGGCCACCGACCGCGATCTCGACCCTGTGCGTGGTCCGCAACTGGCCCAGGAGGTTGCGCTGGTGCGCGGGGTTCTTGTGGAACTGGTCGAAGTTCGTGCCGATGACAGTGCGCACGTCGAACTGCGGCAGCGCCTTGCGGATGTCGGCTTCCGCACCGGTGAGCATCTCCTTCAGCGACTCGTTCCAGTAGCGGATGTTGCCGTCGTTGTCGGCGATCATGACGTTGGTGGTGACGTTGTCCAGCGCATTCTTCACCCGAAGATTCGTCACGGCAGCCTCGGCAGCGGCGCTGAGCGCGTCCCGCGTGGCATCCATGGCCGCCGTGATTTGGGCCTTGAGCCCCGGCAGGCGGGACATCGATTGGCTGAAGTCGCCCGCGGCGTAGGCCTTGATGATCCTGACGACCTCCATCTTCACGTCGATGTGGTTCTGGACGTGCTGATTGGTCACCTCGGCCACCCGGCCGAAGACCCCTGGCAGATTGGATGTGGGGATGCGCTGGTCGATCGCACCTTCCTGCAGGTGGGCCCGCGCGACCTCCACGTGGGCGGCGTGCAGTGCCTTGATGCTGTCGCGCACCCGGGCAAGGGCGATGAGCGCCTCGTCCGTGCCGGCATCGATGGCGACATCGACGTTGCCGTTCGCGAGTGCGTTCGCGGCATCTGCGATCGCGCGCTGACGACCACCGCCTGCGCCCATGACACCGCCCGCAATGGCGACGGCGACACCGGCGACCGCGAGCAGGATGATCCAGAGTCGCGCCGTGCCGGCTGCGGCGGAGGCTTCCGCCTTCGCTTCATCGGCGTTGCTCTTCAGCGATGTGACGGCTTCGAGCGAGGTGGCCATGAGCGAGGCGTGCGCGCTGTTGAAGGCCGGACCCTTGCCGGCGGCCAGCGCTTCCTGGGCTGCGGCGGCTGTCTGTGCTTCGGTGGACTGCCAGCGTGCGGCATTCGCGCTGTCCGTGCCGGCCAGCTGCGTAACCGCGGCGGTCGCGCGCGCCGAGGCGCTGTCGATGGCTTCGCGACTGCCGGTGCGCACCGCGGCCGCCCGCTCGATCGCCGCTTCGCGCCATTGCCGCAAGGCGTCGGTGCTGGCGAGGCGGCTCGTTGCCGTGGTCACTGCGCCTGTTCCGACCGTTTCCAGACTGTTCGTGCCGATCGCGGCGGTGGCGATCAACAGTGCCGCCGTGACGCCGAAACCGATTCCGATTCTTGTGCCCATGTTCGTTTCTCCGTGCTGGATGTAGTCGCGTCAGGCGTGGGCCGAGTCGGCGGTGGCTTCCCGCGTCGTCGAGCTGCCCTGCCGGGCCGCGTTTCTGGTGGCGCCGTCGATCAGCGCCTGTACGTCGAGAATGAGTGCCACTTCCCCAGTGCCGAGGATCGTGGAACCGCCGATGCCTTGCAGATTCCTGAACAACTTGCCGAGCGGCTTGATGACGGTCTGGTACTCGCCCAGCAACCGGTCGACCACGAGGCCGGCGTACGTGGTGCCGTTGCGTACGACGACAACGTTGTGGTGCGCCGGAGGGGGCGCCTCGATGCCGAAGACTTCGCGCAGACGCAGGAACGGCAGGACCTCGCCGCGCAGGTTGAGATAGCTCGCGCCGCTGGGCGTGCCCTCCGGAAGCTCGATGCACTCGACCACCATGTCGAGCGGCACGACGTACGAGGCGGGGCCGACGGACACGAGGAAGCCGTCGATGATCGCGAGCGTGAGTGGGAGGCGGATGGATACCACCGTGCCCTGCCCGGGGCGGCTCGACAGCTTCACGGTGCCGCGCAGCGCCTCGATGTTGCGGCGGACGACGTCCATGCCCACGCCGCGGCCCGAGAGGCTCGTCACCTTCTCCGCGGTCGAGAAGCCGGCCGTGAAGATGAGATCGAACACCTCGTCGTCCGGCAGTTCCGTGTTCGGCGGCACCAGACCGCGCTCCCAGGCCTTCTGCAGGATGCGGTCGCGGTCGAGGCCGCGACCATCGTCGATCACCTCGATGACGATGCTGCCGGAGTCGTGGAACGCATTGAGACGCATGAGGCCGCCGGGTGCCTTGCCGTTCGCCACGCGCACGTCCGGCATCTCGATGCCGTGGTCCATCGCGTTGCGCACCAGATGCATCAGCGGGTCGGCGATCTTCTCGACGACCGACTTGTCGAGTTCGGTGTCGGCACCGGAGATCTCCAGATCGATCTCCTTGCCCAGTTCACGGCTCACGTCGCGCACCACGCGCCGGAAGCGGTTGAAAGTCTCGCCGATCTGGACCATGCGCATCTGCAGCGCGCCGTTGCGGATCTCCTCCACCAGATCGGTGATGACCTGCGTCGACTCGACGAGGCGCGGGTCGGCGGCGCGGCGCGCAAGAAGGTTCGCACCGGCGCCTGCGATCACGAGTTCACCGACCAGCGTGATGAGGCTGTCGAGCTTGTCGGCCTGCACGCGGAT
>VYKP01000573.1_pt1 | contig 12200 bp, 9 predicted proteins | sample 5114551 | NCBI WGS metagenome assembly VYKP01 (sample SAMN12291777, study PRJNA351875) | freshwater metagenome | isolation source: freshwater lake | place: USA: Michigan, Baseline Lake | collected 2013-08-09
CCCACGTTCGAACCGACGATCGTCAGCGCCCGCTGGACGACCGCGACGAGCGACAGCGGGATCTCGCCGCCGTACAGCCCGACGAGGATGAGCCGGCCGCCCTTCCGGAGCCATGCGAAGCCGAGGCTCGCGGTCTCCGTGGTGTTCACGAGATCGACCGCGCCGTAGATCGGCCCGCCCGTGATCGCGAGCAATGCCTTCGCGGCTTCGGGATCGCGTCCGTTCACGGTGGCGGCAGCGCCGGCATCGCGCGCCGCCGCGAACTTGGCCTCGTCGATGTCGATCGCGACGATGCGCTCGTGGCCCAGGGCCCGCAGCATCCCGATGGCCATGAGCCCGAGACCGCCGGCGCCGAACACCGCCACCCATTCGTCCTTCGGGATCGGTGCCAGCTGGTTCACCGCGGAGTACGTCGTGAGGCCGGAGCAGGCGAGTGTGGCGGCCCATGCCGGGTCGATGCCGCTCGCGTCGACGAGGTAGCGGGGATGCGGCACGAGCAGGTGATCGGCGTAGCCGCCGGCGCGATGGACGCCGACCCATCGCGGTGCGGTGCAGTGATTGTCCTGGCCCTCGAGGCAGCGCACGCAGGTGCCGCAGCCGATCCACGGACACACCAGCCGCTTCTGACCGATGGGGGCATCGACCGCATCGGGGCCGGCGGCGATGACGGTGCCGAAGGGTTCGTGGCCGAGCGTCACCGGCGGGTTCATGCCGCGCTCGCTCATGTGGAAGCGCTTGCCGCCGCCCATGTCGAAGTAGCCGTCGCGGATGTGGACGTCGCTGTGGCACACGCCGCAGAACTCCAGCTTGAGCAGCACCTCGGTGCCGGTCGGCACGGGGGTCGGATGCTCGCGCCGTTGCAGCGTGCCGCCCCATTCCATCACGTCGTAGCTGATCATCGGCTGCTCCCTCCCTCACGTTTTTTTGTGGGGCGGAGTCTACGCCATGGACCGCGCGGCGAGACGGGCGTCAGGCGCCCCCGAGCATGTCACGAATGGGGGCGTCAGGCACCCCCGAGCACGCGCACCGCGAGCCCCGCGGCCGCGGCGCGGTTCTCGACGCCGAGCTTCGCGAGGATGCGCTCCATGTGCTTGTCGACGGTGCGCGGGCTCATGCCGAGGATGTCGCCGATGTCCCGGCTCGACTTGCCCATGGCCACCCAGAGGAGCACCTCGGCTTCGCGTTCTGTGAGCTGGAAGCGGGTTGCGAGCAGCGCGGTGCGCGCGGACTCGTCGCTGTCCTCCACGGCGATCAGCCACTGCTGGCCACCCACGCCGCCGAGCGACGTGAGGCGATAGCGCGGGGCCTCCGGTGGCCAGCTGAGCGAGCGCGCATCGGGTGCCGCGCCCGCCGACCCGAGCCACTGCACCACGGCACGGGGCAGCATGTTGCCGTCGCCCGTGCCGCGGGCCAGCTCGGTCATGAAGCCATCGGCCTTCGGCGTATGCCATTCGATGCGACCGTCGGGCGTCGCGGCGATCAGGGCGCGGCCCGCGGCCTCCAGTGCGGCGCGGGTGCTCGACATCCGCCGCGCGTTCGCGATGTGCGTGCGGATGCGCGCGATGAGGGCGCCCGGGTCGATGGGCTTCGTCACGTAGTCCACACCGCCCGCGTCGAAGCCCTTCACCACATGCTCGGTGTCCGACAGGCCGGTCATGAAGATGATGGGCACGAGGGCCGCGCCCGGCATGCGGCGGAGCGCCATGCATGTCTCGAAACCGTCCATGCCCGGCATCATCGCGTCGAGCAGGATCACGTCCGGACTCACCAGGGCGACGCGCTCCAGCGCCGTCGGTCCGTCGGTCGCGACGAGGACGGACATGCCGGCATCCTCCAGCGCATCGGTCACCAGCGACAGGGTTTCCGGCGTGTCGTCCACGACCAGCACGACGTCGCCGCGCATTCCTTCAGACTGCCCGTTCACGCAATTCCTCCACCAGCTGCATGTACCGCTTCAACTGAAACTCTGCCACCAGCGGGCGCAGTCGCGCTGCGGCGGCGCGCTCCCCCGGTCCGCCGGCATCCAGTTCGTCCAGCTTGCGCTGAATGCCGCGCACGTAGCCGATGGCACCCAGCGACAGGAGCGATTCTGCCGCCTCGTCCGACAGAAGCGGGGGGGCGTCCGACGCGGGCGGCAACGCGGGCGCGGACGGCATCTCGTTGTCGTAGACCCACTGCAGGCGCAGGAAGGTGGCGACCCTGTCGAAGAGCTGATCGAAGTCCACCGGCTTCACCAGGAAGCCGTCGTGCACCGGGCCCTGCGCGCCATCCTTCCGGCCGTCGAAGGCATTCGCCGAGACCATCAGGATCGGCGTGTGGGCGTGGGCGCCCTCGCGTAGCTTCGCGGCGAGCGTCCAGCCGTCCATGTCGGGCATCGAGATATCGAGCAGGAAGAGATCGACCTCGTGTTCGGTGGTGAGCCGGAGACAGGCCTCGCCGCGTTCGGCGAGCAGCACACGGAAGCCCAGCGGCGCGAGCAGGGCGGCCAGCACCTGGCGATGCGCGGGCTCGTCGTCGGTGATGACGACGGTGCGTTGCGTCCCCGTGTAGCCGGTGGCGGTGCGCCGCGGACCGGGCAGCGCCTCGGGGTGCGCGACGGGCGAGAGCATCATCTTCACGCGGAAGATGCTGCCTTCGCCGGGCTCGCTCTGCACGGTGAGGCTGCCGCCCATGATCTCGGTGAGCAGCTTGCTGATCGTGAGGCCGAGGCCCGTGCCGGGCACCGCATTGCCGAGATTGAACCGCCCGCGCTCGAACGGCTGGAAGATGCGTTCGAGGTCCTCGCCGGCGATGCCCACACCGGTGTCCTTCACCGTGAACTCCACGATCTGGCGCTGGTAGGCCACACGGAACTCGACGCTGCCCTTCTCGGTGAACTTGATCGCGTTGGAGAGCAGGTTGATGAGGATCTGCCGCAGGCGCTTCTCGTCGCCGTTCACCACCTCGGGCAACGGCTCGCGGGGCACGTAGACGAAGTCGAGATTCCGCGCGTCGGCCTGCAGCCGGAACATGCTGACTAGCTGATCCAGGAAGCTGCGCAGGCGGATCTCGCCGCGATGCAGTTGCAGCTTTCCGGCCTCGATCCGCGCGATGTCGAGCAGGCCATCGATCAACCCCGCGAGATGTTCGCCGCTGCGCTGGATGGTCCCGAGCGTGCCGCGGTGGCGGACGTTGAGGGCTTCGTCCCGCTGCATCAACTGCGCGTAGCCCAGGATGGTGTTGAGCGGTGTCCGCAGTTCGTGGCTGATGCCCGTCACGTAGCGGCTCTTCGCGAGGTTCGCGGCCTCCGCGGCCTCCTTTGCCCGCTGCAGCTTCGCGTCGGTGCGCTTGTGCGCGCGGATCTCGCGCATCAGCAGCCGCGTCTGGCGTCCGGACTCGGTCTCCGCCACGCGCCGGCTTTCCTGGGCGAGCACGAAGAGCCACGCCCCGACGCCGGAGATCAGCATCAGCACCACGAACACCTTCCACAGTGCCGCAGTGGCGAGTGCGGCCTCGGGGCCCTGCGTCTGCGCCACCTGATAGTTGACGAGCAGGAAGATGACGGCATTCACGATGCCGAGAATGCCGACCACCGCGACGTAGTGCCCGAGCCGCGAGTCGAGCCGCCGCGCGACGGCAGGGGGCAGCCACGCCGCGAGCGTCGTGCTCAACTGGTGCGAGAGCCGCGCGTGCGGCTTGCAGGCGTCGTGGCATCGCGCGTCGAGCGAACAGCAGAGCGAGCAGATGGGGCCCGCGTAGGCGGGACAGCGGGTCATGTCCTCCGGTTCGAACGCGTTCTCGCAGATCACGCACTTCAGCGTCGGGTGTTCGGAGTAGTCGCGCGGGCGGCGCGCGATGTAGTACCGGCCACCGGTGGCGTAGGCGATGGCGGGTGCCGTCACGAACGCGGCAACGAAGGCGATGAACGGCGACAGCGCCTCGGCCGTCGGTCCGAACACACCGGTGAAGCATGCGATGCCCACGATGGACGCGAGCAGCATCGCCCCGACGCCGACGGGATTGATGTCGTAGAGGTGCGCGCGCTTGAACTCCACATACGAGGGCGAGATGCCGAGCGGCTTGTTCACGACGAGATCCGCCACGAGCGCGCCGACCCAGGCGATGGCGAGAGTCGAGTAGAGCGCGAGCACCTGCTCCAGCGCGCGGAACACGCCGAGTTCCATGAGGAGCAGCGAGATCATCACGTTGAACACGAGCCAGACGACCCGGCCGGGGTGCATGTGCGTGAGCCGCGCGAAGAAGTTCGACCACGCGATGGAGCCGGCGTACGCGTTCGTGACGTTGATCTTCAGCTGCGAGACGACGACGAAGAGCGCCGTGAGGAACAGCGCGAAGCCCGGCGATGTGAAGACGTGCTGGAACGCGATCAGGTACATCTGCGTCGGCTCCGAGGCGCGCGTCGGATCGATCTCGTGCTGGAGCGCGAGGAACGCGAGGAACGAACCCGCCAGCAGCTTGAGCACGCCCAGCACGATCCAGCCGGGCCCCGCGGAGAGCAGCGCTGCCCACCAGCGGCGGCGGCCGGTCTGACGGGCCGGCGGCAGGAACCGGAGGAAGTCCACCTGCTCGCCGATCTGGGCGATCAGCGAGAACACCACCGCCGAGGCGGCGCCGAAGAGCAGCAGGTCGAAGCTGCCGCCGCCGTCACCCTGCCGACCCGAGAAGGTCGTCCAGTCGGCGAAGGCCGTCGGATTCTTCAGGGCGATGAAGGCGAAGGGCGTGATGTGCAGCACGACCCACAGCGGCTGCGTCCACATCTGGAACTGGCTGATGAACGTGATGCCGTGGGTCACCAGTGGAATGACCACGAGCGAGCTGACGATGTACCCGAGCCAGAGCGGCATGCCGAAGGCCATCTCCAGCGCGAGCGCCATGATCGCTGCCTCGATCGCGAAGAAGATGAACGTGAACGACGCGTAGATCAGCGAGGTGATCGTCGACCCGATGTACCCGAAGCCGGCGCCCCGAGTGAGCAGGTCCATGTCGATGCCGTACTTGGCAGCGTAGTAGCTGATCGGGATGCACGTGAGAAAGATCATGAGGCCGACCACGAGGATCGCCCACGTGGAGTTCACGAACCCGTAGTTGAGCGCGATGGCCCCGCCGATGGCCTCCAGCGCGAGGAACGAGATCGCGCCGAGCGCGGTGTTCGCGACGCGGAACGACGACCAGCGCCGCGCGGACTTCGCGGTGAAGCGGAGCGAATAGTCCTCGAGGGTCTCGTTGGCGACCCACTGGTTGTATTCGCGGCGTATGCGGACGATGCGCTGTGTGGCGGCCATGGTGGTGCGTCGTGGTGGGGCATCGCCCATCTTTGGGGCGGCGCAATGAACATCGGCGTCGCCAGCCTGCGGAAACGGCAACTTCTCTCGCGCTGAAACATCCACTGCGGCGCACGCGCGGTCTCTCGGTGCGCATTCGCGTCCGCCCGAAGCGCACGAAGCGCGTCGTACGTGAATGTACGTACATACGCAAAGGGACCGCTTGCCTAATCTGCAAGCGTGTTCTCGCGGCGTGCTGGCCACATGCCGCATCTCGTGACCCCTTCTTCAGGAGATGCCAAATGTCATCCAAGGACGATCGCAAGGGACTCGAATCCCTTTCCCGCCGCCAGTTCAACATGGGCCTCGCCGCACTGCCGTTGATCGGCATGTCGGGCATGTCGCTCGCCAACACGCAGTTCCCGACCGCCAAGGTCAACACCACCAAGCTTGCGATCACGGACACCGAAGTCACGGTGGGTCAGCTGCACTCCGCGACCGGCACGATGGCCATCAGCGAGACGGGTTCCATCCAGGCCGAACGCCTTGCCATCGACCAGATCAACGCGATGGGCGGCGTGCTCGGCCGCCAGATCAAGGTGATCCAGGAAGACGGCGCGAGCGACTGGCCGACCTTCGCCGAGAAGTCGAAGAAGCTGCTGGTGAACGACCGCGTCGCCGCCGTCTTCGGCTGCTGGACGTCCGCCTCCCGCAAGGCCGTGCTGCCGATCTTCGAGAAGGAAAACGGGATGCTGTACTACCCGACTTTCTACGAAGGCCTCGAGCAGTCGAAGAACGTGATCTACACGGGCCAGGAAGCCACGCAGCAGATCATCTACGGTCTCGACTGGGTGCAGAAGGAGAAGAACGCCAAGACCTTCTTCCTGATCGGGTCCGACTACATCTGGCCGCGCACGTCGAACAAGATCGCCCGCAAGCACATCGAGAACTTCCAGAAGGGCAAGGTCGTGGGCGAGGAGTACTACCCGCTCGGCCACACCAACTTCAACTCGCTCATCAACAAGATCAAGGTCGCGAAGCCGGACTGCGTGTACGCAATCGTGGTGGGTGGTTCGAACGTGGCGTTCTACAAGCAGATGAAGGCCGCCGGCATCACCTCCGACAAGCAGCTGCTCCTCACGATCTCCGTGACCGAGGACGAACTCCTCGGGATCGGCGGCGAGAACTGCAACGGCTTCTACGCCTGCATGAAGTATTTCCAGAGCCTCGATAACGCGAACAACAAGAAGTTCGTGGATGCGTTCAAGGCGAAGTACGGCGCCAAGGAGGTCATCGGCGACGTCACGCAGGCGGCCTATCTCGGACCGTGGCTGTGGAAGGCGACGGTCGAGAAGGCCGGCAGCTTCGACATCGACAAGGTGGCCGCCGCGTCGCCAGGCATCGAGCTGAAGACCGCACCGGAAGGCTACGTGAAGATCCACGAGAACCACCACCTCTGGAGCAAGGCCCGCATCGGCCAGATCCAGACGGACGGCCAGTTCAAGCTGATCGCCGAGTCCCCCAACCTCATCGAGCCGAACCCCTTCCCCAAGGGCTATCAGTAATCCGCACGTGACGTGCGCCCCGCCCGCGACTCCAGTTCCCCGGAGTCGTGTGGTGGCGGGGGCACGGGCTCGAACCGCACGGGACGACCACACGCAGCACGAAAGGTACCGAGGGGAATGCCGGAAGCGCACCGAGTCCGACGTCGTCGAAAGACACGCGACCGAGGCGAGTCCGGCGAGTGAAGTGTTTCCTCGGTGCCTCCGTGCCGGCGTGCTCGACAAGACTGGCAACCAAGGCAAGGAACCGCCGCCATGAGCGCATCGGAAATCTGGAACATCGTGATGATGCAGGGCTTCGCCGGCCTCTCGCTCTTCAGCGTGCTGCTGCTGATGGGCCTGGGACTCGCGATCATCTTCGGCCAGATGGGCGTCATCAACATGGCGCACGGCGAGTTCATGACCATCGGCGCCTACACCATCTTTCTCGCATCCACCCTGACCGAGACGTACGCGCCGGGGCTGATGCCGTACTACTTCCTGATCGCCATCGGCATCGCCTTCGTGCTCGCGTTCATCGTGGGCTGGCTGGCCGAATGGGCGCTGATCCGGCACCTCTACCGTCGACCGCTCGACACGCTGCTGGCGACGTGGGGCCTGTCGCTCGGCATGCAGCAGATCTTCCGCTCGACCTTCGGCGCCAAGGAAGTGAGCCCGACCCTGCCCGAGTGGCTGATGGGGTCCTGGAGCCCTGCCGAAGGCCTCGATATCCCGATCAACGGCCTCTTCGTGCTCGCACTGACGGCGCTCGTGTCCGGTGGCGTCTTCCTGATGCTGTACCGGTCGCGCTGGGGTCTGCGCGTGCGCGCCACCGTCGCGAACCGAACCATGGCCAACGCGATCGGCATCAACACCAAGAAGACGGACCGCATGACCTTCGCGATCGGCTGCGGCATCGCCGGCGTCGCGGGCGCAGCCTTCACGACGATCGGTTCCACCGGGCCCACGAGCGGCTCGCTGTACATCGTCGACGCATTCCTGGTGGTGACATTCGGCGGCGCCGCCAGCCTCTTCGGAACGATGGCCTCGGCCTTCGGTATCGCCCAGGCGCAATCGATCACCGAGTTCTTCCTGACGGGCTCCATGGCGAAGGTCATCACGCTCCTCGCCATCATCACCATCCTCATGATTCGCCCGCAGGGGCTCTTCGCCCTCAAGGTGCGGCGGTGATTGTCCCGGTTCTCATTCGATCGCACAGGAACACGCCATGACCAAACTTCGACACTGGCTGGGCACCTCGGACCTCGCGGGAATCATCATTCTCGCTCTGCTGATCTTCGTGGTGATGCCCCTCACCACCGACATCTTCCGTCTCAACCTGATCGGCAAGTACCTCACGTATGCGTTCGTCGCCGTGGGCCTCGTGATGCTGTGGGGGTACGGCGGCATCCTGAGCCTCGGCCAGGGCGTGTTCTTCGGCCTGGGCGGCTACTGCATGGCCATGTTCCTGAAGCTCGAGGCCTCGGACCCGATCAGCACGAAGATCCAGTCCACGCCCGGCATCCCGGACTTCATGGACTGGAACCAGATCACCCAGCTGCCCCTGTGGTGGGAGCCCTTCCGTCATCTTCCCTTCGCCATCTTCGCGCTGCTCTTCGTCCCGACGCTCCTCGCGTTCATCGTCGGCTTCGCGATGTTCAAGCGGCGCGTGGGCGGCGTGTACTTCGCGATCATCACGCAGGCGGTGGCGCTGGTCCTCACGGTGCTCATCATCGGTCAGCAGGGCTACACCGGCGGCGTGAACGGGATGACCGACCTGAAGACCATGCTGGGCTGGGATGTCCGCACCGACTCCGCCAAGTACACCCTGTACTTCACGAACGCGATCCTGCTCTTCGGCGCGATCTTCCTCTGCCGCTGGATCCAGAAGTCCAAGCTCGGGACGTTGCTCCTCGCCATGCGCGACAAGGAAGACCGGGTGCGCTTCTCCGGCTACGACGTCGCCAACTTCAAGGTGTTCGTGTACTGCCTCGCGGCGATGCTCTGCGGGATCGGCGGTGCGATGTTCGCCCTGCAGGTGGGCTTCATGTCGCCCTCGTTCGTCGGCATCGTGCCCTCGATCGAGATGGTGATCTTCGCCGCGGTCGGTGGCCGCAACTCGCTGGTGGGTGCGGTGTACGGCACGCTGCTCGTCAACTTCGGCAAGACGTACTTCTCGGAAAGCTTCCCGCAGCTGTGGCTCTTCCTGATGGCAGCGCTCTTCATCGGCGTGGTGATGGCCTTCCCGAACGGACTGGCCGGCCTCTTCGAGGACTTCGTGAAGCCCTGGCTGCTCGGCAAGCGGGAGAAGAAGCCCGAGACGCCTGCCGTGCCGCCTGTCGCGCCGATGACTCCCCAGGAAGACGTCGCGAAGCCCGTCGCGACCCGCATTGCCGACGCCGGCGACGCGGTGTCCGCACCCACCACCGGCCGCATGGGCCCGGCCGCGGCCTGAGCGAGGAGCGCACACCATGAGCAACTCCGATTTCGTCCTGGCGGTGGAAGACCTCACCGTCTCGTTCGATGGCTTCAAGGCCATCGACAAGCTCACGCTCTACGTGGACCGCGGCGAGCTGCGCGTGATCATCGGCCCGAACGGCGCGGGCAAGACCACGCTGCTCGACCTGATCTGCGGTCGCACGAAGGCGAGCGGCGGGAGCATCAAGTTCAAGAACCAGGAGATGACCGACCTCGCCGAGCACGCGATCGTGCGTGCGGGCATCGGCCGGAAGTTCCAGACGCCGTCCATCTACGAGAACCTGAGCGTCTGGAAGAACCTCGAGGTGTCGTTCCCGCGCGGCCGCGGCGTGTTCGGGGCGCTGGCCTTCAAGTGCACCGACGACGTCAAGGCGCGCATCGAGGAGGTCGCTGCCGAGATCGGCCTGGCGGATCAGCTGTCGATGGAAGCCGGCCTGCTCTCGCACGGTCAGAAGCAGTGGCTGGAGATCGGGATGCTGCTCATGCAGGACCCCGAACTGCTGATGCTCGACGAGCCCATCGCGGGCATGAGCGTCCGCGAGCGCGAGCTGACGGCAGAGCTGCTCGCTCGCATCGGGAAGAACCGCGCCATGATCGTCATCGAGCACGACATGGAATTCGTCGCGAAGATCGCACACAAGGTCACGGTCATGCACCAGGGAAAGATCCTCGCCGAGGGTCCGATGGAAAAGGTGCAGGCCGACCCGAAGGTGATCGACGTGTATCTGGGCCACTGAGGGAGACCGGTCATGCTGAGCGTATCCGACCTGTGCGTGAGCTACGGCCAGAGCGAGGCCATCCACAGCATTTCGTTCGAGGCGCGGAAGAACGAGACCGTCGCCGTGATGGGCCGCAACGGGATGGGCAAGACCACGCTGTTCAAGTCGCTGATCGGCATCCTGCCGCTGAAGTCCGGCAAGGTGAGTGTGGACGGCGCCGACATCTCGAAGGAGGAGTCCTTCCGCCGCGTCGCGAAGGGCGTGGGGTACGTCCCCCAGGGACGGATGATCTTCCCGACGCTCACCGTCGAGGAGAATCTCCGCACCGGCCTCGAGAACGCCAAGGAGAAGGTGATCCCCGAGGACATCTACGCGATGTTCCCGGTGCTCTTCGACATGCGTCATCGCAAGGGCGGCAATCTCTCCGGCGGTCAGCAGCAGCAGCTGGCGATCGGCCGCGCGCTCGTCACGAATCCGAAGGTGCTGCTGCTCGACGAGCCCACCGAAGGCATCCAGCCGTCGATCATCAAGGACATCGCGAAGGCGCTGAACGAGATCCGCAAGCTGCGCGAGATCACGATCGTCGTCTCGGAGCAGGTGTTCTCCTTCGCGCTCGAGGTGGCCGATCGCATGTTTGTCATCGAGGGGGGGCGGTTCGTTCATGAAGCGGACCGGGCCAGCATCGACCCCGCCCGCATCAAGCAGTACCTGTCGGTCTGAATCCCGATCCAAGAAACCCACGCTCAACAAGAAGGAGAGAGCCATGCCCGAGACCCTCATCAAGGTGGACCTGAACGGTTCGCCGTACGACAACGAGAACATCCACAACCGCTGGCATCCGGACATCCCGATGGCGTGCTGGGTGAACCCCGGCGACGACTTCATCCTCGAGACGTACGACTGGACCGGCGGCTACATCAAGAACAACGACAGCGCGGACGACGTGCGCGATGTCGACCTCTCGACCGTGCACTTCCTGTCGGGCCCGGTGGGCGTGAAGGGCGCCGAGCCCGGTGACCTGCTGGTCGTCGAACTGCTCGACGTGGGCGCGAAGCAGGACAGCCTGTGGGGCTTCAACGGCTTCTTCTCCAAGAAGAACGGCGGCGGTTTCCTGACCGAGCACTTCCCGTTCGCGCAGAAGTCCATCTGGGACATCAGCGGCCTCTTCACGCATTCGCGCCACGTGCCAGGTGTGAAGTTCGCCGGCCTGATCCACCCCGGACTCATCGGCTGCCTGCCCGACCCGAAGCTCCTCGAGACGTGGAACACCCGCGAGGTGGACTTCATCAAGACGGCGCCGGACCGTGTCCCGCCGCTCGCGAACCCGCCGTTCTCGCCCACGGCCCACGCCGGCAAGGCGAAGGGTGACCTGAAGGCCAAGATCGGTGCCGAGGGTGCCCGGACCGTCCCGCCCCGTGAGCATGGCGGCAACTGTGACATCAAGGACCTCTCGCGCGGTTCGAAGATCTTCTTTCCGGTGTACGTCGACGGCGGTGGTCTGTCGGTCGGTGACCTCCACTTCAGCCAGGGCGACGGCGAGATCACGTTCTGCGGTGCCATCGAGATGGCCGGCTGGGTCCACATGAAGGTCACGCTGATCAAGGGCGGCGTCGCGAAGTACGGGATCAAGAACCCCATCTTCAAGCCGAGCCCGATCACGCCCACCTACAACGACTACCTGATCTTCGAAGGCATCTCGGTCGACGAGTACGGCAAGCAGCACTATCTCGACGTCCACGTGGCCTATCGACAGGCGTGTCTGAATGCCATCGAGTACCTCACGAAATTCGGGTACACGAAAGCCCAGGCGTATGCGATCCTCGGGACGGCACCGGTGCAGGGTCACATCAGCGGCGTGGTCGACATCCCGAACGCGTGCGCGACGCTCTGGCTGCCCACGGGCATCTTCGACTTCGACATCAACCCGAGCGAAGCCGGCCCGGTGAAGCACATCAAGGGTGGCGTCGACATCCCGATGTCGCCGGACAAGTAAGGAGCCCGTCATGCCGGTCTACGAGTACGCCTGTGGCGGTTGCGGTACGGAGTTCACGGCCCTGCGTCGCATGGCCGAGTCGTCCCTCCCGCACGCGTGCCCGGAATGTGGAAGCGCGGCCGACCGCGCGATGCTGACGGCACCGGCCTACGCCGGCATGCCCGCGGCGTCGCGCATCGCCCATGCGACCAACGAGCGCGCGCAGCAC
>VYKP01000245.1_pt1 | contig 12189 bp, 11 predicted proteins | sample 5114551 | NCBI WGS metagenome assembly VYKP01 (sample SAMN12291777, study PRJNA351875) | freshwater metagenome | isolation source: freshwater lake | place: USA: Michigan, Baseline Lake | collected 2013-08-09
CAATTTTATTATGATCGGTAGTGCCTCCTGTCATTGGTACGATTTCCCCATCTTGATACTCATTTTTATAGGCTGCCGTTTCCTCTAGTTGTAAATATTCGGCAAAGCTATAGGTACTTTTATCTGTTGCTATGGTCATAATTTAAGTAGCTGGTTATAATTAAATTAAAAATGGATTTTAGGTTCGATCCCCCCTTAATCCCCCCTTGATAAGGGGGGCATCTGAAAGTTTTTAATACCTACCCACTTATTGATTGAGTCCCTCAATTGATTATAGCAATTATTATACTGGTGAGATACAAAAAAGTTACCAGAAATTAGCTAGGTTTAGCCGAGGAAAAGATAAGCTAAGACGCATTTTAACCGCTTATCCTTAGATTAGCTGAATCTCCCCCCCCTTGCCCCCCGACATCGGGGGGGTTGCCTCTTGCCTAATCTCAACAAGCAATTTAAATACTTAACAGCTTAACAGCTATCTTAATAGGAGTCTTGAAAATTTTTAGCCAGCAACTAAACAGGAATTTGATTTCTCCCAAATGTGGGACAATTGACAAAGAACTAAGAATTGTAGAATCCCCCCATCATGACCTCGGAACTATCGAAGCAATACGATCCCAAGATCACAGAAACGAAATGGCAGCAATATTGGGAAAATCAAGAAATATTTACAGCAAACCCCGAAAAAGGCGGCGAAACCTACTGTATAGTCATCCCCCCTCCCAATGTTACCGGTAGTCTCCACATGGGTCACGCTTTCGAGAGTTCCTTAATTGATACACTTGTTCGCTACAAACGCATGACCGGCAAAAATACCCTCTGGCTGCCCGGCACAGATCACGCTAGTATTGCAGTACAAGCTATACTCGATCGCCAATTAAAAGCCGAAAAAACCGACCGTTACCAACTAGGAAGGGAAAAATTCCTCGATCGCGCTTGGCAATGGAAAGAGGAGTCAGGTAGTACCATTGTTAATCAACTGCGACGCTTGGGAGTATCCGTCGATTGGACGCGGGAACGTTTCACCATGGATGAGGGACTCTCCCATGCTGTCCGTACTGCTTTTATCAAACTCTATGAGGACGGATTAATCTATCGCGGTCAATACTTAGTTAACTGGTGTCCCGAATCCCGGTCGGCCGTTTCCGATTTAGAGGTGGAAAACAAGGATATTGAGGGAAATCTCTGGTATTTTCGCTATCCTCTCAGCGATGGTAGCGGTTATCTTCAAGTAGCCACCACAAGGCCCGAAACCATGCTCGGTGATACTGGTGTCGCTGTCAACCCGCAAGACCCCCGTTATCGCCATTTAATCGGCAAAACCGTCACTTTACCGATAATGGGGCGAGAAATCCCGATTATTGCCGATGAATTAGTGGATCCCCAATTCGGTACCGGTTGCGTCAAAGTTACGCCGGCCCACGATCCCAAGGATTTTGAGATGGGTAAACGCCATAATTTAGCCTTTATTAATATCATGAATTTAGACGGCAGTTTAAACGAAAATGCCGGAATATTCGCAGGTCAAGATCGTTTTGTTGCCCGCAAAAATGTCGTTAAAAAACTCGATGAAGACGGTTTTTTAGTTAAGATTGAAGCCTATCGCCATAGCGTCCCCTATAGCGATCGAGGTAAAGTTCCCGTGGAACCCCTTTTATCTACCCAATGGTTCGTTAAAATTGAACCTTTAGCCACAAAAGCTTTAACCTGTTTAGATCAGGAAAACTCGCCCCGTTTTGTGCCAGAAAGATGGACAAAAGTTTATCGTGATTGGTTAGTTAAACTAAAAGATTGGTGTATTTCTCGACAACTGTGGTGGGGTCATCAAATTCCCGCTTGGTATATTATCAGTGAAACTAACAACGAAATTACTAACCATACTCCCTTCGTCGTTGCTCAGGATGAAACCTCCGCTTTAGCTAAGGCCAAACAGGAGTATGGAGAGGATATAATTATTCAACAAGACCCCGATGTTTTAGATACTTGGTTTTCCTCGGGATTGTGGCCATTTTCGACTATGGGATGGCCAGAAAAAACCCTTGATCTAGACACCTATTATCCCACCACAACCCTCGTCACCGGTTTTGATATTATCTTTTTCTGGGTGGCCAGAATGACGATGATGGCGGGGTATTTTACGCGACAAATGCCTTTTAAAGATGTCTATATTCACGGTTTAGTTAGGGATGAAAACGGCAAAAAGATGTCTAAATCTGCCAATAACGGCATCGATCCTCTAATTTTAATTGATAAATATGGAACCGATGCTTTACGATATACCTTAATCCGAGAAGTGGCAGGAGCAGGACAGGATATCAGTCTGCAATACAACCGTAAAACCGATGAATCGGAATCCGTAGAAGCGGCCCGAAATTTTGCCAATAAAATTTGGAATGCTTCCCGTTTTGTGATGATGAATCTGGAGGGAAAAACCCCAGAAGAATTGGGAGAACCAGCTTTAGAAAATTTAGAATTAGCTGATCGCTGGATTTTATCTCGTTATCATCAAACAGTACAAAAAACTAGAGATTATCTAGAAAATTATGGCATGGGAGAAGCGGCAAAAGGTCTATACGAATTTATCTGGCGCGATTTCTGTGATTGGTATATCGAGTTAGTGAAAACTCGTTTATGGAAGGATAAAGAATCGGTTTCCTGTGCCACGGCCCGGCAAACTTTGGCTTTTATCTTGGCAGGTACATTAAAACTATTACATCCCTTTATGCCCCATATTACCGAAGAAATTTGGCATCATTTAACCCAAGGAAATCAGCAGGTTTTAGCCTTAGAAACCTATCCAATAGCTGATAGTTCCCTGATCGATCTAGATTTAGAAAATACTTTTGAGTTATTAATTGAAAGTATTCGGGTGTTGCGTAATTTGCGGGCCGAAGCGGGGATTAAACCGGGGGCAACGATCACGGCAATTTTACAGACAGAAAACAGCCAAGAATTAGCTATTCTGCAACGCGGACAAGTGTACTTAAAGGACTTGGCCAAGATTGAAAACTTAATTTTGACGGCCAAATTAACCGAGGAAGTCAATCAAGCGATCGCTGGTGTGGTCGCTACGGTAGAAATCCTCATCCCCCTGTCCGGATTGGTTGATATATCGGTATTGGCTGGCAAATTAGCGAAAAATTTAGCTAAAGTGGAAGGGGAAATCAAGAGTTTGAGCGATCGCTTGAATAAACCTAGCTTTGTCGAAAAAGCTCCCGAAGCTTTAATCCAAAAAACGAAGCAAGCTTTAGCAGAGTCCGAAAAACAAGCCCAAATTCTCCAAGAACGCTTAAAACGTCTGCATTAACGGAGGCTGGGGTTATTTTGGGGATTTTCCGAAAAATAGGGCAGTTTTCAGGCTACCCTAACCGGAAAATTAATCCCCAAAATAGGAGATGATTGCATCGGCAAATTCGGAACATTTCAGGGGAGGATTAACGGGAGGTTCCATCAGACGCGCTAAATCGTAGGTAACTTGTCGATTAGCGATCGCCGCTGCGATGCCTTTTTTAATCAAATCGGCCGCTTCTTGCCATCCCATGTATTCCAACATCATTACCCCCGAAAGAATCACCGAACCGGGGTTAATTCGGTCTAAACCGGCGTGTTTAGGGGCTGTACCGTGGGTTGCCTCAAAAATAGCGCAAGTATCGCCAATATTCGCCCCGGGTCCCATCCCTAAACCACCGACGATCGCCGCTGCCGCATCGGAGAGATAATCACCATTCAGGTTCATGGTAGCGAGGATCGAGTATTCATCGGGACGGGTTTGGATCTGTTGGAAGATACTATCGGCAATGCGATCGTTAACCATAATTTTATCTTTCCACTGCCCATTGCCGTGGGTTTCCCAGATAGCATCGAGAACACTGGTCACTTCTTGGCAGATTTTGGCTTTTTTCTCGTCCGTGAGGGCATCATAACCCGGTTCCACCATACGGGCGTTATCTTCGATGCTCAGATCAGGGTTTTTCTCCTTATTACTCAGGATCCATGATTCCATCTCGGTAACGCACACATCCCGGAATTCACTTTTAGCTAATTCGTAACCCCAATCCCGGAACGCTCCTTCTGTGTATTTCATAATGTTACCCTTGTGGACAAGCGTAACCTGATTTTTGGGTTTCGGTAAAGTCAGCGCTCGTTCGATCGCCCGGCGGACTAATCTTTGGGAACCCGTCTTACTAATCGGTTTGATCCCGATACCCGCATCGAGGGGAATTTGTTTTTTACCGTGTTCGGGAGTGGCGGGAATTAGTTCCGTGTTGAGATAATTAATCAGTTTATCGGCGATTTCCGTGCCTTGTTTCCATTCGATGCCGAGATAAATATCCTCGGTATTTTCCCGATAGACGATGACATCGAGTTTTTCCGGGGTTTTATGGGGGGAAGGGGTTCCCGCATAGTAACGACAGGGACGAACACAGGCATAAAGGTCAAAAATCTGCCGCAAAGCCACATTCAGGGAACGAATACCGCCACCGATGGGAGTGGTCAGGGGACCCTTGATGGCAATACCATATTCTTTAATCGCTGTCAATGTATCTTGGGGTAGATATTGATAGGTCCCATAGATTTCGCAAGCTTCATCGCCAGCATAGACTTTAAACCAATGGATTTTCCTTTGACCAGCGTAGGCTGTGGCGATCGCTGCATCGATAACTTTTTCGGTTGCGGGCCAGATATCGACCCCCGTACCGTCACCACGAATAAAGGGAATGATCGGATCATCGGGAACTAGCGGTTTTCCCTCAGAAAAAGTAATTGTCGAGCCTGTTGTCGGTGGGGTGATTTTTTCGTAGCTCACAGTCATGGGCTTCCAGAAACAGTATTTATCTATACGTTGGGAGTCTAGCGCCGTCAATATCTAGACTCAGGGATTTTGGGTAATTTCTTAAAGATTCCCTAGCTGGCAGCAACTTTGTACCTCACCATTAAGATAACTGCGTATTTAAATTGCCTGTTGAGATGAGGCAAGAGACTTCGCAGAAATTTGATGAGGGTTTACCCAAAATTGATCGGGAAATTATCGACTAATCGTTGGTTCTATAATCTCAATTTTTTTGATGATACCGAAGTTTTCACTAATTGCTCGTGTTGCTTTCAGTTGACCGGTTACTAAAAACTTCAGCTTCATTTTATAGCGGGTTTCAGTAGGCTCTTTAAAAGGGGTATCGCAATAGCAACAATGGGTAAACCAGTGATGGATGTCTCGCAATGTAATCTGACTAAAGGCTTGAACTATCGCTTTTTCTAGATCAGCATAGGTACGAGGTGACATAGAACGAATCAGTATTTTCCCTTTCGACCAACAGTTTTCAATGGGAGAAAAATCGGGAGAATAGGGAGGTAAAAACTCCAGTCTAGCACCGACTTCTTGAAGAATTGGTTCGAGGGTTTCTTTTTGATGAATCGAAGCATTATAGCGGTAAGCGCTTGAGTGAAATACAAACCAAGCTTTGCCTAGCATGGTTTATAGCTCGTGACACTGTACCTCATACGACTGCACACAGCTATATTGCGAACAGGAAACGCTATATTTAAACAAATCTGCTTTTATATACTAATAATAATTAACTAAATTGAGGGAAATTTCCCAAGACAATTTTATCGATTGTGCTTCGATATACAAAAAAAGTGGCAAGGCAAAAAAAATCGACAGGGATTATCCCCGCCGACGCACTGCACTTCAATCTAAAAAGCATTGTAAAACATTTAAAATACATATATAATCAAAAATAGCCAACAAGTATAAAGCAAGTGGGATTATGCTGATCGCAAGAGACATCACCCAATTGGTAGGACGGACTCCCCTAGTCCAACTGAATCGAATCCCAGTAGCAGAGGGAGTAAAAGCCCGCATCGTCGTCAAACTGGAAAGTATGAACCCCGCCGCCTCGGTTAAGGATCGCATCGGTGTCAGTATGGTGGAGGACGCGGAAGCCGCCGGACTAATTCACCCCGATAAAACAATTCTGGTGGAACCCACTTCCGGCAATACCGGCATCGCCCTGGCCATGGTAGCGGCGGCCAAAGGCTATCGCTTAGTCCTGACTATGCCCGAAACCATGAGTTTAGAACGACGGGCAATGTTAAAAGCTTACGGGGCGCAATTAGAGTTAACCCCGGGTAGCCAAGGCATGAAAGGAGCGATCGCCAGAGCCGAGGAAATAGTCGAAAATACCCCCAACGCCTATAGTTTGCAACAGTTCCGCAACCCGGCCAACCCGAAAATTCACCGAGAAACCACCGCCGAAGAAATCTGGGCCGATACCGACGGACTGGTAGATATCGTTATCGGTGGCGTGGGAACCGGGGGAACCATTACCGGTATTGCCGAAACCATTAAACCCCGTCGTCCCCAATTTCAAGCGATCGCAGTTGAACCCTCTAATAGTCCCGTCTTATCGGGAGGACAACCGGGACCGCATAAAATCCAAGGCATCGGGGCCGGTTTTATTCCGGCAATTTTCCGACCGGAATTAATCGATGAGGTGATTATCGTCGATGATACGGACGCTTTCGCCTACGCGCGACGGTTAGCTCGTCAGGAGGGACTACTATCGGGCATCTCGGCCGGGGCAGCTTTATGGGCGGCAATTCAGGTGGGCAAAAGACCCGAAAACGAAGATAAATTAATCGTCATGATTCAGCCTAGTTTCGGAGAACGTTACCTCAGCACGGCCCTGTTTAAAGACCTCGAAGATATCGACTAATAGGACAGTAAATTGATGGAATTTGAAACGAGGGCGATTCATGGGGGGCAAGAACCAGACTCTAGCCATGGGGCAACGGTTGCCATGTATTCCACTTCCACCTATAACACCGGCTTTACTAGGATTATCGATTGGGATCGAGAATAGGAACGATTTAAAGCGGGATCTGGAAAAGGCCTTGATTAGTTAGGCGAAGTTTTTATCTCATTTGATGGGTTAAGCAATGTTTTTTGACTCGACAGATTGGCAAACGATTATTTTTCGGCTGAGTATGGCTATGGCCGTCGGCTGTCTGATTGGTTATAACCGACAGGGAAGCGGTCGTCCAGCCGGATTGAGAACTTTTATCATCGTTAGTCTCGGGGCTGCCATGTTCGTGATGATTCCCATACAAGCGGAGGGAGATGTGGGTTATGCGTCTTCTAATGCGCTCAGTCGTACTATTCAAGGGGTCGCTTCTGGTGTCGGTTTTTTAGGAGCGGGAATCATCCTACAACAATCCCATCGGGAACTAAATAAGGTACAAGTGAAAGGTTTGACTTCGGCGGCGACTATCTGGTTAGCGGCAGGATTAGGCGCCGCTTCTGGCTGCGGTTTATGGCAGATGGTTCTGGTGGGAACTTTTTTCACTCTCTCCACCCTCAGTGGCATTAAACGACTGAAGAAAAAACAACCTTTAGCTAAATATATTAAAGGTCGTAAAAAAATATCTCCGATTAATCAAGAAATAGACTCATCGGATAATTCAGCGTCCCATTAATAAAAAAAATGATAAAAATTAATTTTTATTAAGAGAGTAAAAGCTTTTCTGTGATGGCTTTTGACTCAAAAAGTCTGTATTTTGTCAGCAATTTATTGGTTAAAAAATATAATAAATTTTTTATAAAATTTTCTGTATATAAATAACACACAAGCGTTTTATATGATAGCATTTAGAGAGAGTAACTAATTTTTCTAAACAGGAGAAAATTAAATCATGTTCAACCGAAATAAGAGCTTTCAAAGCCTCAAAAATCAAGCTTTCCGGCTGCTGATTTTCCTCTTAACTGTCACTTTGCTCCTAGGAGGAAGAGGAAATGCGATCGCCTTGCCGCTACTCCCCGAACCGTTGGCCGTCATTGACCGTGCAACAGCAACCGGTGGCACTGTGGTGGAACCAGTCAAGAAAAAAAATGAGGTTTCTGTCCCAAAAATTCTGGAAGATGCCCAAATTGCCTATGAAAAAGCCATCCAAGCGACAAAATCGGCTATCGATGACCTAAATGCTCAACTGGCCGCTCCTTCTCTCGACAAGAAGATTATCGAAGCTCAACAGGACAACCTAGAGAACTTAGCGGACAATATTGACGATCTGGGGGAAAAAGTGAGTAAATTTACGAAAAAATTGACCAAATCCGGGGCTAAACTCAGTGAAACCCTGCAAAACAACCTTATTACCCTAGAAAATAGCCTCGTTAATACCTCGGAGACGATCGATATCTTAGCCGATGACACCGAGCGACTCAAAGACAATGCTTCCCCTTTCCTGAAAACTCGCGTGGAAAAGACCATCGACGCGGTTAAACAAACTCTACAGGAAAGCGATCGAGCTTGGCAAGAACTGATCTCCTCGGCCACCACGGAACTGGAGAAGACTAGCACCCCGAAATAAATAGGGCTTGTAAGGGCATAAAATCAGTCTTTTTTGGGGTAATTATCGTTTTTACCCCAAAATTATCAAAAAAACCTTAACTCGTCTAAAAACCCCCTTTATCGAGGAAATTGTGCTTTTGACTAGCTAAGTACCCAATCAAAATTAATTACCAATCATGACGCTTACCTATCAACCATCAACCCCCCATCGCTGGCACTTTGATAATCGGGCAATTTTGCCCCTTAGAAACCCTAATTTCTGGAAAATCGAGAGTGGAGTTGTGAAAACCTCCACCTGGTTAGAAGATGGAACCCTAATCGTCTTGGGATTGTGGGGACCTGGCAATTTTGTTGGCAAAACCCTAGAGAGAGTCAATCCCTATCAAGTTGAGTGCATCACTCCGGTGCAAGCAGTTTCCTTTTCCACAGTTGAGAGTTATCAAATGGCAGAAATTCTGCTGTCTCATCTTCAGCAAGCACAAGAACTAAGTATTATTCGTAGCTACAAACGTACTGATGTTATGGTTGTGAAATTACTGTCATGGTTAGGCAATCAATTTGGTAAACAAACCGGTACCGGACAATTAATTGATGTGCGTCTAACTCATCAGGATATCGCTGACTTATTAGGAACCACCAGAGTCACAATTACCCGCGCACTTAATCATCTTGAACAACAGGGGGCCGTGGAACGTCTTCCCGTCCATCGTCTTCTTTTACGAGAGGAGGACATCTGGCACTACGAGATTTAGAATGGGAAGGATTATCTCTTTTTTCAATCTATGAATTGGTTAGTAACCCTTTTAATTACTAGCGTGACGAGTTTTGTAGCCACAAATCTTGATGATCTGATGGTGCTAATGTTGTTTTTCTCGCGACTTAATGCTAATTTTCGACCTCGACACCTGATTATTGGTCAATACCTCGGTTTTACCCTGATTCTTCTAGCTAGTTCCCTCGGTTTACTATTTGGGTTACTGGTTTCTAAAGAATGGATTGGTCTATTAGGATTTATCCCTCTAATTATCGGCATTAAACAACTTTTGTCAAGGGAAAATGAGGATTATATTCAAGAAGTAAGATCAGATGTTAATTATTCTAAAAATCGCTCCTTTTTTCCTCGTTTTCCCTCCCAAACTTATTACGTTGCTGCCGTGACCGTGGCTAATGGTGGTGATAATATTGGTATCTACACCTCTCTTTTTGCCAATAATTCCCCGATGTACGTCTTAATTATCATGATAGTTTTTTATCTCATGATGGGGATTTGGTGCCTCCTAGCCTATTTTTTGATTACCCATCCTAGGATAGCTAAAGTGGTTACAAACTATGGACATAAAATTAGTCCTTTTATCTATATTGTTCTAGGGATTTATATTTTAATTGACAGCCGATCCTATCGTTTATTTTTAATGTCTTAACCAAGAATGCCTAAAAATCGTCTTTTAGCTAGACCAAGTAATATCTTTTTTTTGTTATTAATTTTGGCAATTATTTTTAATCCTTTCGTGATTGTCAATGCAGGAGAAAGAGGGGTTTTAATGGTTTTTGGACAGGTACAAGAGAAAATACTTAATGAGGGCATTCATGGGATTATTCCCGTTGTTAACACGGTGAAAAAACTAAGTGTGAGAATCCAAAAACAACAGATAGCGGCCGAAGCTTCCTCCAAAGACCTACAGGAAGTATTTACAGATGTGGCCCTGAATTGGCATATTTTAGCATCAGAAGTTAATAATATTTTTCAACAAATTGGCGATGAAGCGGCTGTCATTGAACGAGTGATCGATCCAGCAGTGGAGGAAATTCTCAAGGAAGTTATGGCTAAATATACCGCCGAAGAATTAATTACTAAACGGGAGGAGGTGAAAGGGGAAGTAGATATTCGTTTGAGCGAAAGACTGAAAAATTATCATATCGGTGTCGATGATATTTCTTTGGTTCATGTCAACTTTTCCGATCGCTTTACCGATGCGGTGGAAGCCAAACAAATTGCCGAACAGGAAGCCAAAAAAGCCGGTTTTATGGTACTGAAAGCATTGAAAGAATCGGAAGTAAAAATCAATCTGGCTAAAGGAGAGGCGGCAGCTCATCGCATTCTCCAAGATTCCTTAAGTCCAGAAGTTTTACAGAACAAAGCGATCGAAAGATGGGACGGTAAACTTCCCCTATTTATGGATGATAATCTGCTTAAGTCCCTTGAATTGGTTAAAGATAAGCGAAAAACTAGATGATAAAAACAATTTATTAAAACCATAAGAAAGAATACTTGATTTTATTGAACTTCCCTGCGAGGAACTCCTCTATGCTGTTTAAATCCCGAAAGACAAAGCAGAAATTTAACCCCGATTACTGGCGAGATCATTCGGCCAACGAACGCACCTATCTGTCTTGGATGCGTGCCTCGATCGCTTTGATGGGTTTTGGTCTGGTCATTTTGCGTTTACGAACAGTATCTTCGTCATCTCTAGGACTAGGTTGGTTGTTGGGTTTTGTCTTCGCTATGGTGGGATTATTAACCGTTGTCATCGCCACGCGCCGGTATTTTCTCATCCGGCGAGCGATCGATAGTAATAGCTACGAACCTGCTCAAGTCTGGATTATTTGCTTTAGTATAGCGATCGCTTGTCTCGGATCAGGAATTCTCTATTTTGTCGCCACCAGTCCCGATAGCGGTGGAGTGGAAAGCATCGGTTTCGATTAAAACCCCATCCTCGCAGGGAGCGGGATGGGGAAAAATTGCTCGATACAGGTGGTAAAATCCAGACAACTACTTAAAATTGCCCATTTTCCGACCTTTCCCAGGAAGGGGCGAAAGGTGGACAATTTAAAGGACAGGCGCGCCAATGACTGTGAACAGGGACTCCCAAGCGTTGACAATAGCCATTTCCTCTCCCCTGAAACTTATAAAACCGACAGTAACGACAGGTGGAGGAACAAGTAGCAACTTTCGGGAGAGGATTTCCTGTGGATTCGATCGCTGTTAGTTTTGGGGATAGGGTGGAAATGGTGTCTAGCAAGGAAGTCTCGAAGGTTAACGGGGTTCACTAGCGACTCTTACCGTACCTAGTCCCGAATTATGTCACAGTTGCCCATCCTCCCGGAGTATAACGGTTGACACGCTCCTAAAAAATTGAGAAAATCCGGGCGGTGATTCGGTAGTAGTGATGGCAGCTTAATCCCTTCCTCTGCATTGTAGTCATGGATAAAATACCAAAGGGTTCCCCAACGTGATTCTCCATTTTTTTAGAGAAAAATAGACTCTCTCTCACCAGCCGAGAAATCCTTTATCTAAAGGTATTATACTAAATCTGGTTATTAAAAACTGATTATTTATTCCCCTTTGCCTTTTGCCTCTTGCATGAGTGCCTCTCCCCATAACTAGCCTGTACTCAACGGATTTAGTATCAAACCAGAAAAAACCAGAGTGTGTCATACAATCAAACCCATTGGATATAATGGAAAAACGGAAGAACCCGGTTTTGACTTTCTAGGATTCAATATCAGGCAATACCCAGCAGGAAAATATAAAGCAGGGAAAATATATAAAGGAATATCCAAAACATTTCTAACACATATTAAACCTAGCCAAAAAGCAGTTAAAGCCCACACAGAAGCGATTAAAGGTGTAATCAAAAAACACAAGACAGCACCTCAATCAGCCTTGATTAGTCACCTAAACCCAATCATTAGAGGTTGGGCTAACTACTACTCAGGAGTAGTATCTATGGATACCTTCAATAAACTAGACTACACAATCTGGTTAATGTTAAGGGCATGGACAGTATCAAGATGCGGTAAAGCGAATTACAAAAAGCTGAGAAATTATTTTAGACCGGGTACA
>VYKP01000264.1_pt1 | contig 12182 bp, 13 predicted proteins | sample 5114551 | NCBI WGS metagenome assembly VYKP01 (sample SAMN12291777, study PRJNA351875) | freshwater metagenome | isolation source: freshwater lake | place: USA: Michigan, Baseline Lake | collected 2013-08-09
CACTGATGTGCGACTTGGACGATCTCTGCCCCAGGATCAGCCACCCCTGGGACACCTGCCTCTGAGAGCAGGCCCACATCATGCCCCGCTCGAAGTGGGGCAAGCAAATCTTGTGGTTTTTGGCTCAAGGGATGTTTGCGGTCTGGGCCGCGCCACTCTTGCATGACCATGTCTTGTAAGGAATGGTGGAGTGACTCGATTTCATGAACGGCATTCAAAAATGCGCGACTCGTTTTCGCATCTTCCACAATCCAGTATTTAAGCTTAGCAATCTGGCGCAGGTTCTCAACAGGGATTACTTGAGGGAGTTGTGTAACCCGATTATCACTACCCAAGGTATTGGGCACTAAGTACAAGTTACCAATTTGCATGCAATTAAGAATTTTGAGGAGCTGGCAAAGGAATGCCCGCTTGATGAAATAGGCTTGTCAGGGCAATCAAAGGTAAGCCAATCAGTGCGGTTGGGTCCTCACTTTCAATTTTTTCTAGCAGAATGATCCCCATCCCTTCCGATTTGGCGCTACCGGAGGTATTGATCCAAAACCTGCTCTGGCAGATTACGAAATTGAACAGTGGTTGGAACATGGATTGTTTGGCAAAAATTCTGACCGATCAGGCAAAGCGATGTATGAAAAACAACCACTTGACCCTGCATTTGTTTAAGTTGCGCTAGGGCGGCCGCATGCGTGCCTGGTTTGCCAATGCTGCGGCCACTCATATCGGCGCTTTGATCAGAGCCGATTACCCAAGCAGTTGGATGCAATACAGCGATCGCCTGTGCTTTTGCTTGCGCAAGTCGCAGCGTGAGATGTTTGGGACTCTCGCCAGGTAGTGGAGATTCATCAAGATTAGGCGCAAGCGTTACAAATGGCAGACCGAGTCTTTGAAGTAGCTGTTTTCGGTAAGGCGAACTTGAGGCGAGAATGAGGTTAAAAGTCGGTAACATTAATGACGAAGTGATGTTTGATAATGTCAATTATTGGAATGAATTACAAATCGCTGATCGGATGACACACAATTCGCCTTACCCCATCCAAACTCTGGAAATCAGCCCTAGTTCATTGCTTAGAGTCGATATATTAGCGCCTGTCTCCTATGAAGGCGAAGGATTCATCCAGCTTGCTAATTTTCCGAGACTTTCAGCAGAGGCTGCCTCAGTAAATCCAGAGGATGGATTTGATTGCCAAATTCTTAGCTGGCACCAGGACGATCGGCCCTTAATGGGGGTAAAGATTCGGGGGCGAATGGCAATTGCCTGTCAACGGTGTCTAGACCCCCTCGGTTTGGAGCTGGAGATCCATAAGACCTATGTTTTTTTGAAAACGGATGGTGAGGCAGATGAATTCCCCCTCGATCGAGATGATGAGGAGGCAATGGTCGCCTCAACCCACTTTAATTTGCTTGAAGCGATTGAAGATGAGATTTTGCTAGAACTGCCTCATGCCCCAAAACACCCGGTCGGTCAGTGCCAATTGAGGCCATTGGAAGCGGACTTGGAAAAGCCAAATCCCTTTAAGGTATTGAAAAACCTCAAGAAATAATCATTGTTTTGTTGAGGAATGCGGGTTTTCACCACTTTCTATGCTAGAATTGCGCCTTGCTTAGGAGTTCATTATGGCCGTCCAACAGAATAAAAAATCCCCTTCTAAACGTGGCATGCACCGTGCGCACGACTTTTTGACTGCGCCTGCAATTGCAGTAGAGTCCACTACCGGTGAGGCTCATTTGCGTCACCACGTATCACCCAATGGCTACTACCGTGGTCGTAAAGTCGTTAAAACCAAGAACGACTAATTCCATATTGTTTGATCGAAGCGGCTCAGGCCGCTTTTTTCTTAAACACAATCGACGTTTCATACACATTCAATGAGTGTCACTCTAGCGGTTGATGCTATGGGCGGGGATTTTGGAGTGGAAATCACTATCCCCGCTTGCTGCGATTTTCTGCAAGATCACCCCGATACCAAGGTTATTGCAATTGGATCTGCCCAAGCGATTGAGCAATCGATTCGTAACTGCAATCCAAGTTTATTAGCCCGCTTTCAGATTATGGGCGCCTCCGAAATTGTCTTGATGGATGACCCCATTGAGATTGCCTTGCGTCGTAAAAAAGATTCTTCTATGCGCGTCGCTATTGAGCAGGTGCGTGAAGGCAAAGCCGATGCCGTAATTTCTGCCGGTAATACGGGTGCATTAATGGCAATCTCTCGGTATATCTTAAAAACCTTGGACGGCATTGATCGCCCCGCGATTGCGACTGCGATACCGAATGAGTTGGGCAAGGGTACGACCGTACTTGATCTTGGAGCAAATGCCGACTGTGAGCCAATCCACCTTGTGCAATTTGCGCAGATGGCTGATGTGATGTTACGGGTTGTCAATGGTAATCCCAAACCCTCCATTGGCCTTCTAAATATCGGCGAAGAAGTCATTAAGGGTAATGAGGTTGTGAAACAAACAGCAGAGCTATTGCGCCAAAGCCAATTGCATTTTTATGGCAATGTTGAAGGGAACGATATCTTTAAAGGAACCACAGATATCGTAGTTTGTGATGGCTTCGTTGGTAATGTTGTTTTAAAAGCCAGCGAAGGCTTGGCAAAAATGATGAGCGGGATGATCCGCGAAGAATTTAATCGATCCTTGTTAACCAAATTAATGGGCCTAGCTGCTTTGTTACCATTGAAGAGAGTACGCCAGCGAGTGGATCATCGTCGCTACAACGGCGCTGTTCTTTTAGGCCTTAAGGGGTGCGTAATTAAAAGCCACGGTTCGGCGGATCGTTTTGCCTTTAAGGTATCGCTTGAGCGTGCATATGATGCCGCCAAGAATCGGATGGTCGAGAAGATTGCTGAGTCATTCACGTTGAGGTCTGCATGAGTATGAGTCGATTTGCTCGGATTGCAGGGACCGGCAGTTACTTGCCCGAATTAAGGCTAAGTAATCAAGATTTGGTTGACCGTTTGGCTAAAGAGGGTGTTGAGTCTAGTGATGATTGGATTAAAACCCGCAGCGGTATCTCGGCGAGGCATTTTGCTGCTGCTGATCAGTTGACCAGTGATTTGGCGGTCAAGGCAGCTCAACTTGCCATCATGGAAGCGCAATGGAATGCCGCTGATATTGAGTTAATTATTTTGGCAACCTCCACCCCCGATCACCTCGGTGGTTTTCCAAGCACTGCATGTGTGATTCAGGACAAACTGGGTCTCACCAACGGTTGTGCTGCTTTTGATGTGCAGGCGGTGTGTGCTGGGTTCTCGTATGCCTTGAGCACCGCAGATGCGTTTATTCGTGCTGGCATGTATCAAAAGATCTTAGTTATTGGGGCCGAAGTATTCTCTCGAATTCTTGACTTCAAAGACCGCGGTACGTGCGTCTTGTTTGGAGATGGTGCGGGCGCAGTTGCGCTTGAGGCCTCCGATCAGGCCGGAATCTTGGCGAGTGCTTTACATGCTGATGGCAGTCAACGTGACATCTTGTGTATTCCCGGGCGGGCAAGCTGCGGTGGGATTGAAGGCATTCCTTTTTTACATATGGATGGCCAAGCTGTCTTTAAATTAGCGGTTAAGGTGTTAGAACAGGTTGCCCACGAGGTTTTGCAAAAGGCCAATATGCAGCCTGAGCAAATTGACTGGCTTGTTCCGCACCAAGCTAATATTCGGATTATGGAAGGAACTGCACGCAAAATGGGAATGTCCATGGACCGAGTGATTGTTACCGTTAATGAGCATGGCAACACTTCTGCAGCCTCCATTCCCTTGGCGCTTGACCATGGTATCCGATCGGGTCAAATTAAGCGCGGTCAACACATCCTTCTTGAGGGTGTTGGCGGTGGCTTTGCTTGGGGCGCTGTGGTGTTGCGTTATTAATGAGAAAAAATTGATATGACATTGGCATTTGTATTCCCAGGACAAGGCTCACAATCGGTGGGCATGCTCAACTCGTTAGCTTCGCGAACGGAAGTTCATGCCACCTTGCAAGAGGCATCCGATGCCCTGGGTGAGAACATTAGTAAGTTAATTGCAGAGGGACCCGCTGAGGCCTTAGCTTTAACCACGAACACCCAGCCAGTAATGCTTACTGCAGGCGTTGCCTGTTATCGAGCCTGGTTGGCCTCTGGTGGACCGAAACCTAGCGTAGTTGCAGGGCACAGCCTAGGAGAGTATTCAGCCTTAGTTGCTGCAGGCGTGATTCGTTTTAAAGACGCGCTCCCTTTGGTGCGATTTCGGGCACAAGCCATGCAATCAGCAGTGCCAGTCGGCACAGGTGGCATGGCTGCAATCTTGGGACTTGATGATCAGCAGGTGATCGAAGTATGCGCTCTCGCCAGCAAGGAGAGTGGAAAGGTCGTTGAGGCTGTTAATTTCAATGCCCCAGGTCAAATTGTGATTGCCGGTGCTACTGAGGCAGTTAGTAAGGCTTGCGAGCTTCTCAAAGCCGCTGGCGCAAAGCGTGCCTTGCCGCTTCCAGTCTCCGCCCCATTTCACTCCTCGCTCCTTCAGCCTGCATCGGAAAAACTCAAGGCCTATTTAGAGAGCATTGAATTTCATCCACCTTGTATTCCGGTCATCAACAATGTGGACGTCACGGTTCTGGATAATCCAGATCTAATTAAAGATGCATTAGTTCGTCAAGCGGCCAAGCCGGTTCGCTGGCAAGAGACAATTCGTGCGATGGCCGATCGCGGAGCCACACGGGTTGTGGAGTGCGGCCCTGGCAAAGTGTTAGCAGGATTGACAAAACGGATTGATGATCGACTTCAGGGAATGGCGATTATCGATGACTCAAGCTTGATGGATGCATTGCAACAATTAAAAACCTAATCGAAATCCGAAATCCTTATGAATCTAGACTTAAATAATCAAGTGGCACTAGTAACTGGTGCGTCTCGAGGTATCGGGCAGGCGATTGCTGACGAATTGGCGTCTTGCGGCGCTACTGTAATCGGCACTGCAACCTCCGAGTCGGGTGCCAATGCAATCTCCGAGCGATTAAGGACTCACAAGGGGGTTGGCAAAGTTCTGAATGTTACTCAAGGGGCTGCTTGTGAAGCCATGATTGAAGATATCGTCAAGCAATTTGGGCGTATTGATATTTTGGTTAACAATGCAGGCATTACCAAAGATCAATTGGCGATGCGAATGAAGGACGATGAGTGGTCCGATGTCATTTCCACTAATCTGAGTTCGGTATTTAAGTTATCTCAAGCGGTATTACGACCCATGATGAAAGCGCGATCGGGCCGGATTATTAATATCACATCGATTGTCGGTCATATGGGTAATGCCGGTCAGGCAAACTATGCGGCTGCTAAAGCTGGGGTCGCTGGCATGACCCGCGCCTTAGCGCGCGAGATTGGGAGCCGTAATATTACGGTTAACTGTGTAGCCCCCGGGTTTATTGATACCGATATGACCCGCGCTTTGAGCGAGGATCAGCAAAATAGCCTTAAGGCCAACATTCCGTTAGCTCGCTTAGGCACCCCTGAGGATGTCGCCCAGGCAGTTGCTTTCTTGGCCTCGCCTGCAGCAGCCTACATTACCGGAAATACCCTGCATGTCAATGGTGGCCTATATCTGGCTTGAGTCTCCTGTCAAATTATCGCTGTCACAAACAAACTGATAAAATCCTTTAATTCGTTTTAACAAGTCCCGGAGGGAATGAATGGACAACATCGAACAACGCGTTAAGAAAATCGTAGCTGAGCAGTTAGGCGTACCAGAAGCAGACATCAAAAATGAGTCTTCTTTTGTGAACGACCTTGGCGCAGACTCTCTTGACACAGTTGAATTGGTAATGGCTTTAGAAGATGAGTTTGGTATTGAAATACCAGATGAAGAAGCCGAAAAAATTACCACTGTACAGCTTGCGATTGATTTCGCAAAAACGAAAGCTGGACAGGCTTAATACTTATCTAGGCTAAGCCGTGCCCGCATCAAATCAACCACGTCGCGTGGTGGTCACCGGCTTAGGTCTGATTTCACCAGTTGGTAATTCGGTCGCATCCGCGTGGGCTAACCTGATTGCGGGTAAAACTGGCATTGCCACGGTTACTAAGTTTGATCATTCAGCGCTGAGTGTGCATTTTGCTGGTGAGGTCAAGGATTTCAATGTCGAGGAGTACATCTCTGCTAAAGAGGCTCGGCACATGGATACCTTCATTCATTATGGAATAGCTGCTGGCACTCAGGCCATTAAAGATAGCGGCCTTGAGGTAACTGATCAAAATTCCGAGCGAATTGGTGTGCTGGTCGGTTCAGGAATTGGCGGCTTACCGATGATTGAGGATACTAATTCCGAGTTGCTTTCTCGCGGACCACGCCGAATTTCTCCGTTTTTTGTCCCAGGATCGATCATCAATATGATTTCTGGGCATTTGAGCATCCTCTTTAATCTAAAGGGCCCAAATGTTGCAGCGGTGACTGCATGCACTACGGGTTTACATAGCATTGGTTTGGCTGCTCGTTTGATTCAATATGGCGATGCAGATGTCATGATCGCTGGCGGTGCCGAATCGACAATCTCAGCATTGGGGATCGGCGGCTTTGCTGCTGCGAGAGCATTATCAACCCGTAACGATGATCCTGCTACCGCTTCGCGCCCTTGGGATAAAGATCGCGATGGCTTTGTTTTGGGTGAGGGCGCCGGTGTCATGGTGCTTGAGGAGTACGAGCATGCCAAAGCGCGTGGCGCCAAAATTTATGCGGAGTTATGTGGCTTTGGTATGAGCGGTGACGCTTATCACATGACTGCGCCTAATATGGATGGCCCACGCCGTTGCATGGTTAATGCAATGCGCGATGCGGGAATTACGGCAGATCAAATTCAGTATGTAAATGCTCACGGTACGTCAACACCATTAGGCGACAAAAACGAGACTGACGCCATCAAAGCAGCGTTGGGTGACCACGCTAAAAAGGTAGTGGTAAATTCCACCAAATCGATGACGGGGCATTTATTGGGTGGCGCTGGCGGACTAGAATCAGTCTTTACAGTTCTTGCATTGCACCATCAAAAATCACCACCCACCATCAATATCTTTAATCAAGACCCTGAATGTGATCTTGATTATTGCGCCAATACCGCAAGGGATCTCAAAATTGATTATGCGGTTAAAAACAATTTTGGATTTGGGGGTACCAACGGTACCTTGATATTTGGGAAAAAGCCCTAATATTGTCAGTATTGCAACTAATGGGTTGAGTTAACGCTCAATTTCGTATGAAAAAAATTCTTTTGCTCGTTTTCTCAGTATTTAGCTGGGGAATCCTATCGTTCTCACCGACGGTCTCTTCTCAGACAAATACTCAGCCTCCACGGGTCGCGATTCCAGATTTTGTGGACCTGGTTGAAAAAGCGAGTCCTGCGGTCGTTAATATTCGCCTACTGAGAGAACTTCAAATCAACAGGCTCAAGGTTCTACCCCGGGCATGCCCGATGAGCAAGCAGAATTCTTTCGCCGTTTTTTTGGAGTGCCACTTCCAGGGGCACCAAATACGCCAAGAGGGCAAGGTAACCGACGGGGCCAACCGGAAGAGATTGAGCGCGGTGTTGGTTCGGGTTTCATTATTGATTCCAATGGAATTGTGATGACCAATGCGCACGTGGTTGAGGGCGCAACAACGATTTATGTCACCTTAACGGATAAGCGCGAGTTCAAAGCAAAACTCTTGGGCGCAGATAAGCGAACCGATCTGGCGGTTCTTAAGATTGATGCCACGGGCTTACCAAAATTACCTCTTGGCGATTCCTCGAAGGTGAAGGTGGGTGAGTGGGTTGTTGCGATTGGCTCTCCCTTTGGTCTAGAAAATACGGTGACCGCAGGAATTGTGTCGGCCAAAAGCCGTGACACCGGGGACTACTTGCCATTCATTCAGACCGATGTTGCCGTTAATCCAGGAAATTCTGGTGGGCCACTATTAAATACTGCAGGTCAAGTGATCGGAATTAACTCGCAAATCTTTAGTCGCTCGGGTGGCTATATGGGGATTTCATTTGCAATTCCAATCGATGAGGCCATCCGGGTTGCCGATCAACTGAGAACTACCGGGCGTTTAGTGCGCGGACGAATTGGTGTGGCGATTGGCGAAATTAATAAAGAAGTGGCTGAAAGTCTAGGTCTTGGTAAACCGCGCGGCGCTTTTGTCCGCAATGTTGAGCCTGGAGCGCCCGCTGCTAAAGGTGGTATTGAAGCCGGTGACGTGATTTTGAGTTTTAATGGTCGCGATATCAACAAGTCCACTGATCTACCTCGCATTGTTGGTGAGACTAAACCCGGCACCTCTGCAGCAGTTAGGGTTTGGCGTAAAGGAGCGAATCGTGATTTAACGGTCGTGGTTGCGGATGCGGAGCCTGATAAAGCCGTTGCCCGAAAGTCGGAGACCCCTGCCCCACAAGCGGGTACGGCAAACAAATCCTTGGGCATCAGTGTTACTGAACTTACCGAGGCCAAAAATAAAGAGTTGGGCGGTAAAGGTGGTGTAGAAATTACCAACGTTGGGGATGGGGCTGCAGCGAGAGCCGGCTTACGGGCTGGTGATGTGATTGTTCGAATCGGGGATGCTGATATCCCCGGGATTAAGCAATTTGAGTCCGTCACCAAAGCCCTTGACCCTAGTAAGGCGGTCCCTATTTTCGTACGTCGCGGTGATGCCACGATCGTGGTGCCGATTCGACCTGCCCAGAAATAAACCCTGCTTAGTACCTGATTGATGGGGAGGGGTGACCACAAGTCACCCTTTTTCTTTGGTTATTTCCCTTGAAGGTTAGGGAAAAGCGCTGATTTTTCCTCTCCCAGTACAATATGGAAAAGACATCTTATTGCAGCGCATCATTGTGTTGCGTTGCGACAAGGCGTTTTATCAATACCCCAATCGAATAGCGCCAATGGATCACATCCGTAATTTCTCCATCATTGCCCATATTGACCATGGTAAATCGACCCTAGCTGATCGCATTATTCAGCTCTGCGGCGGTCTGTCCGATCGCGAGATGGAGGAGCAGGTTCTTGATTCTATGGATATTGAGCGTGAGCGCGGAATCACGATTAAGGCTCAAACTGCTGCGCTCAGCTACAAGGCCAAAGATGGGAAGACCTATAACCTCAACTTGATTGATACGCCAGGGCACGTGGATTTCTCTTATGAGGTTAGCCGTTCACTCTCTGCGTGTGAAGGGGCATTATTGGTTGTCGATGCCAGCCAAGGGGTGGAGGCGCAAACGGTTGCCAACTGCTACACCGCAACCGAATTGGGTGTTGAAGTAATCCCAATCCTAAACAAAATTGATTTACCTTCTGCGGATCCAGAGTCGGCTAAGAAAGAGATTGAGGATGTGATTGGGATTGATGCGACCGATGCCACCACCTGTTCCGCTAAAACAGGATTGGGTGTTGCTGATGTCTTAGAAGAAATGATCCGGCGTGTACCGGCACCTAAAGGTGATGCCACACAAGCTTTGCAAGCGCTCATTATTGACTCATGGTTTGATAACTATGTGGGTGTGGTGATGTTGGTCCGGGTTGTAAATGGAACCTTAAAACCAAAAGACAAAATTAACTTGATGGCTACCGGCTCCACCCACCTGGTGGAGCAAGTTGGTGTTTTTACCCCTAAGTCAGTGACTCGTCCACAACTTAGTGCCGGTGAGGTCGGTTTCATTATTGCTGGTATCAAAGAACTGAAGGCAGCCAAAGTGGGTGATACCGTGACCCATGCGTCCGGTCAACAGGGTCGCACCCCCGCACCACAGCCGCTGCCTGGTTTTAAAGAGGTTAAGCCACAAGTGTTTGCTGGTTTATATCCCGTGGAAGCAAATCAATACGATGCCTTGCGTGAGTCTTTGGAAAAGCTCAAATTAAATGATGCTTCCTTGCAGTTTGATCCAGAGGTCTCTCAAGCCTTAGGGTTTGGATTTCGTTGCGGCTTCTTGGGTTTATTGCATATGGAAATTGTGCAAGAGCGTTTGGAGCGTCAGTTTGATATGAGCTTGATTACAACTGCACCGACGGTTGTTTATCAGGTTGAGCAGCGCGATGGTACGAATGTGGTGGTGGATAACCCCTCCAAAATGCCCGATCCCAGCAAGATTGAAACGATCTTAGAACCAATCGTTACGGTTAATTTATACATGCCTCAAGAGTATGTGGGCTCAGTGATTACTTTGTGTACCGGTAAACGGGGCATTCAAACCAATATGACTTATTTGGGTCGTCAGGTGCAACTCACTTATGAGTTACCGATGGCAGAAATCGTGTTGGATTTCTTTGATCGCCTGAAATCGGTATCACGGGGTTATGCCTCCATGGACTATGAGTTTAAAGAGTATCGACCAGCGGATGTGGTGAAGGTTGATATCTTGATTAATGGGGATCGGGTTGACGCCTTATCCATTATTGTGCATCGAAGTAATAGCCAATCGCGTGGCCGTGAAGTGGTTGCGAAGATGCGCGGCATTATTCCAAGACAAATGTTTGATGTGGCGATTCAAGCGGCAATCGGTAGCAATATTATTGCTAGAGAAAACGTCAAGGCTTTACGAAAGAATGTGTTGGCGAAGTGCTATGGCGGTGACATTACCCGTAAGCGCAAATTACTGGAGAAGCAAAAAGAGGGTAAGAAGCGTATGAAACAGGTCGGAAATGTAGAAATTCCGCAAGAAGCATTTTTGGCAATTCTTCAGGTAGAAGAGAAATGAACTTTGCCCTCATCTTATTCATTCTGGCGATCATTACGGGCATCGCGTGGGTTGCCGATAAGCTTTACTTTGCTCCGCAACGCAAAGCTGCCGGAATTGAGCGGATGCCACTTTGGCTGGAGTATTCGGCAAGTTTCTTCCCAGTTATTTTGGCCGTATTCATACTGCGCTCATTTTTGATTGAGCCCTTTAAGATTCCATCGGGATCGATGATCCCGACCTTGCAGATTGGCGATTTCATCGTGGTAAACAAATACACCTACGGTATTCGGTTGCCGGTGATTAATCAGAAAATCATTGATATCGGGACCCCAAAGCGTGGTGATGTAATTGTCTTTCGTTATCCCAAGGATCAGTCGGTTGATTACATCAAACGCGTGATTGCGATTCCTGGTGATGACATTCTTTATAAGGATAAAAAGGTCACTATTAACGGTAAGCTACTTCAATATGCGGGGGGAGCTCCATACCTTGATCCTGAGAGCATGCGGTATGCCAAGCTCTTCCAAGAAAGTTTTCCAGCCGATCTTGGCGGTAACGTGCACGAGATATTGAATGATCCCGACCGCAGTACGATCTATCAAGGTGAGAGTTTTCCTGGATCGGAGAACTGCCAATACCAAGGAACAGCCTTGCGCTGTAAGGTCCCAGCAGGGCATTATTTTGTCATGGGTGATAACCGTGACAACAGTTTAGATTCCCGATTTTGGGGATTTGTGCCCGATCAGAATTTAGTAGGCCGAGCCTTTTTCATTTGGCTCAATATGAGCTCCCTAGGTCGGATTGGAAGTTTTCAGTAATGAATGCCCGGGCAACGCTCGATCTTGGTCCATTGCAGGATCGTTTGGCCTATCAATTTAAAAAGCCCGAATTATTAAATCAAGCATTGACCCATCGCAGTCATAGCAAAAAGAATAATGAGCGCCTCGAGTTTTTGGGGGATTCCGTATTGAATTGTGTGGTGGCCGAGATTCTTTATGAGCGTTACGCCGACCTCGACGAGGGTGATCTATCGCGAGTACGAGCAAATCTGGTGAAACAACAGGCACTCTATGAGATTGCTCAAGCTCTAATGCTATCGGACTATCTTAAGCTTGGCGAGGGGGAATTAAAAAGTGGCGGTTTTCGCAGACCCTCCATCCTCGCCGATACGCTCGAAGCAATTGCCGGCGCAATTTTTATTGATGGAGGTTTTGAGGCAGCGAAGGCAAGCTTGCGTAAACTGTACTCCACGATCTTGCAAAATGTGGATCCTAAAACCTTGGGCAAGGATGACAAAACCCTGCTGCAAGAGTATTTGCAAGGCTTTCAGTTGCCCCTACCTACATATAATGTGGTGGCTACGACCGGTGCCGCTCACAATCAGCAGTTTGAGGTCGAATGCATTATTCCCAACCTAAAAGTTAGTGTTAAGGGGGAGGGCGCATCACGACGTGCTGCAGAACAGGGCGCAGCAAAAATTGCTCTGGTCGCTGTGCAAAAAGCGTTGC
>VYKP01000247.1_pt1 | contig 12165 bp, 14 predicted proteins | sample 5114551 | NCBI WGS metagenome assembly VYKP01 (sample SAMN12291777, study PRJNA351875) | freshwater metagenome | isolation source: freshwater lake | place: USA: Michigan, Baseline Lake | collected 2013-08-09
AGATAACTCGACCGACTCAACTGCAACAAAAAGCGTTAGATTTATTGGGAGTTTCCCTGATTTGTACCCAGTAACGGGGCGCTGGAAATTTTCTTAATCCTTTCTACAGCACAGGTTATGGCTTTTTGTCAACGGGGAAGTCCAGGTATAGACCCCGTTTCCACACAGAAACCAGAAGAGCCAAGAATTTGAGAGACTGATAGAAGTGAGACAAAAAGTTCAGGAATTGGATATAGCGTCTAGACGACTTGACTATGCAGAGAAATCAGCGGAAATTCAACTTCAAGAAGCGAAACAAAAAGCCCTGTTTCAACGTAGTCAACAAGTTGTAGCTAGTCTTATTTCAGTTAGTATTGGAATTTATTTTATACAAGCTGTTCCCTTGGCAGGATTACTATTTTTAATTCTAGGATTAGCTAGACCTTTAGGTTATTCTTTGGGAGAAATAAGTAGTCTTTTGGATGGATTAAAAGGGTTTCTCAAGGACTCAGATGAGCTTCTATCCAACAGTAAAGAGCAAGAGATGGAATCTGAGGAGGCCAAAGATGCAAGACCCTAAGCTAGAAGTAGTCAGTACATTTAAGTATGAAAAGCGCCTTAGGATTTTTGTTGCAATATATCTTTCAATGCTCCTGCTTGTGATAGCTGGTGTGTTGGTAAAAGTCGATATGGCTACTGAATTGCAACAGGTTTTAGTTGTTATTTTGGGCTTAATAACAATCGCTACTCTTGACGCATTTAGAAAAGCTCTAGAAAACGCATCTTCGTCTGTGGCAAGTACATTTAATCAGATTGTTGTTCAAGAAGGAGGATTTTATGTTAATGGAGGATATTACGTTAATGGAAACATAAATCAAGGAGGTGAGAGAAAACAAACTCTTGCTGAGGCTGCTGAGGAGATTCAGCAACTTCTAATACAGTTAGAGAAGTCAAACCCTACTGCTACTGATACTGAAAAAGTAGCTTATGTTAATGATGAGACTCCTCCTGCTTTAAAGTCTCGTGTAGCCAGTGCTGTAAGGGCTGGTGGTGTATCTGCTGTCGAAACTATTTTAGATATAGTCATTTCAATTAAGATTGAGAATATCAATCCCAGAGTTCATAAGGATTTTGTCGGTCTAGACTGTATCAGACTTATCTGAAATGACTATAATAGTGCTTACGGTAACGTCGTTAGGGCTATTTTCAAAGCTTGGCTATCTTCAGAAGAACCTGGCAGCCGCAGCATAACAACCCCGGTGCAGCAGACTGACTCAAATTCTTAGTCTATTGCAAAAGTGCGATGCCGAAGGCACTGCGTAGCAGCACGCTATCGCTGTAGGGTGCGTTCCCTAATGGGGGTCCTACTGCTCCACTGATCGATTTTTGGGAACGCACCATGCACATTTATTGAGGCTGTGAGTTTAAGTGCAATGCCGAAGGCACTGGTTAGTCTATCGGCGCGTTACGAGGGCAAGCCTAATCGTAATCAAATTCAGAATGGTACAGTCACACGAAGGGGGCATTGGAACAGTGGAAGAATGCAAACTAAAACCTGGGCTTGGAGCGCAAATTGGTGAAACTATCTTCATTACAGTCCCATTAGGATTCTCAGTCTGTCTTCAACCAATGCCAGGGTTTCTGAGGATACAGTTCCCCATCGCTTCTCAAGTCGTTCTACTGATATTGATCTTACGTCCTCGCACTTGATAAAACTTGGCATTTTCACTCCTCCCTCGGTCGGTTCCACTTTTAGGTGAAAAGGGATTCCTTTGTCTTTAGAAGTTACTGGCAAAACAACAACTAAGCCAGATGCACCCTGATTAAACAGGTCTGCTGAAATCACTAAACATGGACGCTTACCAGCCTGTTCATGCCCCCTTACTGGATTAAGGTCTGCTAGCCATATTTCTCCTCTGGTAATTTCTGCCACTACCCTTCTACTCCATCAGCGAGAGTTTGCTCCCATGTCTGCCTTTCAGAAATTTCCTCTTGCCATAAAGTCTCATTCTTCCTTAAGGCGGCGAAGGCTTCATTCGCTTGAACTAGAAAAACATATCTGCGATAATTTTCGATGGCTTTGTCTAATACTGTTGGGAGCGTATCCCCAGAGGAGTCAACGAGTGCTAACAGCGTTTTGTGAGCAGCCTCACTAATGCTAATTTTTAATTCAGGCATACTTTTCTCTCGTAGCTTGTGTAGGGCTATTGTAGCCAATTGTGTAAGGACTAACAACCTGGTTGGAACTGATTATTTATTCTCCCTTTTGCCTTTTTCCTCTCCTGATATGTAGCCTATACTCAACGGATTTAGTATTAGATAACACCTGTGAATAACGGAGTCGGAGAAGAATTTTTTTTGCCCAATGTTGAAACACTTTTAACTGATGGCGTTGGCTGGGTAAACGCAGAATATAGACAAAGCGACGCATTATATCAGCCAATCTACCAGTAATATTAATGCCAAAACTGGAAACAAGGGCTGATTGTTTACCCAGGGTTAACATATCACCTAAATGCAGATAATAATAGGGTTGGGGCGATTTTTTTCTGATTACTGCCGAGATATTTTTGGCTACCACACTGGCTGCTTGATAGGCTGCCTGTGCTGTGGCAGGAATTACCTGTTTACTAGGATAAATTTCGGCTAGATCCCCAAGGGCAAAAACTTCGGGATAGTCGATTAATTGTAAACTGGAACGGGTTAATAATTTGCCTTGTGCTGTTTTCTGACAATCTAAATTATTGATCCAATCCTGTGCTTGGGTTCCTGCTGTCCACAATAATAAATCAATGGGGATAACTTCATTTGTATTATCTTTAAATACGGTTATGGAATTAGCGGTAACTTCCTTTAATCCCATGTTTAAATAGAGACTAACATTCTTGGCTAAAAGGGAACGACAGGAAGCAATACGCACCGATTTAGGGAAGTTTTGCAGTATTTCCTCATTCCTTTCCACTAGATGAACTTTGCCTTTTTTTCCTAAACGATCAGCCACCTTACAGGCTAATTCTACCCCATTGGGACCGCCGCCAATAATTGCTAAATCAATTGAGGATTTTCCTTGAGTTTCTAAGTCATGAATTGCCGTTTGTAATCTTTCTACATCCTCTAAACTCCGAAAAGTTAGCCCATAATCAGCTAACCCCAGTATAGCTGGCCAACGATTCCGCACTCCCACCGCTAAAACGAGGTAATCATAATCTATAACTTCCTCATTTTCTAAATATACTCGATGATTGTTTAAGTCAATATTACTGGCTTTTTGAGGTTTTAAATTAACCTGAGTTCCTGTTAATAATTGACGGTAGGAGGGGGCAATTTCCCAGCGTTGCAATTCTCCTGTAATCAGTTCATAGAGAAGGGGAGTAAAGAGAAAATGGTCTTTTGGTTCGACTAAAGTTATTTGCCATTGACCTGATTTTACTGCTGTTAATCGACTCAGATCGAGTGCCGTGTATAACCCTCCAAAACCACCGCCGAGAATGCAAATCTTAGTTATTGGTTTATTCATGGATTTTTATTCTCAGTTGTGTTTAGGACGGGTTTCAGTTCCGAAACTAATTGTTCTGAACGAATAATTCTTGCTGGAGGCAAAAGATGATAGTGAGTGTCAGCAAAAATGGTAGAATCGGTCTTAACATTCAAGTCCTTTGGGTCGTAAATTGTTGGTACAACCCGACTTAATTCTTCGGCAGATTTGCGAATATTAGCAACGGTTTTACCATCATTTTTAGCGTAAACCCAGGGCAAAGAAACCACTAAAGTCGCCCCTTTTGCTTCTAAGTCTTTCTTGAGTTTTTCAAGCAATTTAATCGAGTGAGGAGAAGCGGGAGTATCAAAGGTCATTTGCCACCATTTCCCTGTTCTTTCCTTAACTATAGTCGGATCACCTGTATTAGTAATTGGATCGGAAAGATAACCCGTCATTCTGCCTTTAGTGAATAAATCAACCGTGGATTTAGTAACTGCACGCATCCCCGGAATACCTAATAACCAAGTATCCTCGATCATGGTTTTTAAAGGTATTCCACCTAACCCCGGTTTGCCAATAGCGACGCTAAAAGGTGCGGATCCCCAAAGTCCTTCCCCGCGATTAAAACCGTCCTCGTCCATGAGCATGAGATATTCAGGAATCAGCAGAATTACGTCCCCTTGACGTGCTTTTTCGAGAATCATAGCAGCAATGACATTTAACCCGATGTCCCCCTGTAAACCGAGGTTAACCACCGGAATTCCCAATTCTTTGGCCATTAATTCCGAATTTATGGTATAATGCGCCCCCGATCCTGCCGTGACGATTAAACGCCGCGGTCCTTTGATCCTAGCTGCGATCGCTGATTTTTCTTCGTACATCATCCGCAACCAGCTTAATTCGCCGCCGTAGATGACATTATAAACAAAGCCGAGGGACCAAGCGACTCCCAGAGAAGCTAACCAGGGGAAAATGTTAAAAGATTTAGTATTCATCAGAATTCAAAGTAAATAAAGTCACCGGTATTAGTGGAAGCTAGGAGAATAGTTAAACCTAGCAATATTTTAGACAGCCAAGGCGATAACAATAGTTCATATTCAAACTTTTTCTGAGCAATAGCCAGATGTTCGAGGATTAAAACAATGATACCAAGAACTAAAGCGACGCTTAAAACTGCTCCTTGATTGAGACTATAGGAACTAAAAATCTCTCCCATATTAGCTAAGGAATAATTGAAAGGATTGGCAATAACCAGAATTTTGCCGATTAATCTTCTGGTGTTAATCTCCATGAAAAAGAGACAACCAAAAATGACAGCCAATTGCGTTAAAGCCCAGGAGACAATTTGCGGCTGAGAAACGTATTTTCCGACGAAAGCATAGAAAGGTCGGCCTAGATAACGCAGTAATAATAATAATGCCCCGTGGTAAGCACCCCAAAAGATAAAATTCCAAGCTGCACCGTGCCAGAAACCTGAAAGAGTAAAGGTAATGAATAGATAAAAAGGCGCCCAACTTTTATTGGAACCCATCAGGGGTAAAAACACATAATCTCGAAACCAAGTGCTGAGGGTAATATGCCAACGTCGCCAAAATTCGTTAATACTTTGGGATGTGTAGGGAGCTAAAAAGTTTAATTCCAATCTAATGCCGACAAAATAGGCTAAACCAACAGCAATAAAGCTATAACCGCCGAAGTCAAAATAGATTCTCAGGGTGAATAAAAAGGCCTCAAACCAGATATACCAAGCATTATCGATCATTTTATCTAATTCGATGTAGGGAGCTAGGTTATCGGCGAGGACAAATTTCATAAATAAACCGAGGGAAAGCCAACGCAACCCCTTCTCGAAGTTTTCTCCTGTAAATTTGAGGCGAAAGGATTCAATTTGTGGTAATAAATCCCGGCGACGCTCGATCGGACCTGCGACAATTTGCGGGAAAAAGGAGATAAAATTGACATAATCGAGGACGGCTAGGGGTTTCTTTTTCTTTTCTCGTAGAGAGTCCACCACGAAAGCCACCATCTGGAAGGTATAGAAGGATACCCCCGGTGGGATTTGTTTGGGGACGGGAATTGGGGAAAGTTCCTGCCAGTTGGGGGGGAGGGAAACGAATAATCCGATGATTTCCTCGACAAAAAAGCCGAAATACTTGAAGTAGGCAAGGACAAGAATATCGATGACGATAACGATAGTGGCTAGGAGATTCGCCTTCCAGCCGCCTATTTTCAGCACTAGCCAGACCATAATGTAGTTAAAGGCTAGGGAAACGATGAAAACGAGGAAACTGGTACGACTAGCGTAATAAAATAGGATTAGGGACAGTGCCGCTAATCCAACCCCATCAAAAACACCTCGCCAGAGATTGAAGGACTTCGCTATATAGCGCGCCGTTAAGAAAGGAACGCTAAAAAGGATTAATATCCACCAAAATATAAAATCAGAGTAATTCAAGGCTTGTTAACTCCTGATGGTCTGTGTTACCTTGTCTGAGATGGGCTTCCTGACTTCTGATGCTCAGAGACGAGGGATTTTCTTGACAAGCCTATCAAACTTTGTCAGACTTGTCCATAAAATTACCCCCAGCAACCCTCAAGAATTGAGGCTAGACAAGCAATGCTTTATCAAAAACTGTTAGATGCACATAAACGCTATCGGCAATTTAAGACTTATCCTCATATTGCTGATCAATACTGGTCTAGTCAGTTGGCAGAGCATAATATTAGTCCTAATTATGTGGAATATGATGCTAAATCTGGTCAACTTTTTTATAAACCCTTGGGGATCAGTTTAAGCAAAAATAAGCAAGATTTCCTCTTGGCTAGTAAAGTTGTTAACAAAGCTAACGCTTTAAAATCTCTGGCTGATTGTAAATTTTATATCGATGAGCAACAGGAATTAATTATCGAGATCGATGGAGTTAAGCTAATTATCGAGACGGGACAGGATTTGGATATCGCCCATGAAATTTTCCTGTTAGGTGTATATAATTTCCTCTATGACAAGCCCTGTGTAGCGATCGATATTGGTATGAATACGGGTTTTGCTAGTCTCTTTTTTGCCAATCGATCTAATGTGAAAGCTGTCTATAGTTACGAACCTTTTAAGGCTACCTACGACCAAGCTTTCAGAAATTTTGCCCTCAATCCTAATCTAGCGGAAAAGATTAAAGCTTTTGATTATGGAGTCGGCGCTCGGGATGAAATTATTCAAGTAGAATACGATTACACCGTGAAAGGTAGTGTTGGTATTTCTGGTATTGACAACCAATTAAAACCTTTTGCCTCGAAACAAACTGCTACAGCCGATTTAATTCTGAAACCTTTCACCGATGTGTTTAAAGGTATTACCTCTGACTATCCCGATAGCGATATTGTTGCCAAGATTGATTGTGAAGGTTCCGAATACGAAATCCTCGATTCTTTAGCGGCAACTGGTCAATTAGGACAGATTAAAATTATCATGATGGAATGGCATAAAAAAGGTCCCGATGCTTTAGTCAAACATCTGCAAGACTTCGGTTTTATCATCTTTTCCCGGATGCCTCGCAGTAAAAATGTCGGCACTTTGTATGCAATTAAACCGTAAAGTATAGGAGTGAGGTGATGGGGAAATGGGGAAATGGGGAAATGGGGAAATGGGGAAATGGGGAAATGGGGAAATGGGGAAATGGGGAAATTTCCACTAATACCCCAAAACCCCAACACCTTCTAACTGATAACTGATAACTGATAACTGATAACTGATAACTGATAACTGCTTTACTGTGCTTGACAATAGGTATTAAAAGCTTCGCCAGTTTCTTTTTCTAATTGGCCAGCTTTTCTGACCTTTTCCTGTGCCAATTTTGCCCCGTTTTTATTGCGAGTTTCGATAACTTGAATTATTTCACGAGTGGCAGTGGCATAATCTTCGTAAACTTGAGCGAAAGCGGTCTTATATTTCTCTAGTTCCGGATCCTTCACTGCTAATTTTTTCATATTTTCCGCAGCCTGTTCGATTTTATCGGCGGCTAATAGCCAACTTTTTTGGTCAATTTCTGTCCCTTGAACCTTGGTTAAGGATTTGGTTTCTTGGGCGACTTCGTTGGCAATCCGATAAATTTTTTGACATTGAAACTGTTTACTATCAGCACAACTTGCTAAAAAAGTCAAGCCTATAAATATTAAGATTATTTTGTTATTCATAGCATTGTATTTGAGATGATTCTAGGGAAGCTTATAGCAGTAAACTATCAGCCTTTAGTAGTTTTTTACTGTTATCGACTGATAGAATTGTTCAATCTGATAATACTAAAGTTTAGCACTCGATCGCTGTTAAGCGTGTCTTTTTTGATGCCAATTCCAAGCGTGTTCAACTATTACCTTAAGATCGGCATATTGGGGATGCCAACCGAGAACCTGTTTAGCTTTATCACTACTGCCGATTAAAATGGGGGCATCACCTGCCCTTCTGGGACTTTCGATTACAGGAATATCTAAACCAGTTACCTCTTTCGCTGTTTCAATCACTTCACGCACAGAAAAACCGTTACCATTGCCCAAATTAAACACATTACTTTCGCCCCCATTTAAGAGATATTCTAAGCCTAAAACGTGAGCCTGGGCCAAATCATTAACATGGATATAATCCCGCACAGCAGTGCCATCGGGAGTATCATAATCTGTGCCGAAAATTGACAGGGAATCTCGTTTTTTCAGAGCAGTTAATAAAGCTAGGGGAATTAAATGGGTTTCCGGTTGGTGATCTTCCCCTAATAAACCACTGGGATCAGCCCCTGAAGCATTAAAATAACGGAAAGCCACCGATTTTAAACCATATGCTGGATCAAAATCCCTAAGAATTTGTTCCACCATTTCCTTACTGGCAGCGTAGGGACTGAGGGGATGATGAGGGTGATTTTCTGTCATCGGAATTTCCTTCGGCATTCCATAAATGGCACAGGTGGAAGAAAAAACAAATTTCTTCACATCGGCAGCGATCATCGCTTGCAAAAGAGTCAGACTACCACTAACATTATTTTGATAGTAAATGGCTGGTTCCTGCACCGATTCCCCCACGGCAATAAAAGCGGCAAAGTGCATGACAGCGGCAATATCACGACTGGCAAATAAATTATCCAGCAGCGATCGATCCCTAGTATCACCGACAATTAACTCAACTTTTAATATATCCTTAATGATTTCGGCGTGACCGTAGGATAAATTATCGAGTACGATGACGGAATAACCGGCATTTTTGAGCGCTAGAACTGCATGGGAACCAATATAACCCGCACCGCCAGTAACGAGAATCGTAGGTTTAACTTGAGACACGCGATCATACCTATTTGAAATTGACTTGTCTATAACTTTATACCCTAATTTTGCTTTGAGTTGACCATCATGTTAAGTCCCCTCGATCTATCTCTTTCCCTTGACAAAGAAACCTATCAATCACAAATTAAAGATTTAATGGAACAACTGCGATCGCTACAGCAGTCCTGTTGGGAGTGTAAATTACCCGTGGTGGTGGTTTTGGAAGGTTGGGCGGCGGCGGGGAAGGGAACTTTAGTCAAAAAAATGGTTAACTATATGGATCCTCGCGGTTTTACCGTCCATCCAATTTTAACCCCTTCCCCCCAAGAGGAAAGTTATCCGTTTTTGTGGCGATTTTGGCAAAAACTGCCAGCAAAAGGCAGCATCGGCATTTTTTATCACAGTTGGTACACCCATCTACTAGAGGATCGACTCTTAAACAAATTGCCCTCCTCCCAGATTCCCTTAGTCATGCGCGATATCAACACCTTTGAGCGACAATTATTTGATGATCGGGTGGCGATCGCTAAATTCTGGATTCACCTCAGTCAAAAGGAATTAAAGTCACGCATCAAAGAATACGCCGAAAATGAACTAGAATCTTGGCGCGTGCGTCCAGAAGATTGGCAGCAGGCCAAACGTTATGATGAGTATGCCAGTTTAGCCGAGGAAATGATTACCTACACTAGCACGGGGGCCGCCCCTTGGATATTGGTGGAGGGCAACTGTCAACGTTGGGCCCGGGTAAAAGTTCTCTCCCAATTAGTCGGTACGATCGCTCAAGCTTTAGATCAGCGCCAATTACCGATCGAACCTCCTGTCAATCTACCACCCCAAGCCCAATTACTGCCCACAGAACCCGATTATCTAGGGAGAGTGGACTTAAGTGCCAAATTGGAAAAAGAAGACTATAAAATCCGTTTGCGTCAAGCACAGGTAGAATTAAGAAAACTGCAATTAGAGATTTTTCAGGCAAATATTCCCGTTTTAGTCCTCTTTGAGGGGTGGGATGCCGCCGGTAAGGGAGGTGCGATCAAACGCTTAACCGATACCCTCGATCCTCGCAGTTATCAAGTGATTGCCTTTGCTGCCCCGACGGAGGAAGAACACCGCTATCATTATCTCTGGCGCTTCTGGCGCAAATTACCCGCGGCCAAAACTATCGGGATATTCGATCGCAGTTGGTATGGACGGATATTGGTGGAGAGAGTGGAAGGATTCGCTAAAGATATGGAGTGGCGACGGGCATATCAAGAAATTAACGAATTTGAGGCACAATTAACCAATTCAGGCTGTGTTTTAGTCAAATTCTGGTTACATATTAGCCCCGAAGAACAGTTAAATCGTTTCAACGAACGCCAAACTAACCCCTATCGTCAGCATAAACTCACCGATGAAGATTGGCGCAATCGAGAAAAACAGGCCCTCTACCATGTGGCAGTTAATCACATGGTAGCTCGTACTAGCACCCCCGTCGCCCCCTGGACGATTGTAGCGGCAAATGACAAGTATTTCGCCCGCGTTAAAGTCATAGAAACAGTAATTGCCGCTATTGAAACGGGTTTGAAACAACGGGGATAGGGGAGAGGATGGGGATTTTTTCGATTCAGTTGTACAATTTACCTTTGAGTAGGCACTAAACTAAACTCGTAACTTGAGGCAGATAATCACGGCAAAAAAATGCGTGCAAACGTTGACGCTCAGAAGTTAGAACGCCTAATGCAAATCTTAGGTAAAGAAGCTCAGGGTTCAGGCACTATCTACTTTACAGGTGGAGCGAGTGCCTTACTGGTGGGATGGCGGAATTCCACAGTCGATGTGGATATCCGTCTAGATCCCGAACCGCCGGGCATTTTTCAAGCGATCGCCAAGCTGAAAAAAGAATTGAACATCAACATTGAACTGGCATCTCCGCAGGATTTTCTGCCTCCTATTCCGGGATGGCGCGATCGAAGCGTATTCATTGGCAAACGAGGTCAAATCTCTTTCTATCACTATGATTTTACAGCCCAAGCTCTTTCTAAACTATCGAGAGGGTTTGACCGTGACTTGAAAGATATTGAAGCTATGTACGAACACAAATTATTCTCTTTGAATGAGCTAGGGGAATGCTTTGAAGCGATTGCACCGGAACTAATCCGATTCCCCTCCCTTAACCCTGATGTGCTGAGAAGCAGAGTCGAGAACTTTATTGAACGTTTTCAATATCCACCAGAGGAGAAACAATCATGAATCTCAATGAGTTGCCAGGGGCCGAGATCATCTTACCCGGACTGAGGGATCTTCACAATGGGGAGTCCAATACCATTGGGGCGTTGCTAGTTGCGATCGCAGCGACGCGCCTAACGGAAGTCGGTTTCGATATCCCTAAAAATCACCTAGCTTCAGAGCCTGAGCTAACCTTGTATGCCTATCTCCAAGAGGAACGGGATGATGCTTATTCTTACTATAATGCTTTGCTGAATCGCCTCAATAGCTTTTGCAATGCACTCGAACTCGCTTATAAAATATGATGACAATTTCCCCAAGTTTAATTTCTCCCGATCTTAGTTTGGCCGATATTCCCCTAGAGGAAACCCTCTCTTTAGGAGTGATGGCTTCTGGTAGTGGTTCCAATTTTGCTGTTTTGGCAGCAGCGATCGCAAAAAAACAGCTAAATGCCCGGATTTCTGTCCTCATCTACAATAATCCCGATGCCAAGGTAAAAGAAAAAGCCGCTCACTACAATATCCCCGCGGTTTTCCTCGATCATCGTCAATTTAAACCCAGAGAAGAACTCGATCGGGCAATAGTCGAAACTTTCCAAGAATACGGGGTAAAATGGGTAATTATGGCGGGCTGGATGCGAATTGTCACCCCGGTGTTACTGGATGCTTTTCCCGATCGCGTGATCAATATCCATCCTAGTTTACTACCCAGTTTTAAAGGTGTGCGTGCCGTGGAACAAGCTTTAGCTGCGGGGGTAAAAGTGACCGGATGTACTGTGCATATCGCTCGCGCGGAGGTAGATAGTGGACCAATTTTAATGCAAGCAGTGGTTCCCATTCTCCCGGATGATACCCCGGCCAGTCTCCACGAACGCATTCAAGTGCAAGAACATCGCATTTTCCCAGTAGCGATCGCTTTAGCGGCGAAATTGAGCCTATAGAGATAGATTTCTGGACTTTCTTGGCGAGAATACTGGCAAAAAAACGAAAATTCAAGGCAAATCGTTAAATATCACTCCTTCGTAAATTTCCTGAAAACTGAGAGCAAAATTGACAGAAGTTAAAGATAAACTGGCATTTTCGCCCTCATATTCCGTTAATAACCATTTATTTTTTTCAGTTTTGTTATACTGCATGATATAGGGACGACTTTGACTAATGAGAATATATTCTTGCAATTCTGGCAGCGAACGATAATAAAGA
>VYKP01000269.1_pt1 | contig 12123 bp, 16 predicted proteins | sample 5114551 | NCBI WGS metagenome assembly VYKP01 (sample SAMN12291777, study PRJNA351875) | freshwater metagenome | isolation source: freshwater lake | place: USA: Michigan, Baseline Lake | collected 2013-08-09
TCTATCGCCAAAATCAGGAAGTAGAAATCGTCTCATTACCAACCACCTTATCTGGGGAGGACGTTTTACCCGGATTTACTTTAGAATTACCCCTTTTTTGACGACAGGAAATACCAAGATGATAGCAACTGCAACAATTTCTTCTCAATTAACCATCCCACACCTAGAAAATGGGGACAAGCTTACTCGTCGTGAATTTGAGCGTAGATATAAGGCTATGCCAAATCTAAAAAAAGCAGAACTGATTGAAGGAATTGTTTATATTATGGCTTCTCCCCTAAGAATTACGAACCATGGCAACCCTCATGCGCGTATTATTACTTGGTTAGGTAACTATTGGTCAAATACACCCGGAACAGAATTGGGCGATAATTGTACGGTACGTCTTGATGCGGACAATGAACCTCAACCCGATGCACTATTAAGAATTAGAAATGGTGGACAATCAACGATTAGTGAGGATGGTTATGTCGAAGGTGCGCCAGAGTTAATCGTCGAAATTGCCGCGAGTACCGTCTCCCTTGACTTACATCAAAAACTCAATGTTTATCGCCGTAACCAAGTGCAAGAATATTTAGTCTGGCGAGTCGAAGATGGAGAATTTGACTGGTTTAGATTAACCAATGAAGAATATATTAAACTTGAACCGAACTCAGAAGGGATAATTTGTTCCCAGATATTCCCTGGATTATGGTTAGATAAAGATGCTTGGAAAATACGCTCGAACTCACGGCATCACCTATCAAGAAGCCATTGATAATGCCCAAGAAGTTTTAGAAGATTTGGTAGATATATATACTCAAGAAAATAAACCTTTGCCCTCGCCAAAACTATTACAAATAGCTGAGAAAATTACTAATGACTAATCTCCCAACTATTCTAGGACTCAAAGTAGGTTTTTCTCCTGGAGAAAATGATTTCAACAAAAACTTAACACAAATTCACTCAAAAACTATTGACTCGGCAGAAAAGAGGTAGTATGGTTGGAATCAACAACAATTATGGAGGAATTACCCCATGAAAACTAAAAAACTGACACCCCGCAACGCTGCTCCTGTCCAACGGGAAAACACCGCTACCGTCTCTCGTGATGGTAATGCGATCGCCCCCCAAGACAAGACGATAGGTTTTTGGGTTCCTTTTGCGGGAGACGACGCAGAGTAATCCCCCTGATTCTAGCACTCATCTCAAATCAGGTCAAAAGTCTTTTTCTCCTTGCCAGGGCGCACGGTTTGCCTCAAGGAATTGACGCACAACCCTAGTTAATTCGGGGCTTTCGGATACCTGGCATCGGAGGAAAAGTAAAACGAGACTTAGATTTTTTGGGGTTGGTGGTAGAGCCTTTTTCTGAGAGATGAACCCCAGCCAACAGCTTACTACCCCAGTGGTATCGGGTTGGGGTCTTCTCCCTCAGTTTGTACTGGAGAATTTTTATAGATGGAGAACTTTTATAGATAATGACTTATCCCAGTTTACTTACAGCCAGTCAAAAAAACTTACAGTTCATAGGTGAACATAAAAATGCCTTTGACCTTGAGTATCTTTATCCCCTAGACTTATTTGAGGATTTAGTTGCCCAAGTAGAACCCTGTCGCATTGAATGTTCATGTAAAATTGAGGATGATAAACTAGATCCTGCTCGATTTAACTTGGCTATCAATGACAGCTTTAACAGAAAAGCACAAGCGTTTTTAGGCTTTTTTCATCAAGTAGAAACTAGAGTTGGAGTAAAATTTGACTATAAACCTCTGCATTTTTTCATGAAGGGGTTTGACTACAGCAAAGTAACCCAAATTATGGCGGGAATTGATGCTCGTGCAGAGTTAAAAGAAGCGAGGGTAAAAACTTGGTGGGCAATTGACAATTATCCTGAAAAATTAGAGACTGCTATTGCTCTTTCTCAAAGCGATAGTAAACCTTTAAGGATGTTGCTAGAAATGAACAACGTTCTAGTAATTGGTTTTCATCTTTATTTGAAAGGAAAAAGTGAAGTAAGACTATATCCAAGTGTTGGTAGAGAACAATTTGAAAAACTAGAAATACAAGCACAACTGGCTAAAATTCTATCTACCCCTGCCCTCAAATTATTAGAAGATAGTGTAGCAATTTCATTGGTACTAAAGGAAAACGGCGACAAAATTCTCCACTATCATGTTCTCCCAGAAAGAGTAAACTCTTTTGTTGATAACTTGCATCAAAATATGATTACTCGCGCCCATGCACCATATCGAGATAAATCTCAATCTCTTCAAGTAACCGTTTCCTTAAGCGAAAAGGAATTATTAGCAGGTTATCTCAAAACAATTAACTTGTATTACATGAACCAATAATTTTACTGATTCAAGAAAAGGATATTATGACAGCAATTAAAGAATTAGAAAAATTAGAACAAGGAGATAATTAATCATGAAATATAGCATTTTAATTCAATGGTCTCAAGAAGATAATGCCTATATCGCCAGTTTACCCGAATGGGGAAAATACGCTCGAACTCACGGCAGCACCTATCAAGAAGCCTTTGATAATGCCCAAGAAATTTTAGAAGATTTGGTAGATATATATACCCAAGAAAATAAAGCTTTGCCCTCGCCAAAACTATTACAAATAGCTTAGAAAATTACTAATGACTAACCTCCCAACTATTCTAGGACTAAAAGTAGGTTTTTCTTCCGGAGAAAATGATTTCAACAAAGACTTAACACAAATTCACTTAAAAACTATTGATTCGGCAGAAAAGAGGTAGTATGATCGAGAATAAATAGCAATCAGGTCAGATTTACCATGATGAAAACTAAAAGAGAATCAAAAAACCATGAATTAGAACCCCTACAAAGTTTAGAATTACCCTTTTTTTGACGACAGGAAATACCAAGATTACAGCTACCGTTAAACCTATTACAACAATCAAGAGAGGATAAATTATGATGACATTAGAACAAGCTCTTATGACAGTTAATGAACTACCTATTGAACAGAGAGAAATGTTAATAGAAATTGTCAAAAATCAAATGATAGAATCCTATCGAGACGAAATAGCCCGAAATGCTAAAGAAGCGAGGGAAGCTTTTCAAAGAGGAGAATTAAAACCGCAACCTTTAGAAGATATTATTGATGAATTAAAAACCCTATTAACAGAAGATGAATGAAAGAGATTATTGCAACACAGAAGTTTAAACGGTCATTTCGTAAATTGGTCAAGCGTAATGCTCAACTTGAACAAAAAATCATTGAAATATTAAAGCTAATGCAAGAAGATATTTTTACCCCTCAGTTAGCCACCCATTCATTACAAGGAAAATTATTAGGACTAAAAGCTTGTTCTTGTGGTTATGATTGTAGAATTGTATTTTCTTTAGAAAGACCAGAAACTAATGATAAGGAGCAAAAAGAAGTAATCATTCTAATTGATATTGGTACTCATGATCGGGTTTATTAAACTTAATTTTTAACCTCATTTTCACCTAACTTACTCTGATTCACTAATCATTAATAAAATGACTCAAATTCTCTCGATTCCAGGACTAAAAGAACTACAAAAACAAACCCAAGGCGCATCAGAAATAACCGTCGCCATTCTCGATGGTGTAGTTGATACCGACCATCCCTGCTTCAACGGGGCAGACCTAACCCGTTTATCCACCCTCGTCCAGCATCAAGCCACCGCGGGGCAAATGTCCACTCACGGAACCCATATTGCCAGCCTCATCTTTGCACAACCCAATAGCGAAATCCCTGGCATCGCCCCCCAGTGTCGAGGCCTACTCGTCCCCGTCTTCGCCGACGATAACCGCAAACTCTCCCAACTGGATTTAGCGAGGGCGATTGAACAAGCCGCCGAAAAAGGAGCAAAAGTGATTAATATTAGCGGCGGGGCCCTCACTGATATGGGAGAAGCCGAAGATTGGCTAATTCGCGCCGTCGAGATGTGTAACGAGAGAAATATTCTGATCGTTGCCGCTGCTGGCAATGATGGCTGTGAATGCCTGCAAGTTCCGGCAGCCCTTCCCTCAGTCCTAGCGGTGGGTGCTGTTAATGCTAGAGGGCATCCCCTCGACTTTAGTAATTGGGGGGAAACCTACCAAAGTCAAGGCATCCTTGCCCCTGGAGAAAACATCTTAGGGGCAAAACCGGGCGGCGGGACTGTGCAACTGAGTGGAACCAGCTTCGCCGCGCCCATTGTGGCCGGAGTAGCCGCCTTATTACTCAGCTTGCAGGTGCAGCGAGGAGAAACCCCCAATCCTCACGCTGTCCGGGAAGCGATACTAAAAAGCGCCCTCCCCTGCCAATATGCCGACAGCGAAAATGAACCAAAATGTTTAGCCGGATTGTTGAACATTTCTGGGGCAATTCAACAACTAACAGGAGAAACCATGTCCGAATCTGTGGAAACCCAAGCAACAGTAGAAGCATCGGGCTGTGGCTGCGGTGGTACGCCCGAAACCCCTGAGGCCGAACGCCAAAATCTCGAACTGAGTGCCGCAACCAGCGCACCGGTAATTCCCGTCGCCCAAATTCCCAATCCTGTCATCACCTCTCAAGGAGTATCCATGCCCGAAACTACTAATAAACCTGTTACTCCCAGCCAAGCTGCTGAACCTGCTGGCGGAGTCGTCTATGCCATTGGCACTTTGGGCTATGACTTCGGCACCGAAGCCCGTCGGGACACATTTAAACAACTGATGCCCACCGCCGTAATTGGTGGTATCGAAGTTCCCTCTAATCCCTACGATGCCCGTCAGATGGTGGATTACCTAGCTGACCACCTCTCAGAGGCTAAATCCTTAATTTGGACCCTGAATCTGGAACTTACGCCAATTTACGCCATTGAACCCCTTGGCTCTTTTTCCCGGGAAGTTTATGCGGCTTTACAGGAACTTCTTTCGGGACAAGTGCAAGCGGAAGACAGCGCCGAGTATATTCAGCGTGTCAGCATTCCGGGACGGATTACTGGGCGGACAGTACGCCTGTTCTCAGGACAAGTTGTTCCCGTCATTGAACCGGATAGTCCCCGGGGAATTTATGGTTGGCACGTTAATACTTTAGTCAGTGCAGCAATAGAAGCCGTTGGTGCAGAACAAACAGAAGCCCAAGAAAGCCAAATGCGCCGCACTTTGAGCAGTTTCCTGAACCGCATCTACTACGATTTACGCAATTTAGGGCAAACTTCCCAAGACCGCGCCCTCAATTTTGCTGCGACTAACGCTTTCCAAGCAGCGCAAACTTTTTCTGAGGCTGTGGGTGCAGGGATGGAACTCGATAGTATTAATGTTTCTAAGAGTCCTTTCTGTCGGCTGGATAGCGATTGCTGGGACGTACAGTTAAAATTCTTCGACCCGGAAAATAGCCGCCGCGCTCGTAAAATCTTCCGTTTTACCATTGATGTCAGTGACTTAATTCCTGTCACCTTGGGCGAAGTTCGTTCCTGGTCTTCTCCTTATTAGTCCTCTCCCCTGCGCTGACTTCTGACTTCAAGTACGGGGGAAGCATTCGGATAGGAAATCTAAGGTTTCAGCGATAGGTTATGCCCGAATGCTTCGCCCCTACCCCCATTATTTACCCGAAAACAACCATGAGACTTCCCAAACAGTCTGCTCCCGTCAAACGACCCCATTTTATTCATCCCCATGAATGCGTCGATATTATTCACGGTGATGGCGAAGACTTGGTATCTATTTTGGTTAAGTTAGTTCATGGCGCTAACTACAATGATCCAGCACAATTTCAATATCCTCACTATGGCTATCTGAAAACGTCGTCCTTTTGAGGATTGCGGCCTTAGATCAAGTCATTCCCTGTTAAAACATTCCTTTTTGAAATCCCTAGCACCCTAGCTTCTACCTCTATGGCTGAAATTCCTGTTGACCTTGTGATTGTGATGGATACCAGTGTTTCGATGAAACCCGAAGCGCAAGCGTTGAGTCAGGCGGCGGCAACGGCGATCGCTAATGCTCGTTCCCACTGTCCCTCAGACCTACGGGTAATCTGGTTAGGAATCGAAGGCACCTGGAAAGAGACCCAATTTACTCGCACTGTGCGGGAATATTTAACCGAAACCTGTGTCATTCCTGAATCAGCCTTAAAAAGCCGCAAAAAAGGTGAACTGAAATCAGGAGGGGCGCAGGAAGACGCGGCACGGGTGATGCAAGATCTTGCCACTCATTTTGATTGGCGGTCTGGGGCGAAAAGGGCGATTTTTTATCTAGGAGATGAAGCTTTGGATGGCGGCGGGGACAAAACCCTACCCAAAGATATTGAGGCTGCTAACCAGGCGATTCAAGGGGCTAAGACGGCTCAAGCGGTCATTCATACCTATTGTGGTCAATCTAAAAGTCGCTATCGTCACACAATTGAAGCTGAATATGCTCGCGTCGCTCAAGAAACTGGCGGTCAATCTTTCACCGCTGAAGGTTCTCTCAGGGATTTTGCTACGGTTCTCGAACAAATCATTTGTGGGAGTCAATCTCTTCCTCAAATTCCCCTAGCCGAACCAGAGAAAAATGATACGCCAACAACTGCTTTAGCAACTGACGGCGAGCCGCAACCTGTGTTACAACAAACTCATGGAGAGCATCAAACTATGTCTAAATCCAAAGATTCTACAGAATCAGCACCCACTGCTGCGAATGTTGAACAACCAACCACGGAAAAACCCAAGATTGAGCAACCAGAAACAACTCAACCTAAAACTAAATATATTCCCGCCACTGGTTTAGAAGATTACGGACGTTGGAAATTGATGTTCCAAGACCGTAAAGCGAATCCCAATGATCCGCCTTTTCGCCGCGGTCGCATCTGGTGTTGAACTTTGTCCATTTTTCCTGCAAAACTTTGTCTATTTTTCCCGCAAACAAATTGTTTAAAGTTGACAATAGTTAACAGAAAACTCTTGACAAGGATCGTGTAAAGCTTTTAGTGTTATTGACCAAGTACCTTTGGAGTAACTTACGATGAAAAGCCTAAAACTGACCCCTCGCATTACCGCCCCGGTTCAACGAGACAATATCACTACCGTTCCTAGTGATGGTAATGTGATTAACCCTGCTGCCTTCTGTGATTTAGCCACCAAGCAATGTTATCCTTTTGCAGGTGACGACGCAGTGTAATTTGTTCTTCCTGGTATTAGTCATTAGGTAGGTAGTCTTTTTTTACATGGATTGTTCGTGCTTGCCTACCTGACAAAACGACTACTCTTCCGGTTCTATGCCCAAGGCCCTTAACTGTTCCGCTAGGCGATCGGCTCGTTGTCGTTCCTGTTGAGTAGATTCCTGGGAAGTTAACAACAAATTACCTTCCCCATCCCACCAGCGAAGCCAGGGAAAGGATTGATTTTGGTATTCCCCTTGCCAAATTCCTAACTCTACCTTTAAAGGAGTAATGGGATAATGACCGCGCTGATTAGGAGTCATTTTTTGGTAACGACCATTAACTAACTGGTACATCTCGATCTGGGCCTTGTTAACTTCATAAATCCCATAAAAAGGAATTTGAATCGCTCGCTCATAGATCCAAAATTTACCCTTAACAGGCGTTTTATCCCGTTCTTCTTCACCATTACCAGAGACAAATTCTAAGGCAATAACCGGTTCAATGATTTCTTTCCACATCACAAAAGAACGGCGAACTTGACCATCAATAGTCGTGGGGACATGGGGAACATAAAACCAATCGGGAGCAACAGCACCCTTTTCTAGGGATTCTGGATACTCTGGCAATCGCCAATAAATCCCACAATCTCGACCCAGACAGTAATTACCGTCAGGATGTAATTGCTCTAAAAGGGGTGTGATAGTATGCGTTAAAAGGTCTGCTTGGGGAGGCTCTTGATAGTTTTTCACAAAACTTCCATCTTTATCGGGAAGTTGGGTGTGGTCGGGTAAAGGGGAAGCGCAATAGGCTGTGGTCGAAGGTTCCTGAATTGTGGTTGAGGATTGTACCGTTTGGGTCATTGAACTCATCTTTAATTCCCCTATTTTTGTTGTCTAGCTTTTATTCTATAACTGTTCTTGAAAACCTGCAAAAACTATGCCTGATCTCAATGCTATCCCCGGAATGACCGCTCTTCGCTCCCAGACAAAAGGCGATCCACGCATCAAAATCGCCGTTCTTGATGGACCAATTGATTTAGACCGCGCCTGTTTCCAATCAGCAAATATTACCCGACTTGATCCCTATTGGTCCGAAGAATTTCCCATCGATCCGCAACACTTACAAGCCTTTTTAGATGTAGAAAAAAGTGGCAAAAGTGATGAAGAAAAAGAGGCTCTGTTAAAAGAAGCAATCCCCGATGAAAACATCCTCCACAGTTTGCATTTGCGCTTCCATGCTAACCATATTATCAGCACTATTTGTGGACAGCCAGGTTCACCAGTAGAAGGGATTGCTCCTAACGCTACTGTAATTAATATTCCTATCGCATATAGCAACGATGATTTTATTAATCCTCTCAATCTTTCCCGCGCAATTAGTACCGCAATTGAACAGGGAGTGAATATCATTCATTGTGCCGCTTGTCATCCAACTCAAAGCGGATTAGCGCACGAATTTATTGATAAAGCTATTCGTCAGGCTCAAGCTAATAATATCCTGGTGATTGCTCCAGGAGGTAATGATAAAGGAGAGTGTTGGTGTGTTCCTGCGGTGTTAGAAAATGTCCTGACCGTAGGAGCGATGAAAGATACGGGAGAGCCATTTAAATTTAGTAACTTTGGTGGTAAATATGCAACTCAAGGGATTCTCGCTCCAGGCGAAAATATTTTAGGCGCTCAACCCGCAACCGATGACCCCATCCGCAAAAAAGGTACTAGCTGTGCTGCTCCAATTGTGACAGGAACAGCCGCTTTATTAATGAGTTTACAATTAGAACAGGGTTTATCTCCTGATGCTGAAGCAGTAAGGGCCGCTTTGACAAATAGTGCCATCCCTTGCGATCCTAAGGAAGTAGAAGAACCGGAACGCTGTTTATTGGGAAAAATCAATATTGCGGGTGCTTATGAACTGCTGAAGGGAGAGAAATTACAAACTGTTGAAGCGGATAACAATTCGTCGAATAATATCATAGAATCGGCGGTAATTCCGATGACCGTGACAACCTCTGTTATCCCATCCAATACAACCGAGATGGCGACTCAGGGAACAACTGTAACCACCCCAACAGCAGCGACACTAGAACTGGTGATCGCTCCTAGCAATGCTTCAGAAAATGTTTCCTCAACCGGATTGATACAAAATAATCAAGCAAACAATAATATTGTCTTAAATAATGTAGTTCCTAGTCAACGTTCAAACCTCGTTTATGTGTTAGGAACTTTAGGCTATGATTTCGGCACAGAAGCGCGTCGGGACACCTTTAAACAATTAATGCCAACCATCGCGATCGATAATCTTGAATTACCATCCAATCCCTACGATGCGCGGCAAATGGTAGATTATTTAGAAAGTAATTTATCAGAAACTAAGTCTTTAATTTGGACAGTCAATTTAGAACTAACTCCCATCTATGCAATTAAACCCGTGGGAGCTTTTGCCGCCGAGATTTATCAAGTCATGCAATATATGTTAGCGGGTCAAATATTGCCAGAAGCTAACGAAGATTATATTGAAAGGGTGAGTATCCCGGGTATGCTGACCGAGGAAACCGTGAGACTTTTTTCTGGTCAAATTGTTCCCGTCATTAAAGTTAATAGTCCGCGAGGAATGTATGGCTGGAAAGTTAATACTTTGATTGAATCAGCCATAGAAACTGTTCGCACCGAACATGAAATCGCCGATGAAGCGAGGATGCGGCGTTCTCTAACCAGTTTCTTAAATCGCATTTATTATGACTTACGCAACGTCGGACAAATCGCCCGCGATCGCGCCTTAAATTTTGCCGCTACTAACGCCTTTCAAGCGGTACAAACCTTCTCCCAAGCAGTAGCAATGGGAATGGAATTACACAGTATTGAAGTGGAAAAAAGCCCCTTTTGTCGCTACGGAAGTGAATGCTGGGATGTGAAATTAAAATTCTTTGATCCCGAAAATGGTCTGCGCGCTAAACGAGTTTTTCGCTTTACTATTGATGTTAGCGATCGCACCCCTGTAACTCTAGGTGAAGTGCGTTCTTGGGCTGTTTCTAAGTGAGGTTTTAGCTTAGGATTAACTTACCAATATTGAAAAAAGCAATAAGCGATCGCTCTTAACTGTGCTGGAAATTTGTCAAGATTAAATTTAACAAACTTAACATCCGAGTCAGCGTCGGGATTAGCAATTCTCGCCGGCACTAGCGATCGCTGTTGGCACGAGAGCAGCGGGAGTAATTGCCCGAATTTTTAGCCCACAGAGACGAGGTATTTTTTAGGCATTCATTGCGAAATTTGTCAAATTATTTAAGAAATGTAAAGGAGCGCAAAGGAAAATTAAAAGAAGGGAAGATATAGATGTTGGGGAGAATACTAAGTGCTAATCTAGGGTTATCCCATCTATTCCGAGGTTAACCGTCCCACGGGAGAAACAATCACCAGATTCCCCTGCCGGCGGCCAAAATCGGTTTCTTTAAATAAAAGTTAACAGAACTTCGCACTTCTGTTAAGAAAAGGTTTAGAGAAACTTGTTAGAATAGAGGTAAATAAATCCAGTTGCAAATAGGCGCTCGACCCGATGAATTTTCCGCGCGATCCGACAAAAAAAGGAGAACGAGAACACCGACAATATCTAGACTGTGACCTCTAATTGACTTTCACTCAACAGCGCGATTGAGCAGTTTTTTGAGGATTAAATTCCTAGCATCAACACCCCTTAAAAATAGTTGATGTGGGCAGTCCATAGCAAAATTTTTAGATGGAGTAGTGAGTATGAAGCTATTGATTCAGGGCAATAATATCGCTGTCACCGAACCTATTCATGATTATGTGGAACAAAAGCTGGAGAAAGCGGTGAAACATTTTAACGGCATAACCACAAAAGTCGATGTTCACCTCTCCGTGGAAAAGAATGCGCGCATTCCTGATCGCCACAAGGCAGAAGTAACGGTTTATGCTAATGGAACAGTGATTCGCGCTCAAGAAGGAAGCGAAAATCTGTACGCAAGTATTGATTTAGTTTCTGATAAAATCGCTCGTCAACTCCGCAAGTATAAAGAAAGACTGGTGGATCATCGCACCCACACCACCGTTAAAACTAGCGAGGTGGTGCAAGAGAAACCCTTAGATGATAACCTAATTGGCGATCGCACTCCTGAATTACCTGCGGAAGTAGTGCGGATGAAATACTTTGCCATGCCACCGATGACTATTGAGGAAGCACTAACACAATTGCAATTAGTCGATCACGATTTCTTTATGTTCTGCAACAAAGACACTAACGAAATCAATGTTATCTATCAACGCAATCACGGCGGTTTTGGTGTTATTCAACCCCGTCCCGTCAACCTAAATAGCAAAGAATCCAATTAACAGTTAGCGACTACAAATAAAACCAAAGACTGGAGAAATTCTCCAGTCTTTTTCTCATCTAACCAAGATTAACTTTAACCACTTTATTTTTTTCTGCCACCGCTTTCGGTAGGGTGAGATAAAGAATACCGTTCTGATAGTTAGCGGTAACTTGGCTATTTTGCACCTCCACTGGTAGGGTAATCAAGCGACTAAATTTACCATAATAAAATTCGCTGTTTTCTACCTCGGCAGGGCATTCACGTTGCCCGTTAATCGCCACCATTTGCTTGCTAACCTCTACATCGATATCTTTAATATCCATGCCAGGTAATTCGATTTTTAATTCCACAGAATCCTCGTTAACAGAGATTTCCACTGGAGGACGAGATCCGAAGGAAGTTGTCGGTAATACTTCTTGAAAAAGTTGGTCGATTTGACGTTGGACAGAATTAATTTCGAGGAAGGGAGAATAAAGAGTGAAAGCCATAGTAATAATTTCCTTGAGAGGTTTTCTCTGACTGCGATTACCTCTATCTTAAGCAACTAACTTGACTTCCACAAGGCGGTTTTCAGGAAATAAAAAGTCGCAATAACCGATACAGTTTCAGTTATCAGTTATCAGTTATCAGTTATCAGTGGGAAGTTGTGGGGTGTGGGGTGTGGGGAAGTGGGGAAGTTGTGAGGTGTGGGGTGTGGGGTGTGGGGAAGTGGG
>VYKP01000248.1_pt1 | contig 12118 bp, 10 predicted proteins | sample 5114551 | NCBI WGS metagenome assembly VYKP01 (sample SAMN12291777, study PRJNA351875) | freshwater metagenome | isolation source: freshwater lake | place: USA: Michigan, Baseline Lake | collected 2013-08-09
GAGGTATCGGATGCGCTTTGGCAGGATGATCTGGACCTGAAGCTTTTCGCGGCCATCCGGCTTTGCCGGCTTGCCCTGCCCGCCATGCGCGATCGCAAATGGGGGCGCATCATCAATGTGTTGAATATCGGCGCCAAGGCCCCCTTGGCGGGGTCCACGCCAACCTCCGTGTCGCGTGCCGCCGGCATGGCTTTGACCAAGGCGATGGCAAGCGAATTCGCGCCCCATAACGTGCTGGTGAATGCCATGCTGGTCGGCATTATCGAAAGCGACCAATGGGTGCGCCGGCATGCCGCCGAACAGCGCAACATCACCTGGGAAGATTGGAAGGCGGAGCAGGGCAAGGCCGTGCCACTCGGGCGCATCGGCAAGGCGGAGGAATTCGCGGCCATGGCGCTGCTGCTGGCCAGCGAACAGGGCGGCTTCATCAGCGGCACCGCGATCAATGTGGATGGCGGCAAGAGCCCGGTGGTCTGACGGCGCCGGGCGCTTCACGCACCAAGCCGGCAGGGCTGGCTTGGTGCTGGTTTTCTCACGCGCTTTCCTTCGGTGATGGCATCACAGCGGATCAACCGCAGCGCGCCCCAGTTTGCCGGAGCGCCATTTTGTCCTAGAGCTCCGCCGAACGGATGGAGGCTCTCATGGCGCAGGATTTGACGGTTGGCATTGCAGGCTTGGGCGCGATTGGGCTACATCTGGCCCGCGCGCTCGATAAGGGCGTGCCCGGACTGAAACTGGCCGCAGCCAGCGCGCGGGATCACGCCAAGGCCGCCGCCAATGTGGCGGGGTTCAAAAACCCGCCGCGCATCGTCTCCAACGCCGAACTCGCCGCCTGCGATATCGTCGTGGAAGCCGCGCCGGCTTCGGTGTTTGAAGAAATCGCCACTGCCGCGATTGAAGCCGGGCGCATCTTTGTGCCGTCTTCCGTCGGCGCGTTGCTGCCGCGCATGCATCTGGTGGAAAGGGCGCGGGCCAAGGGGGCGCGCATCATTGTGCCCACCGGTGCCTTGCTTGGCCTTGATGCCGTGCGCGCCGCGGCCGAGAGCGATGTGGAAAGTGTGACCATCGAAACCCGCAAGCCCCCGCGTGGCCTGGCCGGCGCGCCTTATCTTGAAAAGAACAGGATTGATGTCGGCGCCATCACCAGCGCGACCCGCGTCTTCAAGGGCAATGCCTTTGATGCCGCGCAGGGCTTTCCGGCCAATGTGAATGTCGCGGCTGCACTCGCCTTGGCCGGTATCGGGCCTGACCGCACCATGGTTGAAATCTGGGCCGACCCTGGCGTGACGCGGAATACGCACACCATCCGGGTGGAGGCCGCGACGGTCCGGCTCACCATGACGATTGAAAACGTCCCATCGGAGGAAAATCCCCGCACCGGCAAGATCACGCCGCTCTCTATCCTGGCCTGCCTGCGTGGTCTGACCTCGACGCTCAAGGTCGGCAGCTAACAGGTCAGGCTTTCCGGCGCGGCGCAAAACGGGCAGCATCCTCCAAAACCTTCGAGGAACGCTGCCCATGAAACTCACCCGCCGTTCTGCCCTCGCCCTGCCGGCCCTGGCGCTGCTGCCGCGCCCGGCGCTGGCTGCCTTCCCTGATCGGCCAGTGCGCATCATCGTGCCTTTCGCTGCCGGCACCTCCTCAGACTTCCAGGCGCGCATGATCGGCGAACGCATGGCGCCTTTGCTGCGCCAGCCGGTCATCGTCGAAAACCGCGCCGGGGCGGGCGGCGTGGTGGGGGCCGATGCGGTCGCGAAGGCGGCGCCCGATGGCTATACCCTGCTGCTCGGGTCCAATGGGCCGCTCACCAATGCGCCCGTGCTGCAAGCGCGCCTGCCCTATGATCCGGAGCGGGATTTCGCGGCGATTGCCATGATCAGCCGCAGCCCCGTGACGCTTTCGGTGCGCGCCGATAGCCCTTTCCGCACAGTGGCAGATCTGGTGGCCGCCGCCCGCGCCAAGCCTGGGGACCTTACTATCGGGTCGTCCGGCCAGGGCAGTGCGACGCATTTCCTGATCGAACAGGTCATGGTGGCTGCCGGGATACGCCTGACCCATGTGCCCTATCGCGGGTCGAGCCAATCCGTGCCCGATCTGATCGCCGGCAATATCCCGCTGGTCATGGCTGAAATCTCGACCATCCTGCCACTTTGGCAATCGGGCCGGGCGCGCATTCTGGCCATGTCGTCAGCCGGGCGAATGCCGATTGCCCCCGATATCCCAACCCTGATCGAACAGGGCTTGAACCTGACGGGCGGTTCCTGGGCCGGGCTGGTCACGGCGGCCGGCGCGCCGCCCGAGGCCTTGGCTACCCTGGCGGCAGCCGTGCAGGCTGGCCTGAGGGAGCCCGCCTATCGCGCCCGCCAGGCCGAACTCGGCGCCGAGATTGTGGCCGAGGCTGAACAGAACCCCGCCGGCTTCGCCGCCTGGCTACGGCGCGAAAGGGCGGAAATCCGAGCCATTGCCGATCGCGCCGGGATCAAGCCGGAATAGCGCCGCCCCCCTTGCCCTGAAGCACTATTTCCGCCAGATAGGCGCCGCTTCCGGGCCGTGCCCGGGGGTAATCCGCACGCGGCGCACCCTTCCTGATCAGGCAGGGTCCGGTCCCCTTTACCGGGGAAGGCGCCGCGGAGGCTCAACCGGACCAACATGGAAGGAGATCGCTCATGGCGATGCCCGAAGTTTCTCTGCGTGCCCTGCTCGAAGCTGGGGTGCATTTTGGCCACCATACGCGCCGCTGGAATCCCCGCATGGCGCCTTACATCTTCGGCGTGCGCAACCAGGTGCATATCCTGGATCTGCAGCAGACCGTGCCGATGATGGACCGTGCTTTGCGCGCGGTGCGTGATACTGTCGCTGGCGGCGGGCGCGTGTTGTTCGTTGGCACCAAGAAGGCGGCGGCTGACTACGTGGCGGAAGCCGCGACGCGTTGCGGCCAGTATTATGTGAACCATCGCTGGCTTGGCGGCATGCTCACGAATTGGAAGACCATCACCGGTTCCATCAAGCGCCTGCGCCAGATGGATGAACGCCTGTCGGGCGATACGGCGGGTCTCACTAAGAAGGAGGTGCTGATGCTGTCGCGCGAGAAGGAAAAGCTCGACCGCGCTTTGGGTGGCATCAAGGAAATGGGCGGCCTGCCCGATATCATTTTCGTCATTGACACCATCAAGGAAAAGCTCGCGATCGAGGAAGCCAATAAGCTTGGCATTCCGGTGATTGCGGTGGTGGATTCCAATGCCGATCCGGCGGGCGTGACCTTCCCGATCCCCGGCAATGATGACGCGATCCGCGCCATCACGCTCTACTGCGACATGATCGCGGGCGCGGTGCTGGATGGCATTTCGGCGGAAATGCAGGCCTCTGGCGTTGACCTTGGCGCGGTTGAGGAATTGCCGGAAGAAGCCCTGCCGGAAGTCGCGGTAGAAGTCATGGCGCCGGTTGAAGGCGCTGAGGCGCCGGTCCAGGCCTGATCCTTCCGGGGCCGCCTTTGGGTGGCCCCTTTTCTTTCACTCATCCAGCAAATGGGGATGAACAATGGCTGAAATCACAGCGGGTATGGTGCGTGATCTGCGTGAACGCACCGGCGCAGGCATGATGGATTGCAAGAAGGCGTTGGTTGAAAATGGTGGCGATATGGAAGCCGCCATTGATTGGCTGCGAAAGAAGGGCCTTTCGGCGGCAGCCAAGAAATCCGGCCGTGTTGCGGCGGAAGGGCTGGTGGGCGTTGCCTCGGCCCCTGGTGTCGCCGCCATGGTGGAAGTGAATGCCGAGACGGATTTCGTCGCGCGCAATGAAACCTTCCAGCATTTCGTGGAAACCGTGGCTGAATTGGTGCTGACGGTCGGCGATGATATTGAAGCGCTGAAGAACGCCACCTGGCCGGGGGCGGTGGATTTGGTTGAAGAAACCACGGTGCGCAAGACGGTGGCGGATCAGCTCACGAGTTTGATCGCGACGATTGGCGAGAATATGTCCATCCGCCGCGCCAAGCGCTTCCAGGTCGCGGAAGGTACGGTCGCAACCTACATGCACTCCGCCGTGAAGCCCGGCCTTGGCAAGATTGGCGTGCTGGTGGCGCTTGAAGGTGCCTCCGAACAGGCAGTCATGGAAACGCTCGGTCGGCAGATCGGCATGCATGTGGCCGCCGCGCGCCCCGAGGCAGTGGATATTTCCGCCGTCGATCCATCCTCCCTCGCGCGTGAACGCGATGTGCTGGCCGATCAGGCGCGCGCTTCCGGCAAGCCCGAGGCGATCATTGAAAAAATGGTCGAAGGCCGCATCCGCAAATACTACGAGGAAGTGGTGCTGCTGGAGCAGGTTTGGGTGCATGATGGTGAAAGCCGCGTGAAGGAAGTGGTCAAGAAGGCGGGCGTGAAGCTTGCCGGCTTTGCCCGCTTCCATCTGGGCGAAGGCATTGAAAAGCAACAGGGCGATTTCGCCGCCGAAGTGGCCGCTGCTGCCGGCAAGGCCTGATCTTGACGTCGGCGGGAAGGGTGGACCTTCCCGCCCGATGTAACGGCGTCTTCGATAAGTAAGTTGCGTCATCAGGAACATCGGCTAACCACAAAAGCCTGGTATCGTATCCGCTGTGGGAGTCGATTTTACCACAGCAACTCTTCGCAGAGGCAGATCAAGTCGCCTGACTAACAGAATTTCAGACATTGTCGCGAATTGAATTCTGGCGTCTTCACCATTTACGTGGGGAAGCCTACAGGTTTTGCGGCACGAGCCTCTTCCCTCATCGCTGTGGTGCACGGGTCCAACCTTATTGAAATGCCAATCTCCGCGTTTTCACGCTGTCGGTCGCTGTTCAACATAGCCTGTGTGGATGGCCCCCGGCTTACAAGGGTCGACGTTGCATTTTATGGCGTCCGCGGTTGCTTGCGGTCATGTGTCCGGCCTCTCAATGCGGTCGTCATGACCGCGGGCCCTGATGGGTTCCGCGAACCAAGTGCCTTAACAACTAAGCGGGCTTGATGCCCCTGCTATGTTTCAGGCTATCCCGGTCCGTCGGTGCAACCGACTTTGCCATCATGCTCCTTCGCTCTCGCAAGCTCCCGGCCGGCAGCCCCCGCTAGGCGGCGACTGCGACTCTGTAGGACGTGCCGCGCGCCATCAAGGCCCAGGCGATCCGTGCCATCTTGTTCGCCAGCGCGACGGCAACCACCTGCCGCGGTCGTCGCTGCATCAATCCCTGAACCCAGTCCGTGGTCTTGAGAACACGCGAGTTCAACAGCGCCGCGTGCGCTCCGATGATCAACAGACGTCGGACATGCTGATTGCCTTTTCGCGTTATCCGGCCAAGCCGATCCTTTCCGCCCGACGAGTTCTGGCGTGGTGTCAGCCCGAGCCAAGCCGCAAACTCCCGGCCACTCTTAAACACGCCAGGGTCGGGGACGGTTGCCGCGATCGCAGTCGCTGTCAGCGGGCCAATGCCAGGAACGCTGCTCAGCCGCCGGCAAACTTCATTGGCCTTATACCAGGCTGAGATCTGCGTCTCGACCTCCTCAATGCGCTCAGCCGCTTCATTGATCTGACGATGCAGCACGCGGAGTAACTCGAGCGCCAAGGCCGGCAGTTGCGCTTCCTCGCAAGCCTCCAGAAGCGTAGCGACGTTCTGAGACCCCTTGGGAGCAATCACACCGAACTCGGCCGCATGGGATCGGAGCGCGTTCAGCAGCTGTGTGCGCTGCCCGACCATCAGGTCGCGCGTACGGTGCAGCATCAAGGCAGCTTGTTGCTCGGGCGCCTTGATCGGCACAAAACGCATGGCTGGCCTGGCGACCGCTTCGCAGATTGCTGCGGCGTCTGCCGCATCGTTCTTGTTGCGGCGCACATAGGGCTTGACGTATTGCGGCGGGATCAGCCGGACGTCGTGACCAAGAGATTTCAGCTCACGGCCCCAGTAATGCGCTGTTGCGCATGCCTCAATACCCACCAGGCAGGGCTGCAGCCCAGCGAAGAAATCTCGCAACTGGTGCCGGCGTAGCCGCTTGGTGATCCTTACCTCGCCTGCAGCGTCCACGCCGTGGACCTGGAAAATATTCTTTGCCAGATCCAGGCCGATTGTCTTAACCTCCATGGCGGATGGCTCCTTTTGGTTGAACACTGACAGCTTCCAGTTTGGCAGAAAAATGCCGGTAGGGGGCCATCCACCCCAACAACTGCAGCCCAAGTGGTGCCACCTGACTTGACTCGAAACATTGCCTTCCCATTTCCACCGCCGTCGGTCAAAAGATGAGCAAGCCCATCAACCCCTGCTCCAGCGCCATTTCATTGTCGTTGATACGGGCATGATTCTTGGAGAATGTGAGTAGGGCCCATTTCTTGTTTTTTCTTACGGGTTCTGTCATCTCGCCGGTTCGCCAACGCACCAGCATCAGCGCACGCCCCGCAAGCAGCAGTATTACCGGCACCAGCAACAGAGGCGTGATATGAAACGGCGGAATATCGAGGTAATTCGGCTTGTGTCCCAGCAGCACTGTGGCGATGAGGGCCGTCGCCGTATCGTCAAACAGCGGGCCGAGCCTGACCCAGCCCAGCAGCAGCGGATCCGCTTCCCGTGCTGCCACCCAAGCAACAAAGGCCGCTGCCAGCAGGATGATCAGCAAATGCGCGGAATGGAGTTCAAAGGCGCGCTTCCATGCGCGTGCCAAGGTGCCCGGTATGCCCTCAGCCTTGGCATTGCGCCAGAAGACAAGACCGGCTGCGATTCCGGCCATCAGGACGAAACCCTCAGCCGCGTCCGAGAAGCCGTAATTGGCGCTTGTCAGCACCACAAGCGGATTGTCTGGCACATGGTTGATGAAGATCATCACCAGCAACAAGCTGCCGGTCAGGTCAATCATGAAACTCACACGCCTTTACGCGCGCCAAATATGCCGAACGGGGCCATGTAGTAGGCGAAGCGGGCATCAAAAAAAGAGGTGCGTCGTTGCCCTAATAAGCTGAAGGTCCAAAGGCTGCGGGTTGATTCTGCTGCGACTGGCACTCAGCATTTGACGCCAAAGCCATTCTTGGCAAGGGTAGAAATTAAACATGCGCCATTGACCAGTCCCTTATCTCTACCCCAAGATGAAGGCAATCAAATCGGAAAGCTGGCAATCTTTTGCCGGATCTCCTGTTCAAAACTTTGCCAGGGAGAAGACATATGGCAGAACGCCGCATTGGCATCATCATGAACGGCGTCACGGGACGTATGGGCATGAACCAGCACCTCATTCGATCCATTGCGGCGATCCGCGCGGAGGGTGGGCTGGCGCTGGCCGATGGCGATCGGTTGATGCCCGACCCGATTATTGTGGGACGCAATCGCGCGAAGCTTGATGCACTTGCCAAGGCGCATCGCATTGAACGGATCAGCACTGATCTTGATGCCTGTCTGGTGAATGGCAAGGACGAAATCTTTTTCGATGCTGCCACCACGCAGCTGCGTGCCGGGCTCATCCGGAAGGCGATTGCTGCTGGCAAGCATGTCTATTGCGAAAAGCCGACAGCCGATAACCTGGCCGATGCATTGGATATTGCGCGGCTTGCGCGACAGGCAGGCATCAAGCATGGCGTGGTGCAGGATAAGCTGTTCCTGCCCGGTTTGCGCAAGCTGAAAATGGTCATCGACAGCGGGCAATTGGGACGCCTGCTCAGTATTCGTGGTGAATTCGGGTATTGGGTTTTCGAGGGCGATTTGCAGCCAACACAACGTCCTTCCTGGAATTACAAGAATGCCGAGGGTGGCGGCATTATCCTCGATATGCTGTGCCATTGGCGCTATGTGCTGGATAATACTTTTGCACCTGTGCAGGCGGTGTCCTGCCTGGGGGCCACCCATATTCCGCGCCGCAAGGATGAAGCAGGGCAATGGTATGATGCGGATGTGGATGATGCCGCCTATGCCACCTTCCAGCTTGAAGGCGGCATCGTTGCGCATATCAATTCATCCTGGACCACGCGGGTGCGGCGCGATGATCTGGTGACTTTCCATGTGGATGGTACCCATGGTTCCGCCGTATGTGGCCTCACGGATTGCTGGGTGCAGCCGCGTGTCGCGACGCCAAAGCCAATCTGGAATCCGGACGTGCCGCAAACCATCAATTTTTTTGAGGGCTGGCAGAAAATCCCCGAAAGCCAGGCCTATCCCAATGGTTTTCGCGCGCAATGGGAACTTTTCCTGCGCCATGTTGTGGGCGAAACCAAGGATTACCCCTGGGATTTGCTGGCGGGCGCCAAGGGTGTTCAGCTCGCCATGGCGGGTCTGCAATCCTGGAAGGAAAGGCGGTGGATTGATTTGCCGCCACTGGAGATCGCCTGAACTTTCGCGAAACGATAATGGTTGCAGGAGAAGTTTCACATGGCGCGCCTTGATCTACCCAATCCTGATGGTTCGATCACCAGCTTCACCACCAGCCCCCCACGCGATTTTGCGCGAGCCTTGCCGCCCTATCCGCGCATCGCCTTCGCCGCGGCGCATGTTGTCGCTGATCCTTTGGCCGAGCAGGATCCGTGGCTGGATGCAAAGCTGGATTGGGATCGCACCATCGCCTTCCGCAAGCACCTTTGGTCGCTGGGCCTTGGCGTGGCTGAAGCCATGGACACGGCGCAGCGCGGCATGGGGCTTGATTGGGCGGCGGCTCAGCAGCTTATTCGGCTGAGCCTTGATGCCGCGAAGGATCATCCGGGTGCTGTCATCGCAAGCGGTGCGGGGACCGATCATCTTGCAGCAAGCCCCGATGTGACAGTGGATGATGTAATCCGCGCCTATGAAGAACAATGCGAAGCGGTTGAAAAAATGGGCGGGCGGATCATCTTGATGGCGTCCCGTGCGCTCGCCAAGGCTGCCAAAAGCCCAGCGGATTATGAGCGTGTCTATGCGCGCATCCTGGGCAATGTGAGAGAACCGGTCATTATCCATTGGCTGGGCGAAATGTTCGACCCTGCGCTGGAGGGCTATTGGGGCCATCATGATCACCTGGAGGCGATGGAAACCGCGCTTTCGGTCATTCACGCGCATGCGCATAAGGTGGATGGCGTGAAGATTTCCTTGTTGGATGACCAAAAGGAAATCATCATGCGTCGGCGCCTGCCGCGCAGTGTCCGGATGTATACAGGTGATGACTTCAACTATGCCGAATTGATCGCGGGTGATGCACAAGGCCATTCGGATGCGCTTTTGGGTATTTTCGATCCTATCGCACCTGCCGTGGGCGGTGCGCTTGCCTCACTCGCCAAGAATGACCTTGCGACATTTCACGAAATCCTGGCGCCCACCGTTCCGCTTTCGCGCCATATCTTCAAGGCGCCAACACGCTTCTATAAGACTGGGGTTGTCTTCATGGCCTGGCTCAATGGCCATCAGGATCATTTCGTGATGGTGGGCGGCCAGCAAAGTACGCGCAGCATTCAGCATTTCGCGGAATTGTTTCGGCTGGCTGACGCAGCAGGGCTGTTGAGTGATCCGGAACGGGCGGCCAGCCGCATGCGCCAACTTTTGGCGCTGCATGGTGTTGCATGAAGCCGCTCAGCCTCAATACCGTCACGGTACGGGAGAAATGGGGCCTTGCCGAGTGTATTGAAGGCTGCGCGCGCCATGGCATTCCCGGCATCTCTCCCTGGCGGGATGTGCTGGGCGCGATGGGTGTGGATGCGGCGGCGCGACACATAAGGGATGCCGGCCTGACGGCAACAGGGCTTTGTCGCGGCGGCATGTTTCCTGCTGCCGATGCCGCAGGGCGCGCCGCCGCGATTGAGGATAATCGTCGCGCCATTGATGAAGCGCATAAGCTGCAAGCGCGCAGCCTTGTCATGGTTTGCGGTGGTTTGCCGGCGGGCTCCAAGGATATTGAAGGGGCGCGCCAGATGGTGCGCGATGGGCTTGAGACGATCCTGCCAGAGGCGCGCGCCGCCGGCGTAACGCTTGGTCTGGAGCCGTTGCACCCGATGACCTGCGCCGATCGTTCTGTATTATCTACGATTGGCCAGGCGCTCGATCTCTGCACTGTATTGGGTGATGGGGTCGGGGTTGTTTTGGATGTCTATCATGTCTGGTGGGACCCGGAGCTCCGCCGCCAAATGCTCCGCGCAGCGGGAAAGATTGCCGGCTTTCATATCTGTGATTGGCTTGTCCCCACGACCGATCTTGTCTTTGATCGCGGCATGCCTGGCGATGGCGTGATTGACATCTCGGGCATCAGCCAAATGGTGAGCGCCGCAGGCTATGACGGTTTTGTGGAAGTTGAGCTTCTGTCACGCCGCTGGTGGGCGGAAGAGCCAGATGAGGTTTTGCGCATCATGAAGGAACGCCACGCGCGCGTGGTGTGAGGCATCGCAACAAGGCCGCGCACATCAGCGGCATGATTGGGGAGAAAAACAAATGACAAATATCACCCGCCGGGCCGCACTCGCCGCACCTGCGCTGTTATTGCCCTGCAAGGCATTCGCGCAATGGGCGCCGGGCCGCCCAATGCGCTTCGTGGTTCCCTTCGCTGCTGGGGGCGCGACGGATATCGTCGCGCGGGTATTGAGCGAACCCATGGCCGAACGCTTGGGTCAGCCCATGGCGGTTGAGAATCGTACTGGGGCGGGCGGCAATGTTGGTGTGGAAAATGTGGTGCGCAGTGCGCCGGATGGTCTGACCTTGTTGATGGGAACGACGGGAACGCTGACCATCAACCCGCATCTGTACAGCAATATGGGCTTCAATCCGCTCACGGATCTGGCACCGATCGGGCTTGCCTTCGCAACCGATCATGTGCTGATCGTCAATCCTCAAGTGCCTGCGCAAACGGCGCAGGAGTTTCTTGCGTTGGTCCGCGCACAGCCTGGCCGGCTTTCCTATGGCTCCGGCGGCAATGGCACCTCCACTCATACGGTTGCCGAGTTGTTCAAGCTGGTGGCGCAGGTTGATATTCAGCATGTGCCTTATCGTGGATCGGCGCCGGCACTGACGGATACCGTGGCGGGCACGGTGCAGGTCATGCTGGATCAGATTGCTTCTGCCTTGCCGCAAATTCAGGCGGGGCGGGTGCGCGCCTTGGCGGTGACAGGCGCGCGACGCCACGCAGCCCTGCCCAATGTCCCGACAGTGGGCGAGATTGGCCTTGCCGCTGCTGAAGCAACATCCTGGGGCGCCGTGATGGCGCCCGCGGGCACACCAAATGCGGCGATTGATCGGCTGAATGCGGTGCTGCGCGAAGCGCTCGCGTTGCAGGTTGTCAAAGACCGGCTGACGCAAGTCGGCGCCGATGCAATGACATCAAGCCCGGCAGAGCTTGCAGCCTATATGCGAAGCGAAACAGAAAAATGGGGCCGCGTGGTGCGCGAGGCGCGCATTACGGTGAATTGAAGCAGCCAGCATAGCCAATCTGAGTCTTTGCAGTATTCATTTCGGCCATGCAGCTTTTTCCATGGGCTGCATGGCCGATACGTCAGGCCAAACCGCGCTGCCCATGCCTGGCGTGGCAAGGCTGCCAATTTCGAGCAACCCTTCACGAATTCGAAGCCGCGGACCGTAGGGCGTATCCTCATAAAGATCAGGATGCGCTGCCTGATAGGCCTGCGCCTCGGCTGCGGGGCGGCCTGCGAAACCATCAATGAAGTGATGGCCATTGCGTTCCACATGTGCAAGGCCGAGCGCACTGACCAAGGCGAGATCTTGCTGCACGCAAAGCCCAGCCAGTGTGGTGAGATCCTCGGCGGACATGAAATAGCCATGGCCCCATTGCCGGCACCGCGCCAGGTTGATGAGTGATCGCCAGATACCCTTGCAAGCCTTGCTGGAAACGCCGGTATAACCAAGCGACTTGGCTGTCAGAAATGCATCAAGCGTGCCATCACTTTCATCAATGATGACTGGCCGCGCAGCAGCGAGATGCGCCATGCTTTCCTGCAGCGCACGAGAGCGCTTGACTGGCTGTTCGATGAACAGGATGGAAGCGCGAAGCCGCGTCAATCCAGGTTCGGCCTCCATCGCGCGCCACAATTCCAATACGCCGCTGGCATCTTCGTATTGTTCATTGCCATCAAGCGTCGCGTGATAGCCATGCAGCCGATCCAAAACACCAGCAATGCGACAAAGCCGCGCTACATCATCGCTGATATTGCCACTGACCTTAAGCTTCCA
>VYKP01000399.1_pt1 | contig 12090 bp, 10 predicted proteins | sample 5114551 | NCBI WGS metagenome assembly VYKP01 (sample SAMN12291777, study PRJNA351875) | freshwater metagenome | isolation source: freshwater lake | place: USA: Michigan, Baseline Lake | collected 2013-08-09
CACCACGGCCACCGCCCTGTATCGCATCGCGCTCGAGGCCTGCACGAACGTGGCGCGGCATGCGGGCGCGACCCACATCTGGCTCTCGCTGCACGCCAAGGGGGAGGACGCGATCCTCGAGATCCGGGACGACGGCGTCGGCTTCGACCCCGCGGCCCTGACCCGCTCCGGCATGGGACTCGTCGGCATCACCGAACGCGCGATGCTGGCGGGCGGCCAGGCGAGGATCCTGTCCACCCCGGCTGGCGGCACGACGATCCTGGTCCGGGTTCCCACGACCGCACCCGCGAGCGAACGCAACGCCTCGGAGGCCCCATGAAGTTTCTCGTGGTCGACGACCATCCGCTGATGCGCCGGGGCGTGCGCCAGATCCTCGATGAAGCCTATGTCGACGCCGCGGTGACCGAGGCCGAGAGCGGCGAACGCGCCGTCGACTGCGTCCGTATGGAGGGCTTCGATCTCGTGCTGCTCGACATCTCGCTGCCGGGGCTCTCCGGCCTCGAGACCATCGAGCGCATCCACCGGGCGCGCCCCGGCCAGCGCGTGCTGGTGCTCAGCATGCACGCCGAGGAGCAGTTCGCCGTGCAGGCCCTCCGCGCCGGCGCATCGGGCTACATGACGAAGGACCACGCGTCCGATCTGCTGCTGGCGGCGATCTCCCGGATCATGTCCGGCGGTCGATACCTCAGCCCCGCCCTGGCCGAGATCCTCGCGGGGCAGGTCGCCGGCGATCTCGACGGGCCGCCCCATGGGCGCCTGTCCACCCGCGAGTTCCGCGTGATGTGCATGCTGGCGGAGGGGCACGGGCTCAGCCACATCGCGAACGAACTCGGCCTGTCCGTGAAGACCATCAGCACCTACCGCACGCGGGTCCTCGAGAAACTCGGCATGGGCTCGAACGCCGAAGTCGCGCGCTATTGCCAGCGCAACGGTCTCGTCGGCTGACGCGACGTTCCGGTCGGTCACACGACCGCATCCATGACACCTCTGCATTTGTAGGAAAACCCCTACAGGCGGTTCGCCGCGCTGCCTACATGAGATCGAGACCTCCGCCGATGGCCTGACGCGGTTCGTCGGCGCATCCTGTTTTCCATACGGGGCATGCCGTACGCGACGGAGTCAGGATGAAGGTCTACCTGTTCGATCGCCTGGTGGAACGACGAGCCGAGCTGGCGGCGCTCGTCGCGGGCGTACCCAATGCCGTGCTCGCCGGCAGTACGGACATCGCACCGGTGGTCTCCGCCGACGCGGCCGCGTTGCGCCCGGACGTCTTCATCCTCGGGCTGCACCCGACCGACGGGTCCGGGCCGGGGCTGGTGGCGGAGATCGAGGATCTCTGCCCGACCGCCACGATCCTCGTGGTGGCCGACGACGTGCCCGTGCGATTCCGCTCGCTGTGCGTGAGCGCCGGGGCCGACTACGTGATCTCCCGGACCGAGGATGCCGCCGAGCTGCGTCGGATCCTCGGTACCCTTGCACACCAGATCGTGATCCGGATGCAGTCCGATCCGGAGGATGCCGAATCGCGTCGCCTCCGTGCGCTCGACAGCTATCGCGTTCTGGATACCCCCCCGGAATTCGAGTTCGACGAGATCGTGCGGCTCGCCGCCCTGCTGTGCGGCACACCCGTCGCCCTGATCAGCCTCGTCGACCGCGATCGACAGTGGTTCAAGGCCCGCATCGGCCTCGACGCCGAGGCCACATCCCGGGATGTCTCGTTCTGCTCGCATGCGATCCAGGAGACCGGCGTCATGGTGGTGGAGGACGCCGCGCTCGACGTGCGATTCCGGCAGAACCCGCTCGTGGTCTCGGAACCGCGCATCCGCTTCTACGCCGGCGCGCCGCTCAAGGACCGCGACGGGCAGAGCATCGGTACGCTGTGCGTCATCGACCATACGCCGCGCAAGCTGCCACCGCTCCAGGAACAGACCCTCGAGATCCTCGCCCGCCAGGTCGTCGCCCGCCTCGAACTGCGCCGCCAGTTCGCGCAACTGGAACGCGAACTGCGCGCCCGCAACCAGGCCGAGGCGGAGTTCCGCCAGACGGCCGGCTTCCACGAGGCGCTGATCGATGCCATCGACGGGCTGGCGCTCGAGATCTCGTCGCCCACGCTCGACGTGACCTACATCTCGCGCGGTGCCGAACGCCTGCTCGGCTACCGCCTCGCGTGGTGGCGCGACCAGCCGGGCTTCTGGAGCCAGACGCTACACGAGGACGACCGGAACCGCGTGATGGGCAGCGTGCTGTCCTGTGCCGAGGACGGCGAGGAACGCGCCATCGAGTTGCGCATGATGAGCGCCCAGGGTGAACCCGTCTGGCTGCGCGGCCGTCTCCAGCGTGTGGCGGCGGGCGCTGGCGGACGGCGCCTGCGCCTGCTGCTGGTGAACGTGAGCGAGGTGCGGCGCGCCGAGGCACGCGCGGAGAGTGTATCCACGCGCGACGAGCTGACCGGGCTGCCCAATCGCCGTGCGCTGAAGGAACTGCTGCTGAAGGAACTGGCCGACAGCAGCCGGCGCAGCGACAAGCTCGCCTTCCTGTTCATCGACATCGACCGCTTCAAGCTGGTGAACGAATCGCTGGGCCACGACGCGGGTGACAACCTGATCGTCGGTCTCGGGGGGCGGCTCCACGCGGCCCTCGATGGCAACGACATCGTGGCGCGGATCGGCGACGACGAGTTCGCCGTCGCCTGCACCGGGCTCCAGATGGCCGAGGAGGCGGCGCACGTCGCGGAGCGGCTGCTCCACGAGATCGCCGAACCGGTCTGGACGGCCGGCCACGTCTTCAATGTGTCGTGCAGCATCGGCATCAGCGTGTTCCCCGACGATGGCCGGGATCCCGAGGAGTTGATGCGTCACGCCGATGTGGCCATGCACACGGCCAAGGAACACGGCGGCAACGGGTATCGGTTCTACCTGCCCGGCATGAACGCCCGGGCCGTGGAGCGCCTCAACCTGGAACGCGATCTCCGCCTCGCACTGGAGCGGCAGGAGTTCAGGCTGCACTATCAACCCCAGTTCGACGTGAGCTCGGGAAACCTGATCGGCGCCGAAGCGCTGCTGCGCTGGGACCACCCGGTGCACGGTGCGATTCCGCCGGGGCGGTTCATCCCCGTGGCAGAGGAGACCGGGCTCATCGTGCAGATCGGACAATGGGTCATCCGGGAAGCCTGCCTGCAGATCGCCACCTGGGGCAAGGAGGGCACGCGGCTGCCGCGTGTGGCGGTGAACGTGTCGAGCGCGCAGTTCCGCGCGGGCATCCTCGACACCGTCCAGGACGCCCTGACGGGGTTCGCGCTCTCGCCGGAACGCCTCGAGATCGAGATCACCGAATCCGTGCTGATGGAAGATCTGCAGCGGGCGCTGCATTCGCTCGACCCGCTGGGGGAACTGGGGGTGCGCGTCGCGATCGACGACTTCGGCACGGGCTACTCGTCGCTGGCGTCGCTGCGGCGCCTGCCCGTCCATGTACTCAAGCTGGACCGCAGCTTCATCGCCGATGTCGTGGCGGACACCGATGCGCGGGCGATCGTCCAGGCCATCCTGGCAATGGCGCGATCGCTCGGCCTCTACACCATCGCGGAAGGCGTCGAGCAGACCGCCCAGCTCGACGCCCTGCGCACCCTGGAGTGCAATGCCTTCCAGGGATGGTTGCGGGCGCCGGCACTGCCGCCCGTCGAGTTCCGCAGCCGCTTCCTGTTGCCGGCGGAATTCGCGATCGACATCCCTCTCGCCTGACGTCCGCGCCACCGGCGCAAAGGGTTCCTATTTCTGCTTTTCCTGGCCGGGGTCGCCGATGTCGCCCGACCACGTATAGGAGAGCAGAGAGCCCTTCGGATCGAACTTGATCTGCAGGAGCTTGAAGCGCGTCTCGGCGCCGCTCGGCAACTTGCCGGTGCCGTAGTAGTAGGTCCACTGGTCGTTCTTCTGGCCATCGGCCTCCAGCACCAGCCCGGTACCGGCCGGCGCACCCAGCCACTCGCGCACCTGATCCCGCGTCGTCTCACCCTGCTTCGCGCGGGACACGAAATCCCCGTAGTTGAAATCGCGCCCCACGTTCATCGTGGCGCATCCGGCAATGACGGCACCGGCGGCCACCACGGCGATGGTGCGAGCAAATCTTCCCCAGTGCTTCATGTTGCTTCTCCTTGGTCGATGGATGACCGCCCTCAGACCACGATGCAGCGAGCAAGTTGTGCCCGAGCAGACATGCGTTCGAATCGATCGACAGGGCGTCGGATACCGCTCAGCTCATGATGTACTGCTCGAGTTGCTCGATCATGAACCGCTGTTCGGCGATGGTTTCCTTCACGACATCGCCGATGGAGATCACCCCCACCACCGCGTTGTCGACCAGCACGGGCAGGTGCCGCACGCGCTTGTCGGTCATCAGTGCCATGCACTCGTCCACCGTATTCGTCGGCAGGACGCACACGACCTTCGACGTCATGATCTCGCTCACGGGGGTATCGCGGGACGACTTGCCGAGCAGGATGACCTTCCGTGCGTAGTCGCGTTCCGACAGGATGCCAGCCAGATGCTTCCCCTCCAGCACCACGACGGCGCCGACTTCGCGCTCGGCCATGAGCTTGAGGGCGTCATACACGGTCGTCTCCGGCGTCACGGAAAGCAGACCGCCCTGCTTCTTCTCCAGAACCTGCGCCACGGTGGACATGACGTTTCCCCCCGGTATGGTTGTGGTGTCTTCAGTGTAGGCGCAAAGGCAGGCCGGACGATAGGCGCCGTGCTGCCTGCGGTGCAGCATGAAAAAACGGGGACGGCGCATGGCGCGGCCCCCGTTTCGGGTAGTACCTGGGAAATGCGGGCGATCAGGCCATGCGGCGGCGCGCAAGGAAACCGATGAGACCGAGCCCGAGACCCATCATCGCGTACGTGCTTGGCTCCGGCACTGCCAGGGCGTGCACGGACTCCTCGAAGGCCTCCGAGGCCAGACCGCGGTTCAGCACGAGGTAGAACGGATCCGAGCTCTCGTACTGCGGCGAATCGATCTGCAGGCCGATGCGGTAGGCGCCGATGGTCGGCTGGCTGAGCGGCGCGGCCGTCTGCAGGAAGAAGGTGAGGTGCTGGTGGATGCTTCCCGTCGGCCCACCGTCGGCGATGAAACCGGTGAAAGCAGGCGTGGCCACGGTGCCGCTGGTGGAGATGGTCACCGTTTCATCCATGGAATCGCGGACCACGATGACCTCGCCCTTCGGTGCGCTGCTCTCCCAGGAATCGCCGTCCCAGAAGGCCAGGGACCCCCAAGCGCTGAAGTACACCATGTCCGTCGGCTGGAACGTCCCGGCCATCGAATCGAATCCCGGGTCCGTCGTGCGCCAGCGCGGACCGCCCAGCAACGTCGTGAAGCTCCCTTCGAAGATGGCGTACCCGGTGCCGAAGGCCGTTTCGGCCGCGCCGTGGACGTGCAGCTTGCCTGCCTCGATCTCGAGCTCGATGTCACCTTCGTGCAGATGCTCCTCGGCGCGCAGCGCACCGGCCTGGCAAAGCAACAACGCACCAGCCACGGCGGGCGCCAGGCGGGCCAATCCCTTCCATTGATTCCACATGATCAGGCTCCTGAAACGAATGATTTGGTCTCTCTATGACTTGGTCTCTTTCGCGGAAGGTGCGCAGGGAATGCGCAGCAATCCGCGCGGGTACCGACATATCGATCGGGCCTGGCATCTCCCGGGATCTGCCGCTTCCGGGTATCTTCTGCTTCCCGCTCTCTTCTGCCCCGACCTGTCGTCTGCTACTAAGTTGCATCTTAGGTTGCTACACTCGGGGTGTCAACGAAATGCCCGCGGCGCAGCACCGGCCGGACGGGCGTACGGGCGGTCACACGCAGCCGCCCGACTACACAGTTCAGATTCGAGACCGACAACGTGCGAGCCCTGCGTGCCCTACCGCTCCTTTTCGCCGGCGCTGCCGCAGCGCAGGATCCAACCGCCGTGCAGGCGCCTGAAGTGCAGGTGCGCGGCCGCGCGGAGACCGAAGCCGTCCGCGGCGCGCAGCCGGCGTCCACGCTGACGGGCGACACTCTCCGGCGCAGCCTCTCCAACACCCTCGGCGAAACCGTTTCGGAAATGGCGGGGACGCACAACGCGTCGTTCGGGCCCGGCGTCGGTGTTCCGGTCATCCGCGGCATGTCGGGGCCGCGGGTGAAGATCGCCGTCGACGGCATCGGGACCCACGATGCGTCGTCCATGAGCCCCGACCACGCGATCACCGTCGAGCCGATGCTCGCCGAGGAGATCCGGGTGCTGCGGGGGCCCGAGACCATCCGCTACGGCAGCGGTGCCATCGGCGGCGCGGTGGAGGTGAGCGACGGACGCATCGCCCGGCGCCGTCTCGACGGTCCGTTCTCGGGCAGCGCCGAGGGTCGCTACGGTACCAACGGCCGCGAGAAGTCGGGGGCCGTGAAGCTGAAGGGCGGCACGGGGCCTCTGGTCTTGGAGGTCGACGGCTTCTTCCGGGAACGCGGCAACCTGGGCATTCCGGGGAAGGCGGTCGACGAGGCCGCAGTGGCGAAGCAGTTCGGGCTGACGGGCATCGCCAACTCGACGCACTCGGTTCCCAACACCGACCTGCGCACCCACGGAGGTGGCGCAGGCCTGACCTACGTGGGCGACCGCCTGCTGCTCGGCATCTCCACCGGCTCTACCGAGAACAACTACGGGATTCCCCCCGGGGGCCACGCCCACAACAACACCCCGCTGCTCGACCCGACGATCATCGAGGGCGGGAACGTCCGAATCGACATGCAGCAGACCCGCCACGACTACAAGGCGGAATGGAAATCCGGGCGGCCGTGGCTCGAAGCGGTCCGCGCCAGGGGCGGATCGGTGGACTACCGCCACGACGAGGTCGATGGCCCACGCATCGCCACGACGTTCCTCAACCGCGTGAACGAGTACCGCCTTGAGGCCGACCATCGGATCGGAACGCGCCTGTCCGGGACGCTGGGCGGACATCTCGTCGACCGGAACTTCTCGGCGCTGGGAATCGAGGTCTTCGTACCGCGGACTGCAGCGCGGACCCACGCCTTCCACCTCTCCGAGAAACTGGATCTCGGGCCCGTGACGTTCGAGGCCGCCTGGCGCGACGAGCGGCAGTTCATGGATCCGGAATCCATCCGTCGGGGCAACACGGTGGCGGTCTTCCCGGAAATGACCTACCGCGCCCGCAGCGCAGCCGCCTCCGCGACGCTCAGACTCGGACCTGGGACCCGTCTGACCGGCATGTGGTCACGCCCGGAACGGGCACCCGACATCCAGGAGTTGTACTCGCTCGGCCCCCACCTGGCGACGCGTAGCTACAACATCGGCAACCGCCGGCTCGACGTGGAATCGATGCGCCGCACCGATCTGGGCATCACCCACGAGTGGGCCCGGGGTGGCGTCAAGCTGAACGCTTTTCGATACGAGGCGGACGGCTTCATCTACCTCCGCAACGTCGGCACCTTCTACGATCTCGACCGGTTGAGGATTCTGCGTACTTGCGTGCGCCTCGAGCGCTGCCTGCCCGTGCTGCAGTACGACCAGCAGGACGCCGTGTTCAACGGCTACGAGGGAGAGTTCCTGCTGCGCTTCCCGGACACGCGCTTCGGCGCGTTCGAGACCACGTTCTTCACCGACGCCGTGCGGGCCCGCTTCGTATCGGCGGGTCAGGGGGATGTGCCGCGAATCCCGCCGCGACGCACCGGTGTGGAGGTCACGTGGTTCCGCGACGACGACTGGACAGTGCGGCTGCGGTGGACCCGCGCCGCCGCCCAGGCGAACCCCGGGGTCAACGAAACGTCGACCGAGGGCTACGACCTCGTCAACTTCTCTCTGGACAAACGCTTCGAGCGGAGCGGCGCGTTCTCGTACACGGTCTTCGTGCACGCCCGCAACCTGTTGAACGAGGAGATCCGGAACTCCGCCTCATTCCTGAGAAGCTTTTCGCCAGAGGCAGGCCGACGCCTGGAGATGGGCGTCCGCGCCGACTTCTGACCCGTTCCGAGGTTGGGACTCAGACCTTCCGGCGACGCCGCGCGACCTGCCCGGCCAGCAGAAGGCCACCGAGCGCGAGCATTGCAACCGAGGCCGGTTCCGGAACCGGGGCCGCGATGGGCGCCACCGTGAGGGTCTTCAGGGCATCGGCGTATTCCGCCGTGGAGATGCCATGGTTGAAGAGAATGTGGAAGGTATCGGACGGCGCGTACTTCTCCGCCCCGCCGACCATCTCGCTGGAGAACAATTGCATCTCGATCAGGTAGGCGCCCTTGTTGTCGCGGGCGGTGCCTTCGAGATACCAGTCCAGGTGATAGTGCATCGCCCCGAGTGTCGAGGCCGCGCCGATGGGTGCCGATGTCGGCCCCTGGATGCCGGCACCCGTGAAGAACGTGCCGGCCTCGTAGAAGAAGTATTCATCCGCGCGAAGTCCGTCGTACACGTAAGCGAACACGACGTCATCGGGGATCGAACCGTAGAGACGGATGCCACCCCCGGGCGCAGCCGCCACCCAGTCGGAGGCACCGGGCGCCAGGTACTGCAGTGTCCCGGTCACCCGGAACGACATCTCCTCGAACGCGCCGAAGTCGCCTCGGAAGCTCTGGAACCCCGGGTTGTCGGTCGAGAACGGGCCGCCAGCGGCGTCGCCGAAGTTCCCCGGGACGATCAACCGCCCGGTGTCGTGGGTGTACGGAAGCGAGCCGACGTTCGACAGGAACCACGCGACATCCCCATAGACGTCCGTGGTGATCTTGCTGCCGGCCACGGGGCCGTTGCTGGTGTCGACGCGGACGTCGAGGTGCTGCGCGGCGACGGGGGTCGCGAAGGCTGCCGCGACCAGCACGGCAACGCGAAGGAACGCTGGGGTCATGACGTCTTCTCCAGAATGTCAGACCCCGAGCCGCAGCGCGAGGTCTCTTGTCGTCGATGGATGGATCGGGACGATACCGCATCCATAACGCTTTCGCCATCTAGTTGCACTGCGTACTGGAATGCATGCGCTTCCCTGTATCCGATCGACCCTGTGGCGATCTGTCGAACGGCAGGGGGGGGCCTGCTTCGTCCACGCATCGACAACCCGTGAAAACATCCCGGACCCCGATGACTCGACATCGACGTCGTCCGGAAGATGGGCCATTTCACTCGGCGATGGGGGTCCGGACAATGGATTCACGCACGTAGGGGCGAGTGCCGCGCAAGCGGCCGTGCGTCGGAACCATCGGGTTTTCCCCAGGGAGGAGATGCGGTCACCGAACCGCCCTCACGCCGCGAACCGATCTCCCCCGGTCCGTGGAAGCGAAAGAGACCGGGGAGTCAATCGGAGCAGCAAGCATGAACCTGATGAAGTTTCTGAAGGACGAGGAAGGCCAGAGCATGGTCGAGTACGGCGTCACGCTGGGCGCAGTCGCCGCCGTGTCGTACATCTCGGTTGTTGCACTCGGTGACAAGACGGGAGATGTACGACACGGCGGCGACTGCGCCCAGCGTGACGCCGTGCGAGGGCGAGGAAGCCGGTGTGAACCAGCAGGTCCGCAACGGCATCGACGGCCTCGTGAGCCTCGACGAGGCCAACATCGGTGGCACCGTCCAACTCACCATGACCTCGGCCCCCGAAGCGATGAACACCACGCTCGGCAGCAGCAACGTCTACGGCGCCACGGAAGGCTGGAACGTCCAGTAAGCCGTTCACTCGCGACGCGGAGCGCGCCGCACCCGGCAGGGGGCGGCGCGTTCCGCTCGGGCGCACCCCCTCGCCATCGGTATCCCCTGACCGTATCCCGCGACCTTCGCGTCTGACGTCGTCACGACCCGCGCCGGGACTCATTCCCGAGACACCCCGTGGGGACGCGTGATCGAATCGATCGGGAGGTCCGGACTGCACCGGCCGCTCTCCGGGGACCCGGTACACCGCGCCAGCCACGCACCATGAACCACGACACCGCCGCCGCAACGCTGACCGGCATCACGCTCCTCCTCGGCATCCTCGTATCGCGCCACGATCTGCGCGAACGCCGCATCCCCAACGTCCTGCTCGTCATCGCCCTCGCACTGGCCTTGGGCGTGTTCGTCGCGCTCGGCGCCTTCAGCAACTGGATCACCGCTGCGAAGGGCATCGGCTACGGCCTGTTCGGAATGCTGCTCGGCGCAGCCTTCCTCGTCCCCGGCTATGCCGCCAGACAACTCGGCGCGGGCGACGTGAAGCTCCTCATGACCTTCGGCTTCCTGCTCGGCCCTCTCGGCGCCGTGCTGACCCTCCTGATCGGCGCCATCGTAGGCGGCGTCTGGGCGCTCGCGCTCTCGTGGAAGCACGGCGGCATCGGACAACTCCTCTCGAATCTCAAGCTGATGGCGGGCACGGCCTGGGCCTCGGGCTTCCGGGACATGGGCTGGGATCTCCGCAGCGCGGGGGCCGTGCGCATGCCGTACGGTGTCGCGCTCTCGGCCGGCGCCGGCACCGTCGCACTCTGGCAACTGCATCGGCTCGCGGCATGAACCACCGCGCCGCGCCACGCCGCGTGGGCGGCCAGGCGATGGTCGAGTACGCCATCCTGCTGCTGCTGCTCCTGATGCTCGTCGCCGGCGGCATCGAGATCTCGCTGGCGGCCTTCGGCAGTCAGCGCGCATCGTCGGCGGCGCAGGCGGGCGTGGAGCAGTGGGTGTATGCAGTCGGCGGCGCCGGGACCTACACGGCCAGTGGCGCCACGTTTGCGATCGACCGCTCTCCCATCGACCTGAACCTAGATGGCATCGCCAACGACGCCGTGGGTCTGGGCAGCCACGACACCGTCGACGCCTTCGCCCGCCCGTCGTGCGATTCGGCCCGTGGCAACCCGTACGACGACGGCCTCCCGGACGACTCCACGACCCAGGGCGGCAACGCCTTCTACCTGTTCAACCCCAAACCCGTCGACATCACGGCCTGCACCGGACAGGACGCCACGCAGCCGACCCGCACCCGCCAGGCGATGCTGATCGAAGCCCTGCCGCCCCTGAACCGCGCGCTCTACACGCTCTACCAGACCCGCTGCGCGGATGCCGGGAATGCCGACATCGACTGCGCCGACACGACCAACGTTGCACAGACCTTCCTGCGTCTGCCCGGCCGGCTCGACGGGACCACCGACACCGTCATCCTCGGCCTGCTCGACAGCGATCCGTACTCGCCGACCTTCCAGATGCCATCGGTCCAGCTGCCCACCTTCGAACTCGAATGCGCGATTGCCGGCTCCCAGGGCTTCGGCGCCTGCGACAGCGCGGACGCACCGGCAGACCTCTGCTGGGACATCGAGACCGCCCCGGACTCCGTGCCCCTCGCCTGCGACATCCGACTTCGCGTCCGCTATCGATACGTCTTCAACTCCCTCCTGCAGTTCCCCTTCGTCTGGTGGAACTCGCCGCTGCCGCCCGAGGCCCTTGCCCTGCTGGACACCGGCCCCGGCGGTAGTCCGGGCGTGCTGGGCGGCGAAGTCGGGCGCGGCGGCGTGAGGCTCTTCCAGCGCACCTTCCAGGGGTGCTGGGAGACCGTGACCGCGGCGCCGTCCGCCGGCATGCAGGGCAACAGAACTCTCCGGAACTGCAACTGACATGGCCCAGCAACCCGTCACGGCGCGCCTGCGCCAGCGCCAGCGCCGCCGGCGCATCACCATCGCCCTCGGGCTCCTGATTCTGCTCGGCGGCGGGGGCGCCTACCTCTACTCGACGTCGAGACAGGAAGGCCCGCCTCCGCCGCGCCGCGAACCGGGCTGGGTCGAAGTGCCGATGGCGGCGCGGGAAGTGGCTGTCGGCAATGTGGTGACCCGTCAGGCACTGCGTCCGTTCTACCTGCCGCCGCAGGCGGTGCCGCCGAACGCCGTGCTCGGCATGCAGCGAGTGCAGGGGCGTGTCGCCATGCGCAGGATCCCCGCGGGGGCCTATCTCACCGAGGACGACCTCGCGCCGCTCGGCGCGCCGGCCGGGCTTTCTGCACTGGCGAAGGACGGCACTCGCATCATCGTCATCGACGTGAACCGCGTCGAGGGCGCGATCGGCTTCCTGAATCCCGGCGACCGTATCGACGTGATGTCGATCGCGAGCGGGCTCGGTGTCGGCGGAGGACG
>VYKP01000250.1_pt1 | contig 12063 bp, 8 predicted proteins | sample 5114551 | NCBI WGS metagenome assembly VYKP01 (sample SAMN12291777, study PRJNA351875) | freshwater metagenome | isolation source: freshwater lake | place: USA: Michigan, Baseline Lake | collected 2013-08-09
TGAGAGCCACTGCCGGTGACGTCCGTCTCGTCGAGGGCAGCGTTGTGAACGCAGGCGGCATTGCCAGGACGTTCGGGGAATCCGTCGCTTACTCCGACGGGGGCGCAGTCACGCTGGCTTCGACCGCGGGCGGCGTCCGCGTGGACGTGGGCGCGCGGGTCGATGTTTCGGCGGCGCCTGGCGGAGGCGATGCAGGGACACTCCTGCTGTCTGCTCCCGGCGGGTCCGTGTTCGTGGCGGGCGCCTTGCAGGGAGTTGCCGGGACTCGCGGGGTTGGCGGGCACCTGGGCGTCGATGCGGGGGCGGTGGCGGACTCGGGTCTGCTCGCGAGGCTTGCCACCGGAGGCGGGTTCTCGGGCGCGTTCGAGTTGAGGGCGCGCACCGGCGACTTGGTCCTTGGGGCGGGGGATCGGATCGTGGCGCGGCACATCGCGCTCGTTGCGGATCGCGGGGCATTGGATGTCGCGGGGGCCGTCGACGCGTCCACAGGTGGTGGCGGTCGGGTGGAACTCTGGGCCCGAGATGACGTGCAGTTGCGTGCCACGGCCACGGTGTCGGCCGCAGCCACCGATGTCGGCGATGGCGGTGAGGTGGTGATCGGGACCACGGCAGGCCGGGTCGAGGTGGCGTCCGGGGCCAGAATCGACGTGTCCTCCGGCGCCGCTGGCACTGGTGGTACCGTGCATGTGCGCGCACCACGGACGGGATCCGGTGGTGGCAATGACATCGCCGTCACGCGGTTCGCCGCGGACGTTGAGGGAGCTTCGAGCGTGACATTCGAGGGCTTCAAGGCATACACGGACTCGAGCATTGCCACCGCAGACACGACCCAGACCGCCGTGTGGTTCAGGGAAGCTGCCGATTTCATGTCGAATACCGCCGCCATGCGCGTCCGGCTTGGTCTCGGGACCGATCCTTCGTACCGCATCGTTCCAGGTCTAGAAATCGGCTCTGCTGGCGATCTCACGCTCGCGAACGACTGGAGCCTGCATGCCTGGCGCTATGACGCGCTGACCGGTTCGACGACAGCGTCTGCTGCCCAGCTCACCTCGGGCGTGTCTCCCGAGGACAATCCGCTGGTGGGCGGTGTACTTACGCTGCGTGCGCAGGGCGGTTTGCGCTTCTCGGCCTCGTTGTCCGATGGCTTCAATGGCGCCCTCGCGACCAGCGCGATCAACACAGCTCGCGATTCCTGGTCTTACCGCCTGGTCGCCGGTGCGGATCCGATGGGTGTCGATCCGCTCGCCGTGAGCGCTTCGGCATCGGGGAGCATCGTGATCGCGGGCGGGACACGTACCGCTGCCGGCGATGTGCCGACGAGTGTGCGCCAGATCAGGACTGGCACCGGCGACATCGAGATCGCGACTTCTGGCGATCTGACGCTCACGAACGCGCAGTCCGTCATCTACACAGCGGGACGTGCCATCCAGCGTCGCGCAGGCACCATCGGGAACACAGCCGTCTACGCGGATGAGGGCGGCGATGTCCGGATCGACGTGGGTGGCAGCATTCGAGGTGCCAAGACGGATCAGGTGGTGACCGGGTGGTTGCATCGCGAGGGCGATCGGCTCGCGCCCGCCGCCTGGTGGGTCGATTTCCGCTTCTTCCAGCAGGGCGTGGGAGCTCTTGGTGGCGGCGATGTGCTGATCCGAGCGGGCGGCGATATCGACACCCTCTCGGCGTCGGTGCCAACGTCGCACCAGCCCAATGCAGCCCAGGATCTCGGGGGCGGCGATGTGACGGTGACTGCCGGCGGCAGCATCTTCGGCGGGACTTTCCATGCAGGCGACGGCGACATCGCACTCGTCGCATCGGGCGCGATCGGGCGTAAGTCCGCAGCCTCCTCGTCCGATTTTCCCTTGAACCCTATGATCGCACTCGGGACCGGTACGGTATCGCTGAAGGCGGTGGGCGATCTGACGCTGGAGAGCGTTTTCAATCCGACGGTCGTGCTGCAGAGTCTGGAGCAGAACCGCCTCGCCCCTCCGCCGCGGAAGTCGTACTTCTTCACCTATGGGCCAGAGGACAGCGTTGCAGTGACTTCGCTGAACGGCGATGTCACGCTGTCGAACAACATTACGGCCATGACGCGGACGCAGAACTTTGCCCAGGATGCCAGCCGCAACAACACCAGCTTCATCGCACAGCGTAGCGAGCAGGCCCTGATCGTGTACCCGTCACGCTTGAGCGTCGTGGCCTTGCAGGGGGACGTGCGCCTCAACGGCAACTCCGGCATGACCCTGTTCCCGTCTGCCAGCGGCGACCTAACGGTGCTTGCACGTGGCGACGTCGTGTCCACCACCGAACTCAACGTCTCGGATGCGGATCCAGGTCGTCTGCCTGGTGTCTCCAATCCGTCGGCAGCCTATCGAGACGCTGCGATCGAACGTCTGCTGAACCCGCGGGTGTCGTACCTCTTCAACCATGCGTCCGTCCCCGTGCATTTGGGCGATACCACCCGCAGTGCCGTGGTGGCGCTGGACGGTTCGGTCCAGGGCGGGATCTGGTACATCAACAAGGCGGCGACCTTCCGCGCCGGGCAGGACGTCGAAGACGTACAACTCTACCTGCAGCACGCCAACGATACCGACTCCTCCAGCATCGTTGCCGGTCGAGATATCCGGTTCGGGAGTCCGCGAGACGCCCAGAACCGCCTGCTGCAGAACCTCGGGACATTGAGCGTCGCCGGCCCAGGGCGGCTGCTGGTGCAGGCGGGGCGCGACGTGGACCTCGGGACTTCCGAGGGAATCGTGAGTCTCGGCAACACCGTGAATCCGGCATTGCCCGCAGCGGGTGCCTCGCTGTCCGTCGTCGCGGGGGCGCCTACCGCGATCGACCGTGCGGCTTTCGCTGCACGGGTGCTGCCTCAGTTCCAAGCCAACGACAGCAAGGCATTGCGGGAGCTGACGCGCTCGTTGCGCATCGCGCGGCAGTCGCCGGGACTCACTGAGTCTGAGGTCCTCGCGATGGTGGAGGCATCTCCGGAGCGCTACGCGGAGGACTTGTTCTTCACCGCGCTGGCGCTCGCCGGGCGAGCTGCTGACTACGATGCCGGCATCGCACTCGGGAATGCGCTTATCTCGCCGGATACGAAGGCCGATGGCGATCTCAATTTGTACTTCAGCCAGATCAAGACGCGTGTCGCCGCCGATATCCATCTGTTCGCACCAGGGGGAGGCATCAACGCGGGCCTCGCGGTGCCGCCCGGGGACCTCACGAAGACCGCAGACCGGCTCGGGATCGTCGCCCAGGGCGAAGGGCGGGTCCGCGCGTTCGTCCGCGACGATGTCATCGTCAACCAGTCGCGCATCTTCACGCTACGCGGTGGGGACATCCTTCTCTGGTCGTCAGAGGGGGACATCGATGCGGGCAGGGGCGCAAAATCGGTCGTTTCGACGCCGCCCCCGGTCCTTATCACCGACGTCAATGGCAACACGAGCTTCAGCTTCCAAGGTGCTTCGGTCGGCAGCGGCATTCGGATCCAGCTGACCGTCGAGGGCGAAGACGCGGGCGTCGTGGACCTGTTCGCGCCACGCGGCGAAGTTCGGGCCGGCGATGCGGGTATCGTCTCGGCCGGGGACATCAACATCGTGGCTGTCCGCGTCGTCGGTGCCGACAACATCGCTGCCGGCGGAACGGCCACGGGCGTGCCGGCGGTCGTCGCTCCGGCTGCGCCTGTCGCAGCGCCGTCCGGTTCGCTCAGCGATGCGTCGCGCAGCGTCGAGCAGGCAACCCAGAGCGCAGCCTCCTCGGCGGCATCGGCACGCAAAGTGGGCGTGTTCATCACCGTTCAGGTTGTCGGTCTAGGCGACGGCGAGGACGATCGATCCGTGCGTTAGGAGCGCTCTCCAAAGGGGCATTTCGATTCCAGCGTCACTGGTCAGTGATCGCAAAGTCATATGCCTGCAACAGAGTGTGCCGACAATGCGGGGCTCGCAGGTATCCGAACCGAGCCCCCCATGAAACGGCTGTTCCTCGTACTTCTCGTCCTGATCGCAGTGCTGCCCGCCGCCGCGCAAGCCTGGTGGAACCCCGAGTGGTCCGGACGCCGCAAGGTGTCGCTGGACACCACCGACCAGGGCGCAGCCCTGAAGGAAGGGCTCGCGAACGTGCCCGTGCTCGTCCGGCTCCACACCGGCAACTTCGTGTTCTCCGAAGCGCAGCTGGATGGCAATGACCTGCGCTTCATCGCCGACGACGACAAGACCCCGCTCGAATTCCACGTCGAGAAGTTCGATGGCGTGAACGAACTCGCCCTCGTGTGGGTGAAGGTGCCGAAGATCGCCCCCGGCTCGGGCGACGGCCACGTCTGGCTGTACTACGGCAACGAGAAGGCGCCCGCCGCCGGCAATCCCAAGGGCACCTACACCGATAACGACACACTCGTGATGCACTTCGCGGAAGGCGACGGTGCCTTCCGCGACTCGACGGCGTACGCGCAGCCGGTGGCGGCGACGGGGGGGAAGGGTGGCGGCGCCGGTGTGGCCGACGGTGCAGCGGTGTTCGACGGTTCGGGGCGCATCGCCGTCACGGCGCCATCGCTCGCAAGCGGCCCCGGCGGCATGACCGTGTCGGCGTGGGTGAAGCCGGCGAATGCGGAACAGAAGGCGACGCTCTTCTCGCAGCAGGCGGGGGCGCTGCAGATCCTCTATGAAGGGGGCCAGGTCTGGGCCGTCACGCCTGCCGGCACCACGGGCAAGGTGGCGCTTCCCGCCGGCGCGTGGCACCACGTCGCGGTGACGCTCGGCGATCGCATCGTGCTGTACGTCGACGGACTCGAAGCCGCGGCGGTGGCGGCGAAGGCACCCGCGGTCACTGGAGAGGTGGTGATCGGTGCGAGCTTCCAGGGTGAGCTGGATGAACTGACGATCTCGAACACGGCCCGGACGCCGGGCTCGATCGCGCTCGCCGTGGCATCGCAGGGGGAAGCCGCCAAGCTGGTGAAGGTCGCGACCGAAGCCGAGGCCGGTGAGGGTGGCGAGAGCACGTCGTACGTCGGCATCCTGCTCTCGGCGGTGACGATCGACGGCTGGGTCGTGATCGCGATCCTCATGGTCATGATGGTGCTGAGCTTCTATGTCATGTTCACGAAGACCATCGTGATGGCGCGCACCGACAGCGCGAACAAGGCGTTCCAGCAGCACTTCGCCGGTCTGGAGGATCTGCTCGCGGCGCCGGCGGATACGAAGGGCGCGAAGCACGCGACGCTGCGACGGATCTACGAGATCGGTGCGACCGAGCTTCGCAAACGTCTCGGGTCCGGCAAGGCGGCGATCACCGGGAAGTCGATCGACGCGATCCGCGCGACGCTCGACGCGCAGGTGGTGCGCGAGAACGCGCGGCTCAACAGCCAGATGGTGCTGCTCACCATCTCGATCTCCGGGGGGCCGTTCCTCGGCCTGCTCGGCACGGTGGTCGGCGTGATGATCACATTCGCGGCGATCGCCGCTGCCGGCGACGTGAACGTGAACGCCATCGCCCCGGGTATCGCCGCTGCGCTGGTCGCCACCGTCGCGGGCCTCGCCGTCGCGATCCCGGCCCTCTTCGGCTACAACTATCTGGCCAGCCGCATCAAGGTCATCTCCGCCGACATGCAGGTCTTCGTGGACGAACTCACGAGCCGCATTGCCGAGCGGTACGCGGACTAGGGACGGGCGCGCGCGATGTCAGCCAAGGTCCAGGACGGAAACGAGCCGTACGACGAGATCAACGTGACGCCGATGCTGGATCTCGCGTACGTGCTGCTCGTCATCTTCATCATCATGACCACCGCGTCGGTGCAGGGCATCAAGGTGAACCTGCCGAAGGCGTCGAACACACCGAGCCTCGCCAAGCCGACGACCAAGGCGATCACGATCCGCGAAGACGGCCAGATCTTCCTCGACACGTACCCGGTGTCGATGGCGGAACTCGAACAGCGCCTCATGCAGTTCAAGGCCGTGACACCGGAGTTTCCCGTGGTGATCAAGGGCGATTCCCGCGTGCAGTACGAGAAGGTGATCGACGTGCTCGACCTGTGCGGCCGGCTCGACATCACGCAACTCGGACTCGTCACGCAGCGCCTGGTGAAATGACGCGATGAACCTGCGTCAGGTCGCGCTGTGGATGGGGCTCGTGGGGGTGATGACGGCCGGCGGGTACGGCCTGTACGTGTACCTCTCCCATCCCGTGAAGGCGACTAAGCCCAGGGCCCAGCAGATCGCGGTGCTGCGTCAGCAGCCGCCACCACCGCCGCCCAAGCCCCAGGAGAAGCCGCCCGAGCCGGAGATCAAGAAGGAGGAGGTGAAGCTCCCCGATCCGGAGCCGGAACCGAAGCAGGCCGACGACCAGCCTCCCCCGGCTGAGAACCTGGGTGTGGACGCGGCCGGCGGTGCGGGTTCCGACGGATTCGGATTGCAGGGGCGGCCCGGCGGGCGGGACATCACGACGATCGGGCCTACTGGAAACGGGACGGGCACTTCGCGTGCGCAGTTCGCAATGTATTCCACGATGGTCGAGCAGACCGTCCAGGCGCATCTGCAGCGGGTCCTGTCGGCACAGGAGGCGCTGCTTCGCCAGCCGGATCAGCGGGTCACGGTGAAGCTCTGGTTCAGTCCCGATGGGCGAATGACCCGGGCCGAGCTTTCCGGTTCCACCGGAAACGATGACGTCGATGCCGCCATCCGGACCGCGCTCGCGGACATGCCCCGTCTGCGCACGCCATTGCCTTCCGACATGCCACAGCCGGTCAAGGCGCGCATTGTCTCGCGCGCCCAGGGCTGACCAACTCAACCAGAACGTGGACCTGCCCTCGGGCTGGCGAACAGATAGCGAACCCATGAGATACCTCCTCACCACAATTGCAGCTGCGGCACTACTCGGCTCCACTGCTGCATCGGGGCAGGCCACGAGCAAGGCAGCCAGACCGGCAAATGCGAAATCAGCCGGAAAGTCCCTGTCGGTCAGGGGCGGCGCACGTGACATGTCCAAGAAATCCGTGGTGACCGAGAACCCTATCTCGGAGGCGGGACGGGTCGTTGAGGAGCGTGCCGAACTGGAGAAGCTGCGGGACACGACGGCCAACCTCGTGAGATTGCTGGTGCAGGAGGGTGTGCTGTCTCGCGAGAAGGCTCAGGCTATGCTTGGCGCGGAAGCTGGGCGGGTGCTTGGCGATTCGTTGTCTGTACAACCTGCTGCCCCGCAGCCGTCTCCGACCACCCCGCTCGCTCAGCCGCAAGCGCCGGCGCCTGCGCCCGCCGAACCTACGGATACTTCGCCGCAAGCGACCGCAGAGCCGCGGTCGCCCGACAGCCGCCGGAAGCGCGGGCAGACAGTCAGGGTGCCCTACATACCCGAGACCGTGAAGAACGAGATCCGCGAGCAATTGCGGCAAGACGTGCTTGCTCAGGCGAAGGCGGAGCGATGGGCCGAACCGGGTACTTTGCCAGAGTGGCTCGATCGGATCGCCTGGGAAGGCGACCTGCGGTTGCGCTATCAGGGCGAGTACTACGCGAAGGACAACATCGACCCGCTCACCTACCAGACGCTGACGGGTGTCGACATCGGCAACACGCGCACGGATCAGGATCTCTGGCGCATTCGCTTCCGCCTCGGGATGCTTGCGAAGCTCAGCGAAACCCTGGGCGTCGGCGTCCGCTTGGCGACGGGCAATTTGAACAACCCGGTGTCGACGAATCAGACGCTCGGCAACTCCGGACGCCCGAATCAGTTCCTCCTCGATCGCGCCTACCTGAAATGGGATCCGAGTGAGTCTTTCGGGGTGATGGCAGGGCGCATTCCGAATCCGTGGTTCTGGCCGACCGTGCTGGTCTGGGACGAGGACCTCAACTTCGAGGGCGCGGCGGGCTACGGTAGGGCCCGACTGCATCCGGATGTGAGTGGCTTCCTGACCGTCGGGGCCTTCCCATTGCAGCGGATCGCGCCCACTGCGGTGACGCCGAATCCGTCCGACAAGTGGCTTTACGGAGCACAGGTCGGCGGGGAATGGGTCTCGGCCGGGACCTATCGGCTGAAGCTTGCCGCTGCGCTCTTCGACTACCGCAACACGGAGGGTCGCCCGAACAGCGCGGCTGCGCCCAACGCCTTCGACTGGGCGGCCGTGCAGACACGCCAGAAAGGGAACACCTACTTCGATATGAATGCCGCCGTCGCTGGCGCGTCAGCACTCTACGGACAGGCGGCGAAGTTCCGGATCGTGAATCTAGGGGGCGAGTTCGAGATGACGCGTTTCGACCCATTCGTCGTGAAGCTTTCAGGTGACTACGCCGAGAACATCGGATTTGACCGGTCCGAGATCCGAGCGAGAACGGGCATCGACCTTGCGCCGGAGACGAAGTCCTACCAGGCGCAGCTCACGATGGGGCGCGGAGAGATTCGTGACCGACACGATTGGCAGGCGTTCGTCGGCTATCGCCATATCGAGCGCGATGCAATGCCTGATGGCTTTACCGATTCCGGCTTTTATAACGGTGGTACGAACACGAAGGGCTATCTGGTGGGAGGGCTCTACGGACTGGACCGGAACGTTTACGTCCGACTCCGCTACATGAGCGGCGACTTGGTTTCGCCGCCTATCAATGCGACAGGACAGGTTGCGACACAGACGGTTAACGGGCAACAGCGCCCCTTCTCCCTGGCGATCGACATTCTCCACGTTGATCTCCAACTGAGGTTCTGACATGCAGATGCCAGGACGGCTGCCCCTGATCGTGGTGTTGTTCGTGCTGTTCGGTAGCGGGTTTGCGCATGGTCAGGATGCCGCCGGCAAACAGACCTCACGGGACCGCGAACTCATGCGCCGCGCCGTCGCTGCCCAGAAGGAAGCCGAAAGTGCGCTGGCGATCGTTCAGGGCGAGAAGGCCACGCTCGAGGCGAAGCTGAACGAAGCGCTGGCTAAGGCCGAAGCCGCGGGTGCTTCCGTCGGCCGTCAGGCGAGGCGCGCCGCCGAGGCCGCCAAGGAAGCAGACTTGCTCCGTACCGGTCAGTCGAAGCTCTCGGAGGAGAAGGCCGCACTCGAGATCCGTGCGGCGGCCCTTGCAGCGGACTTGAAGAAATCCTCCGATGCACTCGAGGCTGCGCGGTCGCAGCTCGCGGCGCGAAACGGCGAAATCGAAAGCGAACGTCGGAAAGTCAGCGAACTTGGGCAGGCACGTACGCGGTGTGTCGAAGACAATCGCGCACTTTCGGATGTGTTGACGGATTTGATGGACCGATACAGGAAGGTTGGCGTGATGGAGGCGCTGCGCCGGGCCGAACCATTCACCGGGATCGAGCGGGTCAGGGTGGAGAGCCTGCTGGAGGAGTACAGGACGCGCGTCGATGCCGCGAGTCCTCCACGCTGACGGTGTCGGCGAGTAAAGCCTCAGCTGGCGCAGTCTGTGATAATCCAGTGACTCCAAACCCGAAAAATCTCACATGCCCTCTTGGCTCTCCCATCCGGCAACTCCCCGGATCATCCCCTTTGCGATCTACATCGCCCTGCTCGCCCTGAGCGGGGCAGTGGCCGACACGGCGCCCTTCGACGTCCGATGGCTTTACCCCGTCCGCGTGGTGCTGGTCGCCCTGGCGCTCGCCTTCTTCTGGAAGCAGTACGACGAACTGCGCGGGCGGTTCTCGATGCCCGGGGGCTACTGGGCGCTGTCCCTGGCCCTGGGCATCGTCGTCTTCCTGCTCTGGGTGAACCTGTCCGCGTCGTGGATGCACCTCGGTGCCCCGGGCAAGGGCTTCGATCCTCGGGATGGCGACCACGTGAACGTGCCCCTCGCGATCTTCCGGATCGCAGGTGCGGCGCTCGTGGTGCCGGTGATGGAGGAGCTCTTCTGGCGGTCCTTCGTGATGCGCTGGATCGACAACCCGAATTTCCGCACGGTGATGCCCGCGGCCGTGACGGCAAAGGCGCTGCTGGTGTCGTCGGTCGTCTTCGGATTCGAGCACAACGAATGGTTCGCCGGCATCCTCGCGGGCCTGGCATACGGCTGGCTGTACCGGGTCACCGGCAACCTCTGGGCCCCGACGGTGGCCCACGCCGTCACCAACGGATTGCTGGGCGCATGGGTCCTCTATACTCGGGCGTGGCAGTTCTGGTGACCTCACGAAGAATAACGATGCGACCTACTCTCCGCCCGCACCCCCGCCTTCATCCCATGGCGGGTGCCCTGCTGCTCGCTTGTGCAGCCTCCGCCGCCCACGCACTGGAAGGCGACCGCATCCGTCCGAGCGTGGGCTTGACCTACACGTACACGAACAACGTCTTCTACCTGGATGACCGGTTTCCGAACGCGGCGGCCCCGTACCTCAAGAACAACCAGCGCGGCGATACGACACTCGGATTGCGGCTCGGGCTCGATGTCGACCACTACTGGAACCGACAGACGTTCGCGCTCCGCTCCCAGATCACCGAGAACCGGCACGTCACCTATGACACGCTGAACTATCAGGCCTACAACGTCCGCGGCACCTGGAACTGGGTGGTGGGTGAGCGCTGGGACGGCGATGCCGGAATCGAGAAGACACAGGTCGCGTCGAACCTGTACGACTTCTTCGCGAACGACCAGCGCGAGACGCGCAACCTGCGGGCGCAGACTGCGCTGTACGCGAGTGCGATGCTGCGGATGAGCGCCGACTGGAAGCTGCGCGCGGGTATCCGGTACGTCGACATCGAGAACAGCCTGTCTCGTTTCACCAGTGCCAACCAGCAGCAGTGGAGCACCGAGGTGGGCACCCGCCACTACAGCAAGGGGACGGACGATTTCCTCGGGCTGACCTTCCGGTATACGGACGGCAGCTTTCCCAACCGTGTCGTCACTGGCGGGTCGACCATCGACAACGGGTTCCGCCAGTACACCCTGGAAGGCAACGTGGAGTACCAGCTGAGTGGGCTCACGCGGATCACCGGTAGTGCTGGTCTCACCACACGCCAGCATCAGCAGGTGTCGCAGCGCAATTTCACGGGCCCCACTGGCCGCGTCAACCTTACGTACCGACAGAGCGACAAGACGACCTGGGCCACCTCCGTTTTCCAGGAGATCGGCGCCTGGGAGGACGCCACGAGCAGCTACATTCTGACTCGTGGGTTCAGTGTCACACCGTCGTACTCAATTTCGGACAAGCTTGTCGCGCAGGCGAACTACGGACTTCGTCGGCGGAGTTTCGAGGGCGATCCGAATTTCGTGACGACCACCACCGACAAGCGGACCGACCAGATCCATTCCCTCTCGGCGACGCTCTCTTGGCTGCCGCTGCGTCAGACCCGCATCGATACGACGCTCTCGTACGACAAGCGGAAGGCGAACGCCGCGTTCGGAAATTTCTCGGGTTTCGACGCGACGTCGCTGTACATCTCGGCGGTGCTCACGTTCTAGGCTTGTCCGTACCGGGCGGCTTCCACCACCGCCCGCCGTCACCGTCGCGGAGGGCGGCACCGTCCGACTGCTCGTCCAATGCCCGCTGCCGACGGGCGAGGCGTGGCGTGGGCGGTTCGAATCGGCGCAGCGCATCGATGTAGTCCGACCAGTTGGCTTCCGGCGGCTCGACGTTCCTGTCGCTCATGGTGGCATTCCTCGGTGGACGCCCATGGTGTTGGCGACCGAGCCGCGGCCGCCCGTGCTTCTTTCGCGGCGCTGTTCCGGTTCGACGCCCCGGGCCTGGCGTCGCCCATTCTTCTCCCGCACACGGATCGCATCGATCCCCTTCTCCATCCAGAGCCTGTCGTCACCATGGGCCGAGTCGACCGTGGCTTCCAGGAGTTCACGGATGCGCCCGAGGTTCGCGCGCCCCAGTCGGTAGAGCTGGAGCACTGCGTCGTCGTCCTGCGGCGCGAGATCCTTCAGCCGCAGCAGGCCCCGCCGCATCAAGGTGTCCACGAGCGGCTGGCCGAGCCGGGGCCAGAGGTCTGCCACCGGCGTTTCCACATCGAGTGTCACGGCCGCGGCTTCGCGTTCCAGCAGTCCGAGGCGCCATCGCGCCTGGTCGGTGAGCGACGGAAGGGTGATGCCGAGCTGTTCGAGGCGCTGCAGGATGTCGGTGATGCCGTGGCGCCCGACGCGGCGCCAGAGATCTTCGACG
>VYKP01000267.1_pt1 | contig 12056 bp, 10 predicted proteins | sample 5114551 | NCBI WGS metagenome assembly VYKP01 (sample SAMN12291777, study PRJNA351875) | freshwater metagenome | isolation source: freshwater lake | place: USA: Michigan, Baseline Lake | collected 2013-08-09
GCTCGTGCCGCCGCGCAGATGTGGGCCGAGGCTGCCGGTGCCCGGGCGGTACCGCCGCGAACCGTGCAGCGCGGGCGGCGCCATCCGATGACCATCTCCGATTTCGCGAGCGCTGGCCGCCTGGTCGCTTCGCTGGTCGAGATCGAAGGGTTGGGCCACGCCTGGAGCGGTGGTCCGGCAACGATGGACTTCAGCGACGCCGAAGGCCCCGACGCTTCACGCATGACGTGGCGATTCATCGCGAGACAGCTCCGTCGCCGCGATGTCGTCTGTGAGGGGCAGTCGAACGCACGGAAATGAGCGTTAGCGCACGGACCTGCGCGAGGCGATGCGGGATTCTTGCTGCCAACGATGCATCCGCAGCGGGCGCTGCCGCGCGTGACCGGACCCGACCGCCATGCGGGACCGGACTGCGGCGCAGATGACATTCCCTCTGGAGCCATCCCATGATCCGACGTCTGCTTTCGACCGTCGTCACTGCCACTGCCGTCGTCCTTTCGGGAACGGCCCCGGCCGCCACGGTCGGCTTCGATTTCTCGAAGCCACTCGAACTCACCGACATCCATCAGACCGGCAACCTCGGTCTGTTCGACCCGTCGCTCGGTATCCTGAACTCGGTCGTCCTGACCCTCACCGGCAGGAACACGACCTTCCTTTCGCTCACCAACACGGCGTCGCAGGCGCAACTCGTGAGCGCCTCCGTGTCGACGGATCTCCTTTTCTCGTCGTCGCTGGCCGGACTCGGGGCACTGCTGGTGAATCCCGTCATCTCGCTAGCCAACACCACCGGGTTCGTGACGATCGCATCGGGGAGCACGGCTTCCTTCGGACCGCTCCTCGATGCGATGACGGTCAACCCGCTGCCACCCGCATCGCTCTTCCTGGGGCTCGGAACGTTCAGCGTGACGTGCGACTCGCTGAGCGGCCTCAACGTCGTGGGCGGTGGCGGCAATGTCGCCGCGAATCAGACAACCCACGCAGCCTGCGGGGCGTCCATTGCTTACGACTACACGCCGACGCCGACACGGCTACCCGAGCCTGGTGTGCTCGCATTGCTGGGCGCCTGCGCGGTCGGCACGGTGATGGTCAAGAGGAGGGCAGGCGAAAGCGTGTAGTGCCGCATCGGCTGCCGCTGCAGCGCGATGAGTGGTGCCTCGACCTGGGAGATACTCGCGGCGGGCGACCCGCTCCGGCGTCGCGCGACCTTGCGAGGTGACCAGGGATGGCGAAGTCAGGGAAGAAGGCGGCAGGGAAGGCGAAGGCGGTGATCCGCCCCGCGGTGTCTGTCATGTGGGACGAGATGCCCGGCCACCACGGCGGCGCCTTCTCGAAGCTCATCATGCGGCCCGAGACCTGCGGCGCGAAAGCCCTCGACTACCGGATCTCGGTGTATCAGCCGCGCGCGTACGTCGCGCCGCACCGGCATCGCATCCAGGAGCAGATCTAGGGAGCCTCCGCATAGCCTGCGCGGATCGCGTTGCTGTCGGAATCGATCGGTGGCAAGGCGCGAGGTGCAGTCGATACTGGAGTATCGACAAGCCGAGCAACACGGCCAGCGATCGATTCCGGCGCAACCCTTCGGGACGGGGCCTTCCGGGCGGCTGACATTGTCGGCACAGCCCTTGTGTGCAATGAGCACACGGCGGGCTGTTCCTTCGCCTCATCCGCCCGGAAGACCTCCGTCGCGGCCGTGCAGGCTATGCAGAGGCTCCCTACGTACTCGATGGCGAGGGCCTCATGGAGATCGAGGGCGAGCGTACGGTCGTGCGGAAGGACGACATCGTGTTCATCCCGCCGGGCGTCGAGCATGCGATCTACAACACGGGACTCACGGACCTGCGCTTCATCGTCGTGACGTCGCCGCCGGACGAGTGATCCGTCATCCGCCGAAATTGAGCTGGCGGGGTGCCAGGTAGCGCCGCACGATCTCGTCCGGCGGCAGCGGTTTGCTGAACAGGAAGCCCTGGTGCTCGTCGCAGCCGAGGCGCTTCAGCATCGCGAGTTGCGCGAGGTTGTCGACGCCCTCGGCGGTGACGCGCAGGTTGAGGCCGTGCGCCATGCCGATGATGGTGGCGACGATGACGTCGCTCTCCTTGTTCGAGCCCAGCTCGCGCACGAACGACCGGTCGATCTTCAGCGTGTGGATGGGGAGCTGATTCAGGTACGCGAGGGACGAGTAGCCCGTGCCGAAATCGTCCACCGCGATGCGCGTGCCGTTCTTGCCGAGCTTGCGCAGGACCTGGATGCTTTCGTCGGCCGTCTTCCACAGCACGGACTCCGTCATCTCGAGTTCGAGCCACGACGGATCGAGGCCGGTCATCGCGAGGATGCGGTTGACGGATTTCGCGAACTCGCGCGGCTGGTCGAACTGGCGGGCCGAGATGTTCACGGCCATGCGCAGCGGCGGGAGTCCGGCCTCCTGCCATCGCTTGTTCTGCTCGCACGCGGCACGCAGGGCCCAGAGCCCGATGGCGTCGATGAGACCGGTTTCCTCAGCGACGTCGATGAACATCGACGGCGCCACGAGGCCCTTCCGCGGGTGCTGCCAGCGCAGCAGCGCCTCCACGCCGATCACCTTGCTCGACGCGATGTCCACCTGCGGCTGGTAGTGCAGGACGAACTCGTCGCGGTCGAGTGCGAGGCGCAGTGCGTTCTCGAGGTCGTGGCGCTCGACGGCCCGGATGTTCATCTCGCGCGAGAAGAACTGGTAGTTGCGGCGCCCCTTCTCCTTCGCGTGATACATCGCGGTGTCGGCGTTCTTCATGAGCGTGGCCGAGTCGTCGCCGTCCGCCGGGAAGATGCTGATGCCCACCGAACACGATGTGGTCAGCGTGTTGCCGGCGATCTCCATCGGCCGCGCGAGCGAGTTGAGGATCTTGCGCGCCACCTGCGCGGCGTCCTCCGCGTGCTGCAGGCCTTCGACGGTGACGACGAACTCGTCGCCACCGAGACGCGACAGCGTGTCGCCCTTGCGGAGGCAGCCCTGCACGCGCGCCGCGACCTCCTTCAGCAACAGATCGCCCACATGGTGACCGAGGGAGTCGTTGATGTTCTTGAACCGGTCGAGGTCGAGGAACATGAGCGCCACCGACTCCCGGCTCCGCCGCGCGTTCACGAGCGCCTGTTCCAGGCGGTCGTGGAGCAGCAGGCGGTTCGGCAGGCCGGTCAGCGGGTCGCGGGTGGCGAGCTGGCTGATGCGCTCCTCGGCCTGCTTGCGATCGGTGACATCGCGCACCGTCCCGCGATGCCCCATCAGCGCGCCGGCCGCATCGCGCACCGCGACCGCGTTCACCATGATCCACACCGTGGTGCCCGAGCGGGTGAGGACCATGTGCTCCAGGTCGCGGAAGGCGCCGTCCGGCTCGGTGTGCTCCTCGATCCAGCGATCGACGCGATCGGCCTCGCCGGCCGGCATCAGTTCGCTCACGCGGCGGCCGATGAGATCGCGGTCGTTGTATTCGAGGACGTTCTTCACCTTCGGCGAGAGGAACGTGTAGCGCCCCTCGGCGTCGGTCTCCCAGACGAACTCCCCGGCGGCCTCGGCGAAATCGCGGAACCGCGCCTCGCTGCGACGGAGCTGTTCCTCCACCCGCTTGAGATCCGTGATGTCGCGACCGACACCGCGATACCCGATGAACTGGCCGGCATCGTCGAACACGGGGTCGCCGCTCGACATGCCCCAGCGGCCGGTCTGCCGACCCCGGACCACGAGGTCCCGGAAGGGCTTTTGCGCAGCGGTGATCTCGCGATGCTCGCGTTCGGCCCAGGGCGACTCCCAGTCGAAGAGGTCGTCGAATCGCGTCTTGCCGATGAGATCGGCGGGTTCCGCGACAGCGCGTCCTTCCGCCGTCGGCGAGATGTACGTGAATCGCAGGTCGGCGTCCTGCTCCCAGTACCAGTCGGCCGACATGGCCGTGAGGCCGCGGAACCGCTGCTCGTTCGCGCGCACCTTCTCCTCGGCGGCACGACGTGCGGTGACGTCGATCATGATGAGCAGGACGAACGGCGTGCCATCCGGGCCCGCCATGCGCGTCTTCTGCACCATCATCCAGACGGTCTCGTCCTGGATGCGATACGGATACTCGTAGTGGACGTCGGCCTCGCCGGACAGGGCGCGCGTGTCGGTGCCGATGAAGAAGTCGGCGTCCTTCTCCTCGAAGAAGTCGCGGTCGGTCCGGCCGAGGATGAGATCCGGCGTGCGCTTGAAGAACCGCTCGAAGGCATGGTTGACGGCGACGTAGCGATGGGCGGCGTCCTTCACGAGCACCGGGCTCGGGATCGCGTCGATGATGGTGTGCAGGTAGCCGCGCGATTCGCCGATGTCCGTCGATGGCGCGTCATCCGTGGTGCCCCGACGGTTCGTGGCCGTGCGGGACCTTGCGAGCGCCTGCCACGCGAGTGCAGGGGGAAGGGTCGCCAGGAATCCGACGACGCCACCGGTCCAGGCGCGCACGCCGGCGGTGAAGGAATGGAGGGCCACGGCTGTCACGGCGGGAAGCAGGGCCGGGAGAAACATCGCGGCAACGAGTGTGACGAGCAGATGGTTCGCGGACGCGTGACGGTCGGCCGGAAGGAACCTGCGGACCAGCAGCGCGGCGATCGTCGCTGCACCGATGTCGGCGAGCCCTGAGACCAGCCCGGGCCGGATCGCCCCTTCCGACGCCAGCGCGAGCAGTGCGAGCGCGATCGCGATGCCCGGCCAGCGACCCCAACCCCGGAGGACGACCAGGGCGGCAGCGACGCCGATAGCCGGGGCGAACGGCAGCGGGACGCCGCCGAAGTAGTCGAGCAGTCGGCCCGCGCCGCCAGCCACCAGGACCGACGCTGCGGCGAGCCAGGTGGAGACGAGCGGGCTTGTCCCGGTGGGCACGAGTGTTGGCGTCATGGCGCGTACCTCCCGTCCGTCGTGGCGCTAGGCCGAAGGGACCGTCCGGCGGCGGCGATCGCCCGACAGCGGCGGCGCTGCCTTCAGGACTTCGTCGATCGTCGTGACGCCCTGGGCCACCTTCAGCGCACCGCTGATCCGCAGCGGCTTCATGCCGTCACGGTACGCCTGCTCCCGCACGTCGGCGAGATCCATCTCGGCCGTCACGAACTTCCGCTGCTCCGGACTCATGAGCATGATCTCGTAGATGCCCACGCGGCCCAGGTAGCCGGTCATGCGGCACTCGAGGCAGCCGCGTGAGGCCCACACCTGCTTCGGGCGCTCGGACTGCCACGGGTTGATCAGCATCTTCCACGTCTCTTCGTCCACCGGCACCGCTTCGCGGCAGTGGGGGCAGAGCGTGCGGACCAGGCGCTGCGCCATCACGCCGAGGATCGTCGAATGCAGCAGGTAGGGCGGGACGCCGATGTCGAGCAGGCGAGTCACCGCCGACGGCGCGTCGTTCGTGTGCAGCGTCGAGAGGACCAGGTGGCCGGTGAGCGCCGCCTGGATCGCCATCTCGGCGGTTTCCAGATCGCGGATCTCGCCCACCATGATGATGTCGGGGTCCTGCCGCAGGAGGGTCCGCACGCCGGCTGCGAAATCGAGCCCGATGCCGTGCTGCACCTGCATCTGGTTGAACGCGGGCTCCACCATTTCGATGGGGTCCTCGATCGTGCAGACGTTCACGTCGGGCTTCGCGAGCAGCTTCAGCGTCGAGTACAGCGTGGTCGTCTTGCCCGAGCCGGTGGGGCCCGTCACCAGCACGATCCCGTTCGGCTGGCCGGTCATGCGCGTCCAGCGCGCCTGGTCGTCCTCGGAGAAGCCCAGCTCGCGGTAGTCCTTCACGATCACGTCGGGGTTGAAGATCCGCATCACGAGCTTCTCGCCGAAAGCGGTCGGCATCGTCGAGAGCCGCAGCTCGACCTCCTGGCCGTCCGGCGTGAGCGTCTTGATCCGACCGTCCTGCGGGCGCCGCTTCTCGACGACGTCCATGCGGCCGAGGATCTTGATGCGGCTCGTCATGGCCGCCATCACCGGCGTGGGGATCTGATAGACCTGATGCAGCACGCCGTCGATGCGGAACCGGACGTTGCCGGTGTCGCGGCGCGGTTCCATGTGGATGTCGCTCGCGCGCTGCTCGAAGGCGTACTGGAAGATCCAGTCGACGATGTGGACGATGTGGCGGTCGTTGGCATCCACCTGACCGCGACTGCCCAACTGCACGAGCTGTTCGAAATTCGTGATGTCGTTCAGCTCGCCCTTCTTCTGCTGCTGGGCGCCCTGGACCGAGCGGGCCAGGTTGTAGAACTCCACCAGGAAGGCGTCGATGTCCGTCGGGTTCGCCACGACGCGTCGGATGTCGAGGCGCAGTGCCCGGGAGAGCTCCTTCTCCCATTCGCGGACGAACGGCTCGCAGGTGGCGATCACGCACTCCCGGGCCGTGACCTGCACGGGCAGGATGCGGAACCGCGTGGCGTAGGCGTTGGACATCACTTTCGTGACCGCCGCGAAGTCGATCTTGAAGGGGTCGACGTGCATGTAGTCGAGGCCCACCTTGCCGGCCAGCCACTCGGTGAGGGGCTCGAGCGTCAGGATCTTCTTGGGGTTGCGCGGATCGCGCCATTTCTGGTCGGCCACGAGCACCAGGGGGTGGACGGCGACGCGGCGGGCGGGCTGTTTCGCGAGCAGGTCGCGGGCGGCCTCGGGCGTGACCAGAGCGTCGGCCACCAGGTCGTCGAGGACTTCCTGGAGGGTGAGCCGGCGATCCGGTGAGGGGGTCGGGGTGGCGGCGATGTCCATGGAATGCGCGGGATGGAAGCCCGCATTGTCCCTGTTTTCCGAGGTGGCGGGGACCGTTCCGGAAGGCCGGCGCACCACGAGGGTGCGTCTGCAGCCATCACGGGACCCTTGGGGCATCATACGGACCGCCGGACACGGACCGGCACGTCGGACCCATACCAAAAATACTGAACACTGGAGGATCTCCCCATGGAGGCTGCACGCCATCAGGACGTGCTGTTCGTGCTTCTCGGCGCCATCATGGTGCTCGCCATGCACGCCGGCTTCGCCTTTCTCGAACTCGGCACGGTTCGAGGCAAGAACCAGGTCAACGCCCTCGTCAAGATCCTCGCGGATTTCGCCATGTCGACCCTGGCCTACTTCTTCGTGGGCTACGGCGTTGCCTACGGCACCAGTTTCCTGACCGGGGCCGAGGATCTCGTGAAGGGCAGCGGCTACGAACTGACGAAGTTCTTCTTCCTGCTCACGTTCGCGGCGGCCATCCCCGCCATCGTGTCCGGCGGCATCGCGGAGCGGGCGCGGTTCCACCCGCAGCTCATCGCGACCGCCATCCTCGTCGGGCTCGTGTATCCGTTCTTCGAAGGCATCGCCTGGAACAACCGGTTCGGCATCCAGGACTGGCTCACCGCCACGTTCGGCTTCGCGTTCCACGATTTCGCCGGGTCCGTGGTGGTCCATGCAGTGGGCGGCTGGATCGGGCTGATGGCGGTGGTCCTCCTCGGACCGCGCAAGGGGCGTTACCGGAAGGATGGCGGCGTCTCGTCCCATCCCCCGTCGAGCATCCCGTTCCTCGCGCTGGGGGCATGGATCCTCACGGTCGGCTGGTTCGGCTTCAACGTCATGTCGGCCCAGACCCTCGACAAGATCAGCGGCCTCGTCGCGGTCAACTCGCTGATGGCCATGGTGGGCGGGACTCTCGTGGCCCTGTATCTCGGGCGGAACGACCCCGGTTTCGTCCATAACGGGCCGCTCGCCGGCCTCGTGGCCGTCTGCGCGGGCTCCGACCTCATGCATCCGGTGGGCGCCCTGGCGACCGGCGCCGTGGCCGGCGGGCTGTTCGTCGGACTTTTCCCGGTGGTGCAGAACCGATGGCGCATCGACGATGTCCTGGGTGTGTGGCCGCTGCACGGACTCTGTGGCGCTTGGGGCGGCATCGCGGCGGGGATCTTCGGCGCGAAGGCCCTAGGCGGGCTCGGCGGCATCAGCCTCGGTGCCCAGGCCGTCGGGACACTCATCGGGATCGTGGTGGCGCTGGTGGGTGGCGGCCTCGTCTACGGTGGCCTGAAGGCCCTGGTCGGCATCCGGCTCGATGCCGAGGCGGAATTCGAGGGCGCCGACCTCGCGGTTCACAAGATCTCGGCGACGCCGGAACGGGAGTCCTCGTTCTGAGGTCGGCGGGGAGTCGGTGTGCAGTGCAACGAAAAGGCCTCATGCGAGGCCTTTTTCGCGACAATCGAGAATTCATCGGCCCCGGCCGTAGCGGAGAGCACGCTTGGAGGAACCTGATCTTTCCCGCCTGACCCTGTCGAAGACGCCGGGCAACGGCAGCGTGAACCGCCGACGGCGCGGCCTCCGCCGAGTGATCGTCTGGACCGTCGTGCTCGTCGCGGCCCTGGCCGGTGGCGCCGCGATCGTCCAGCGGGTTCGCGAGGCACCGATCGAGGTCGAGCAGGCATCGGTGACCACTGCCTATCCCTGGCAGTCGGTCTCGGTGCTCACCTCCACCGGCTACGTGGTGGCTCAGCGCAAGGCCGCCGTGGCGTCCAAGGCGACCGGCCGCCTCGAATGGCTCGGCGTGGCGGAAGGCAGCCGCGTGAAGCAGGGCGACGTCATCGCCCGCCTGGAGAACCGCGACGTGGCGGCGGCCCGCGATCAGGCCGCCGCCAACCTGAAGGTGGCGCGTGCCAACCGCGACCAGGTTCGCGTGGAGGTGGCGGATGCCCTCCGCGAGCAGAAGCGCGCGGGCGATCTCCTGGCGCAGAAGTTCATCTCCGAGTCGGCGCACGACACGGCGGTGGCACGCGTCGACAAGGCGCGGGCGGTGCTGCGGTCCCAGGAGGCCGCGATCGCCGTCGCGGAGGCGAATCTCCGCGCCGCCGAAGTGAGCGTCGAGCAGACGCTGATCCGCGCGCCATTCGACGGCGTCGTGCTGACCAAGAGCGCGAACATCGGGGACGTCGTGACGCCGTTCTCGTCCGCGCTCGACGCCAAGGGCGCCGTCGTCACGATGGCCGACATGGCGACGCTCGAGGTGGAGGCCGACGTCTCCGAGGCGAGTCTTTCCAAGGTGAAGGTCGACCAGGCGGTGGAGATCCAGCTCGATGCGTTGCCGGACCGCCGCTTCCGCGGGATCGTCGCGCGCATGGTGCCGACCGTCGATCGTGCGAAGGCGACGGTGATGACCAAGATCCGCTTCCGGGAGCCGGACCCGCGCATCCTCCCGGAGATGAGTGCCAAGGTGACGTTCCTCTCGCGCGAGGTGACGGATGCCGAGCGGGAACCGCGCGTTGCCGTGAATCCCGCGGCGGTCGTGAAGCGCGGTGGTGCGGACGTCGTGTTCGTGGTGAAGGACGGCATTGCGAAGGCCGTCCCCGTGGCGGTGGGTGCCCGGATCGGCGATCTCGTTGAGCTGACGCGCGGCGTCGCCTCGGGTGACAAAGTGGTTCTTAAGCCCGGCGAGAAGCTCGCCGACGGGGCGGCCGTGAAGCCGCTCGCCAAGTGAGCGACGCCGCCACCACGTCAGCACCGCGGACCCCGGTCGTCGAGATCCGCGGGCTCGCGAAGTCGTACCAGCGGGGCGGCCAGTCCGTCGCGGTGCTGGCGGGGCTCGACCTCGACATCTTCCCCGGCGATTTCCTCGCGCTCATGGGCCCCTCCGGTTCCGGCAAGAGCACGCTGCTCAACCTGATCGCCGGCATCGATAAGCCCGACAGCGGGACGCTGCGCGTGAACGGCGTCGACATCACGCGGCTGTCACAGTCGGCGCTCGCGGACTGGCGTGCGCATCACGTCGGTTTCATCTTCCAGTTCTACAACCTGATGCCGGTGCTGACGGCGCTGGAGAACGTCGAACTGCCGCTGCTGCTCGCGGACCTCAGCCGGCGCGAGCGCCGCGAACGCGCCGAACTCACGCTGTCGATGGTGGGGCTCGCCGACCGATCGAGCCACTACCCATCGGAGCTGTCCGGCGGGCAGCAGCAGCGCGTCGCGATCGCGCGCGCCATCGTCACCGACCCGACGCTGCTCGTCGCCGACGAACCCACGGGCGACCTCGACCGGACGTCCGCCGGCGAGATCCTCCACCTGATGGAGCGGCTGAACACCGAACTGGGCAAGACGATCATCATGGTCACGCACGACCAGCGCGCCGCGGAAGCCGCGCATTCGATCGTGCAGCTGGAGAAGGGGGCGATCGAGCGGGGCAGGGGCGATGCAGGGACTAGGGACTAGGGGTTAGGGGCTAGGGGTTCCTGGCGCATCCATCGAATCGCGAATGGACACTGGGAATGACAACCCGCCTTCAATGATCTCCCAGGTACACGACCACGCCACCGTCCGCACGCGCGCCGCACTCCACGAACCCTAGCCCCTAGTCCCCAGCCCCTAGCCCCTCAACACCATGTTCCTCCGCCTCGTCGCCCGCAACACGCTGCGCCACAAGCTCCGCACGGCGCTGACGCTGCTCGGGCTGCTCGTCGCCATTCTCGCGTTCGGGCTGCTGTCGACGGTCGTGGATGCCTGGTATGCCGGGGCGGAGGGCGCGTCGTCCACGAGGCTCATCACGCGCAGTTCCATCTCGCTCGTCTTCCCGTTGCCCATCACGTACCGCGAGCGGCTCCGACAGATCGACGGTGTCTCGACCGTCACGACCAGCAACTGGTTCGGCGGCGTGTACATCACGCCGAAGAACTTCTTCCCGCAGTTCGCGGTGGACGGCGAGACCTACTTCTCGCTGTACCCCGAGTTCATCGTCGACGATGCCGAGTACAAGGCGTTCATGCGCGATCGCAAGGGCGCGGTCGTCGGCCGCAAGCTCGCGGACCGCTACGGCTGGAAGGTCGGTGACACCGTGCCGTTGCGCGGGACGATCTACGCCGGCAACTGGGAGTTCGTCGTGCGTGCGATCTACGACGGGCGCGAGGCGAAGACGGACACCAACCAGTTCATCTTCCATTGGCAGTACCTCAACGAGACCGTGAAGCGGCTGATGCCGAGGCGTGCGGACACGGTGGGCATCTACATCCTCGGCATCGACGCGCCGGATCGCGCCGCGGAGATCTCCGAACTGATCGACGCGCAGTTCCGCAACTCCCTGGCCGAGACGCTCACCGAGACGGAGAAGTCGTTCCAGCTCGGTTTCGTTGCCATGACGGAAGCCATCGTCGTCGCCATCCGCATCGTGTCGTACCTCGTCATCTTCATCATCATGGCCGTGATGGCGAACACGATGGCCATGAGTGCGCGGGAGCGCCTGCCGGAGTACGCGACGCTGAAGGCGCTGGGCTTCCAGCCGTGGCGGGTGGGTGGTCTCGTGTTCGGCGAATCGGTGTTCATGGCGATGGTGGGTGGCGGGCTCGGCATCGCGCTCACGTTCCCGGTGGCGGAGGCCTTCGGGCAGGCCATGGGTTCGCTGTTCCCCATCTTCCACGTCTCCACCGGGACGGTGCTGCTGCAGATCGGGTGTTCCGTCTTCGTGGGGCTCGTCGCCGGAGTCGCCCCCGCCCTGCGGGCCGGCAATGTGCGCATCGCCGACGGGCTGCGGGCGGTGGCATGATCCCGGCCGACATCGACCATCGGAGGGTTTCGGGTATGCGAAGAATCATCGTCGGATGCTGCCTCGCCATCGCGGCCGCGATGGCATCGGCCGAGCAGGAGCCGGTCGTCCCGACGGAACTCGTCGTCGGCCGTTGCCAGGACCAGTATGCGGAGTTCGGCATCGAGTTCCGCCCGCGGATCGCCCGCGCATCGATGCGTGCGTGCTGCGCGACTTCCACAAGGGCTGGTCGGTCGTTCTCGCGTGCGTGGTGGCCGGGGACAAGCCCGCGGGACGATGAAGATCCCGCTGTCCTACAGCCTGCGCAATCTCTGGGCGCGGCGCCTCACCACCGCGCTCACGGCGGGCGGCATGGCGCTCGTCGTCTTCGTGTTCGCCACGGTGCTCATGCTGGAGCAGGGGTTGCGGTCGACGCTCGTGTCGACCGGCAGCGACGATGCGGTCGTGGTCATCCGCCGCTCGGCAGGCACCGAGGTGCAGAGTGGCGTCGATCGCGTCCAGGCCGCCGTGGCCGAGAGTCAGCCCGAAGTCGCCGTCGGGACGGGCGGCGCGCGC
>VYKP01000252.1_pt1 | contig 12038 bp, 11 predicted proteins | sample 5114551 | NCBI WGS metagenome assembly VYKP01 (sample SAMN12291777, study PRJNA351875) | freshwater metagenome | isolation source: freshwater lake | place: USA: Michigan, Baseline Lake | collected 2013-08-09
TCGGCGACGAAGCTCACCGCCCGCACCGTCGAGGCCGGGGCCATGGCCGTCAGGCCGGCGTTGCCGGGGTCGCGGCCACCCAGGTTGTTTGCAGAAGACTGGGCAAGAGCGGGAGAGGCGGCGCAGGCGAGGGCGAGCGCGAGCGGGGCGGCGGCGAGCGCCAGGCGGCGGGCGGGCGTCATGCGGAACCTCGAATTGTTATGATGTCACAGTTCTTAGCCGGGCCGGCGGGCCGGCGGCAAAGGGGGTGCGACATTTCGTGCGGGGGGCGGGAGGGGTTCATCACGGAGCGCACGGGGGCGACACGAAGAGCACGGAGGCGTCGGCGTGCCGGCGCGCGTCCTCTCCTCCCCCATAGCGGAGCGTATGGGGGAGGGTGGAGGGGGCGGGTTCAGGCGCGGCGCTGGCGGTCGCCCCCACCACCGCCTTCGGCGGTCCCCCTCCCCCGCCCGCGGGGGAGGAGAGCGGTCGGCGGCGCAGCCCCGCCCCGTCTCTGTGTTCTCTGTGTCGACTCTGTGCTCTCTGTGATGAACCGGCGACGGCGACGACATCCGCTGCGCGCCAGCCCCCTACCCCTGCCGCCCCTCACGAGCCCCCCATGACCGACGCCGCCCGCCCCCTGAGCATCGACTTCGTCTCGGACGTGGTCTGTCCCTGGTGCGTGGTGGGGCTGGGCGGGCTGGAGGCGGCGCTGGCGACGCTGCAGGCCGAGGGGATCACCGCCGAGGTGACCTTCCGCCCGTTCGAGCTGAACCCCGGCATGGCCCCGGAAGGCGAGAACATCGGCGCGCATATCGCCCGCAAATATGGCTCCACGCCCGAACAGTCGGCGGCCAACCGGGCCATGATCACTGAACGGGCGGCCGAGGCCTGGCCCGGCTTCGAGATGCGCATGGGGCCGGACAGCCGCATCTGGAACACCTTCGACGCCCACCGCCTGCTGCACTGGGCGCTGGAGACCGCCGGGCGGGACGGGCAGCGGGCGCTGAAAGAGGCGCTGTTCCGCACCCACTTCACCGACAACCGCGCGCTGGCGGCGGCGGAGGTGCTGGCCGACGCGGCCGCGGCCGCCGGGCTGGACCGGGCCGAGGCCCTGACCGTGCTGGCGCAGGGCCGCTACGCCGCGGAGGTGGAGGCCGAGATCGGCCTCTGGCGCAGCCGCGGCATCAGCGCCGTCCCGGCGGGGGTGATCGCGGGCAAGTGGTTGATTTCGGGCGGCCAGCCGGCGGCGGTGTTCGCGCAGGCGCTGCGGAAGGTGGCGGGGGAGGGGTAGGCGGTAGGCGGTAGGGCATTTTCCTTCTCCCCTTGGGGGTGGAGGAGGATTGCATGCGATCCGACGACGGGTGTCATGCGGAGCATGACGGATGAGGGGTGTCAGCGCCGACGCCGGGCGGCTGTCCTTGCCGTCGACGGTTCATCACAGAGGGCACGGAGACAGACACAGAGGACCCAGAGGCGTCCCGCCCCGGCACCGCTCATTCCTCCCCCACAGGGGGAGGTGGCTCGCCGGCGCAGCCGGCGAGACGGAGGGGGGAGACGCACCGCCGTCGCCGCGCGCCCCCTCTCCCGGCGGGAGGAGAGGCGCGCCCTTGCCAGCCGGCGGATCGGGTCCATAATGCGGACATGAAGCTGAATTCCAGCCAATCCGTCGAGACGGGCCGCAAGCTTCTCAAGACCTACGGGTCGTGGGACAAGGTCCGCGAGGCCAGCCGTCGCAGCGCGACGGGCGTCCTGCTGGTCATGCCGCGCGACCTTGAGCGACTGCATCAGAAGGTCGCCACGCTGAAATCGGACAAGTGACGCCCGGCCTCGGCGTCGTTCTTTCCTTTCTGCTGCTCGCGCCCGGATTTGCCGCCTTCGCGGGCTACTACCTCGGCGCGATGAAGGGCCCGGTCCGGCAGGCCCCGGCCCCGCCCAACTCCTTCCTTGCGCTGGCGGCGATCACCTTCGGGGCGCTGGTCGCCCATACCCTCGCGGCGCTTGTCTTCGGCCTCAATGCCGCCTGGTGCGCCGTCGGCCCGTGCCTCGCCGTGCCGTGGGAGCCGAACCTCTATGTCGAGCTGCTGCGCTTCCGCAGCCCCGACAGCGCCCCGGGACAGGCCACGCCCGCGGCTCTGTTGGTGTCGCTGCTGCTGGTCACGGCGACGGGGTTCATCGTCGGCGGGCTGGCGGCGCTGTCGGCCGCCCCCTCCACCGCGGAGCCTGCCCTCGGGCTCGCCTCCGGCGCGCCCCGTCCGTGGTCATCAACGGCAAGTCCCTGATCACCGGCGGCCAGCCGGTGTGGGTGCCTGAGGAGGTACTGCGGAAGTTTGCGGCAGCGGGGTGGGGATCCCCTAGTTTAGCGACTCCGCACCTTAGACGTACGGTCCGAGATAACGCTTGCCGTCATAGTGGATCAGGTGAGTCGGGTGGTCCGCGATCCAGACTTCCGTCTCCCATGCGATATCGTTCGCGAACCGCGAGAAGACCGCATAGTCCGGGAAGGCGGAGACGAACACTTGAGGGAATCGACACGGCACCAACAGGCGCTTCAGCTCCAGCATCCTCAAGGGGGATAGCTGGCCGGAGGTTTCGACCGCTTCGATGATGAGAACCCACCCGTTTGGGCGGTCGAAGACGATCACGTCCGGGAGCTGCCGATGGTCGAGAGCGAAGAGGCCGAGCTCTTCCATAAGACCGTCGTCTTTATGGAGCTGCCGCGAGAGTGCGTCGGCGATATAGACGACCTCGCCGGCCTTCGCATAGCGAGGCAGGAAGTGCTCAATGATGTTCGCCTGGAGCCGGTTATGCTTCCCCGGCGAAAGCGTGAGCCGCGTCCCGTCCGGAAGCGTCACCGGGACCATCTTCATCTCACGCTCTTGCCGAAGCTTCTCGCGGAGCGAGCCGTTGGCCGAGGTGAAGTTCTGGAGCTGAGCGTCCCAGGCGTCAGTGTCGCGCGCCTTCAGCAGGTTGGAAAACGCTGGTGAAAGCGCATAGCCGGTGCTGCTATCGTTGGGTGCCTTGTTCGGGTTGTCCGGGTCCTTGAGCACGATGCCGGCTTCGACAAGAAACTTCACGCACCTGCGGCGCACGTCGTCATAGCTGCCGCTGCTGATGTTCTCACCCCAATCGCGGTTCAGCACTGTGATGAGAGCGCGGCTTCCGAGAAGGCTGTTGGACGGGTCTCCCCACCCCTTGGCGTCGGCGAGCGTCCCCTCCGGGAGTACCCGAGCGAAGGCCAGTACGATCTTCGGAGCTCGCGACACCCATACAGGCCGGAGACTTTCGAAGGGGAAATCGACTGCCTCCATGACCGCCCGCGCCGAGGCGATGGGCGCGGCCGTCAAATCGAGAGCTCCATTTGCGAGCCTGTGCGGACGATCCGCGCGTGATGGTCAGGAGAGCTTAGGGCGGCTAATGCTGCGCGGCCGAGGGCGAGCCCGAGCAGTGGCGGAACGGCGTTGCCGATCTGTTTCGTCACCGAGGCCTCTCGCCCCTCGAAAGAGAACCAATCGGGGAAGGATTGCAGTCTCGCACCTTCGCGCACCCGGAGCATCCGGCGCCTGCCGTCGGGGAGTCGAACCCTGTGCATATCGGAAGTGCTGCCGCCAAAGTTCCGGCAGGTCAGCGTCCGCGCCGGCTTGTCCAGGTGGAGGTCGCGAGGCCGAACGCATTTGCTCTTCGCCTCATAGGCGGCGACGTAGGCGTCCTGGGACGCCGTGAGATATCTTCCATCCGGCGGTGCCTCGAAGGCCAGCGGTCCGAGCGCTACGCCCGCAGTTACCGGGTTGCGGACGACCGGCTCGGGCCACGACCATCCGACGCGGGTGGCCATGACGATGACCCGCTCGCGGTTTTGAGGCACGCCATAATCCCGGGCGTTCAAAAGCCGGACATCAACCTCATATCCAAAGCCCTCCAGCGCCTCCACAGTCGCCCGGAGATAGTCCCGGTTCTGGTAGAGGAGGCCCCTCACGTTCTCGATGATCGCCAGCTTCGGCTTCAGACGCTCCACCGCATCGAGAAAGATCGGGAAGCCGTCGCGAGAGTCTCGCGGACCCCGCTGATAACCGATCACGCTGAAGGGCTGGCACGGGGGGCCGCCGATAATCACGTCCGGCGTCACACCATAGTCGAAGCCGACCTCCAGCTTGGCGGTCACGCAGTCGCCTGCAAGGTTGGCGCGGTAGGTCGCCGCGGCGTCGGCGTCCATTTCGAAGCCAAGCGTCTCGAAGCCCGCCGACTCGAAACCAAGCGCTAGGCCGCCACAGCCCGCGAAAAGATCCAAAACTAGAGGGGCATCATCGGCCGGGCCGTGCTCGGGCAGGGAGCTATCCAGATAGCTCAGCCATTGGTCGTTCGATTCGAAAGTCATACTGCCTAGAGATGACCTGCTTCCCGACCCGCGCCAAGCTGTCTTGGGCAGCTCGCAGTCTGCGCGCGTTCTCGGTGGTAGGCGCGATAGCTCACACGTCTCCTGATCCGAAGGCGGCGGATCGACATAGCCGAGCTCGGCTGCTCGGTCCGCCATCCGCTTGCCTATCCGTGCGAGTAGGTATTCGTAGTCCGACATGTGAACTCCGCGATGGCATGCAGAGAGCAAATCCGGCGGAACAAAACAAGTACGTCACACCTTCACCTCGATCTCCCCACCCCCCGCGCGGAACTTCGCCGACATCTCCGCCATCCCGGCTTCCGCTTCCGCGGCACCCAGGCTCCCGCCCGCGTCGTTCTGGGCCTGGGCGTCGCGGCGGATGTCCTGGCTGATCTTCATGCTGCAGAACTTGGGGCCGCACATGGAGCAGAAGTGGGCGGTCTTGTGCGCCTCCTTGGGCAGGGTCTCGTCGTGGTATTCGCGGGCGGTTTCCGGATCGAGGCCGAGGTTGAACTGGTCCTCCCAGCGGAACTCGAAGCGCGCGCGGCTGAGGGCGTCGTCCCAGGCGCGGGCCGAGGGGTGGCCCTTGGCCAGGTCGGCGGCGTGGGCGGCGATCTTGTAGGCGATGACCCCGTCCTTGACGTCCTGGCGGTCGGGCAGGCCCAAATGCTCCTTTGGAGTGACGTAGCAGAGCATGGCCGTGCCGAACCAGCCGATCATGGCCGCACCAATGGCCGATGTGATGTGGTCATAGCCGGGGGCGACGTCGGTGGTCAGCGGCCCCAGGGTGTAGAAGGGCGCCTCGCCGCAGTGCTTCAGCTGCTCGTCCATGTTGGCCTTGATCTTGTGCATCGGCACATGGCCGGGGCCCTCGATCATCACCTGGCAGCCGTGATCCCACGCCACCTTCGTCAGCTCGCCCAGGGTGCGCAGCTCGGCGAACTGGGCCTCGTCATTGGCGTCGGCGATCGAGCCGGGGCGCAGGCCGTCGCCGAGGCTGAAGCTGACATCATAGGCCCGCATGATCTCGCAGATCTCGGCGAAGTGCTCGTAGAGGAAGTTCTCCTTGTGGTGCGACAGGCACCACTTGGCCATGATCGAGCCGCCGCGGGAGACGATGCCGGTGACCCGCTTCGCCGTCAGCGGGACAAAGGGGAGCCGCACGCCGGCGTGGATGGTGAAATAGTCCACCCCCTGCTCGGCCTGTTCGATCAGGGTGTCGCGGAACACCTCCCAGGTCAGGTCCTCGGCCACGCCGCCGACCTTCTCCAGCGCCTGGTAGATCGGCACGGTGCCGATCGGCACCGGGCTGTTGCGGATGATCCAGTCGCGGATGTTGTGGATGTTGCGGCCGGTGGACAGGTCCATGACCGTGTCGGCGCCCCAGCGGGTGGCCCAGACCAGCTTGTCGACCTCATCGGCGACCGCGCCCAGCACGGCGGAGTTGCCGATGTTGGCGTTGATCTTGACCAGGAAGTTGCGGCCGATGGCCATCGGCTCGACTTCGCGGTGGTTGATGTTGGCCGGGATGATGGCGCGGCCGCGGGCGACCTCGTCGCGCACGAACTCCGGGGTGACGAAGTCGGGGATCTCGGCCCCCATCGGGTCGCCGTCGCGGATCCATTCGCGGGCCCGGTCGCGGGCCAGGTTCTCGCGGATGGCGACATACTCCATCTCCGGGGTGATGACCCCGGCGCGGGCGTATTCCAGCTGGGTCACGGGACGGCCGGCCAGGCCGCGGTAGACGGTGCGGCGGCTGTCGTCGAAGGCCGGGGCCAGGTGTTTGCCCGAGGCATGGCCGTTGTCCTCCGGCTTGACCTCGCGCCGGTTTGTCTCGACGGCGACGTCGCCGCGGTCCAGCCGCCACTGGACGCCCACGACCTCGGCCAGGCCGCGGTCGATGTCGATGCGGGCCTCCGGGTCGGTGTAGGGGCCCGAGGCGTCATAGGTGACCACCGGCGGCTCGTTCGCCGAGGGGTGCACGGCGATCTCGCGGTGCGGCACGCGCAGGTGCGGATAGAGGACGCCGGCCTCGTAGATCTTGCGCCCGCCGGGGCGGGGCCCGGTCGGCACCGAGCCGGTGGCGTCCGCGACGCGCTGCTTGGCCTCGGCCAGCGGGGTTTTCTGGATGTCCTGGGCGGGATCGACGTGGACGTTCATGGCGGCCTCCGGTTGGGGGGCGCGCCGACTCCGGGTCCCCGCTGTCGCGGGGATGACGATGGGCTGCCGTGCGGCCCTGCGTCTACTCCCTTCGCCGGCATGACCCGGATCAGGTTCGACCGGTCAGGGCGCGACCCTATCTCAGCCGCCTGACGCGGCCCCCGGGAGAACGCGTCGACCCTACGCGGATCGGGCGGAGGGTCAAGCGCGGCGGGGCCGAAGGGGAGGAGGGGGAAGCGGCCCGGCGGTCTGTCGGGGGGGCGATATGCGCCGGGCCGCTTCGCGCGCCGCCGGGACGGGGGGATGACGTCGGCGGCGCATCGGGAGAACACCCGGGGGGCGGGACGGTTCCCGCGGCGGGCGAGACAGGGTGCGGGTCGCGGCGGGGCGGTCGTGTCGCGGAATTCCTCCCCCACAGGGGGAGGTGGCTCGCCGCCATGCGGCGAGACGGAGGGGGGATGAGCGCTGCGGTTGCGGATCGCCCCCCTCCACCGCCTTCGGCGGTCCCCCTCCCCCTGCGGGGGTAGTTATATACTTGACAAAGCAGCCCCCAGAGGTAGGGTAGCTGCATGAACCTGACCGACCCCATCTTCACCGACGCCGACAAGGCCCGCGCCCATCTGGAAAAGACGCGCTGGCCTCACGGGCCGGTGTGCCCGCATTGCGGCGTGGTCAACGAGGCCACCGCCATCAAGGGCAAGAGCGCCCGTGCTGGCCTGTATCAATGCAACGCCTGCCGTGAGCAGTTCACCGTTACGGTCGGGACCGTGTTCGAGCGCTCCAAGGTGCCGCTCAACAAGTGGCTGCTGGCGACCTACCTCATGTCCTCCAGCAAGAAGGGCATCAGCGCTCACCAGATCGGCCGCACCCTCGGCGTGACCTACAAGACCGCTTGGTTCATGTGCCACCGCATCCGCGAGGCCATGACCGACCGCACCGGCGGCACCCCCATGGGCGGCGACGGCAAGGTCGTGGAAGCCGACGAAACCGTCATCGGCGGTAAGGAACGCAACAAGCGCCTGTCCAAGCGCAACCCGAAGAACATCGGCGCGGTCGGCAAGCAAATCTGCTTCTCACTGGTGGAGCGCGGCGGGCGTGTCCGCTCGTTCCATGTGCCCGCCGTGAACGCGAAGACCCTGCGCCCGATCATCACGAAGCATGTGCGCCGTGAGAGCACCTTCATGACCGACGACGCTGGCCAGTATCGCGTCATCGGGCCGGAGTTTGCCCGCTATGAGTCCGTCAATCACGGGGCCGACGAATACGTCCGTGGCGACGCCTATACGAACACGATTGAGGGCTTCTTCTCGATCCTCAAGCGCGGCATCAACGGCGTCTACCACCACGTCTCGGAAGCGCACCTGTCGCGCTACCTCGCCGAGTTTGACTTCCGCTATTCCAACCGCGTCGCCCTCGGCGTCAACGACACGATGCGTACAGACGAAGCCCTCCGAATGATCGCCGGGAAGCGCCTGACCTATCGGCGGACTGGTGAAGCCGCGCACGCGTAAGCAGAAGGCAAAGCGCCTTATCTCCATGCGGGCGAAACAAAAAAGCAGCCCTTGAGGCTGCTTTCTCGCGGCTTAGCCGCCCGGAACCTGTTCAGGATGCATCTTGATGTCTCCTCTGTCGGATCGATAACGTAAGCCTACGCGGGGTAGTGTCAACGCCTCACTAACGTCAGGGGCTCCGCGTCGGGGGAAAAATTGGCTCACCGCACTAAGGCTGAACGACGCGGCATTGTAGCCGCCATAATAGCCCAGGAAGCCTCGGAGCCTCTCGAAAAATTTGAGCTCACCGACCGCGAGGAAAACTTCTTTCGTGCCCGTGCGCGACGCTCGTTGGACCACCTCGCCAGCAAGACAGGCACCTTCCGACACTACTACAAAATGCCCACCGAAAAGCCCTTTGCCTACGTGGCCGGGGTCGTTGGACTATTGGTTGCGTTCGGAGTGATCGCAGCAGCTTACATTCTTATCCGCGGTCGCGGCGATCCAGAACACTTCCCGCTCTTGGCAGCCTGCGGGACGGTTGTCGTCGCAGCTATAGGCTCAGGTTTAGCCGCTTGGATCGCGCACCGGAACATGGTTCGCCAGAACACGACCAATATCATTTTTACCCGGTTCGCACAGACAGCATTCGGCGATGCGATGCACAGGTTCCATCGCGCCTTTGGTCACGAAATTTCAGACAAAGTCTCTATGGATCGGGTCAAAATTCTTCGAATGTCAATAAATGAGGACGATCAGAGATCCGCAGAGTCGGTAAATTACCTGCTAAATTACTACGAGTTTATTGCGGGTGGAGTGATTAAAGGCGACCTGCATCCGAAAATTGTACGGCGAAACCTTAGGGGCGTCATCTGCTATTACTACGACAAATGCGAGGCATACATTCTAGCCGCGAACCAGAGGAATAGGCGCGCTTTTTCTAATCTGATGAAGCTTCGCGCTCATTATCGCGAACCTTAGCTTTACCCCCGTGCGGCTTGTGGGGCGTGTTCACGAGGTTCCGCAGCACCCGGTCAAACTCGGCCTCGTCGGCCTCCGGTGATTCTGGCTTAGGGTCATCGACCATGGATGAAGACCTCTACGAGCTATACGACCCTGAGACCGGGAAGCTTTGGTGGCCAAAGCTGCCCGGCTTCGCACTCCAGGTCGGGACCCTATGTCAAAGTTGGTCCGACCTAGAGTACGCCGTTACGCTGCTGTTTGCAGCAGCAGCCGGGCTCCCGCGAACCCCGACCGGTCTCGCTATCGCCAAGTGCCTCGACTTTCGGGACAAGCTTGTCGGCTTAAAGGTTGCCGCCACCTCGCCAGAACACGCTGAGCTATGCGAGGAAATCATTGCGGCCGTTGACTACATCGACAACACGCTTCGGCCGCGCCGAAACCGGCTGGTGCACGACCGATGGGAGGAGGTCCTTTTTAGCGAAGGCGCCGTGGCCCGCAGGACCAACCACCTGCCCAAGCTCTTTCGCGAACAGGCCCGCGCCCCGAGGACGATAAAGCCAAGCGAGACCGCAGACGAGGCGCTTGAAGACGTCATGGCAACGTCCAGTGAGGTCCGGATTTACGCCGACTACATCCACACAATGGCGTGGTTCATACTTGAACCAAAGAACCCGCTCGCGCGGCGATGCCTGCTTCGAGAACGACCCTCACAGCCTCGTCCTCCCCTCCAACGGGAAAGGCCAAGTCAACCGGGCAAAGGAGCCTGAGCGCTCTGACCCCCGCCTCGATCATAGCGGGGGTCACCTCAATGCCGGCCTGCCCCTGCGAATCTACCTGATTTTGCGGGTGCTTTGTCAAGTATATAACTCCCCCCTGCGGGGGAGGAAGGGCGCCGCATCCGTCCGGCCCCGCCGGCCTGTGCCCAATGGCGTCTTCTCCGGCGAGGGCAGACGGGATAAGCGCAGGGAAACCGGAGGCTCTCCATGCATCTCGCCCGCTTTCCGCGCGTCCGACTGGCGCATCTGCCGACACCGCTGGAGCCTGCGCCGCGCCTGTCGGACGCCCTGCGCGTCGATGTCTGGATCAAGCGCGACGATTGCACCGGCCTGGCCGGCGGCGGCAACAAGACGCGCAAGCTGGAGTTCCTGCTCGGCGCGGCGCTGGAGGCGGGGGCCGACACCCTGGTAACCCAGGGCGCGACCCAGTCCAACCATGTGCGCCAGACGGCGGCGGCGGCGGCGGCCCATGGGCTGGCCTGCGAGATCATCCTCGAGGACCGCACAGGCTTCACCTCGGCCGACTATGTGGAGAACGGCAACGTCCTGCTGGACCGGCTGTTCGGGGCCGCGATCCGCACCGTGCCGGGCGGCTCGGACATGACCGCCGAGCTGGAGATCACCGCCGAGGCGGTGCGCGCCCGCGGCGGCAACCCCTATGTCATCCCCGGCGGCGGCTCCAATCCCGTCGGCGCGCTCGGCTATGTCGACTGCGCCCGCGAGATCGTCACCCAGGCCGACGAGATGGACCTGCAGATCGACCGCATCATCACCGCCACCGGCAGCGCCGGCACCCATGCCGGACTGGTGGCCGGGCTGGCGGTGATGGGGGCGGACATCCCGGTGCTGGGCATCGGCGTGCGCGCCCCGAAGCCGAAGCAGGAGGAAAATGTCCTCAAGCTGGCGCGCGAGACCGCCGCCCTGCTGGGCCGTCCAGATGCGGTGACGCCGGAGATGGTGGTCGCCGACTGCGACTATGTCGGGGAGGGCTACGGCTTCATCGACGACAAGGTCATCGAGGCCCTGACCCTGGCGGCGCGCAGCGAGGGGCTGCTGCTGGATCCGGTCTATTCGGCCAAGGCCATGAAGGGGCTGATCGCCCTGTCGCGGCAGGGCCGCTTCGCCGACGAGACGGTGGTGTTCCTGCACACCGGCGGGGCCCAGGGGCTGGCCGGCTACCAGTCGCAGCTGACCGGCGCGCTCTGACGCGCGGATGGCAAGAAAAAGGCCGGCTCGCATGGCGGGCCGGCCTTTTGCTTAGCCCCCGGAAGCCGGGGGCGGGGATCCCGAAGATCCAACGGCCAAAGCCGTATCCGGAGGATAGGTTGCTCAACGCCCTGTCGCAAGGGGGCCGCTGCCCGGCTCCGGCGCGACCCCGAGGGACAGGAAGGTCGCGAGGGCGCGGCGCGTGCGCGCGCTGATCTCCCGCAGATCGTCCGGGTGGAGCTTCTGCGGGGTCCGGCGGTTGCCCTTCGCATCGCGGAGTGGCTTCAGCCGCTCCGACGCCACCGCATAGAGGTGGTTGCACACTGCCCATGAGACGTCCGACGATCCCGGGTTCGGATTGTGCGTCAGCCGGTAGCCGTGGGGATTGTCCACCTGGTCAGCCTTGGTCAGCGGCAGCACCACGTGAATGTCCCTCGCGATCCTGCCCCCGCGCACGACCACCACCGGATGCGGGGCGTCAAACTCGGGGACGAGATTGGTGGGGTTGAAGTCGCACCAGTAAACTTCGCCCGGTCGCGTATCCCGGGTCAGCTGGGATCGGACCCGCGAGCCGGTTCCGGGAGCCGGATGCGCCGCCGCAGCGGCACGCATGGCCGGCGTCGCCGTCATGGATTTGCGCGGGGGCTGCATCCCGTGACAATGAAGCAGCGCGAACGTGCATGCAACCTTTGCTCATGTATGCGTGTAATCGGGGGTAGAAATGAAGACTCTCGGCGTGCTGGGCGGTATGGGGCCGGCGGCGACGGTGGCCTTTCTGGCGCGGCTGCAGGCCCTGACCCCGGCGACCGGGGACGCGGACCATATCCGGGTGCTGATGGACCTGAACCCGCATGTTCCGGACCGCAACACCCGGCCGGGCGAGGCGGAGGTGGAGCTGGGGGCCATGGCGAGGCGGCTGGCGGCGGCGGGGGCCGAGGTGCTGGCCATGCCCTGCAACACCGCCCACGCCCAGGCGGCCGGTATCCGCGCCGCGGGCCTGCCCTTCATCGACATGATCGCCGCGACCACGGCGGCGGCGAAGGCCACCGGGGCGGCCGCGATCGGGGTGCTGGCCACGGGCGGCGGGCG
>VYKP01000253.1_pt1 | contig 12023 bp, 7 predicted proteins | sample 5114551 | NCBI WGS metagenome assembly VYKP01 (sample SAMN12291777, study PRJNA351875) | freshwater metagenome | isolation source: freshwater lake | place: USA: Michigan, Baseline Lake | collected 2013-08-09
GGCGGCTCCTGCGCCACGAACGCGACCTGCATCGCCGGCTGCCGCCACACCACGCCTTCGTCCGGCGAAGTCGCACCCGAGAGCATCCCCATCAAGGTCGACTTCCCCGCGCCATTGCGCCCGATCAGGCCGAAGCGGTCGCCCTTCTCGACCACGAGGTCGACACGATCGAGAAGCGGGACATCGCCGAAGGCGTGACTGACGGCGGACAGGGTGAGGAGAGGCATGTACGGATTCCGGAGCGGTTTCGAAGCGACACATGCGGACGGGGGACCCCGTTCGCGGGACGGGAGCTTATCGCGCCCGGCGCCCGTCGGGCGCATCGTTCCTTCGGAAAGCGGAACCCGTCCGCTACAATCCGCCCCACGCCCCGGTAGCTCAGTGGATAGAGCGACCCCCTCCTAAGGGGTAGGTCGGACGTTCGATTCGTCTTCGGGGCGCCATTCAAGAAATCCGGGTCCGGTCAGCAGTAGTGACTCGGCACCCAAGTCGCCGCGGAGGTCTCACAATCCGCGGCGGCGTGCGCCACACCCGACCGCGTCAGGTCTGGTCGACCTCTTCGCGGGCCCCGGGCCAGGTCCGGTCGATGATGTCCTGGGTGCTTTCCTGCTCACCCTCACCGACCCGTACCCACCCCCGGAACACGATCACGTAGATCGGCAGCAACCGCGCGACCCAGAACCGGCGGGCGAGCTGGTTGCACCACTCCGGCGGGAGGTATTCGATGATCGCGAGCCTGCTGATGCGCGGGCGCCAGTACGCGCCGGTGCTGTTCCAGAGCAGGTAGCCGCGCTCGCGGCCCATCACCTTCACGAAACCACGCATCCAGCCGATCGGCTCGGCACCGCGTTCGGCGCCGTTCGCGGCCCACTGCATGTGCGGGACGACGGCCTTAACGCTCTTGCGCAGCACCAGGAAACCGCCGTCCCGCCGGTACTGGCGGATGGCGAAGGTGTAGCAGTTACCCCAACGCATGATCGCGCGCCGTCACCGTGAAGCCCGGCGGAGCGGATGCACCACCTGGCGGGTGTTCAGCGGAAGGGTAGCGGCAACTCGAACGGCGGCGGCGTCGACATGACGTGTACCGCGGCACAGCTGTCGGCTGGCCTTACAGGGTTCGAAGGCGACCGGTTGAATCGGTGCCCCACTGGCAGGGGTAAAACTCTGCTGGGGCATCCGCTCAAGGCGCCCAGCGACAGGACCGCGCGGGGCGCGATCGATGGCGAGGTGGTTCTGCATGGCATCCAAAGTCCCTGTTCCAGTTGTCGATTGTGGGTGTTGTGACTGCGCGCCCTCTGGCGCATCCCATCGACATTCCCTTCACTTGCGACTGCGTGCGCGCCGGTTCGCCCGGCGGATTTCAGCCCGGGCTGTTCAGCAAACAACGCGCCACTTCTGCAAGTTACCAGCGAGACACGACGAATCGAGGTTGGACGGTCGTAGTCATGTCGGACCAAAGCGCCACGCCGCCTTGCCGCGCGGCAGGAAATCACCGCCTGGATCTCCGTGGGCAACCGTGCGACGACCTCGCTTGCCCCGCCAACGCCCACCGGACAGCATGCAGGAGGCACCAACCCTCGCGCCGCCGCCCGATGCGTCGCCATGGAGAGACACACCGCACCCGATCACCGCAGCGCAGCTCTCCGTGGTCACGCCTCGCGCAGTCGTTGCACGACAGCCGCCGCGATGAAGTCGTAGACCCGCCGGACGATGGGATTGCCGCGAATCTCGCGGTGGACGGCCAGCCAGCACGGTAGCGGCGGAATCTTCAACTCCGGAAGGATCGGCACGACGCCTTCCCAATACTCGAGGCTGTAGGCGGCGAGGAATCCGATGCCCGCACCGGTCGCCACAAGGTGGCCGTAGGCCATGTGGTCGTCCGTGCGGACGGCAAACCGGCCCGGCTCGATGCGCACCCCCAGACGAGCGAACCCGCGGAGGATGGTGTCGTCGCGGTCATACCCGATCAGGCGATGTCGAAGGAGTTCCTCGCGGGACTGCGGCGTCCCGGCACGTTGCAAATAGCTCCTGTGGGCGCAGGCCGTGATCGCGATATCCCCGAGTTTCCGGGCGACGAGCGAAGCTTGCGCGGGGCGGACCATCCGAATGGCGATGTCCGCCTCTCGCCGCAGCAGGTTCGTCACGGCATTGGACACCACCACCTCCACCTGGATGCCGGGCTCGATGCGCTGAAGATCCGACAGCACACGCGGCAGGAGATGGCTGGCCGCCACCTGGCTCGTCGTGATCCGCACCGTGCCCGACGTCGCCGCACGACGACCTGTGAGAGTCCCCGCGAACGCATCGGCGCCCATCGCCATGTCCCGGGCGGCGCGAGCCAATGCTTCCGCCGTCGCGGTGGGCACCATCCCGCGCCCGGACCGTTCGAAGAGCGCCGCCCCGACCTGCGCCTCGAGTTCGGCGATGTGGCGGGAGAGCGTCGGCTGACGCGCGTTCAGCTGGCGGGCGGCGCCCATCAGACTGCCGGCGTCCAACACGGCGACGAAGGACCTCACGAGAGTCCAGTCGAACGATTTCCTATCCATACGCGAATGTATAGCTGGATTGCCGAGATCGCCACTATTCGGATGGCTTGATCGGACGCAGACTGGTCCCATGTCTTGACAGGGAACCCCCATGAACGACTCCTCCACGCACAGCGTCCTCATCCTCGGCGCGAACGGACGCCTCGGCGCCGTCGCCACGACAGCCTTCGCCGCCGCCGGATGGCGGGTGCTGTCGCAGGCCCGCCGCGCACCAGCCTCGCTGCCCCCGGGCGCGCGGCATATCGCCATCGACCTCGCGGACACCGCCGGGCTCGCGGCCGCGGCAGCGGGCGTCCGTGCCGTGGTGCACGCCGTCAATCCGCCGTACACCCGGTGGACGACAGACCTACTGCCACTTGCGAACCAGGGAATGGATGTCGCCCGGCGGCTCGACGCACTCTTCATGCTCCCGGGGAACGTCTACAACTTCGGCGCCGGCATGCCTCCGCTGCTCTTGGAGGACACGCCCCAGCAACCGACCGCGCGCAAGGGGCGGCTGCGCTGCGACCTGGAAGCGGAAATGGCCGCGCGCGCCGATCGTGGGCTGCGCAGCGTCGTGATCCGGGCCGGCGACTTCTTCGGCGCCGGCACCGGCACGTGGTTCGACCTGGTCATGCTCAAGTCGATGGCGCAGGGCAAGCTCGTGTATCCCGGGCCCACCGACATCCCCCATGCCTGGGCGTGGCTGCCCGATCTCGCACGCGCATTCGTTGCCGTGGCCGAGGCGCAGCTCGACCAGCCCTTCGTGCGCCTGCACTACCCGGGCTACACCCTCACCGGCACCGAACTGCTCGACGCGGTGATCCGCGCGGCGACCTCTCTCGGCCTCGCGCCGTCGGCGCGCTTCCGCAGGCGTGGGATGCCGTGGGGCATCATCCGCCTCGGCGGTCTGGTGGTCCCGATGTGGCGCGAGATCGCAGAGATGGCGTACCTCTGGGAGGTCCCGCATGCGCTCGACGGCTCCACCTTGCGCCGCCTGATCGGGGACATCCCGACGACCTCCCTGGAGATCGCGATGCGCGACACGCTCCAGGCACTCGCACCACGCGTCCCACCGGGGTAGCCCCAGGCGGTGCAGGTCGTCGACGCCGGGATCCTGCGCAGGAATTCCCGCGACTTGACCAGGGGGTTGCACCTTTCCGATGCAGGCTAGAAGATGCCGCGAAGGGGCCTCCATTTCCGGTCGTGCCGCGCGCTGCCCCCTCACGAGGCGCGGCCGCAGGGTGACGATGACGAATCCGTTCGAGGCGAGATCGAATGATCGGGCCGCGCTGGCCTCCGGCCCGCGCCGACAATCGTGGTGGGCGACGACTCCGATCTGGTGCTGGCTTCTGCTGCTGACAGCGCTCGCGGCATCCTTCGGGGTGTCGGAGTGGGAGCAGAGAGACGCCACCGAGCAGACTGCACGCCGTGCCCACACCCAGGCCCGGCGCATCATCGACGCGTTCGAAGCCGATCTGGCGAAGCTCGAACTGATTGCCCGCAGCGTCGTGTCGACGCTCGCCGCCGGGGCCCGCTTCGATGAGCGGAACTGGTCGAGATACGTCGACGGGTTGCGACTCCAGGATGCCTACGGCGATGCGATCCTCTCGGTCGCATTCGCGGAACGGGTCCCTCAGGCGGTGCTCGAGCAGCATCTGGCGAGTCAGCGACGCCTGCATGCGGAATACGCCGTCAAGCCCGACATGGTGCGCGACACCTACTATCCGATCGTGCTGATGAGGCGGATCACGGAGCCGGAGGTCCCAGCGCCGATCGGCTTCGATCCGTTCACCGTGCCCGAGCGGCGCGCGGCCATCGCTGCGGCGCTCGCAAGGCGGGACATCACGTACTCCGGCGCGATCATCCAGGTCCGGGCGTCCGGGCCCGACAGCGCGGGCGCCCCCAGCACGGCACCCGGCGTCATCCTGGTCTCGCCCGTGTTTCCGGAGGAAGCCGACCGGCCGGAGTCCGGATTCGTCGGGATCACGTTTCGCCCGAATCAGTTCATCGCACGCACCGTGGGGACGGCCACGGGGATCGGCGCTACGCTGACGCTGACCACCGGGGAATCCGGACCGGTCGAACTGCGGATCGGCAGCCCGGGGCCATCGGGCGACGTCACGGTCCGCGAGACCACCGACATCACGCGCGGCGATGCCCGCTGGCGGCTGGACGTGGTCGTGCACGACACCATCCCGACACAGACGGCCCTGCTGGCGACTCTGATCGCCGGGTCACTGGCGCTTTTCGGGTTGGCCATTGCCTTCGACCGCGGTCGAAGGCAAGCCCGCGCCGCACTCGCGGAGGCTCGCGCGGACGGAGACGCCCGTTTCCGCGATTTCGCCAAGGACGCCCCGTTCATCCTCTGGGTGTGCGATCGCGACCTGCAACCGACGTTCGTGAACGACGCGTGGGGCGAAGCCACCGGGCAACCGAGCGAGGTCGCGCGAGGGCGAGGCTGGCGCGACTTCGTGCACCCGGACGACCTCCCGGCCGTCACCGAGACGTTCCGCAAGGTCGTGCTGGCACCGGCGCCCTGCACGGTGCGGGCACGGACCCGGATGAAGGACGGCAGCTACCGCTGGTACCTGGCGAACGTGCGTCCGCGACGCGATGCGGACGGCAATCACGTGGGCTTCATCGGGATCACGTTCGACATCGACGAGCTGAAGTCCGCCGAGAACGCCCTGGAGCGCGAGCGCGGCCTGCTGCGCGGCGTGCTCGATGGATCCCCCGCCTGCATCTTCGCCAAGGACGTCGACCATCGGTACATCCTGATGAACCCCGCGGTGAAGGAGCTCATGGGTCTCGAGGCGGACAAGTTCATCGGCAGGACGGACATCGACTTCTACCCGCCCGAGGCTGCCGCGCTGAACATGTCCCAGGACGACTACGTCCTGCAGCACGGGGCGTCGCTGCGGACCCAGGAACCGTTCGTCGACGGAGCAGGTCGCCGACGGTGGATGCTGAAGACCAAGAATCCGGTCACGCTGTCGACCGGCGAACAGATGGTGGTCGGGTGGGCCCTGGACATCACGGACCTGAAGCGGCTCGAAACCGAGGCTGCGGTGGCGCGCCGGCGTATCGAGGCGCTCCATCAGCTCGCCACACGGACGCTCGCGGGCGAATCGCCGGCGGCGCTCCGCGACCTCGCCATCGGTGCGATCGAGACGCTGATCGCCGGCGCCCGCGCGCGGCTCCTACCGCTGTCAGGCGCCGCCACCGACAGAGCCACGCCCGAGGGATTCGAGCACGCGCCCGCGGCACTTGCTCTCCTCCAATCGGGGAACCCCATGGTTCTCCCGGGCGGCGCGTCGGACCTCCCTGCGGAGGAGTCCGCCGGGCTGCTGCCCGGAGATGCGCGCGCGCGCATCACGGCGCCGCTCGGTGCCGGCGACCGACTCCGTGGCGCCCTCAGCGTCGAGTCCGACGACGAGAGGGACTGGACTGCCGACGAGATCCAGGCGACGGTCGAGATTGCGGGGGCGCTGACCGCAGCACTGGAGTTCTGCGACTCGCGGGCCGAGCGGGACCGCGCCGAGTGCGCACTGAACGAATCCCGCCTCCTGCTCGACGGCATCATCGAGGGGCTCCCGGTCGGACTCGCCGTGAAGGACGAGACCGGTCGATGGATCCTGACGAACGAAGCCCTCGCCGCGATCACCGGCCGCCCCAGGGACTCGCTCGTCGGGCGCACCAACGACGAGATCTTCCCCCCCGATGTGGCGCGCGTGTTCGACGAAGAGGACGCTGCGGTGATGGACACGGGCGTCCCGGTCTCCGTCGAATGGCAGATCACGAATCCGGCCAGCCGGATGCCCTGGGTCGTGAAGTCGAAATCGCGCCTCACCCTGCCGGACGGCCGACGTTTCCTGATCTCGGCGATGGCCGACATCACCCCGCAGAAGCAGGCCATTCTGGAGGTCGAACGCAACCGGCGCTTCCTGGATGCCCTGTTGAACGCACTTCCGCAGGCCGTGTACGTACGCGACCGCGCTGGGGTCGTCATCCTCGCGAATCAGGCCTACTTCCACCACACTCAGCGACGCCCGGACGAGGTCATGGGCCGCTCGACGCGGGAGATCTACGGCGACGCGGTCGGCCTCATCCTCGAACGCCAGGACGAGGAAGTCTGGGCCGCCGGGAAGGCCGTCACGTTCGAGCAGCGGACCATGGACCCGCGCATCATCGCGCGCTGGCAACTCAAGTCCAAGACGCCGATCACCATGGAGGACGGCAGCCGGTACATGGTCGGCGTGTCCGCCGACATCACGCCGCTCAAGCAGGCCGCGGCGGATCTCGAACGCAGCAAGCAGTTCGTGGAAGCGCTCATCGACGCCGTGCCGCAGGGCATCTTCGTGAAGGACGCCGAGGGACGCTGGATCCTCGTGAACGAGACGTTCCTGCGCCTTCTCCACCTGCGTCGCGGCGACATCATCGGCCGCACGAACCGGGAGATCTTCGGTCCCGTGAACGGCGCGCGCTTCGACGAGCAGGACGAGATCGCTTGGCGCGGCTCGGCCCCCCTTCTGTACGAGGAGGAGTCGCCGACCACGATCGACGGGGCGACGATGTGGCAGAGCAAGTCGAAGACGGCCATGACGATGGCCGATGGCAGCCGGTATCTCATCTGCACCGTCCTGGACTCCACGGATCGACGCAGCGCCGATCTGGCGCTCCAGCGCAATCGCGCCTTCCTCAACGCGATCATCGACGCGGTGCCGGTGCTGATCTTCGTGAAGGATTCGGCGCACCGGTTCATCACGATGAACAACGCTGCCGAGCAGGCGCTCGGTCGGGCGCGCGGCGACGTCATCGGGCGGACGGACTTCGACCTGCTGCCCCCGGAGCACGCCGCACGCGCGTTCGCCGAGGACGACGCCGTGCTGGCCGGCGGCCCGCCGGTCACCACCGAACAGCTCATCCGGTTCGGCGACGAGCCGCCGCGGTGGTTGCTGATGACGAAGGTCGCGACAACCCTGGACGACGGGTCCCGCTGCGTCATCTCAGCGAACCTCGACATCACGGCACGCACTCGCGCCGAACAGGAAGCGCTCGAGGCGCGTGCACGGCTGGAGGTCCTGAACGGCATTGCCGCGGACATGACCGCGGGGGTGGCATTGCCGGACCTCATCAGCCGGGCGATGACGCGCATGTCCGTCGCGCTGGGCGGACTCGCGGTGGGGTTCTGGTCGCGATCTTCGTCGGAGACGTACGCGCTCACGACCCACGTCGGTCCGATGCCGGAGGACGCCGCCGCCCATCGCACCTTCCGCTCCGCCTTCACGCCGCACGGTCTCGACGCCCTGTCACGCGGCGAAGTCGTCGTGGACTTCGGCACAGGCGGAGACCATGCGGACGACGGGCGCACACCCGCCTTCATCGCCGTGCCGATCCGCACCACGCACACGCCGCAGCCACGCGCGCTGCTCACGCTCTGCGCGCCCGCACCCCGCGCATGGCGGGACCACGAGCGGCAGACCATCACCGAAGTGGGCGAGGCGATGACGCTGGCGATTCTCAAGGCCGACGCCGACGCCGAACACGCCCGGGTGGAGGCGGAACTGCGCGACAGCGAGGCCGTCCTGAGGGCCACCGTCTGGGCCTCGGACCTCGGCCTGTGGACCCTCGATCTCGTGGACGGCACGGTGCGCTATTCGGCCCGCTGGAAGTCACAGCTGGGCTTCGAGCCCGGCGAACTTGCCGATCGCTTCGAGATCTGGGACGAGCGTCTCCATCCGGATGACAAGGCCAGTGCCAATCGGGCGGTCAGCGACGCCATCGCATCGGGTGGCGGGCTCTTCCAAGCCGAGTTCCGGCTGCGGCACCGCGACGGCACCTGGCGCAGCATCCTCTCCCGGGCCCAGGTGCAGCGCGACACCGACGGGCGGGCCGTCCGGATGGTCGGGGGCCATATCGATGTCACCGACTACCGGCGCGCTCAGGAGGAACTCCGCCAGCATCGCGACGAACTCGAACTGCTCGTCGCCGAGCGCACAACCGAAGCCGTGCGCGCCAAGGAACTCGCCGAGGCGGCCAACCGGGCCAAGTCCGAGTTCCTCGCCAACATGTCGCACGAGCTTCGCACACCGATGCACGCGATCCTCTCCTTCTCGCGCCTCGGCCGGGACCGCATGCAGAACGGCACCGCCGAGTTGTCGAAGATCGCGACCTATCTCTCCCGGATCGAACAGAGCGGACTCCGGCTCCTGGGCCTGCTGAACGATCTTCTGGATCTCTCGAAGCTCGAGGCCGGGAAGATGCGCTACGACTTCAGCCTGCACGACGTGTCCGAGGTGGTGACCACGGTGGTCGCAGAGTTGCAAGCGTATGCGCAGGAGCGCGGCGTCCTCGTGAGGGTTCCACCGGTTGCCTCGCCCGTGCGTGCCTTCTGCGACGCGGAACGGATCGGTCAGGTCGTGAGGAACCTGCTCTCAAACGCCATCAGGTTCACGGGCCGGAACCAGTCGGTGACGGTGGAAGTCCGCGGGGATCACATCCTCACGGCCGGCGATGGCGCCTCCCGCATCGCCGCGCTGGTGCGGGTGATCGACGAGGGGATCGGCATTCCGGAGGAGGAACTCGAACGCGTCTTCGACAAGTTCGTGCAGAGCAGCGCAACGGCCAGCGGTGCCGGGGGTACCGGCCTCGGGCTGGCGATCTGCCGGGAGATCGCCACGCATCACGGCGGGCGCATCTGGGCGGCCAACAATCCCACCGGCGGCGCATGCTTCACCTTGCTGATCCCGATCGAACCGCCTCCCGCGATCGGCGTCCCGCCGGGGCTCCAGGACGCCGCGGCCTGACGCATCGCGGGCCGGCCGGATGGCCGTCCACGGCTCGCGATGCCAAGCCCGCTTCCACTACACTCCGGGGCCATTCCACCGCCGCCGAGAAACCGACGTGTCCCCCACTCCCTTCGATTTCGCCGCAGTGCTGCGCACCGACCTGCCGCCCGCGGCCGGCCGGTACAACGGCTTCCCGAAGTTCAATTTCGTGGGCGGCCACAACGACGAGGGCAGCGTCCCCGTCGAGGACCTCGTCGAGGCGGCACAGCGGGTCCTCAGGCGCGAGGGGCACACGCTCGCGACGTACGGCATGCAGAGCGGGCCCCTGGGCTACCGGCCGCTGCGCGAGTTCATCGTGCGCAAGCTCGCGAAGGATGCGGGCATCACCTGCACCGCGGACGAAGTGCTGATCACCTCAGGATCGCTGCAGGGGCTGGACCTCGTGAATGCCGCGCTCGTCGCCCCCGGCGACACGGTGATCGTCGAGGAGATGACCTATGGCGGCGCCATCAGCCGGCTGAAGCGCGCCGGCGCGAACATCGTCGGCGTGCCCGTGGACGATGACGGACTCAGCGCCGACAGGCTCGAAGCAGCACTCGACGATCTCGCGGCGCGGGGCATCCGCGCGAAGTACATCTACACGATCCCGACCGTGCAGAACCCCACCGCCACGGTCATGAGCGAGGGCCGTCGACGCGCGATCATCGCGCTGTCGGAAAAGCACGGCGTGCCGATCTTCGAGGACGAATGCTATTCGGACCTCGTGTGGACCGGCGAGCGTCCGGTCGCGATCTACTCGATGGTCGCCGACGACCGGGTTGTCCACATCGGATCGTTCTCCAAGTCGATCGCGCCGGCCCTGCGCATCGGCTATCTGGTGGCGAAGTGGCCACTCATGTCGCGGATCCTCGCGATCAAGACGGACGGCGGCACGCCGGCCCTCGACCAGATGGTCCTCGCCGAGTACTGCAACGACCACTTCGACGAGCACATCGTGCCCCTGCGGAGAACGCTGCGCGGCAAGCTCGTGGTGATGATGGAATCCCTGCGCGAGCGCTTCGGCGACGAGGTCGAGTTCGACGATCCGGCAGGTGGCATCTTCCTCTGGATGAAGCTGCCGGCGCCGGTGGACACGAGCCGCCTCGAACAGCTTGCGACACGGTCCGGCATCACCATCAATCCCGGCGCGGAATGGATGACCGATCCCGTGGGCGGCCGGCAGCGCCTGCGCCTGTGCTTCGCGCATCCGAGCGAACAGGTGATCCGCGAGGGCGTCGCCCAGCTGGCGGAGATCTGCCATCGGGAGTTCGGCGTACCGAAGCGCGATCCCGGACGCCATCGCTGACGCCGCCTTTCCCGAACACTCCCACCGCACAGGTCCACCGCATGAACTTCAGCTTCGAAACCACACCCCGCATCCTCTGCGAACAGGGCAGCGCCCGCCGCCTCGGCGACATCGCCCGCGATCTCGGGATGCGTCACGTCTACCTGGTCACCGATCGTTTCCTCCACGAGTCCGGCCTGACCCGCGAAGCCGAGGCGAGCCTGGCCGCGGCGGGCCTGCGCGTGACGGTGTTCGCGGATGTGCAGGCCGATCCGCCGGAGGGCAGTGTCGACGCCGCCGTGGCCGACGCGATTGCCAAAGGCGTGGACGGCGTGATCGGTCTCGGTGGCGGCAGTTCCATGGACACCGCGAAGCTGGTGGCGCTCCTCGCCCGCACACCGCAGCCGCTGCCATCCATCTACGGCATCGGTCTCGCGAAGGGTCCGCGCCTGCCGCTCATCCAGGTCCCCACCACGGCCGGCACCGGATCGGAAGTCACGGCGATCTCGATCATCACCACGCCGACCAGCGAGAAGAAGGGTGTCGTCTCGCCGCTCCTGTATCCCGATGTCGCGGTGCTCGACAGCCTGCTCACGCTGGGCCTGCCGCCGCGGGTGACTGCGATGACCGGCGTCGATGCAATGGTCCACGCCATCGAGGCCTTCACGTCGCGCGTGAAGAAGAATCCGCTCTCCGACGCTCTCGCATTGAAGGCGCTGGTCCTCCTCCACGACAACATCCGCACGGTCGTGAAGGACGGCCGCAACGCCGACGCGCGTGAAGCCATGCTGCTCGGTTCGCTGTTCGCGGGGATGGCCTTCGCGAATGCGCCGGTGGCCGCCGTGCATGCGCTCGCGTATCCCCTGGGCGGGCACTATCACCTGCCCCATGGCCTGACGAACGCGCTCGTGATGGTGCCCGTGCTGGAGTTCAACATGCCAGCCGCGGCCGCTCTGTACGCGCAGCTCGGCCGTGCGATGCTGCCGTCGCTCCAGTCCGCCGATGACGCGACGGCCTCGGCAGGATTCCTCGATGCGATCCGGCAGCTCGTGGCCGAGATGCCCTTCGAACAGACGCTCCGGGCCGCGGGCGTGCCCGAGGGCGACCTGCCGATGCTCGCGACGGACGCGATGAAGGTGACGCGGCTGCTGGTGAACAACCCGCGCGACGTGACGTACGAGGATGTGCTCGGGATTTACGGCGCGGTGTTGTAGGAGCGGTTGGCAATCGATGTAGGAGGTAGGAGCGACGGATGCACCGTCGTCGCCGGGATTGGATCGCGCTTCTGTAGGAGATCCTATGTCGCAGCACCAGCCCTCGCGCGAAGAACTTCTGGGTCGAAGTCTTTACCGGATCGGAAGATGCCCCAGGCGATGCGAGCGA
>VYKP01000370.1_pt1 | contig 12017 bp, 9 predicted proteins | sample 5114551 | NCBI WGS metagenome assembly VYKP01 (sample SAMN12291777, study PRJNA351875) | freshwater metagenome | isolation source: freshwater lake | place: USA: Michigan, Baseline Lake | collected 2013-08-09
CGCTGCGCGCCGCGGGCGTTCCGATCCCATGATGAAGAGGAGTACCACGTTGAAGTCTTTCGAGGCAGTCGGGGCGCGCGCCGCGCTGGTGATCCTGGCGACCTTCGCGTCGCTGGTCATCCCCGCCGGGGCCGCGTGGGCAGCCGATGCGGAGCGGCCGCCGGAGTCGACCCAGGGGCGCCGTCTCCAGTCGGTCCACTCGCTGATCGAGGAATCCTCCGCGGCGAAGCGCATCGAGCAGAGTCGCCACGCCGATGCCAAGGCGAGGCGCGAGGCGGCCCGAGTGCTGCTCGTGAAGGCCAAGGCCGCGAACGATGCAGGCGACAGCGCGCGCGCCGACGAGCTTCTCAACCAGGCGTCCCGGACGATGTTCGAAGCGGTCCGTCTGGCCGAGCAGGATGGCTCGATGCGCGCGAAGAAGGAGACCGACTTCGACAACCGCCTGTCGAGCGTGAACGCGCTCGTCCTTGCCTACGAGCGCATCTGCGACGAGAAGCACTGCCCGGCGGCCGAGCGCGGGGAGGTGCGGCGCGGCGTGGACGAACGGATCCAGGAGTCCCGCCGGCTGCGGGATCGCGGCGACATCGATCCCGCGCGCTCGCGTCTGGACCAGGCCTACGTGGCGATCAAGGTCGCGATCGAGCATCGGCGCAGCGGCGACACGCTCGTGCGATCCCTGCAGTTCAAGTCGAAGGAGGAGGAGTACCGCTACGAGCTCGACCGCAACGACACGCACCGGATGCTGATCCGCATCCTTGCCGAGGATCGCGTCCAGGGTACCGCCGCGGCGACCATGCACAAGCTGCTGGACGACGCTGCCGTGCTGCGTGCGCAGGCCGAGAAGGAGGCCGAGAGCGGGCGCTTCGAGAACGCCGTCCAGACGCTGGAGGGCGCCACGCGCGAGCTACAGAAGGCCCTGCGCGGCGCGGGCATCTACATTCCGGGGTGAGCATGGAAACGATCCGCCAGTCCGAGCCCGTCCGCCTGATCGCCCTGCTGGTGCTGGCGCTGCTGCTCGCCACGGGTACTGCGTTCGCGGCGGACACCCGGAAGTGGGCCACGCCCGCTGGCGACAGCATCCACGACCCCGAGAGTCCCGGCACCCGGGCGCTCCAGCGCCCGGCGGAAGCGCTCTCCCGACTCCCGCCCAACTCGGCGGGCAACCAGGTCGACTGGGTGAAGGCATTGCGCGAGGGGCTCATCGCGCCGCGCACGCAGTTGGAGGCGACGACGCGCGTGCAGACGCTCGATCGCGACATTCTCATGCGCCGGACGGTGGAGATGCCCTACGTCCGCTTTCCGCACCTCGCACATACCGAATGGCTCGACTGTTCCAACTGCCACGAGAAGCTCTTCAAGCTGAAGGCGGGCACCACACCCGTGAGCATGCTGGCCATTCTGCAGGGCGAGTACTGCGGCCGCTGTCACGGGGCTGTCGCGTTCCCGCTGACCGAATGCAACCGGTGCCATAGCGTGCCGCGCAATGCCAAGACGACGAAGTAGCGTGCCGATCCGGATCCCGGGAATGCCCCGCCAGCGCTGGTCGCCGGCGCTGTGGCTCGCACTCCCGCTCCTGTGCATGCCCTGGACGACGCCGTTTGCCGAGTACGGTGACGTTCTGCTCAACAACCGCGCACAACAGGCAGGGATGCCTCCGGTCGTCTTTCCCCACTGGTTCCATCGCATCCGCTATCGTTGCAAGGTCTGCCACTCGGAGCTTGGGTTCGAGATGCGTGCGGGGGCGAATGTGGTGACCATGAACGACATCGTGCAGGGCAAGTTCTGCGGCGCGTGTCACAACGGGCAAATTGCATGGGCCACCGAGAACTGCGGCCTGTGCCACACGGGGCGGGCTGGTCTCCCCACCCGCATCTTCGGCAGCCACGAAACGCTGGGCCCCGGGCGCTGGTAGCCCGCAACCGGCCCGCAGGAGCACGCATGCACACCGTCCCAGGCAGGTTCAACGTCGCACTACGCGCCCCGGCCATCCTGGCCGTCGCCATGCTTGCGGGCTGCGCCGGTGCGCTTGATCCGGCAGGGTCGACCCAGTGCGTCGAACCCGGGCAGCCGTTGCAGGCGAGCCTGGTCTCGGTGATCCGTTCTGGCATCGTGCGCGATGACGACCTCTCCGCGGCCAGCATCGGGGCGGCGCCCCAGGCGATGCAGCTTGTGCGGCCGGAACAGATCGCGGTGTCGGGCCCGGATGTCTACATCGCCGATACCGGCGTGGGGGCCGTGTTGCGCACCGATCGAATGGGAAGCACGTTCGCGCGAATCGCGACGTTGCCCGCGACGCGCATCGGCGGACTCGCGGCCGATCGTCTCGGCGACGTCCTCATCGCCCTGCCGGCGGACTCGTCGGTCCGCCTGTTTCCGCGCGGCGGCGGTCCGGCACGCAGCATCGGCGAAGCCTCGGCGCTTGCGAGCCCGGCCGATGTCGTGACCGATGGCGTCGGCCGTATCGACGTCGCGGATGCCCTCGGTGCACGCGTCGTGCGGTTCAATCGCATCGGACAGGTCACCGGCATCATCGGCGAGCGCGGGGATCGCCCAGGGCCTTTCACGTCGGCGACAGCGCTCGCTCTCGATGAAGGCGCGCTGTACGTCCTCGACGGGGTCGCGCGGAAGGTGCACGTGATGCCGATCACCGGTGCGCCGATCGTGTTGGATCTCGGCGCCGAAGCCCGCTTTCCCGGCGCGCTGGCCGTGGATCGCTGGGGCCGCATCTTCGTCGCCGATCGCGGCCGCCGTGCGCTCACGGTGTTGCAGGGCGCTGTTCCGCAGATCGGCGATCTCGGCGGGACACCGCCGCTGCAGCAGCCCACGGACGTCGCCGTCGACGACTCGGGACTCGTGTACGTGGCGGATGGCCCCGCGGCCGCCGTCTACGTGTTCGCCGTGCCGCGCCCATGCCCGTGAGAGCGTCCCGCTGGGGCGGCATCGGACTGCTGCTCCTGTCCGTGGCAGCCTGCGCCACGCCGAAGACGCAGTTCACGGCATTCCCGGAAGGCGTGCCCGCGGCCGAGCGCGAACTCGTGTGGCCATCCCCGCCGGAGACGCCTCGCTTCCGGTTCGGGGGGCAGTTGCTGGGTGAGGCGAACTATCGCGAGGTGGCGCCGGAAGGGAAGGGGATGCGCCTGCTGCGCTGGATCGTGGGCGCGGACGATGTGAACCGGCCGAAGCGCACGCTGCTGCGCCCGCAGAGCGGTGCGGTCGACAGTCGCGGCCGGGTGCTGGTCACCGATGTCGGACGCCAGGCCGTGTTCGTGTTTGAACGCGACGGCGGGCTCGCGGTCTGGGAGCGGGCCGATGGCCGCCGGCAGTTCGTGGCGCCGATCGGCATCGCGACCGGCGCGGAAGATCGCGTGTTCGTCGCCGATGCGGAACTCGGCATCGTGGTGATCCTCGATCGCGACGGCAATCCGATTGGCAGCTTCGGCGGCGGCGAACTGAAGCGACCCACCGGGATCGCGCGCGATCCCTCGCGAAGTGAACTCTACGTGGCCGACACGCAGGCCCACGACATCAAGGTGTACGACGACAGCGGTCATCTGCTGCGGGTGATCGGCGGGCCTGGGACCGAGCCTGGCCGCTTCAATGGCCCGACCCATGTCGCGTTCTCCCAAGGCCGCCTCGTCGTGAGCGACACCTTGAACGCGCGTGTGCAGCTCGTCTCGCCCACGGGCGAGCCGATGGGCGACGTCGCGAAGCGCGGGCTCTACATCGGCAACGTCGTGCGGCCGAAGGGTGTCGGGACGGACACCGAGGGGCACATCTACGTGGTCGAGGGCTACTACGACTACCTGCTCGTGTTCGACGATGCCGGGCGCTTGCTGCTGCCGATCGGCGGGACGGGCAACGGCGCGGGCAAGTTCTTCCTTCCCGGCGGCGTGTGGTCCGACGCGGACAACCGGATCTTCGTCGCGGACGTGTTCAACGGCCGCGTCGAGATCTTCCAGTACCTGGGGCGCTGACAAGTGCGACGCCTCGGAGCCGCCATCGTCCTCGGACTCGTGCTCGCCGTCGGCATCGTGACCGCACTGCAGGCCGACCGCGTCTCGCGCATTGCGAACACCCGTCACAACCTGTCGGTGGCAGGCCCCGGCGGTACGAAAGCCACGGCCGAGACCGAGGTGTGCGTGTTCTGTCACACGCCGCACGGGTCGACGGCGCAGCCCGGCGCACCGCTCTGGAATCGTCAGCTCTCCACCCAGACATACACGGTGTATGAGTCGTCGTCGCTCGATGCGCAGACGATCGCGGGGCAGCTGCTCGATGCCCCGGCCGGCAGTTCGAAGCTGTGCCTCTCGTGCCACGACGGCACGCTTGCGATCGGTTCCGTGAACGTCCTCGGTGGTCAGCGCAGTGCGAGCATCCAGGTCGGTGGCACTGGCGCCGGCGGCACGATGCCGTCGGGCGCGGGAACGGACACGGGCTTCACCAGGAATCTCGGACTGGACCTGTCGAACGACCACCCCGTCTCGATCACCTACGACGCGGCGCTCGCCGCGGCGGACGGCGAGTTGCGCAACCCGTCCGCGACACCACACATCGGCATGCGCCTGCCAGGGGTGCGCTTTCCCGTGCCGCTGGAGCCGACGGGTCCCACCGGGCAGGGGCAGGTGCAATGCGGCACCTGCCACGATCCGCATCTGCACGACCCCACCGCGACGGCGCCGATCAAGTTCCTGCGTCTCGAGCGTTTCCAGACATCGCCGCCGGCCAACGGCAGCTTCAGTCCGGCGGCGGACATCGTGTGCCTCGCCTGCCACGACAAGAAGGGCTGGGCCGGGTCCGCCCATGCCTCCTCGACGGTCGCCGACGAGACCTACACGACGGCGGCGTCGCAACTGCGCGAGTTCCCGTTGAACGTCCCCGTGTGGCGCGCCGCGTGTCTCAACTGCCACGACCCGCATACGGTACACGGCGCACGGCGGCTCGCTCGCGAAGGTACCGACAGCATCGCCTCCCCGAAGAGCGGTGGCGCATCGGCCATCGAGGAGACGTGCTACCAGTGCCATTCGAGTGCGCCGATCGTCAACAACGCGGCGCAGCAGGTGCCCGACATCGCATCGGAATTCGCGCTGCCGCGACGCATGCCGATCACGTCGACGGATCAGCTGGCGCAGATGGAAGTGCACGACATCGTCGATGCGGATTTCCGCGAACCGCAGTCGCGGCTCGGCAAGGGCAATCCGATGAACCGGCATGCCGAATGCACCGACTGCCACAACCCGCATCGCGTCGCCCGGAACCGCGTCTTCAACGTTACCGGTGACAGCACGCGGGCGACCCACGCGCACGAGGCCGCGACACCGCACAGCAACGTCGCGTCCGGTGCATTGCGCGGCACCTGGGGTGTCGAACCCGTGTTCTCGTCCGTGCCGTTTCTCAGCCTGCCGCTGCGCTACGACCAGAAACACGGTGACGGCGGCGACGGTGCCTCAACCGCGGTCGGCAGTGCACACGTGACGCGTGAGTACCAGGTGTGCCTCAAGTGCCACTCGGATCACGGCTACAACGACAGCGGGGTGTACCCGCTGGGGGGACGTCCCGCCCCGGAGGACTCCAGCGGAACGACGGCATCCGGGACGAACAATCTGATCCAGTATTCGAATCAGGCGATGGAGTTCCAGGCGCCGCTCTCCCATCGGGGCGAGACCACGACAAGCGATTCCGGTGCGGGACCGTCGTTCACGAGCGGCAACCATCGCTCTTGGCATCCGGTGATCGACGGCACAGGGCGAACAGCGGCAGTGCGACACCTGTCGGCGAATGCGTTGCTTCCGCCGTGGCGGACGGCGATCGGCAACCAGACGATGTTCTGCTCCGACTGCCACGGCGGGCGCACGGCCTCGGACACGGTCGTGCCGTCGGGCAATCGCCCGTGGGGGCCGCACGGCTCCGAACACGACTTCATCCTGAAGGGCAACTGGGATGCGCAGACCGGCAGCGGGGTCCGCGATGCGCCTGGCAGCACCGACCCCAACAACGGCCTGTGCTTCAAGTGCCACGACTTCCGCACGTACGCCGATCGCAACGGCGACAACAACGACAGTGGCTTCAGCGGCTCGAAGAGCAACAACCTCCATGCGTACCACACCGACAAGCTGGAGCGCATCCGCTGCAGCTGGTGCCACGCCGCGGTCCCGCACGGCTGGAAGAACAAGGCGCTTCTCGTGAACCTCAACGACGTCGGTCCGGAGGCCGGCATGGGGGCGTCCACGGAGGTCGCGATCACCAGCGCGAACCAGACGTTCAACCAGGGGCCGTACTACAACAACTCGAAGCTGAAGGTCCGTACATTCGCGACGAGCGGCAACTGGGAACACACCAACTGCGGCTCGGCCAGCGGCTCGGGGGGCGTCGGTCGGGAATGGATGCGCAACGTGTGCTTCGCGCCGCCATGAGATCCCTTGTCGTCGCCTTCGCATCGCTGCGTCTCACGGCCGCGGCGCTCGTCGCACTCGCGACCCTCGCCGTCGCCGGCCGTGTGTGGACGTCCATGCCGCACGCGTGGATGGCGCTGCCGGCTGGCGTGATCGCAGTCAATCTCGCTGCAGCCCTTGCCGTGCACCCACGTCTGCGGTCTCGGCGGGCGCTCGCGGTGTTCCACTGGGCGTTGATCGGCGTATGCGTGCTCGTCGTGGTGTCGGTCCTCGGCCGCTTCGAAGGCGAGGTGGAGGTCGTGACCGGCACCGCGTTCGATCCCGCGGAGGTGCGCGTGACGGAGGCAGGGCCGTGGGCTGGGAGCGGCGTGGACGACATCTCGTTCGTGCAGGGCGATCTCAGCGTCGATTACCTGCCGGCCTTGCGTCGACAGCAGGTGCGGACCTCGGTGGTGGTCGACGGACAGGTGCGGCAGATCGACGATCTCTCGCCACTGGAGGCGGCGGGCTATCGCTTCTCGGCGACGGCGAACAAAGGCTTCGCCGTCATGCTGGCGTGGCGCGGAGCGGACGGCGATGTGATGCGCGGTGCGGTGCACCTGCCGTCGTATCCGGTGAACGACTGGCGGCAGAGCAATCTATGGCGGACGCCGGCCGGTGAGGAGGTGACCATCTCCTTCCATCCGACGCAGCGCGTTCCGATGGACCGAGCCTGGACATTCTCGAAGGAAAGGGCCGAGGGTTCGATCTACCTGCGCACGTCGTCGGGCGAACGCCTGCTGGAATCAGGTCTGGCTGTCGACCTGCGAGGCGGCACAGTCACGGCCGAGCGCGTGCGGCTCTGGGTCGGCTACAGCATCGAGCGTGATCCGGCCATGCCGTGGCTCTTCATCGTGGCCGCCATCGGCATCGCTGCGCTTGGATGGCACGTTGTCACGCCAATGACCTCCGTGCGGCATCGCGCGCACCGTCGCACGTCAACCTCGACAGCGTCGCATGTCCTGGATCGCGGCTGAGGCGGCATGCATGCGGTTCGGCGTGGCCGCCTACCTCGTGGCCGCCGCGATGTCCGCGCCTGGTCTCCGACATTGGCGGTACGCCGCGACGATGCGCATGCTGGGTGTCGGTACGGGGATCGCGGCTCTGGGTATCTCCCTCGCGTTGCGATGGAGTGCCGCGGGGCAGGGTCCGTTCCTTACGCTGTACGAGGTCCTGGTCTCGAATCTTTTCAGCATCGGCCTCGTCTTCGGGATCGCGGCATGGCGCGATGCCAACGTGCGGGCTGGGGCGTGGCCGGTGCTGCTGGTGCTGTCTGCGCTGGGGATCTGGGCCACCGGGCTGCCGCGCGAAGTGGTGCCGCTGCCGCCGACGTTCGGGAGCCCGTGGCTGTGGGCTCACGTGATCAGCGGCAAGCTCTTCCTCGGCCTCTCGCTGGTGGCCGCTGCCGCCGGTGCCCGTGAGGCCGTGCACGGGACGGACGCCGCCCGTGAAGGCGTCCTGTGGCGCTTCGCGGGGCTCGCACTCGTGTGCGATTCGGCGATGCTGCTCGCTGGCGCGCTGTGGGCACGCAGCGCGTGGGGCCACTACTGGAACTGGGATCCCGTCGAGACGTGGGCGCTGATCACGTGGCTATCGCTTGCGGCGCTGCTGCACGCGCGTAGCGCGATCCAACTGCCGCCCCGCATCGCGGGCGCCTTGATGGTCGCCGTGTGGCTGCTCGCCGTAGTGACCTTCCTCGGCGTGCCGTTTCTGAGCCATGCGCCGCACAAGGGGGTGTTCTAGCGAGACGCCGATTCATTCGCAGGATCCGCGCGGATGAATCAATGTCTCCTCAGCGCGTGCGGATGCCGCCGGAGGGCTCGATGTTTTGCAGGCACGGCCTGCTCATTCAGTCACGTCGACAGTTTCCACGGCGAGTAGCGCATCCACGGGGGGATATACAAGGGGCTCTGCCCTTGTTCGTACTCCATGCGGGCAACCCGCCGCGGGCCGCTGGCCACGTCATGTTCGACCCGATCACGGACTCGCGCGATCCAACGCGAAAGCGTCCGCGCAAGTCCTGGGTTCCTGAAACCTGGCATGGCCCTACCGGCGAGAAGGGTTGGTTGACGGGCAGCACGGGCATCGTCGGGCGACGTTTCGTTCGTCGGATCGACAGCCCAAGGCCAGTGCCGCGGCGCCCTCGATCGGTGCGGGATCGTAGGCGCATTGCCGGACGGCGACGCGTCCGGTCCGGCTGTCCGGCGTCGCGAAAGGCCTCCGCGACACGCGCCTCCTCGCGCGGACTGCGTGCGCGTCTCGCTTCGAAATCGTTGGGCATGCCGATTGCTGAAATGTCGCTCGGAACCTCTGGCGCCGCATCGGCCGTGAAGAGACTGCCCGGAGGTGATGCATGAGGTTCGCTATGCGGGCGGTTTCCTCAGCGGTACGGGTCGACGCCGTGAGGGTGCGTATTCCCGTGGGCGCCCCGGAAAATCCACGGGGATCGTGGGGGCTGCTTCACTTCCCCGCGTTGTTCTTCGATCGGCAGATGGCGAGTCGATCACCCCATCGGCATCATGACCATGCACGGTGCCAACCGATTGCAGATGCGTCGGTGTGGAAGCGGCCACTACGCCAAGGTACCCTGCGCGGCGGGAACGCGCGTCTGTCGTGCCGACCCATATGCGCCACCACGACACCCCGCGCCTTGACCGGCGGTTCGAGGCAGAGCGCCGTTCAACCATCGGACGATCGACATTGCAGGTGCGTTCGCGTGCAGGCCCGACTGCCCACCGCAGCACTCCCGATTGCTTTTCGGTCCCGGTCGGGGACAGGAGAATCGTTTTGTACGACATCGTAGAAGGCCATGCGCCCTTTCGGGATTTCGAAACGTGGTACCGCGTCTGCGGGGAACTCGGCAGCGGCATGACGCCGCTGGTGGTGGCGCACGGCGGGCCGGGCTGCACACACGACTACGTGGATGCGTTTCGCGACATCGCGGAAACGGGCCGTGCCGTCATCCACTACGACCAACTCGGCAATGGTCGATCCACGCACCTCCGCGACAAGCCGGCCGACTTCTGGAAGCCGGCCCTCTTCCTCGACGAACTGGCTTCGTTGCTGAAGCATCTCGGCATCGCAGACAACTACGCTTTGCTGGGGCAGTCGTGGGGCGGCATGCTCGGCGCCGAACATGCAGTCACCACCCCGCCGGGCCTCCAGGCGCTGATCATCGCCAACTCGCCGGCTTCCATGGGACTGTGGCTGCAAGCCGCGGCACGCCTGCGGAACGAGCTGCCCGAGGATGTCCAGGCAACGCTCCTGGCACATGAAGCGGCGGGCACGCTTGCCAGTGACGACTACAAGGCGGCGTCCCAGGTCTTCTACAAGCGACACGTCTGCCGCCTCGATCCGTGGCCGGACGAGGTGAGGCGAACGTTCGATGCGATGGATGCCGACCCGACGGTCTATCACGCCATGAACGGGCCGACCGAGTTCCATGTCATCGGCAGCCTGAAGGACTGGTCGGTGATCGATCGCCTTCGACGTGCCGGTGCTGCTGATCTCGGGCCGGCACGACGAAGCGGCGCCGGAGGCCGTGCAGCCTTTCGCGGACCACATCGAGGACGTCGAATGGGTGATCTTCGAGCACTCCAGCCACATGCCGCACGTGGAGGAGAGGGCCGCGTGCATGAAGGTGGTCACGGACTTCCTGAAGAGGAAGCTCGCCGCCTAGACCGCAGGGCGCGCTGCCGGCCCTCGAGCTCATCCCATCCTCGCGACTGAACACTCCGAAGAGCCGCCGATGAACCGACGAAGCCCCGCCGACACCGGAGTCGAATGCCGCGTGATGCGGCCCAGCAGACCGATATCGCTGAACGAGATGCCTGCAACGACGCGGGCGCCGCGCGGCGCGCTCCGACGTTGCGATACTTCTGTGTCGAGACACTAGCCATGCACCGCTACCGCTTCGTGCTCTGGCGGCCGATCCAGCTGCTGCCGGTCCTGTTCGGGATCAGCGTGCTCATCTTCGTCATGGTCCGCTCCCTCCCCGGGGACCCCGCGCGCATCCTGCTGGGCGTCCGCAGCACGCCACAGGCCATCGCCCGCATTCGTGTGCAGTACGGACTGGATGAACCCCTGTGGGTGCAGTACTTCTATTTCTTGCGCAACCTCATGCACGGGGAGATGGGCAAGTCGCTCATCTACCGGGTCGATACGCTCAAGCTGATCGACTCGCGCCTTCAGCCGACGATCTTCCTGGTGCTGGGCAGCGTCCTTCTGGCGGTGATCATCGCGCTGCCGCTGGCGACGGGCGCTGCACGATATCGCGGGCGACTCGCGGATCACCTCATCCGCCTGGTCTCGACGATCGGTCTCGGCCTGCCCGCGTTCTGGCTCGGCATCATGGTCATCCTTCTCTTCAGCATCTCGCTGCACTGGTTCCCCGTGTCGGGATACGGCAGCGACTGGGCAGAGCGTCTGCATCACCTCTTCCTGCCTTGCCTGACGGTCGCCCTGGCGCTGTCGGCCGTGCTGACCCGGAACCTGCGGGCCAGTCTGCTCACGGAGTTGAAGAACGACTACGTGACGGCGGCCCGGGCGCGCGGGCTGAGCGAGAACCGCATCTTCTGGCGGCATGTGATGCCGAACTCGCTGATCCCCACCATCAACCTGCTGGCGGTCAACATCGGCTGGCTGATCGGCGGCACGGTGGTGATCGAAAGCGTCTTCGCCATTCCCGGCCTCGGCCAGTTGCTCGTGAAGGCCATCATCAGCCGCGACTACATGGTCGTGCAGGGTGTCGTGCTCGTGTTCGCCCTGGCGACGGTCGCGGTCAACCTGCTGGCGGACCTGCTGACCGTGGCGCTCGATCCGCGGGTCAAGCTATGAGCGCCGCGCACCACCTCGCGACATTCGGGCGCCGCGTGCTGCCGCGCGAGAACACGCTGACCGCCGGGGTCGTGATCCTGACGGCCTGGGTGCTGGTGGCGCTCCTGTGTCCGTGGATTGCACCCTACGACCCGATCGCCCAGGACGCAGCCGCCACGTTGCTCCCGCCCGACGCGGCGCATCCGTTCGGCTCGGACAACTTCGGCCGGGACATCCTCTCGCGGGTGATGTGGGGCACCCGCATCGATCTGCAGATCTGCGTGATCGGCGTCGCCTTCCCCTTCGTCGTCGGCACGATCATCGGCGCCGTCTCCGGCTACGTCGGCGGCAAGCTGGATGCGCTGCTGATGCGCCTGATCGATATCGTCCTCGCGTTCCCCTTCCTGGTCCTGATGCTCGCGATCATCGCGATCCTGGGGCCAGGTCTTGGCAGCTTCTACATCGCCATGGGCATGGTCGGCTGGGTGTCCTATGCGCGACTCGTGCGCGCCCAGGTACTGACGCTCAAGCACCGGGACTTCGTGCTGGCGGCGCGCAGCCTCGGCTACAGCCATGGACGGATCCTGTTCGTGCACCTGCTCCCCAATGCGCTGACGAGTTCGATCGTGTTCGCCATGTCGGACTGCGTGCTGGTGCTGCTGAGCGGCGCGTCGGTGAGCTACCTCGGCCTCGGCGTGCAGCCTCCCGATGCGGAATGGGGCGTGATGGTGGCGGAGGGGCAGGGGTTCATCACGACGGCGTGGTGGATCACCA
>VYKP01000254.1_pt1 | contig 11989 bp, 11 predicted proteins | sample 5114551 | NCBI WGS metagenome assembly VYKP01 (sample SAMN12291777, study PRJNA351875) | freshwater metagenome | isolation source: freshwater lake | place: USA: Michigan, Baseline Lake | collected 2013-08-09
CCGAGGCCGGGCGCGAGCGGCACATCGTCGGGGTCACGGCGGCGCCCGGGCGGGCCGGGGCCTGGGGCTGCGGCCGTACCTTCGGGTTCCGGGACTGGGTCGGCGGCCGCTACTCCCTTTGGTCCGCGGTGTCGCTGGGCTGCATCCTCGGCCTTGGGCCCGAGGTGTTCGAGCGCTTTCTGCGCGGGGCCGAGGCGCTGGACCGGCATTTCCTCGAGGCACCGCTGGCACGCAACGCTCCGGTGCTGCTGGCCCTGGCCCAGATCGTCAATGTTGACGCGCTGGAGTGGCCGGCGCGCACGGTGGCACCCTACGCCCACGGCCTGCGCCGCCTGCCGGCCTTCCTGCAGCAGCTGGAGATGGAATCGAACGGCAAGCGGGTGACGCGAGACGGGCGGCCGGTCGGACGTCAGACCTGTCCGGTGGTGTTCGGCGAGCCCGGCACCAATGGCCAGCACGCCTTCTTCCAGCAGATCCACCAGGGGCCGATGGTGGTCCCGGCCGAGTTCATCGTGGTGCGGCGGACGCATGAGACGCCGACCGAGGCACCCCTGTGGGCCAACGCCCTGGCCCAGGCTCAGGCGCTGATGATCGGCAAGTCGGAAGCCGAGGCCCATGCGGAGCTGCTGGCCGGCGGGGCGTCCGCGGCCGAGGCCGACCGGCTGGCGGCGCACAAGACCTTCCCCGGCGACCGGCCGTCGACGACGATCCTGCTGCCAGCCCTGACGCCGGAGGCGCTGGGGGCCCTGCTGGCCCTCTATGAGCACAAGACCTTCGTCGAGGGGGTGATCTGGGACATCAACAGTTTCGACCAGTGGGGGGTCGAGCTGGGCAAGGTGCTGGCGAAGGCGATCCTGAAGGATGTGGACGCGGGGGCCCCGTCGGGGACGCTGGACCCGTCGACCGCCGATCTGCTGACCCGGCTGCTGTAGGGAGGTCGCCATGGCCGATCACGCCACGCCCAACCTGCCGGCCCGGGACTTTTCGGCGACCGCGGCCTTCTATGCCCGGCTCGGCTTCGAGGAGAGCTATCGCGACGATGGCTGGATGATCCTCGAACAGGGCGATCTCACCCTGGAGTTCTTCCCTTACCCGGACCTCGATCCGGCTGTGAGCTGCTTCTCCTGCTGCCTGCGGCTGGACGATCTGAAGGGATTCTACGCGGTCTGCCGGGCCACCGGCCTGCCCGAGACGACGTTGGGCTGGCCCCGCCTGCACCCGCCGCGCGACGAGCCCTCGGGGGTGCGGGTGGCGTACATGATTGACCCCGACGGCACCCTGCTGCGGCTGGTGCAGAACTGAGGGAGCGGGGGCGACGCCATAAGCCCTCCCCCTAGATGGGGGAGGGTTCGGGTGGGGGGGGTCCGCCTCGGGTCCGAAAGGGCGGATGAGGCGGGACCGCCTCCGGCGCTTGCCCTGTCAGGTGGCGCGCTCCCACCGCATCCCCGGCCCTTCCCCATCGAGGGGGAAGGGAGATGCGCGCAGCGACCGGACGGAGGGGCGATCCAGAGGGCGTCCCCTCATCCGTCACTCGCCCCCTACCAGCGGCGGTCGTGGCGGTACTCGCGGCGGTACTCGCGGCGGTACTGGCGGCGTTCCCAGCGGTCGTAACCGTCTCGGCTGTTGATGCCGTGCTCGCGCTCCCAGTGGCCCTGGTTGCGCCAGCAGCGGCCGTCGCGCCAGTAGCCGCAGTCGCCGCGGCGGTCGCTGTCATGGCCATAGCCGTAGCCATAGTCGTAGCGATAGCCGTGACCGTAGGTGGGGCGGCCGCGGTAGTCGCGATGGTCGCTCGAGGCGGAGGCCCCGAGGGCGGCACCGGCGAGCGCCCCGCCGGCCACATAGCGACCGTCGCCGTCGCCGATCAGGGCACCGGCCACCGCCCCGACGGCAGCCCCGATCAGCACATCCTCCGTCCGGTCGTGGTCACGGTCGCGGCGGTCGCGACGCTCGTACCGGTCGTGGCGATCGTAGCGGTCGTACCGATCATGCCGGTCGTATCGATCGTACGTCTGGGCCACGGCGGGTGCAGCGGCGATCAGGGCGGCCCCCAGGGCGGCGGCGAGGGCGGCGATGCGCAGCGGGGACGGGCTCATGTCGATCTCCTGTCGGTTCATGCCGACGATCGTGACCGACGGTCTCTGAACGGACCTGCAGGAGCCGGTTCATCCCCGGTTCATTTTGGCCCGGAGGGGCACCGCGGCGCTTGACGCCTGCCCCCGTCGATCCTATCTGACCGCCCGTTAGCACTCCCGGTCGTTGGCTGCCAAAGCCGCCGGGAACCCTTCTGACTTCGACCCATTGGGAGAACCATAGATGGCGTTTCGTCCTCTCGGAGACCGCGTGCTGGTGAAGCGCGTGGAAGAAGAGTCCAAGACCAAGGGCGGGATCATCATCCCCGACACCGCCAAGGAAAAGCCGCAGGAAGGCGAAGTCGTCGCTGTCGGCCCCGGTGCCCGCGACGATCAGGGCAAGATCAACGCGCTGGAGCTCAAGGCCGGCGACCGCATCCTGTTCGGCAAGTGGTCCGGCACCGAGGTGAAGATCGACGGCGAAGACCTGATCATCATGAAGGAATCGGACGTGCTGGGGGTGCTGAGCTAACGCTCAGCCGTGGCGAGTGACGAGTGGCGAGTGGCGAGGATGTCCTGCGTGACCCCGCCCGCAGCGCCGAAACTCCGAGCACTCGCCACACGCCACTCACCACTCGTCACTCAAACGGAAGGAGCAGCCTGATGGCCGCCAAGATCGTACTGTTCAATACCGACGCCCGGGACAAGATGCTCCGCGGGGTCAACGTCCTCGCCAATGCGGTGAGGGTCACGCTGGGCCCCAAGGGCCGCAATGTCGTCATCCAGAAGTCCTTCGGTGCCCCGCGCTCGACCAAGGACGGCGTCTCGGTCGCCAAGGAGATCGAGCTGGAGGACGCCTTCGAGAACATGGGCGCCCAGATGATCCGCGAGGTGGCGTCCAAGACCAATGACAAGGCCGGCGACGGCACCACCACCGCGACCGTGCTGGCCCAGGCCATCGTCCAGGAAGGCCTCAAGGCCGTGGCCGCCGGCATGAACCCGATGGATCTGAAGCGCGGCATCGACAAGGCGGTCATAGCCGTGCTGGCCGACATCAAGGAGTCCAGCCGCAAGGTCAGCGCCAACTCGGAAATCGCCCAGGTCGGCACCATCTCGGCCAACGGCGACGTCGAGGTCGGCGAGATGATCGCCCGGGCCATGGAAAAGGTCGGCAACGAGGGCGTGATCACGGTCGAGGAGGCCAAGACTGCCGAGACCGAGCTCGACGTCGTCGAGGGCATGCAGTTCGACCGCGGCTACCTGTCGCCCTACTTCATCACCAACGCCGACAAGATGGAGGCCAACCTCGAGGAGCCGCTGATCCTGCTCCACGAGAAGAAACTGTCCTCGCTGCAGGCCATGCTGCCGGTGCTCGAAGCGGTGGTGCAGTCGGGCCGCCCGCTGCTGATCATCGCCGAGGACATCGAGGGCGAGGCCCTGGCCACCCTGGTGGTCAACAAGCTGCGCGGCGGCCTGCGCGTCGCCGCGGTCAAGGCCCCGGGCTTCGGCGACCGTCGCAAGGCCATGCTGGAGGACATCGCCGTCCTGACCGGCGGCCAGGTCATCTCCGAAGACCTCGGCATCAAGCTCGAGAACGTCACCCTCGACATGCTCGGCCGCGCCAAGAAGGTCACCATCACCAAGGACGACACCACCATCGTGGACGGCGTCGGTGAGAAGGACGCGATCGAGGCCCGCATCGGCCAGATCAAGAAGCAGATCGAGGACACCACCTCGGACTACGACAAGGAGAAGCTGCAGGAGCGTCTGGCCAAGCTGGCCGGCGGCGTCGCGGTGATCCGCGTCGGCGGCTCGACCGAGGTCGAGGTCAAGGAGAAGAAGGACCGCGTCGACGACGCCCTCAACGCCACCCGCGCGGCGGTCGAGGAAGGCATCGTCCCGGGCGGCGGGATCGCCCTGCTGAAGGCGACCCGGGCGCTGGAAGGCCTGAAGGGCGACAACGCCGACCAGACCGCCGGCGTGGCCATCATCCGCCGCGCCCTGCAGGCCCCGATCCGTCAGATCGTCGAGAATGCGGGCGTCGAGGGCTCGATCGTGGTCGGCAAGGTGCTGGAGCACAAGGACGCCAACTTCGGCTTCAATGCCCAGACCGAGGAGTACGGCGACCTGGTGAAGATGGGCGTGATCGACCCGGCCAAGGTCGTGCGCACCGCCCTGCAGGACGCCGCCTCTGTGGCCGGCATCCTGATCACGACGGAAGCGGCCGTGGCCGACGCCCCGAAGAAGCCTGCGGCCGGCGGCGCCGGCGGCATGCCGGGCGGCGGCATGGGCGGCATGGGCGACATGGACTTCTGACGAAGTCCATAAGCGCCCATCAGGCAAAGAGGCTGGATCGGCGCAGGCCGATCCAGCGGGCGAGATGGACTTCTGAGGAAGTCCGTAGCGCCTAGGTCCTAGGGCTTAGGCGTTAGCCGTTAGGGAAGGGCGGGTCCGGCGACGGGCCCGCCCTTTTCTGTCTGGAGTTGAAGGGCGGCTGGCCAACCCGGTGTTCGGCGGCGATAGATGGTCCTGAGAAGGAGGCGCGATTTGCTCGGCCCAGAGACCATTGCTAGCGTGATGAGTGTTCCGGCGGTCACTGATCGGGAGGGGCGGACCTGGCAGTACCACACGCGCAGTGATCGCCACTCGAAGGTCGCGTGCCTGGTGGTTCTGATCGACCTTCTTGAAGCCTGCCCGCTCCTCCACCGCCATGCCGCGGAGGGGCGTGTTGCTTTCGGCGTGAATCACGAGCTGCGGGACTTCCGGTCTGGGCGGAAGAAGGACCTGGATTTCGTGATCTGCCGCCCTGCGGGAGCCGCGCCGAAAACGCGGAGCGTGGCGCAGATGGCGGCGGCTGTCGGGATCGACCCCTCGCGCGCCGCGGAAGACCTGAAGGAGGCGATGGTTGGATCGGTCCTTGTCGCCCTAGAGGCCAAGGCGTGCATGACCGCGCACATCAAGGCCCTGCCTCGCCTCTTCGATGAGCTGAACTCCAGCCAGCAGACAGTGCACGGGGCCACGCAGGAAGCCCTTGCGGCCGGCTTCGTCATGATCAACGCCGGTGAGGCGTTTGTGACCCCTCTGGACGGGCGGCTACACGCGCTTGACCAGCCGAGGGTGACCGCACGTACCATCGCCAAGGTTCGGGAGTTGCCTCGACGCACGCGGGCTGACGAGAATGGCTATGACGCCCTTGGCGTCGTGGTCGTCGATATCAGGAATGATGGTTCACCTGTCCGTGTGGTGACCGATGCGCCCGCGCCGCAACAGAATGACGTCGATCACTACGGCAGGCTGATTGACCGGCTCGCCACGCTCTATTCATCCCGGTTCAAGGAACTCTGACGGCCGTCGCCGTTACGCCGCCATAGCCGGTGCGGGGGTCATCCGGGACAGATGGCGCTCAAGGGCGTCAATGAAGCCGGGCTGGAAACGGAGCTTGCTGCGACGCGTGCGGGACAGGAAACCCGCTGTCGCGCGCGAGGAAAGCGGCTTGCCTGCCGAGAGCAGGAACTGGTGCAGGGGCTCCCGGCTCGCAAAGGCTGGATACGTGCCGATGGAGACGGCTGACCGCGTCCGGCCGTCAAACCGGGCGGCCGTCGGCCACCGATCGGGCAGGACGACGTCGCGATGCTGGTCGTAGGTTCCCGGCTTGGCGAGCCTTTCGCCCAGCCAGGTTGCGACGGGCACGCTCACGGCATTGCCGACCAGGGCCCAGCGAAGTGAGCTTCGTCCTGTCTCGCTTGCCGGCGCCGTCCAATCCGCAGGAAAGCCCTGCAGCCGTTCGGCGTCCGTGATGTCGGGCGTAATGATATCACCGCCCGGCAGCAGGATGGCCGGGGGAGAAGGGATGCCCACTGTTGAACCGTTCTTGAGCGTGGGGATACAGTCCGGGCCCCACCCAAGGCCCCGGATGCCCTCGGTCCAGTAGAAGCCATGGGCGTGGGACGTCAGGGATGTCTGCAAGGGGGTGGGCTCGACGTCATCGACCAGCAGGACGCCCGCCGGGTCAGCCACCCGGCTGGCCAGAAAGAAGACCCGCTCCCTGCGCTGGGGGAGAAACGCAAGGGTGTTGATCACCCGATAGGCCCATCTGTAGCCGCGGGCTTCAAACGCCTCGACGAGGTGACGCATCGCCCGGCCCCCATCCAGCCGCAGCATGAACGACACATTCTCCAGAAGCACCCAGTCCGTTCTGGACTGGTCCAGAAGGCGAAACACGTGGTCGACGAGGCCGGATCGCTCGCCCTGAATCCCGACAGTTCGGCCTGCCTGACTCAGATCCTGACAGGGAAATCCGCCGGTCAGCAGATCAATGTCGCCGGGGAGCGCCTTGATCGCGCATATGTCCCCGAGATTGGGCGCTTCCATCCGAGCGCTGAGGACGCTGACGGCGGGGAGTGAAATCTCCGACAGACCAACGGTCTCATGTCCCGCATTTGCGAGCCCGAGCTCGATACCTCCCACTCCGGCAAACAGCCCAACGACCTTCATGGCGTGACGATAGGTTCGTTTTTTGTTCGCGGCAATCGTGGAGCTATGGTGGCGTGGAGCAGATCTGGCTCGTCGACTAACCTTCCTCCCGTCATGACCCCGCGCGACTACACCACCTTCGAGACCCCGCTGGCTCATCCGGGCGAGCACCTGCGGGAGGACTTCCTGCCCGCGTACGGCCTCACGCCGGGGGACCTCGCCCGGGCCATGGGGCTGAAGGACCGAACCCGGATCGAGCGCCTGGTGCGTGAGGAGCAGGCCCTGACTTCGGACACCGCCCTGCGGCTGGCGCGGGTGTTCGGCACGACGCCGGAGTTCTGGATGACGTTGCAGACCCAGCATGACCTGTCGAAGGCCGCCATTGCGGCGCGGGACGATCTGGCGCGGATCGCGCCGCTCAGGGTGGCGTGAGGGGGCGCGCCACCCCCTTAACCCTCCTGCCCCCCGCCCCGGCATCGACCGCGCCGCGGGGGGCGGGTAAGGCTCGGGCCGGATGTTCAAGGCGACGGCCGGATGATCTTCAAGCGCGGCGGCCGGTCAATCTGGACGGGGTGGTGCACGGCCCCGGCTATGTGGTGGCGTGCCGCATCCTCGACCTGTCCGGGCACGGCGACCGCGGCGCCCCTATGGTGGGCGTCCCCGGCCGTCATCTGCACGTCTAGCAGCGCCGGCGGCGACGCGCCTTCGAAGTACAACGGGCCTATTATCTCGCTGTCGGTCGAGAGGCGCGTCAACAACCGGCTAGTCTGATAAAGCCAGTTTTCTATGAGCGCCCTGACCCACCTGTGCAGCACAGGATAGCGGGCGTGCAGTCGGGTCCGAAGTTCGGCGGTTTTGAGAGCATCGCAATAGGCGTCGAACGCGACCTGGTCTTCTATCAGTTTGTACTGGGCGACGAGCGTCCGGTGCGTTAGGTCGAAGCAGGCTGCCATCAGCCCCGCACGAAGCGACGCATCGAGAGGTCCGCCCGCTTTGAGATGCTCCGGATGTCGATGCGTCAGCGCAGTGAGCGACTGCTCGACCTCTTCTTCGAAGAACCCCGCGAGGCGCCTCAGGTCGACCACGGCCCGACCGTTCGGCTTGATATCGGCTTACGGTGCCTCATAGCGGCTCATATGGACTAGCATCCCGACGAGGGCGACGACACCCCCTGCAAATCCGAACCACAGCGCTTGGACCGTCGTCTGAGGATCGGTTCCTAGAGCCTGCACAGCGATCAGCCAGGGAAACCATACGCCCTGCTTCGCGGCCGTGGCCGCGACGGCGACGAAGGTTCCGCCGATCCCAAGAATCAGCGGCGGAACGAAGCTGCTGAACCGAAGGGCGGCCCACAGCTGGATTGCGATCATAAGCAAGGAGCCGGCAAACATGTTACCGAGTAGGCGAGCGGCGACCGCAAATTCGGCTTCGCCGGTCATCGCGTTCCTTGTCACCTTTCCGATGACGAAACCCCCGAGGTAGATGAGTGCCATCAGTGCGACGGTCATCGCCGCGACGAGACCTACGACCACGGTGGCTTTGGCAGCGAAGATTCTCCACCGGGCGATCGGCAACGCCAGCACGGCGTTCCAAGCGTTGGGACGGTGCTCGACCTGTGCGACGAGGATGGTGAGGGCCGTAACCGACATCGGCAGCATAAAGTAGGCCCACATAGCGGCACCGGCCGTAAAATAGCTGGTCCAAGTCTTCACGCTGTCATCCTGAACCGCGATCAGCATTAGCAAGACGGCTACGCAGGCTGGCGCGGCGGCTGCCAGCAGCAGCGCGAGAGAGCGGTGGAGCTTGCAGAACTCTACCCCGACCAAAGTCAGCATCGGATCATCACGTGTGGGGGCTCAAGGGCACGCGGCCTGAAGGTCGACTAGAAATCAGTCGCAGGTAAAGGTCTTCAAGTGAAGGCTCCGGGCAGGTCAGTTCTGAAACCGCAAAACCCAGTTCCACCAGATCTCGGTTGGTGCGGGCCAGGAAAGCCTTTCTCTCGCTGGTTTCGGGCAACGGGACCTCGATACGATCGGGCCCGGCCGCACGGGCCTCGAAGCCGCGCCTCGTCAAGGCCTGCGCCGCCGCTTCAGCATCGTCGACGATCGCATACATACGATTCCCGTTCGCTTCGAGCTTGAGCGCGGCCAGTGTATCCTGCGCGAGCAGGCGACCTTCATTGATAAGACCGACATGGGTGGCGAAATGCTCGACCTCGTTCAGAAGATGACTCGAAACCAACACTGTGACGCCATCCTGTTGCGGAAGCGATCGGATGAGCTGGCGCATGGCCCTCATTCCGTCGGGGTCCAGCCCGTTGGTCGGTTCGTCGAGCACGAGAATTCGAGGTTGGCCTAGCATCGCTCGTGCAAGACCCAAACGTTGACGCATCCCCAGCGAATAACCGCCTGCGAGGCGGTCAGCCGCCGAGCGGAGGTCGACGATTTCGAGAACCCGGTCAGTCTCGGATCGCTTCGCCCCCAGAAGTCTTCGCGTCAGTTCGAGATTTTCGCGCCCGGTCAGGCGCGCATAAAGTGCCGGCGTCTCCACGACCGAACCGACAGCGCGAGCGGCGGCGATGCGATCGCGCGCGATGTCGTGACCAAGCACATGGACGCTGCCTGCTGTGGGCCTCAATAGGCCGAGGAGGAGGCGGATGGTTGTCGATTTCCCCGCGCCGTTTTGACCCAGGAAAGCGTAGACCGAACCTTTCGGAATATGGAGGTCCACGCCTGCCACGGCCTCGATACAACCGAACTTTTTTACAAGTCCCCTAGTCTCGATCGCTAACGACAAGGACCACCGCCCGCCCTGGCAACGACCGTCAGCCGGCGCGCGAACGCGCCGGCTGACGGTGACCTCGAAAGAAGTTTCTGAGGTGTCTCATTGCATAACGCATGCCAGATTCGGAAATGATATCGGCGGCCCAAAGGCACCGATCAGCGCTCCTCGTCGGCCTGATTGGCGTCGGCGTTGAACCCGCTCCAGGGATTGCAGCTGATGCCGAAGAAGCATTCGGCGCTGACGGTGTAATACCGACCATACCATTCACCGCCCGATACTTCACCGAGAACGCTGTCATCCAGTTCTACCACCCCGGCCACACGTTGAAGAGACTGGGCCGAAACCTCGACCCGTTCGGAGGCGAGAAGCACGTCGTCCGTCGTCGTCATCGCTATCCTCCAAGTTGTGTGCACCGCCCCGCAGCTTCGACGGCGGTCCAGACGTTAACGCACCGAATTTGCGCGTCAACCTTTAACTGCGGAGGCGTCCGCGCCGGCCGGCAGACTGGAGCCGCGCCGGTGAGCCCCTGCGGCCAAGTTGGGCCATCGGCAACCCACGGTCATCACATCTCGAAACGCCGAACTGCCTCTTGGTCGCAACGGAGGGTACCTACCGCATGCCAGGCGTCGACCCTTCGTGCCTTGAGGCAAGGACGGCGTCTCCGGTGGGCGCGAAGAGGCGCTTATGTCCCTGTCGCGCGTCGGAGTCGATCCGCCGCGGGCGGCGCGTGGTCGTGCTCATCGTGGTCGTTGTCGAGGGCAGCGTCCAGCGATACCAGCGGCGCGGGGGTGCGCAGGGGCTCGAGCGACGCGCCGGCCGCGGGGGGATGCGGCGGCAGGGTCAGGGTGAAGGATGCGCCGCGGCCGGGCTCGGAGCGTACCTCGGCCACGCCGCCGTGCAGCTCCGCAATGGCCTTGACCAGGGCCAGCCCGACGCCGGGGCCGCCGCGGTCACGCCGGGCGAAGCGGTCGAAGACATTGGGCTGCAGGTGGTACGGGATGCCGCGGCCGGTGTCGGACACGGTCAGAGCCAGGCCCTCGCCGCGCTTCTCAAGGAGGACCGTGATGGCCCCCCCCTCGCTGACCGCGCCGATGGCGTTCTCCAGCAGGTGGTCGATCGCCTGGGACAGGCGGGCCGGGTCGGCGACCAGCTCGCCGAGGCCGCGCTCGGCCCGCACCTTGAGCGCGGCACCGCGGCCCTCGGTGCGCGGACGGGCCCATTCCACCGCGGCCTTGATCAGGGCCGGCAGGGACACGGGCTCGAGGTTCAGCTCCATCTCGCCGGCGTCGATCTGGGCCATGTCCAGAACATCGTCGATCGAGCGGGCCAGCTGGGCCGCGGCGATGCGGATGGCCCCGGCGTGCTGGCGGCTGCGCTCGGGCAGGTCGGGGCTGTGCTCCAGCAGCTCGGAATAGCCGACGATGGTCGTCAGGGGCGTGCGCAGCTCGTAGGAGACGCTGCCGACAAACTCGCGCTTGAGGGCCTGGGTCTCGGCCAGGGCGGTCTCGCGCTGCATCAGCGCCCGCTCCAGCTCGTTGCGGGCGGTGACGTCGGAGAAGGCCACCAGGGTGGCTCCGTCCGGCAGCGGCCGCGTCAGCCAGGCAGCGAGGCGGCCGTCCCGGGTGCGGTTCTCGCCGGCGATCGGCACCCGGCTTTCCGGATCGGGATCGGCCACGCGCGCCTTCAGCCCGAGCCACAGGGCGGGGTCGGGCAGGGCATCGGCGCACAACCCGGCCACGGCGTCGAAGTCGGCGGCGTCCTGCAGCGCCTCGCCGGTCAGGCCCCAGAAGCGCTCGAAGGCTTCATTGTGCAGGCGCAGCCGGCCATCGGAGCCGAACACGGCGACGGCGTCGTTGAGCTTGTCGAGCGTGGCGCGCTGCACCTGGATCTGGGCGTTGTAGCGGCTGCGCAGGTTCAGCTCGTCGGTCATGTCGCTGAAGATCAGGAGCAGGCCGCCCAGCGGGTGCGGCTGGCGCACCACGCGCAGGGTGCGGCCGTCCGGCAGGGACCAGCTGTCGTCCGGCGAGGCCTCGGCGGCACCATAGAACTCGAGCTCCGCGCCCTTGAAGGCGGCGTAGTCCGGGGTCTCGGGCAGCAGCCGGCGCTGGCGCAGCCGGTCCAGCAGCTCGGCGTGTGTCGGCCGCTCGTCCAGCCAGGCCGGGTCAAGCCTGAACAGGTTCTGGAAGGCGGTGTTGTGGAAGGCCAGTCGCCTCGACGGGCCAAAGATGGCAACGGCGTCGGCGAGGTGATTCAGGGTCTCGTCGTGGGCCTCGACATGGCGGCGCAGGGTGTCTCGGGTCTCCTCGGCCTCGGTCGCCTCAAGCGCCCAGGCCAGGGCACCGCCGCCGGCCTCCAGCGGCAGGGGCTCGGCGACGATCCGCCAGGCGCGACGGCGACCATCGCCGGCGGTCCAGCGGAAGCCGTCCTGACGCACGCCCGAACGGGCGGCCTCGGCGGCGAGGGCGTCGACGCCTCGGTCCAGTCCTTCGCCGCGGGCGCGAGCCTCGGCCAGGGAGGTCTGGCGCGTCTCGGTCAGCCAGGTGGCATTGGCCCAGACCAGACCGCCGGCGGCGTCGATGGCCCACATCGGCAGGGGGGCGAGCTCGGCGGCGTCACCGGCGGGCGTGGCGCTGCGGGGCCCCTCGACCGGGGCGTCGACGGCG
>VYKP01000487.1_pt1 | contig 11958 bp, 10 predicted proteins | sample 5114551 | NCBI WGS metagenome assembly VYKP01 (sample SAMN12291777, study PRJNA351875) | freshwater metagenome | isolation source: freshwater lake | place: USA: Michigan, Baseline Lake | collected 2013-08-09
CACCTGTTTCATCATCAACTTCCACTTCCACCAGCATGGCGGCATGGGCGAAGGTTGAAACAGGCGTCATTTCACCTGTGTCGGGATCCACTTCACTGAGCGGAATGAGGAAAATACCGCGGCCCGCAATGGTACGGCCTTGCTTGAATTGCGCTGCCTGCGCCGCAGCCATGGTAGTAATGGAACGCCCCGGCGCACCGCGCACATGGATATTGCCGCGCCCATCCGTCACCAAATCCGCTGCATCTACCTCGAGTTCTTCAGCGGCGGCCTCAAGCATGACAGCGCGGGCCTCCTTGGCAGCCATGATCACCGCATTGCCCATGCGATGCGTACCGCGGCTCGCGAAACTGCCCATATCATGCGGGCCGGTATCGCTATCTGCCGTGTCCACATAAACATCCGCAACCGGCACGCCCAAGGTCTCTGCCGCGATCTGACGCGTGACGGATTTCATGCCTTGGCCAAGATCAATGGCTGAAAGGGCGACGGTGAATTTGCCATCCGGATTGGAATGGATCAGTGCCTGGCTGGGATCACCGCCAAGATTCATGCCGATTGGGTAATTGATGGCGGCAAAGCCGCGGCCACGATGAAGCGCCATGGTTCAACGCCTCCTGAAACCGGAGATGGAGGAAAACCGCATGCTGCCAGCGCGTGCAGGCGGCTGTTGTGGTGCTGCTGCAGGCGGCGGCGTTTGCGAAGCCGCAGGCGTGGCCGATGGCGTTGTCTGGGGAATCCCTGGAAGCGGCGCCGGCTTCGCGCCCTTGCGGCCATAGCTGCCGCCCTGAAAACCACGGACCAATCCATGCTCATCCGTTGCTGTATTGATCGGCAATCTCGCCCTTTCACCCCCGCCATCCTTGCGTGAGGAAGCGGCCAGCATGGCGTGGCTCAGCTTCACGCCGGCCTTTTCAGCCACAACCTGGCAGCATTCGATCAGGGCACAATTTTTCGCGAGCCGCCGATGCGCCTTCATGTCACCATCGCGATAGGCATTCAGGATACGGAGTTCAATCGGATTAAGGCCGACAGTGTCGGCCACCTTGTCCATATGCGCTTCGATCGCGAAATCAACGCCGGTAATGCCGAAGCCGCGCATGGCAGTTGCAGGCGTGCGGTTGGTGTAAACGCAATAGACATTCGCCGATACATTCGGGATCGTGTAGGGGCCGGGCAGATGCCCGACGCCCTTGATAATGGCGTAGGAGGAAAGACGCGTATAGGCACCGGAATCAAAATAGCCGGTGAAACTGCGCGCAATGATACGACCATCGCGCATCACGCCATCCTTGATATACCAGCGTTCAGCGCCGCGTGGTGCGCCGACCTGCATTTCCTCCTCACGGTCCCACATGCATTTGCAGGGGCGTCCGGTCAGCATGGTGCCAAGGATGGCAAGCGGTTCGTGAATACTATCCACCTTGCCACCGAAACCACCGCCCACAGTGCCCCCGATAAAATGGAGGCGGCTTGACGGCATCTCCAATACTTTTGATGAAACCGCCAGCGAAAAGAAGAGCGCCTGGGTCGCGCTATAACAGGCGTAGCGCCCATTCTGCTCAGGTGTCGCGATGGCACCGCAGGTCTCAATCGGCGCCTGTTCAATCGGTGACATCTGATAACGGCCTTCGACGATATGATCCGCCTGCCGAAAGGCAGCCTCCACATCGCCGTAGCGCAGTTTTTGATGATCATATTTGCCGTGATAGATGAATTTATTGCTGGGGTAGATATCAAGAACAACTGGCGCGCCGGGCTTGATTGCCTCCTCAACATCCAACACATGCGGTAGCGGTTCCCAGTCAACCGCCACCTTGGCGACAGCATCGCGCGCCCGCGCTTCTGATGTGGCGATGACGGCCGCGACCGGCTCTCCGCGATAGCGAACACGGTCGGTTGAAATCACGGGCTCATCATCAATGCCGAAATCCAGCAATGACAACAGGGTATTGAGGTTGCGCGGCACATCCTTTCCGGTGAGGATACGCACAACACCTGGCATACGCTCTGCGGCCGTCAAATCAATCCGCCGAACCCGTGCCGCATGATGCGGTGACCGCACGCAACGGATATGCAGCAGGCCCTCAAAAAGATGGTCATCGTAAAAGGGCGAGCGTCCCGTCACATGACCGGTGATATCCTGCCGCCGGGTTGGTTTGCCCACTTCGTTCAGATTATCGTCTCGTTCATCCGCAAAAAACTCCTTGCGGAAATCGATCATCGGCTGGTCAGTCAGCGTTCCACTCATGGCGCCTGTCTTCCTTCCGCGACATCGAGAATGGCGGCAATGATCGGTTCATACCCCGTGCAGCGGCAGAGATTACCCGAAATCGCTTCAATCACCTGATCACGCGACGGGCGCGGGTTGGTATTGAGCAAAGCCTTCGCTGCCATCAGCATTCCCGGCGTGCAATATCCGCATTGCGCGGCAAAGCGCTGCATGAAAGCTTCCTGCAGCGGGTGTAGTTTGGCATTCCCAAGACCCGCGGCGGTTTCGAGACTATGGCCTTCGACAGCCTCTGCCAGAACAAGGCAAGCCAATTGGGGTTCGCCATCGATCAGCACGGTGCAGGCACCGCAACTGCCCTGCGCGCAGCCATATTTGGGTGAGAGATCGCCAACGCCACGGCGCAGCATGTCCAGAAGATTCTGGCCATCTTCCGTGAAGGCTGCCTTGGGTTCTCCATTCAGGATGAAGGTGACAGGCTTCAGCGCCATATCAGATCATCCTTTCAAGCAAACGCTTAAGGTGCACGCCCGCGACTTCGCGCCGATACCAGGAAGACGCGAGCGCATCCGTGGGTGGCTCCATGCCATCAGTGACAAGCTGCGCGGCACGGCTGATGCTCGCCTGGTCAAGCATCTGACCTTCGAGCGCGCGTTCTGCCGAGAAGGCGCGCGACGGGCCGGGCCCTAGGCCGATACAGCCGATACGCACCCCGCGCAACCGTCCCGCGTCACGCGGCAAGAACGCCGAGAACGACATCACGGAAACGCCCTTTGGCTTGACGCGGCTGACTTTGTGGAAGGCGAAGCTTTTGCTGTCACGCAAGCGCGGAACATGAATCGCCGTGATCAATCCTGCCCGCTTCCGATCACGGAAAAATTCCTCAATGGGTCGCGCCTGGCCGCGCCGGTGACAAGGCGCGCACCAAGTGCCAGCAGTGCCCCTGCCAAATCGCCATAGGGTGGTTCAGCAAAAAGATTGCCGCCAATGGTCGCCATATTGCGTATCTGAGGACCACCAATGGCGCGCACCACTGGATGCAGAAAGGCAAGTTCCGCATGCTGCGCAATGGCGGTCATGGTCACACCAGCACCGATCTCAAAACCGTCACCGACAGCTCTGATCTGCGTCAGCGCCGGGTCTGTGCTGCGAATCACCCTGCCTTGCACGACACCCGCATTGATGTCGCGCATGAGAATGGTACCACCGCCAAGATAGACAGCATCGCTGCCCAGCGCGCGCTGCGCTTCGCCGATGGTTGCGTGTTTTTCGATGATCACCGCCATCAGCGCGCCCTCTCCGCAAGATGAGCACGAATGGCGTTGAAACCGCCACTATAGATCTCATCTCCCACAAGGCGCGCAAGCTCGGCTTCACGCCCTTTAGGCGTATCAAAGCGGCTTTCCCAATGCCAGAACGCCTCATCACTATCGGTGACCGGCGCCAAACGCACATGCGCGACATAATTGAGCAAGGGAATGGGCGTATCCAAAAGACAATAGCTGAAGGCCATATCCGCATCTGATAGCGTCAGCAATCTTTCGCGCAATTCGGAGCCATCCGCCAGGCGAAAGCGACGCACACAGCCAACACGATCTGACGGAAGCCCGCGTTCAATGGCGCTTTCCGCAACAGCGGGATGCCACTGATCATGGCCGTTAAAGTCGCGCAGGATGCTCCACAGGGTTTCAACCGGCGCGGCAATCACGGTGCTTCGCACAACCCGCGGCATGTCAGGCCACCATCTGCCGCTTCAGCGCTGTGAAGCCAGCCTGAAACACATTCTGGCCGATATTCGTCACAAGTTCCTCGGCAAGTTCTTCCGCACAGTCAAATTCAGCCGTCCATTCCGCGAAGGTGCGATCTCCATCGGTGATTGGGGTCAGGCGCAGCGTCGCGACATAAGCTGTCAGCGGCATGGGGCTTTCGAGAATGGAATAGGTGCAGAAGTAATCATAATCGGAAAGCGCCAGAAGCTGCTCCCGCAGCCTATCGCCATTCTGCAGCCGGAAATCGCGCACACATCCCACGCGATCGGAAGGCTCACCATTTTCAATGCGGCTTTCACGCACCACAGGCAGCCAGCGCGGCAGCCCATTGAAATCGCGCACGCGTTCCCATACCCGTGCAACCGGCGCGTCAATCACCGAGCTGATATAGACCCGCGCCATTTACTTCTGTTCTCCCTTGCCGGATTTGCGCGCACCCTCTGCAATGCGTTGCATGTCTGAAGCCTCGCGCATCAACCCACCCTGCTTGGCAAGGCTACCACCTTCAATACCAATATCGCTCAAAAGACTGTCAATCAGCGGCGCCTGCACGCGGTAGCGCAGCGCGGAATTGATCACCTCATCGGTTGGCGATCCTTCCCGGCTGCCACCACCGGTCACGCCGTCTAGCTGCATGATGCGAATATCCTGGATTTTCTCGAGCGGCTTGACGCTGGCGGCGACGATGCCTTCCACATGTTCCAGCATCTTGCGCCGGAAGAGCGAATGGCGCGCCTCGTCCGTCAGAATATTCTCCGCCTCATTCAGCAATTTCTGCGCTTCCGCTTCAACCGCGGCGCGGATTTTCTCGGCCTCGGCCCGCAGACGCGCTTCCGCCGCAGCCTTCTCCGCCATCAATACATCCACGGATTTGCGCCGGTTCGCGGCCTCTGTTTCACGCGCCGTGGTCACCTTCTCCTCAGAAATGGCGGCAAGGGCGCGTGCCGCCTCTGCCTCGGCACGCGCTGCAGATTCCTCCAGGGATTTACGATAGAGCGTGATCGCCTTTTCCATCTGGTAGGTTTCCACAGCCTTCTCACGCTCCACCTCCAGCCTGCGCCGGATGGTCTCGTGATCTATGCGGATTTCATCAAGCTGCCGTTCTGAGGCAATGCGCGCGCGTTCAATATCCTCGCGGCTCTCAATCTCCGCCTCTCGCAGGGCCTGGACGCGTGAGATTTCAAGCTGCTCGAGCGAGCGCCGGCGCTCAAGCCGTGCGGCTTCAACCATGCGGTCCCGCTCAACTTCGGCTGTCTCCACATCGCGCGTTGCGGTGATCTGCGCCTGACGCACCGTCGCATCCGCCTGTGCGGCCTTGGCCTTTTCCGCCGCCAAGGCAACCAGCTTGGATTGTTCGGCTGCCTCCACAATGCGGGCGCGTTCAATATCCGTGACCTCGCGGCTTTGTCGGCTTGCGATCCGTTCCTGTTCCAGCGCGAGTTCAGCGGCGATGCGCGCCTTCTCCACATCCTCACGCCGCGCGATTTCGGCCGCTTCAATGGCCTGTTCACGCGCGATTTCGCGGGCGCGCGTGACTTCCTCGGCAGTGATCTTCTCTGTGGCCAGACGCTTTTCGCGCGCGATACGTGCGCCCTCCGTCGCTTCAGTGGCGGCAATCTCGGCTGATTCAATGAATTTCTGACGCTCTATCTCAAGCGCCCGAATGCGGCGATCCTCAGCGATGCGGGCTTCATTCACCTCGGCGGCCTGCGTGATGCGCGCTCTTTCGACTGATTCGCGCGCCTGAATTTCGGCTTCCTCAAGGGTCTTCTGACGCTCAATTTCCTGCTTGCGAATTTTTTCTTCACCCGTAATGCGGGTCTGATTCAGCAGCAGGGTTTGCGCCATACGCCGCTTTTCAGTCTCCTCACGCGCAACAATCTCCGCCTGTTCCAACAGGCGCTGACGCTCAATTTCAAGGGATTGGGTTTCGCGTTCCTTGGCGATGCGCGCTTCATCCACTGCCTGTTCCTGGGCAATGCGGGCACGCTCAGTGGATTCCCGTGCAGCGATCTCCGCTTCCTGCAACGCCTTCTGTTTGGCGATTTCGCGCGACTGTGTTTCGCGCTCATTTTCTATCCTGGCCTCGCGCACCGCCCTTTCCTGCAGGATGCGTGCTTTTTCAACTTCCTCGCGCGCGGCGATTTCCTCAGAGTCAATGGCTTTCTGCCGCGCAATCTCCCGCGCGCGCACTTCCCGTTCCGAGGCGATGCGCGCTTCGGCAATCGCACGTTCATTGGCAATGCGAGCCTTCTCGATGGTCTCGCGCGCGGTGATCTGGGCCTCTTCAGCTTCGGTATCGCGGGTGGCGCGCTCCTTCGCCAATTCTGCCCGTTGCTGTGCCCTGCGGAATTCGATCTCGCGCTCCTGTTCAAGCCGCGCGGACTCGCTCTCCCGTTCGATATCAAGAGCCTGCTTCTCCGCCTCAAGATTCCGAGCACGGATCTGGATCATGGCATCCTGCTCGATATCGTTGCGAAGCTTGCGGCGTTCTTCGATGTCACGAATAAGCGCGGTCAGACCTTCCGCATCAAACCGGTTTGAGGGGTTGAAGAATTCAAGGCTGGTCTGGTCAATATCCAGGATCGCGACACTTTCGAGCTCCAGCCCATTCTTCTCCAGATCCACCTGCGCTGCGGACTTCACGCGCGCCACGTAATCGGCGCGGTTTTCGTGCATGCCTGCCATATCCATCTCGGCCGCAATCGCACGCAAGGCGCTTTCGAACTTGCCTGAGAGCAGCGCATTCAGCCTTTCGGGTTCAAGCGTCCGGCGACCAAGCGTTGAGGCCGCCATGGCAACCGCGCGCTTTTCCGGTTTCACACGAACAAAGAACTCCGCTTCAAGATCAATCCGCATCCGGTCACGCGTTATCAGCGCTTCCGATTTTGATCGAATGACCTGCAAAGGCAGCACATTCATATTGACCGGCGTGATGTCATGAATGATGGGCCAGACAAAGGCGCCACCATCAATGACCACCTTCTCGCCAAGGAAGCCCGTGCGCACAAAGGCGACTTCCTTTGTAGATCGCCGATAAAGGCGCTGCATCACCCAATAGATGATGGCGATCGCTATAACGAGGAGAATGAGTGTGAGGATGAGTTGCCCGATGGCTTGTCCGGTCATGCTCGTTCCCTTTTCTGGTCAACGACCTGTGATGCGCTTGAAGGCGCGGGTCTGTTCGGTCAAGGCGATTTCGGCAGGCAGGCGTTCCATGGAAGAAGCGCCATAAAATCCATGGCAAGCTGTGCAATTCTTCAGAATGAAGTCGGCGTCGTCCGGCATCGCCACCGGCCCGCCATGCACCAGGATGATGGCATCCGGCTTTTCGGCCAAAGCCGCCTTGGCGATCCGGTCCACAATGGGTGGGCAATCCGCGAGCCGCAGCGCCGTCTCAGCACCAATGCTCCCGCCAGTTGTCAGCCCCAGATGCACAACAATGATATCAGCGCCGGCATTTGCCATGGCTTTGGCTTCAGCGTCATTGAAGACATAGGGCGTGGTCAGCAGGTCCTTGCGCCGTGCCAGTGCAATCATGTCCACTTCCAGCGCAAAGGACATGCCGGTTTCTTCCAGATTCTGGCGGAAAATCCCGTCAATCAGGCCAACAGTCGGGAAATTCTGCACACCGGCAAAGCCCACGCGTTTCACATCATCAAGAAAAACATCCATCAGGCGAAACGGATCCGTCGCGCATACGCCTGCCAGTACGGGCGTGCGGCGGACCACCGGAAGCACCTCGGCTGCCATATCCATCACAATGGCATTGGCGTCACCATAGGGCATCAAGCCCGCGAGGCTCCCACGGCCAGCCATGCGAAAGCGGCCGGAGTTATAGATCACGATCAAGTCAATGCCACCGGCTTCTTCGCATTTCGCAGAAAGCCCCGTGCCGGCGCCGCCACCAATGATCGGCTCGCCACGCGCCATCATGGCGCGAAAGCGTTCCAGAATGGCGCTGCGTGATTCTGCCCGACCGGTCATGGCACACCTTGCTTTCTGCGTGAAACCCGACGCGGGCCGAGCAGTTTTTGGAATTCCGCCACGACCATGGCGGCGAAGGCGGGATCATTGATGTGGTCGCGCACGCGCAGCAATTGCCGATTGGGGCCGGGGCGGAAGGTCGCTTCAATGGCGCGGAACAAGGCTTCTCGCGCGGCAGGGTCGTGAAACGCCTGGCCTGGTGCATCCAGCGCCGAAACACCGCCTTCGGGCAGATAGAAGCGCACCGGCCCATCCATCAAATTCAATCGCGCTGCGATCCATTGGCCGATTGCAGCGCATTCTGCCGCAGTCGTGCGCATCAGCGTGACTTGCGGATTATGCTGATAGAATTGCCGGCCTCGATAGCTCTCCGGCACGGTCTCGGGCGGGCCAAAATTCACCATATCCACCGCACCCACTGAACCAATATAGGGCAGGCGCGTACGGATGACGGCGCCGAAACGGTCTGCCGTGGCGGGCAGAATGCCACCGAATAGCATATCCGCAATTTCGGTCGTGGTGATGTCAATCACGCCGGCGATCAGGCAATCCCAATCCTTGCCAAGCAAATCGGCAATCTGGCGAATGCAGGGCGTTGTCACACCAAACATGGAAAGGGCGACGGCGGGGCGCTGCGGCTGCCGCGGCTTGGCGGCACGGCGCGCCTGCACCATGCCAATCATGGCCTGAGCAGCATTGCCCAGGATATCTTCCGTAATGACATTCAGCCCCTGCACATCGGCCACTGAATGCATCATGGTGATATCGGTGGCGCCAACATAGGCGCGCACATCACCGCTCGCGATGGTGGAGACGATCAGCTTTGGTATCCCGATGGGCAGCGCGCGCATCGCAGGCGCTACCAGTGCGGTACCGCCTGAACCGCCGGCGGAGAGAATGCCTGCAATGCCTGTTTGCCGTTCAATCCAGCGCCGGAAAGCTTCTGTCATGCCGGCAACGGCCGCGCCGCGATCTCCGGTAAAGACACCTGCTGCGCCGCGCGGATGAAAGGCCGCGATTTGATGGGCCGGAATATCGGCGCCGGAATGGCCGCCCGTGGTGGAAAGATCAACAAGCCTGACAGGCAAGCCAGCGGCCCGGATTTGGTCGCGCATGAAGCGCAGCTCAGCCCCTTTGGTATCCAGCGTGCCGGCGACCAGAATGACTTCCGCGCCTGGCATGGAAAGCGGACGAATTTCGGCTTGCGCAGCAGTGGCGCTCATCAGCGGCTGCGCGGTCAGGACACGCGCTGTGCGTTCCAGCACCTCAACCGGGACCGGCTTCGACCAGCGCGTGGGGGGCGTCGGGTTTGAGTTGTAGATCTTGATCGGCCCACCCATTGTCGCGGGCGCTGTTTCCGGCATCAACGCGGCGCTTGTCGCTGGCGCTGCCTGAATATCCTCATGGCCATGGCGGCCAACGCCCAAAAGGCGCTGCTGCAATTCACGATCCGCCGCCAATTCGCGCGCTGGTGCGCTGCGATTGATGCGGCCATTCACCATAATGGCGACCGTATCGGCAATGGCGCAGGCCACGCCGATATTCTGTTCAATCACCAGTACATCAATCTCGCCATCTTGCGCGAGTTGCACCAGCAATTCTTCAAGCTGCGCGACAATGACCGGCGCCAAACCCTCGGTCGGCTCATCCATCAAAAGCAGCTTCGGGTTCATCAGCAGCGCGCGGCTGATGGCGAGCATTTGTTGCTCACCGCCTGAAAGCTGCGCGCCGCCATTGCCGCGCCGTTCAGCAAGGCGTGGAAAGGTCGAGAAAATCCGCTCAATGGTCCAGGCGCCGCCCTTGCGCTCAACCATCTTCAAATGCTCTTCGACCGTCAGGGAACGCCAGAGCCGTCTGCCCTGCGGCACATAGCCAATGCCGGCGCGCGCGATATCGGCTGGCGAGCGCCCGACCAAAGGTTGACCATGAAAACTGATGGAACCGGAAGCCACCGGCACCAGCCCCATGATCGCCTTGCAGAGCGTGGTCTTGCCCATGCCATTGCGACCGACAACGGAAAGCGCCCCGGTATCAAGCCGCAGATCAACGCCTTGCAAGGCATGGCTCGCACCGTAGAAAACATTCAACCCGCGAATTTCAAGCGCGGCGGGACCCGCTTTCTCAGGCATGCGCATGGCGGCCATCCCCAAGATAGAGTTCCTGCACTTGCGGATCTTCCTCAATCTCCGCGGGCGTGCCTTCCTTGAAGACGCGACCATTATGCATCATGGTCACGCGCTGGGCGACACGCAGCGCGACATCCATATCATGTTCGATGATGATGAAGCCGATATGTGGCGGCATATTGGTGAGGATTGCGATCAGCTCGGCGCGTTCGGTCGGCGAAAGCCCGGCAGCGGGTTCGTCAAACAGGATAAGCCGCGGTGCGCCGGCAAGGGCCAGCGCGATTTCAAGCTGGCGCTGCTGACCATAGCTCAATTCACTCACCAGCTTCTGCCGCACTTCAGCAAGGTGCACGGCTTCGATCAATTCTTCGCTGCGCGTCAGCAAAGGGTCGCCGCGCCGTGGTCGCAGCAGGGAAAAGCGATTGCGGCTGACACCGCGGCACGCCAGATAGACATTATCGGCAACGCTGAGGCCACCAAAAAGTAGCGAAATCTGATAGGTGCGCCGAAGGCCACGCCGGATGCGTTCATGCGCGGGAAATTCCGTCACATCCTCACCGAACAGCCGGATGGTGCCGGAACTCGGCAGGAAATCGCCTGTGACGCAATTGAACAAGGTGGTTTTGCCCGCGCCGTTGGAGCCAAGCACCGCCCGTCTTTCGCCCGCTTCCACGGTCATGGTGATGTCTGCAATGGCCGAAAGCGCACCAAAAAGCTTGGTGACGCCGCGCAATTCCAACGCATTGCCCGCACCGGCAGCGCCGATCCGCTCGATCACGGGCGCATTGGGCGCTGGCGTAGTCATGCTGTCCCCGCAGTCCTGGGCCGCCCCGTCAGCGGGTCAAGGTTCTTGCGCTGCCTTTCGCGCCAGCGATCCCAAAGGCCCAGGGCGCCGTCGGGGGAAAAGAAGACCACGGCAAGGAAGCCAAGCCCGACAAGCAGCTTGAAGCGTTCCGTTGAAAGACCAAAGCTTGACAGCACATCGGGGCTGAAAGTGCTCAACAGCACATAGATGAAAGCACCTACAAAGGGACCGATCGGGCGGCGCAGCCCGCCAATCACGGCGATGATCAGAATGTCAATCACCGCCGGAATGCCCGCGGTAAAGGGTGCGACCTGCGTATTCTGCCAAACCAACAAAATACCCCCAATGGCGGCGATCACGCCGGAGAAGGCATAGGCGGCAATGCGATGCGCAGTGACATTGAAGCCCATGGCCGCCATGCGTCGCGGATTATCGCGCACCCCTTGCAGGGCCAGGCCGAAGGGGGAGCGTGCAACATAAAGCACCGCCAGATAGCACAGCACCGCCATGGCCAGGCTAAGGTAGTAGAAGGCCGTTGGCTGGCGCCAATCCACGCCAAAAAGGCGCGGCGGGACAACGAGATTGAAGCCGCTATAGCCGTTGAAGATATCGTAATTCTGGCGCGCAAAATAGAAGAAGGCACTGGCAATCGCCAGCGTGATCATGATGGTGTAGATGCCCTCGGTCCGCACCGCCAAAGCGCCGACCAATGTGGCGAATATCACGGCAATGATGATTGCCACGGGAATATAGAGCCACCAGGGCATGCCAAGGCTGATCTGCTGCACGCCCGAAGTGCCAAGGATGGCAACCGCATAACCCGCGACCGCCGCCACGGTCATCTGCACCAGGCTGACCATGCCGCCATAGCCTGCCAGGAACATCAGCGATAGCGCGATGATGCCAAGGCAGAAGGACCAGCCAAAAATTTGAAACAGCCAAAAATTCCCCGCGAATACCGGCATGATCAGCAGGATGAAGCCCACCGCCCAATAGGCCGCCGGCACGCGCGCGAAGCCGCTTCCCGCCAAGGGGGCATCC
>VYKP01000350.1_pt1 | contig 11935 bp, 9 predicted proteins | sample 5114551 | NCBI WGS metagenome assembly VYKP01 (sample SAMN12291777, study PRJNA351875) | freshwater metagenome | isolation source: freshwater lake | place: USA: Michigan, Baseline Lake | collected 2013-08-09
ATTCGGTTTACCGTAAGCGGTTGCCCAACCGAATACATCGGCGCCTGCATTCTTACCAGCAGCCATGCGCTTGACCACACGAGTGCGGAATACATCGGCAATCACGTCACCATCACCACCAATCAGTGCTTTGGTTGAGCAAAGCTCTGCGCATAATGGCAACTTACCTTCAGCGAGGCGATTACGGCCATATTTCTCAAATTCAGCAACGCTACCGTTCTTCTCAGGACCGCCACTGCAGAAAGTGCACTTGTCCATCTTGCCACGCAAACCAAACACGCCGGAGCTTGGGAACTGAGGTGCTCCAAATGGGCAGGCATACGAGCAATAGCCGCAGCCAATGCAGGTGTCCTTGTTATGGAGAACCACGCCCTCATCGGTGCGATAGAAGCAATCCACTGGGCAGACTGCCATACACGGTGCGTCTGCACAGTGCATACAGGCCACTGAGATCGATTTCTCAGCACCAACGATACCGTCATTAATGGTCACAACCCGTCGGCGATTAACACCCCAAGGTACCTCGTTCTCGTTCTTACACGCTGTTACGCAACCGTTGCATTCAATACACCGTTCTGCGTCGCAGATAAATTTCATTCTTGCCATAGTTGATCTCCTGACTTTGCGGTGTTAGTTAAGCAGCCTTTTCGATCTGACAGATCGTGGTCTTGGTTTCTTGCATCATGGTGACACGGTCATATCCGTAGGTAGTACCGGTATTGACAGCCTCACCACGAACGATCGGATACGCTCCTTTTGGATAAAAATCGAGCAGATCCTTACCTTCCCACCATCCTGAGAAGTGGAAGGGGACGAAAGCAGTATCTGGTGCAACGCGTTCGGTTACCAATGCGCGTACCTTGATCTTGGCTCCGGTTGGCGATTTCACCCAAACAAAATCCCAGTTTTTAATACCGCGCTTGGCTGCTGCACTTGGATTAATCTCAACGAAGTTCTCTTGCTGCAACTCAGCAAGCCATGGGTTCGAGCGAGTTTCCTCGCCGCCGCCCTCGTACTCCACCAAACGACCTGAGGTCAGAATGATGGGGAACTTTTCATAGAGCTTATCTTCAATTGCTTTGTCCTGAACTGTCTTAAACAAAGTCGGTAAGCGCCAGAAAGTCTTCACGTCGTCGTGGGTTGGATACTTCGCAACCATGTCTGGACGAGTGCTATAAAGCGCTTCACGGTGAATCGGAATGGCATCTGGGAAGTTCCACACCACCGCACGCGCCTTCGCATTTCCAAATGGGTGGCAGCCATGGTTTTTCATGGTGACGCGGATGATTCCACCAGAAAGGTCTGTCTTCCAGTTCTTTCCTTCAGCAGCTTTTTTCTCATCCTCGGTTAGCTCATTCCACCAACCTAACTTCTTCAAGAAAATATGATCGACCTCAGGGTAACCGGTCTTAATGTCGGCACCTTTCGAGAACGAGCCATCTGCAGCCAAGAGGGACTTACCATCCTTCTCGACACCAAAGTTGGCTCGGAAATTACCACCACCATCCATCACGTGCTTGCTGGTGTCATAGAGGTTGGGTGAGCCAGGGTGCTTGAGGGCAGCGTTACCAAAGCAAGGCCATGGCAGTCCAAAATAATCCCCTGCTGTATCGTAGCCACTCACTGGATCTTTACCGCCACGTGAACGCAAGGTCTTTGGATCAAAGACGCTCATCATTCGCATATGCGCCTTTAAGCGCTCTGGGGTATGACCGGTGTAACCAATGGTCCAAACCGCTTTATTAATTTCACGAAGAATTGATTCGACCTCAGGCTCTTTCCAGTTCTTACCTGCAAACTTGGAATCGAGCATCTTGTAGTTTTTCGAGAGCTCTTTTCCAAAGCCCAAACGGTCAGCAAAAGCTTGCATGAGGACATGATCAGGAACAGACTCGAAGAGCGGATCAATGACCTTCTCGCGCCACTGCACTGAGCGATTCGATGCCGTTGCTGAGCCTGAGCACTCAAATTGGGTTGTGGTTGGAAGCAAATAAACCGCACGATTTTTATTGACCTCTCCTCCTGGAGCAGGAGGCATTGCTGCCATTGCCGCAGTTGCACTTGGATAAGGATCGACCACAACGAGGAGATCCAATTTATCCATGGCGCGCTTCATATCGAGACCACGGGTTTGGGAGTTAGGTGCATGGCCCCAGAAGAACACGCCTTTGACCGCGGTTGCCTGATCGACCATGTCATCTTTTTCAAGGACCGCATCAATCCAACGGGAGACGGTCGTTCCAGACTTTTCCATCATGTCAGGGGCATAGCGACCCTTGATCCACTCATAATCAACGTCCCATACGGCAGCGTAGTGTTTCCACGAACCTGCGGCTAGGCCATAGTAGCCTGGCAGGGAATCGGGGTTAGGACCAACGTCGGTTGCACCCTGAACGTTATCGTGGCCACGGAAGATGTTTGCGCCGCCACCAGAAACGCCAATATTGCCAAGCGCTAATTGCAAGATGCAAGATGCACGAACCATGGCGTTACCAATCGTGTGCTGCGTTTGTCCCATACACCAAACAATCGTTCCTGGACGATTCTTGACCATGGTTTCTGCAACCTTCTTCACTTGCGCCTCTGGAACTCCGCAAGCCGCTTCGACATTTGCAGGAGTCCACTTCTCCATCACCTCTTTACGAATGTCGTCCATTCCAAAGACGCGATCGTTGATGTATTTCTTATCTTCCCAACCATTTTGGAAGACGTGATAAAGCACACCGAAGAGGAATGGGATGTCGGTACCGGAACGAATCCGTACATACTGATCCGATTTCGCCGCAGTACGGGTATAACGTGGATCAACAACGATTACTTTGCAACCATTCTCTTTTGCATGGAGCATGTGCAACATCGACACAGGATGTGCTTCAGCAGCGTTGGAGCCAATGTACAACGCAGTCTTTGAATTCATCATGTCGTTATAGCTATTGGTCATCGCACCGTAGCCCCAGGTATTGGCTACACCCGCAACCGTGGTGGAGTGGCAAATACGTGCTTGGTGGTCGGTATTGTTCGTACCGTAAAACGATACAAATTTACGGAGCAAATAAGCTTGCTCGTTGTTGTACTTGGATGAGCCAATAAAGAAGATGGAATCCGGCGTGTATTTTGAACGCAGATCCTTCATCTTGGCAGTAATTTCATCGAGCGCTTGGTCCCAAGAAATTTTCTGATACTTACCATCGACTAATTTCATTGGGGTCCGTAAGCGATAGTCACCATGACCATGCTCGCGCAACGCCGCGCCCTTCGCACAGGCGCCACCCATGTTAATGGGGGACTCAAACACGGGGTCTTGACGAACCCAAACCCCATTTTCAACGGTGGCATCAAACGCACATCCCACAGAGCAGTGGGTACAAACTGTTCGTTTCACTTCAATCTTACCTTTGCCGTCGAGCATCGCCTTGGTCTCAGCCGCATTGGCTTTTTGGAGCATGTTCAATTGCGTGGCAGCAATACCAGCACCAACACCAATACCGGAACGTTTTAAGAATGTTCGACGATCCATGGTCGGTACCGCTGAGCGCAGTCCGCGCGAGAGGCTACCGATCAATTGGGATGGAACCCGGCTAGAGGCTGAGGTGGATTTGCGAGTTAGGCTCATGGTGAGACTCCTGCGATGTGCGAATAATAAATTGGTTAGTTCAATAAAAAACGCTCAATTAAACGAGCGTTGTTTGGTAATACTTCTTAATGTGAGCAGTTAAGTGATAGCCATCCGGTTTGGTGGTTACCGCTTCAGCAACATTTTGAACAACGGCTTGCCCTAATGGAGTTTGGGAAGCAACCGCAGCTGCACCAACTGTGACTCCTGCGCCAATAAAAAATGTACGACGCGAGGATTTCGTTTTTTCATTTGCTTCTGGTTTTTTGCTGTCCATAAATATTCCTTTATACGAATATAGTTATTGCATTTCTACTGATTTAGTTTAGAAGAACTGAATTATTTATGTAAGTTTTTGCATGTTTTTTTCGCTAGGACTTACCCTTAAATACCAAAGCTATTGTGTCAATTAAATTTAACTAAACCATATCAAAACTTTGACTTTCGATTGCCAAAAACTCCCGGGTTAAAGCCGAAACTGCTTTGTATAGATGGGTTTCCGGGTCGGCATCGATAGCGTCACATAAATCGTCATACCAAGCCCGGATGTGATCGTTGAAAAAAACCCTTTGGTTAGTAAGGTTAGAAACGCCCACATCCTCCCCCGCGATCAAGTAACGCATGACCTCAAATAAGGCGGCGATGTGATCCTCGGTTTCCGCGACTGAATCCGAGGCTTCCAGTCCAAATTGCAGAAGTGAGCGCCTGATATCGAGGAGTGGTTTTTCATGAAGATGCCCAGCAAGGTAATACGAACCGTATAAAAAAACATTCGGCTTACCCACGCCCAAAAAACTACTGTCGTATTCCGCTTTCCAATCCGCTGCTTTGCTGTTCTTAGCTGCTTCGACCAAATTCATCCAAACATTGGCTAATAGCGCCTGATTATCTTGCACCTCAGAATTTCCCGAAGCGCTAATTTGGTCAAGCAATATCTGATCCGGTGGCTGAAAAAATAAGTTAGCAAGGAGGCCATACAAGTCAGCACGTGCTAAGTCTTCAGCGAGGCCATCTTGGCTAAGTTCTGGTGTCTGGGGGGTATTTGCTTCGCTCATGAATTTTGTTCACAGTTCTTTTTTCATCATGTCCACAACACGGCAGTCGCTACACATCTTCAAACGATCAAGTGCATCACCAGAAAATGCATGATGTGTACCAATACGGCCAAGCATTAATTCGACCATCTTTAGGGTTCCAAATGCTTTTCCACAGCTAATGCAATGAAATGGCTCGGTCTTATTTAGCAAGACTTTTTGCTTTCGTTGCTCGATTGAGCTTAAACGGGGACTTAAGGCAATTGCCTGCTCAGGGCAGGTTTGCTCACATAGCCCGCATTGCACGCATTGCTTTTCAATAAATGAGAGTTGCGGTTCGTCGGGGTTATCCAACAAAGCACCCTCTGGGCAAGCTCCCACGCAGGACATGCATAGAGTACAAGCATCTTTATTCACCATAATTGCCCCCAAGGGTGAGTGGGCTGGTAATGGCACGCCTTCAGCAGGAAGTGCCTGTGGCGCAAATTGCAACAAATGTTCCAAGCTCATCTCGAGGGTTTCACGCTTTTGCATCGCCAAAGCGAAGCTAGCTGGCGGCGCCATCAATTTTTGAGATTTACGTGTGAGTAGCTCAATCATTACCTGATTGACGGTATTAACATCCGCGCTTGAGGAAGCCATGATGCAGCGCACACGCAAGCCATAGCCCAATGCTTGCGTAATCGAATTGGCTAGATCTGCCTGCTCGATAAGGGCGCTTCGGTATCCAGGGTCTTCGTCACCACTCAGTAGTAAAACAACCTCACCAAAACCATAGGACATAGCCCCAAACCACAAATCAATTCCGGTAGACGCAATATGTTCAACGGCAAAGGGAATGACAAATCCTGGCAATCCAACAACTTCTTTAGGTTTCGTCCGCGCAGCACGACCAACGTTCTCCAAAAGAGTAGTGCCGGCCTGTTGGCTATGTATTAATACGGTTGGCGCATTCTGACCAGGCTTCGAGCTACCAATAGTGCTCAAGTACGTTTGTGCCAGTGCTTTGATCTGTCGGCCCTGATACGCAACGCTTGGAAAGTTGTAGCGCATCGCCCCTGAGGGGCAAACAGTGGCACAGGCGCCGCATCCCATGCAAAGATTGGGATTAACTTCTACCTTACCCTGACCATCTTTAAACACCGACTGAATTGCTTGCGTTGAACACACATCAATGCATGCGGAGCACCCTACTTTGCCATTACGCCCATGGGCACAAATTTTTTCGGTATACACAAAATACTTTGGCTTCTCAAACTCACCGACCATTCCAAGTAATTGGCTAGCTGCCATTGATTGCTTGAAGCGATCTGAGCCGGGAGCAAAATATCCTTGTGGTTTTTGACTAATTTGAATACTGGGATTGGTTTGTAGATCAAGAATCAGATCAAACTCACCCTCACGAGAACGCTCTACTCGATCAAAATTAATTGCGCCGATGCCGGCGCATGCAGTAACACATGCGCGGTGTGACTTGCATTTATCCAAATCAATCTGAAATGACAAATCAATCGCATTTTCAGGGCATACGGCAACACATGCTCCGCAACGTGTACACATCTCTGGATCAATGGGATTGTTTAGTTCCCATTTGGCGATAAAGCGCCCTAGATAACCTTCAAGGCTTGTCATCTTTCCGGTAAAAACGGGATAGCTGCGACCAGTAGGCAAAGGACTGGGCTCGGTTGATAAAACATTCACTTCCAATGACTGACCCAGTTGCTCGGCCCAATACAAAGCTTGCTCTCCAGGGCCAATAATTAGGATACGCCCATCGCTGTGATAGTCGACAATTGGAACCGGATCTGGCTCGGGCAAATCGGTAACCGATAGCAATGCTTTAATTTTTGGATGTGCTTCGGTAGCATTCTTGGACCAACCCGCCATCTCACGAATGTTGACAAATTTAAGGGGCGCAACCAGGGGTTTTTCTGCCTGAGTCGCAAGCTCAGAAAACAGGGCGCGCTCTTGCGTGCAAGCCACCACAATCGGCTCAGACTCATTTAAAGCATTTAAAAACTGTCCGACCTCCTGACGACACAAAGCCGTATGAATGGGTAAACCCAGTTCCTTGGGGTCAAGGGGCATGCTGCGATTGCAATCGCAGACTAATTTTTTACTCATCACTGTATTAAAGCAAACGCATTAAGAATCTGTTTGATCAGAATTACGTTTAGCCTGTCTCTCTCCAATTGGTATTGTTTCTGGTGCCTTCGGGCTTGTTGCCTCAGATTCTATCTCTATTGGCTGGGTCGCGCTTTTCTGATCAACCAGAGTTGGCTTTGCTGGATTGGATTTGGGCGACTCCGCTGTATGCGAACTGGAAGCAAGCTTTTCAGGTGAATCCTCGACTGGTGTTATCTCAGACTCTGTTTTCTGGATGCTATCAGGATAAAGTTCCTCAGCCGATTTAAAGAGACCCAGAAGCTCAGATTGCTGCATACGCTTGAGCATATCCAATGGAATTGGATCTGATTTTGTGTAATCGTCAATGTAAATATCGAGGCCATCCATCACATTAAAGTGTGGATCACTGAACATCTTCTTAAGAGCAGCCTGCTGCACTAGAGGATCGACATCGGGGCGCATAAACGCTGAGAAATCAGGTGATTTCACATCGATTTTTTCAACATCATCCAAAGTTGGTGGCGGGGGTTTTGTTTGATCCTGATCAGAGGATGACTTGGTTAGCTCGCAATCTTCATTCTTTGGTGCAGGCGTTGGCGTAGTTACTTTTGCAACAGGTGCAGCCGACGGTGTTGAAGTTGTCTCTTCAGTTAGCCCTGCTTTTTTTCGAGACCAGCGGGATAAAAAATTATTTTCAGCCATTAGGGCTCCGCTGGGCGATTGGCACCTTTAAACGAGGCTGGTTTCGCACGCTTCTTGGGTTCTGGTTTGTAATTGGCAGCAACGTATTGGGCTAGGAAGGCCTTCATCTCCTCTTGAAGAGGACTTGTGTCGACTTGCTCACCGCCATCAATCAATCGGGCCGCCTCGTTATAACTCAACATTAATCGATGGGGTATCGCAAGCCCCGCTCCGTCTTCATTACTTACCTTCGGCATTGAATTTGGCTCTAAATAAGTCTCAAAATCGGTTTCAAGACGCCACATCACAAACCAGCATGGATTGGGTGAGGTGGAATTTAAATAATAGCCCTCGGCCTCATCCCGAAAAAATTGGAAGTCAAAGCCTGCAAACAACCAGGACTCGCCATCGTCATCTTGCTCTAAAAATCGCCCGACTACCTTGGGGTTAAGTTCTGTCCCCGCTTGCTCCAAAGCGCTACCAAACTGACCGATATCTGGAACAACTTCTATCAAGCGCCAACGATAGTTTTGCCAGGGATTATCAATCTTTTCCTTTCGCAGAACGATGGCAAAGCGCATGATGCGATCCCTTTAAGTCTTTTGCACCACAATACTGGGGAACTTGCTAGTCATGTCTTTGCTCAGGTTCGCAATCCGAATCGCCACTTGACGCGCAATCCCTTTATAAATAGCGCTGATTGCACCATCAGGATCAGCCACAACCGTTGGTCTTCCCGAGTCCGCCTGTTCGCGAATTGAAAGATTGAGCGGTAAAGCTCCCAAGAAATCCACTCCGTAATCTTGGCACATTTTTTTACCACCGCCCTCACCAAAAATATGCTCCTCATGATTGCATTTGGGGCATACATACGTACTCATATTCTCAATAATGCCGATGATGGGGATCCCCACTTTCTCAAACATTTTGAGCCCCTTACGAGCGTCAAGTAGTGCGATATCTTGAGGCGTTGTAACGATTACCGATCCTGTCACCGGAACCTTTTGTGAAAGCGTTAACTGAATATCGCCAGTACCTGGTGGCATATCCACAATGAGATAGTCCAGGTCACGCCAACGTGTTTGACGTAGAAGTTGCTCTAAGGCCGAGGTGACCATGGGCCCCCTCCAAACCATCGGGTTGTCCTGTTCAATCAGAAAACCAATCGAACTGGCCTGCAAACCATGCCCCTCCATCGGCTCAATCGTATTCTCAGCCAATGACTCTGGACGACCTGTGATGCCCAGCATCATCGGTTGACTGGGGCCATAAATATCGGCATCCAAGATTCCGACCTGAGCGCCCTCAGCAGCTAATGCCAAAGCTAGATTAACTGCGGTCGTTGATTTTCCGACACCGCCCTTACCGCTAGCGACCGCAATAATGTTCTTCACTCCAGGAAGTAACTTCACACCGCGTTGTACTGCGTGTGCAACGATATCGGTGGTGATGGCCACGCTGACATTCTTTACACCGGGAAGCTCTCGAATAGTACTAACGACCAATTGACGAATCAGGTCAATTTGACTTTTAGCTGGGTACCCCAAAACGATATCTAGGGAAATATCTCCCTCATTGACTTTGAGATTACGTACTGATTTTGAACTTACAAAATCAATTTGGGTATTCGGATCTTTTACCCCTTTTAGGGCCTGTTGAACCTGTTCCGTACTAACCGACAATTTTGTCTCCTTGCTTACTTTTTTTACGACTTCTGAGGACTAATAAACTCTAAACCCATAATGATAGACCTCAATTGATATTCAAGCAGAGGGGGCTTTTTCTTCGGCTTCATTAATCATTAAGCTCCATAAAGTACCCAAATAAAGTTGGGGTGGATTATTGATTTATTTTGCTTCTAAAGTCTCCTTGAATTTGGTAGTTTTGATAAGCTTGCCATATGAGATTCTTACGTAATGGGTTTTTCGTACTGATTTCGTTACTCAGTCTAATGACGCAATCGGTAGCTAACCCCACTTTTCCCAATAAACCAATCAAAATCATTATTGGTTTTCCTGCGGGCGGCCCCCTTGATGCCCACATTCGCCTCTTGACAGATCGCCTTCAAACAACGCTTGGTCAATCGGTCATTATTGATTACAAAGCTGGGGCCGGTGGTACCGTTGGGGCTCAATTTGTAGCACAGGCCCCCGCTGATGGATATACCCTGTTGTTAGCGAATACCGGAACTATGGTGATTAATCCAGCCATTTACAATCAGTTACCCTATGACACACTCAAAGATTTTCAGCCAATTGCTCGAACTGCACAACAGCCCTTGGCTCTCATTGTTAATAATGAAGTGCCTGCGCAATCGCTTCATGAATTTATAGACTATATTCGACGCAATCCTGGAAAGGTGAATTACGGATCTGCTGGAAATGGGGGCATTTCACATTTAGTCCCTGAAATGCTCAAGCAAGAAACCAAAACATTTATGGTTCATATTCCGTATCGCGGGAGTGCGCCAGCTTTTATGGATTTAATGGCTGGGCAAGTTCAATTCATGGCCGAATCCATTCCCCAGGCCGCGAATTATGCAAAGCAAGGCAAGCTGCGGGCGCTGGCAGTAACTAGTAGTAAACGCAATTCAGCGCTTCCTGATGTTCCTACCGTAAATGAAACTGGGGTTGCCAAATTGGAGGTTGTGGGATTTTATGGAGTTTTGGCACCAAAGAACACGCCACATGACGTTGTTTTGAAACTTTCGAACGCCTTTAAACAAACGCTGGAATCAAAAGAAATACAACAAAAGATGATTTCTCAAGGTGCTGATCCTGCTTTTTATCGATTAGTTTTTTGAATTAGACTTTAAGAATGGTTTGTATTTCAGCTCGATATCACCGTAATAGGCCTTCGTATCGGACTTCGTATTATCCGTATCCGTCAAAAGCGCAATACCAATCACATTGCCTGGAGCATAGCCATAGGCGGCTTGGTAATCCGCAGTCAAGTCTCTGCTGTGCTTGCGCCACTGCCCTAAGTTTTCTTTTCCCACATCCACCGCAATCATTTTGATCCGATTGGTATACGAATTGGGCTTGATTTGATTGAGCTGGCCGTTGGGTGACCAGATATACATCAGCGTTGCGTAGGGCATCTCTTGACCACTCATGATTTGTGCAAGCTCGCCTACCATTTTATCTTTCATGCTCAATTTAGATTGATCGCCATCAAACGCCACTAATATCCGCAAAGGTGCGTCATCAGAATATCGATCTAGATTATTTGCCTTATCAAGAGTCCCGGTCGCTTTCCATTGCCACTCAAGCCATAAATGTTGCGATGGGCGTGGTTTGAGTTTTACAGCCAATCCCGATGACGATTTTTTTGCATTGGCACTGAGTACCGTTCGGCCCTGATAATTTTCGAGACGATAGACCGTATTCTTTTTATAGGGTGCTACTCGATAAAAACTCCAACCTCGCAAAGGTTCATTTACTGACTGCTCCGAAAATTTCGTAATCTCCTCACGGGGAACTAAGGGATCTAATTTTTCTGCGCCAGACTGATTAGAATCGGAGCCCGTTGCTGCGCATCCCAGCATCAAGATGCTCAGAAGAAAATAAAGAATGCGATGATGAAATGACTTGGCCATGATGCAATGCATTATCGTAGAGCTTTTATGACCATGCAGAATGAATAAAAATCTCTGGTTTTTAACCTTGGCTCAAGGGCTTTATCTCACCAATAACGTTACCTTTATTGCCATCAATGGCTTAGTGGGTTTTGCGCTGGCGCCAGAACCTTGGCTGGCGACCCTACCGGTTATGGCCTATGTGGTCGGTAGTGCCATGGCAACGACCCTCGTGGCTAAAGTTCAACGACGCTTGGGTCGGAAACGCTCGTTTCAGATTGCTTTATTAGTCGCCTTCTTTTCATCACTCGTGTGTGCTTTTGCAACGCTTGAGAAACAATTCTGGCTTCTGAACCTTGGCACAGTGATTGCTGGTTTTTATAACGCCAATGCCCAACTCTATCGGTTTGCGGCCGCTGAGCTTGCCGATAAAACAGCCAAAGAGAAAGCCATCTCATGGGTGCTTGCTGGTGGAATTTTGGGAGCTGTTCTAGGACCCAATATGGCAAGCTGGACGCGGGATTGGTTCATGCAACCATTTGCGGGGGCTTACATCACTTTAGCCGGTGTTGCCTTAATTGCGATTGGGGTCGTTAGTCAAATTCATTTTCCTGAAAAGCGCGTTGATCCAGACCAAGAGCCTGGTCGGCCTCTTTCTGAAATCATGCGCCAGCCCTTATTTATTGTTTGCACTCTAACTGCAGCACTTGCCTACGGTGTGATGAACTTACTCATGGCAGCCACACCATTAGCCATGGAAGCCTGTCAATTTAGCTTTGACAAAACCGCTTGGGTTCTCGAGTGGCACGTGATTGGCATGTTTGCTCCGGGATTTTTTACGGGCACCCTCATTAAGCGCATCGGTGTGATGTGGGTGTTACGTACGGGGGTGGTACTCAATAT
>VYKP01000504.1_pt1 | contig 11920 bp, 17 predicted proteins | sample 5114551 | NCBI WGS metagenome assembly VYKP01 (sample SAMN12291777, study PRJNA351875) | freshwater metagenome | isolation source: freshwater lake | place: USA: Michigan, Baseline Lake | collected 2013-08-09
GTGTGAAGTCGGTCGACGCGAGTTGTCGATCCGGACTCTGCTACTTTTCGTCTGACGGCGTAGTCCCGCTCCGTCGGACGACAAAGTGGGTTAATGGACAGCTTGGTTAGGCGTCGCAGTAGCCTTCAGAGGACGCCGCTGGCGGCTGGTTCCCTGTCTGCGGCAGTCTTGACCCGATGCAACGACTCGATCAGAGTCACCAGCGACCGCAGCACTTCGATAGGCGAAATCCGTTATGCGCATGATCAGCAAGGGGCAAGTAACTGCGGCATTGCTTGTGTCCGTCACGCTTCTGTTTGGAGCTTGCAGCAGTACTCCGGAGTCGGTTAGCGAGTATGAGCGCTCCGAAGCAGGTAGAGTCCAACAGTTGAAGTCCAGCCTTACCGAAAAAACACTCGATCTCCAGCAGCGCAACGATGGGCCTGGCTTAGTTGCACTATCACTGCAGTCCGCCGAACGCTATCGCGCCGTCAACGCTCCGTTGGCTCGGGCGGATAGCCTGTGGACCGCCAGTGTCTATGAGGCTAGGCCCGCGCTGGCGGAATCCTACGCTCGACAAGCAGTGGAAGTACTACGCGACATGCCGCCTAGTGCCAACAAGCTTGATCGTGAAACTCGCGAGTACCAAACGGTCAACTACGCCACGCATGCTGCCAACCTGGCACTGCGTAATGGCGACAAAGTAGACGTGGCTCGCGGTTATGCCGAGCTTATTCGGCAGCTATGCAACGCACCCGTCAGTCGAGTAACGGTGAAACAGTGCGATGTTGCTTCGAATGTAGCCTATCGACAAGTACTGGCCCGATTGGGAGATCCCACCTCAAGGACGTTGACGGAGCGCGAGGAACAGAAAGAGCGTGAGGAGGTAGCCGCGCTTGCCGCCGTCGCCGATCAGATCCGCAACAGTAAGCGCCAGCGCGACTATACCGGTGCGGTGCGTTTAGGCGCGGAGCTTAGCGACAAGCTGGCAAAGCGGAACATGAACTTCTTAGCGGCTCTGATCGAGTTGGATCGTGCTGAATCATTCCGCGCGATTGGAGATGCCGCCAGTGCAGAGGCCAGCGTGCAGATTGCGCGACGGCGCATCGTAGAGGGAATTGGGCCCTCTATGCTGCAACTGGAGGCGAAGCAAGCAGCCCAATTGGCATTGCCTGAGTATGCACAACGCTTGCAGGACGAGGATGCTGCGTTGGCCGGCTTGAGTACTCAGCTTGGAATCGGCAGCATGGATGGCATGGCCGATTCGGTTGCTGATCCTCAGAAGCTGCAAGAGAAGCGCTCCGCGTTGGTGCGCACAATCGAATACCTGCAAAGCCGTGGAGCACATCTGTCGGCAGAATACGCTCGCCACCGCCTGCGTGAAGTGTCAGCCGCGTACCAAACCCGTGTGGCTGACTTGGCCACCGAGCGAGCGACAGCCCAGCGCCAGCGTATCGAGGACGAGCGACGCGATCGCGAAGGGTGGGAGCAGTTAAGTTCCGCAATTCGAACTGTCCAATCAATGCGTTCCCCAGCGTCAGTTCCAGGCGCCAACGCCGGCGCCGGGAGCTCAACGACGACATCCCAGAATGCGGAGTGCCGCTGTGGCTCCGAATATGTTCAATGCTTGGCGCGCGAAGCACGGCGCGCAGGTACGCGTTATCAAATTTCAAATGACGGTCGAAACATTGTTTATCTACGCCCGGACGGTTCCTGGAGCGCCAAGCGCGGCTTGAACCCAGACGGCTCATGTGGCGGCGTGGTGAACTGATTTTCTTTGCTTCTAGCAAAGCCCACTGCGCGGCTGCTGCAATCACTCGATTTGGAAGCGGTGCAAATATCATGTACAGAGCTATCGTGCTATTACTAGCCCTCACATCCTTTGTGCCCATCGGCGCACTGGAAAATGGGCACGGCACACTAAATATAGAAAGGGCCAAGAGTAAGTATCCGTATCAATGTCATGCGCATACTTGTTTTAATGGCGATGCCGAACGCAACACGGTGACTCTTCGCCAAGTTGCAGATGACCTGCCTCCCGAATGCGGTCCAAACATAAGTTGAGAGAATGGCTCCCACAGACCTGTGAGGAGTCCATGGAGAAGAGCAGATTCACCAATGAGCAGATGGTGGCGATTCTGGGCGAGGCCGATTGTGCGTGTCAGCCGGCCACCAGATCCGCACGCGCCCCTTCACGATGCAGACGGAGTCGGGCGTTCCATCACACTGTGGCGGCTAAGCCGGCCCCATCCGTTGAGCTTGCCTGCCGGTCATCCGATGCGTCGCCGATCCGTGGTCTTCTTCGCTGGTGCACGAACCATCAAGGTTCCGTACTCCCTGTGGGTGTCCGCGCTGATCGTGCTGGTGGCGGCCTGTGCAGTGGCGCTGCTCAACGCGATGCTTCCCGGCCTGCTTGGCACTGCACCCATACTGCCCGTGCCAGGCATCGTGCAGTCGGTGGCGAACGTGCTGGGATTCTTCACCGGCATCGCGGTGATGTTGGCGGTGATCGCCTTCGCGTGGGGCCATTGGGAATCCAGACGCGCTGACGCGCGATTCACCGACTTCGAGCGCCTGGTGCCACTCGAGGAGGTCCTGGCGTCAGGCCTTGTCATTGCGCCGAACGTCGTCGAACTCGATCGAGGCCGGATCATCGTTGCCCTGCGGCGAATCGCAGCGCATCAGGGCATCTCGTCGATCATGGCGCCTGCGACCGCCGGCGAGATGCAAGAGGGATCCGTCGATCGATTGCTTGTCGTCACGACCGAAGGCGCCTCCGAGTTCCGACGATTGGTCCGCGGCCTGAGGTGCGACGACATCGCCAGGGTCCCCGCCCGATCCGCACGCCGGATCGTGACGCAGGCCGAAGTCGGCAGCGGCTCTATGTGGATGCTGACCTGGGACTGAATGCCGTCGCATCCGCCGATCGGAAGCCCCACGGGCCGCGCTTGCCGGCAAGGGCTCGACTATCATCGGGAGCGAGTCGTCACGGTGACGACTCGACCGACGACGACGTTGCGCCTCACAGGAACCACAGTGTCGAATATCCAATACGCGTTCATCGACCGAGCACGCGTCCCCGGCCGATCAGAGCTTCAAGCGTCAATCGACGCGCTGGGATTCGATCTCAGACTTCCCGATGAATTCACGCCCTTCGAGGACGGCGGATTCCTCCAGTTCTCCTTGAACGGGGAGGAAGGTGCCGGTTTCGAAATCGGGTACGACGCGGCGAGCGAACTGATCGCCGACGACCCGGCAATGAAGGAGATCGCCGCCGGTCGAGACTTCTGCATCAGCATGGCCTGGCACGGGAACATGAAGGATCTCGCCTGCGTGATGATCTTGAGCTGCGCGCTCATCAAGGATTTCGGTGCCGTCGTGTCCTATGAAGGGGAGCCGCCGGAGTCGTTGGAGAGTTTGCTTGCAGCGGTCCCGGAGGTCCTGGCAGATGGGCAGGTGCAGGAAGCGAGGGATGCCCGTCTGATGGTTGAGCGCCCGGTCAGGAAACCGTGGTGGAAATTCTGGTGAGAGCCCCGTCGTCGAGGATTCAATCCAGTGGCGATGGCCCCATCGCCGCCGGATCCACGAGATCGCGGCTAGCCATGAAACCGAGGTCCTCCATGGGGTTCACGTCCGCCTGCCCACCGTGGGCGGTAGCCGCATCGTTCATGGTGTCCACGGCTTCACGGCTGTCCATCGCAAGCGAGAGCATCGAGGTGCTCGATCCGGGCGGCGTGCGGCCAAGCCCGGCGCCAGGCTTTGTCTATCATCCCAACTCCGGGCTTGGCCGCACGCCACCGGCCCCGCGCTACCTCGAACGTTGGGCCGCTTTGAGAGAAGTGTCCGATGAAGGCTCGGCACCGCCGCCGCTCTCGCATCACCGAAGCGTTGCACTCGGAGATCATCAGGCCGCATTGACGTGCAGATGGCCTGACTCGAAGAATAGAAGTCAGCGAAGGGTGAGGGACGTCGACAGGCAATAGGTCGACAGACTCCGCACGGCACACACGAGCCGCAGCAGCGGCGGTTCTCTTGGTGTCGCAGCCGGGTGAACGGCGACGCGTCACCACTCCTGTCGAATGTTGGACTTACCCACGAAGCGAATCTAAATGTCACTGGCCATCTCTCACAACGACACCCTCGACGAGGCGGAAGTGGTCGCGCTCTACAAGGCGAACGCCTGGTCGTCTGCCGAGAAACCTCGGGAGCTCCTTGCCGCACTCGGGAACTCGCATGCTCTGGTCACCGCTCGCATCGATGGGCGCCTGGTGGGTCTTGGCAATGCCCTCTCGGACGGCCATCTGGTGGTGTATTTCCCGCACATGCTGGTGCATCCGGAGTTCCATCGGCAAGGCGTCGGAAGATCGATCATGGGGGCACTCATGGAGCGATACGCCGGCTTCCATCAGATGATGCTTGTCGCCGACGGGGAAGCGATCGAGTTCTACAAGGCGATGGGGTTCGCTCGAGCGGGTCGAACCGAGCCGATGTGGGTGTACGCGGGCAATGACCACTGAGGCCGATCACCCGCAGGCGCCTGATCATTCGACCGGGTGGTTGTCTTGTCGGCGGCGCCGACAAGCGGCTCCTCGTGGCGGGCGCCATGCCGGGGCGTCTGCCAGCATTCGGCCCCACGGCCGACCCGTGAGATACACCGTCAGGACTCCGGATCGAACATGATCTCGCGGACCTCCTGGGCACATCGACACGCCGCGGCCAGCCGGGACGCCCAGGCGAGTGCTTCGTCGCGCGAAGGCACTTCGATGATCGAGAACCCGCCGATGGCGGCCTTCGTCTCGGGCGCCGGACCGGCAGTGATGGTCCCGTCAGGTGCCGCGATCGTGGCTTGCTGGCGCTGCAGGCCGCCCCCGAAGATCCAGACCCCGGCGGCTTTGGCATCCCGCACCACGGCGCGCGCCGCGTCGCCCACCGCTGGCAAGTCGGCTTCGGGAATGTGGGCCATCGAACCATCGTCGAACGAGATCATGTATCGAGGCATCGCACTTCTCCGTGGTGATGGCAGCCGAGCTTCGCACGGCCACGCGGCGATCCTGTGGCGTGCGCACACAGGCGGTGGGCGGGCAGCAAGAGTCGGTCAACCACATTTCTCCATGACTCGATGGAAACGCCATGTCCGATGAACTGGGTTTCGCGAATCCCAAGGTGATCCTGAAGGACCGCTACAAGCTGTACGTCGCTGGCGGTGTCCTGGGCGCTGTCGTGATCCCCTTGATGAACCTGCCGCCCGCGCCGATGCTCATCGTCAGTGTCGTCGCGTTGTTTGCTGCACCGATGTTCGTTGACGCGATCGTGATTCGGAGGAAATTCGTATTCCTGTCGTCGGAAGGACTCCGAGGTATCGATTCATCGGGTCGAAAGACGTCGGTGCGCTGGTCGGACCCGGTCAAGATCGACAGGGCCCCATATTTCAAATGGCCCGGCCTGAAGATGGAAAAGGAAGACGGGTCACACATCGTGTTGCCGCTTGCAATGACCTCTTCGCCGGAATTCCAGGAAGCGCTGAAGAAGTACGCGCCAAGTGGCCACGCCCTTCCGGAAGCGTCGAAGCAGTGGAGCGCCGAGTGAGCCGCTGGCCCGACACGGCGACGCCAGGCTGCTTCTCCGGGTGAAGCCCTCCCTGAGGCAGATCATCGCGACGGACTGGCCTGCACTCGCGTCGGCCATCGGTATTCCGGTGTCGCTGTTCGTCTCGTGGCTGTATCCCGTGCTGCATCCATCGTCATCCGGAAGGCAGACAGGGTTCGCCGTGGTTGGCGCGAGCGCCTGCTTGCTACTGCTGATGTGGCGCACCATGCGGGTGGTCGGGTTGTTCCGGGGAGGGCAGGAGGTCGAGGGGACCATCACCAGGATTCAACTGGCCAAGGACCGCGGCCGCATCGAGTTCGGTTTCGACCTCGACGGCAACGCCCATCGTGCATGGCAGCCAGTGCATCAGAGCAGGCGAGTCCTCGCGCTGTCGCGAGGGCAACGGGTTCGCGTGCTCGTCGACCCGCGTCATCCGGGCAGGGCGATCATCAGGGACCTGTTCGAACGGCCGGCCGACACCTGACTGCCGGGTCGCGCGCGACGTCGAACGTCGGAGGTGGGGCCCGCGGCGTGCCATCGCGCCGGTCTGAGGGGTGCCGTCGGCTTGGATCGATGGTCCGGGTTCAATCTCCCGCCGCGGTGGGCGTTGCGGCCGCGTCCATCCAGACCATCCCCCACAGGTGGCCGTCCGGATCGGCGATATCCCGGCTGACCATGAAACCGAGGTCCTCCATGGGGTTCACGTCCGCCTGCCCACCGTTGGCGGCAGCCGCATCGTTCATGGCGTCCACTGCTTCACGGCTGTCCATCGCCAGCGAGAGCATCGAGGCGCTCGTGCCCGGCGGCGGGAAGGGCCGCTGCGTCAACGTCCGCCATCTGGCGTGACTGATCAGCATCACGCAGATCGCCTCGCTCCACACCATGCAGGCGCCGGTCTCGTCGCTGAGCTGGGGGTTCTGCACGAATCCCAGGGCCTTGTAGAAGGTGATCGAGGTACTGAGGTCCGACACTGGAAGGCTGACGAAGATCGTTCTTGGCATGGGGTTCCTCAATCGTTGTGTGTCGGTACGCAGTCCCCCAGCAGTCGGGGCTCCGAAGATACGACGATCGACGACCGTCCAGATCGACAACCGGGAGCCAGGCCTTCCGCGGTTTCACGGACATGAGATTGTTGGTAACTTTCCGACAGTCGGAGAACCTGATCGCGAAGAAAGGAAGGGACGCAGTACTTCCGTGAGCACGCCGATGTGCTGTTGTACTCGGATGCGTTTTCTCCACCCCGAACGCTGCCTCCCCTCGGCACGGTCGGCCTGCCGTTCCCATTAGCCAGCATCTCGCGATCTCATGGCATACCAAGGGCGTGTTTCAAGCTGGAAGGATGACAAGGGCTTCGGCTTCATCCGGCCGGACGGCGGCGGGGGCGACGTCTTCGTCCATGTCAGCGCGTTCGTACGGCTCGATCGCCGGCCGGAACCAGGCGACGCGGTGATATACAACCTTTCCATGGATGGCAAAGGGCGTTGGCATGCGACGGGTGTTGCGTTACATGGGGGGCGCGCAGTCGCCGCGGTCTTCAGGGCTCCTTCAGCATCCGCAGGTCGAAGCATCTTCGCGCCGGCGTTCGCAGGCTCGTTTCTCCTGTTGGTCTTGCTGGCCACGGTGTTCGGCCGACTGCCGATCGCGCTCCTCGCGGGCTACTGCGTGATGAGCGGAGTCGCGTTCTGTTCGTACGCATGGGACAAGTCAGCCGCCCGGCAGAATCGCTGGAGGACTCCAGAGAGCACCTTGCATCTCCTGGCCTTGATGGGTGGATGGCCGGGGGCGCTGGTTGCGCAGCAGCGCCTTCGACACAAGACTGCGAAGGTGTCCTTTCTTGCGGCGTTCTGGCTCACAATGCTGATCAACTGCGGCGTCCTCGGGTGGCTTCTCACCCCTTCCGGTGCGAGTGTCCTCCGTGCGTTGATGGGTGTCGCGTGAGGGCCGTACCGTCGGAACTCCTGACCGTCAGCGGGGGAGCGTCGCCGCAACGTGGTCGCTGGTCCGCTGCGCCGAGAAGCCACCTCCGCAATCTGTCGTGCCGATGAGAACGCCGCCGTGTCAGTGCACCTCGACCACATCATGACTCCGTCGCGCGATCGCGAAGCCGCCGCACGGCGGCTCGCCGAGATCCTTGGCGTGACCTGGGCGCCGGCGCGGGTCGGTCCGCTCGCAGCAACCGCATCGTCTACTGAAGCGAACCCGACGGTCACGTGTGGGAGCTACTGACGGAGCGCTATGCACAGCCAGACATCCTTCGCGCCAACGTGCACTCGCCGACGCATTGCGACGACGCCGTGCTGCCCAGCCTGACCCACCCTGCGATCGCGTCGGCCTACGATCAACTGGCGGAGTGCTGGGTCGATGATCGTTTCAGCAAGGACAACGGTGTCGCCCAGCACCAGCGCGCCATGGCGTTCCTGGATGGTTCCGGGCCGGGGTGGGCGCTCAACGTCGGCTGTGGCTGCAACACGCGGTTCCATGCGCTGCTCAAGGGCAGAGGCCTCGATATCGAGGGCGTCGACATCTCCGAGCGGATGGCGGCCCTCGCGCAGGCCGCGGATGCAAGTGTCGTCGTGCACCACGCCGACATCTGCCTCTGGGAACCTCCGCGCAAGTACCGATTCGTCTCGGCGTGGGACAGCATCTGGCATGTGCCGCTCGACGCGCAGCGTCAACTCATGGTGAGGCTCATGGCGGCATTGGAGCCCGGTGGCGTCTTCCTGTTCACCGCCGGCGGGCTCGACACCCCGGGCGAGCATTGGGACGCGCACATGGGGCCGTCCCTGTACTACAGCACGCTCGGCATTCCCGGTCTGCTGGCCGCCATCGGCGAGGCCGACTGCGTCCTGCGGCATCTCGAGTTCGATCAGCACCACGAGACGCACCTCTGCGTCATCGCGCAGAAACCTGTCCGACCAGCCTTTCCACAGACTGAAGAGGGTGCCGCAAGGGGCGAGGTGCAGCCCGTATCGGGAATACGGGCCAGCCGAGTAACACCGCCAGCGCCGCAGGGCGTACCGTCGCGACCGTGCGAATAGATCTGAGTCTCCCTGGCTGGTGTCATCTCCGCGGCCCTGTACCCACCCACGTCGGATGGCTCCCCATGGCAGTGGTCGAGCGCGCCAAGCGCTGGCTCGCGCTGGTCATCCTCGTCTGCTTCTTCCTTCCCCTCGCCCAGTGCTCGTCCATGGAATCATCCGGAGCACAGCAGGTGGAGGGCCACTGGCCGTCGAAGGTGCTGGTGCCCGCGGACAGCCTGAAGTTCGAATCGCGCGACGAGGTGCCGGTGGTGCTCATGTACGTCTGGCCTCTGCTTTTCATCGGCATACGTCGCATGGTCAAGGCGAGGTGGTCGACTGCACTGGTCGCCGTCGCAGAGGCGATCATCGGTGGCGGGGTGCTCTGGAGTGTGGTGGTCACCATCGGGATCTGGGGGACCATCCGGTACGGCGGCGTGATCCTGGTCTCGGCGCATGTCGCCTACCTGGTGGCGGTCATGATCACGTTGTACGGTTGCGTGCGGCCACCGTCCGGACATCCGCAGCCTGCAGGAGAGCCGTGATCGCAGGCGCGGATTCTCCGGCGGTGCCGCGCGTCGCGTCGCACGATGTGAACACCGAATGGAATCCGCACGTCGGCCGTCAGCGGCCAATGCATCGTCTGCCGGTTCGCGGCGCGGACCGGATCAATCATCGAGGAGGCAGTGTCATGGGTCTGGACGTCGTCATGCTGGGGAGCCCCACGCTCAAGGCGATGAAGGCCGATCCGTCGGTCGAACCCGAGCTTCGGATGCTGATCCAGTACTGCGTCAAGCAGTTCCCGGAAGCCCGGGCGATGGATATCAAGGTCCCCGAGGCGATCGTGAAGGGGGGGCACCAGATCGGCGACTACTCGGACCTGCACATCCTGCGCGGCCTCGCGGTCGCCATCGATCGATCGCCGGACACCGTGGCCGGCCTCGCCGAATCCGATCTGGAGTCGATCGCGGACTCGTTCTATGCATCGGGAAATCCGAACACGGATTTCCCGCATCTGATCCATCACCCGGACGACAGCGGGTTCTACGTGCCGTTTGCCTTGCCCGCGCCGTTCGTCATCCAGGGCGTGCCGCGCGGCTACGACGAGAAGATCTCGATCACGTTCGGGTCGAGCGTGGCACTGCTCGATGAACTCGACCGACTCAACCGCGCGCTCAGGCTTCCGGGGGACCTCGGTGAAGTGGGCGAGGAAGCATTCGAAGCGCTTGCCGGGAAACATCGCTGGCCGACCGCGGCGCAGGTGTGGGGCGTTCTCAGGCTCTATGCGCGGGAGTCCGTGGAGCGCCCCGGCTTCATCCAGTTCAGTTGAGCCGGCGTGCGGTTCATCCATACGAAAGCGACCGTCGAGACGGGTGCGCCGCCGGGATCGAGCGAGCCAACGCATTGCGGGCAGCGATCCAGGAGAATCGGCGTGACGAACGTCGGAACGACTGGACGAAAGCATCGTTCGCCGACCTTGCACTGCATGCGCTGTCCGGTGAGAACCCGACCCCGAACGCCGTTGCGCCCGACATGAGGAAGCCATGAAACCCACCATCGAGCAGAACAAGGCCAACGCCATGGCGTTCTACGAACTCATGTTCAACGATTGCCGTCCCGCGGAGGCCGTCGCCCGATTCGTCGGGGCGACCTATCGACAGCACAATCCGCACGTCGCCGACGGCAAGGAGGCCTTCATCGAGTACTTCGAGCGGATGGCGCGGGAGTACCCGGGCAAACGGGTGACGTTCAAGCGGGTCGTCGCGGAAGGGGATCTCGTGGTGCTGCACTGCCACCAGCACTGGCCGACGGACGAGAACCAGGACTGGGCCGGGATCGATATCTTCTGCTTCGATCCGGACGGCAAGATCGTCGAGCACTGGGACGTGCTGCAAGTCGTGCCGGCGGAAGCCAGGCACGGGAACACGATGTTCTAGGGAGCCTCTGCATCGCCTGCGCGGACTCTCCATGCAGAGAGACCGACCACGCACGGCACGGTGCTCGTGAGAGCGACGGAATGATGCCTGCCAGCACCTTTCCACAGAATGGAGGAGTTATCGATGAGCGGGATCGAAGCGCACTACTCGGCGGCCGACATCGAGGCGCGCATCCTGGCGGCGATACGCGCCGTCGGTCTGGACCCGGCGCAGCGCCTGTCGCCGGTGGAACTCGCCGGCCTCGATCACTTCCACACAGGCGGCTTTCGCGCGTCGCTCGCGCTGCGGGACCTCGCGGCGATCCGGGCCGAGGACCGGGTGCTCGATCTCGGTGCCGGACTGGCCGGCCCCGCGAGGATGCTCGCCGCCTCGCCGGGGTGCCGGGTCGAGTGCGTCGACCTATCGCCCGACTACGTCGTGGCGGCATCGCTGCTGAACCGGCTCACCGGCTTGGAAGACCGGATCGGCGTACGCGTCGGCAGCGCTCTCGATCTGCCGTTTGCCGACGCCGCGTTCGACGTGGTGTGGATGCAGAACGTCGGCATGAGCATCGCCGACAAGACGGCGCTCTACGCGGAGATCCGTCGAGTCCTCGCCCCGGGCGGTCGGTTCGCCTTCCAGGAGATGGTCGCCGGCGAGACGCCCACCACGTACTTCCCGCTGCCGTGGGCCACTCATCCCGGGCACAGTTCGCTGATGGCTGCCGAGGCCATGGTCGCCGCACTGGCCAGGGCCGGCTTCGAGTGCATGCATTTCGCGGACGTCAGCGAGGCGCCCTTGCCGCCACCGCCCGACGGCACCCCGGAAAGCGTCCCGCAGGCGCCCCTGACCCTGTCGGTGTACGTCGATGATCTCGCGACGAAGGCGGACAACGCGGCCCGCAGCCTGCGCGAGCGCCAGATCCGGCTGGTCAGGGGCGTGTTCAGGGTGAAGTGACCGGGCGCGATGCCGGACCTGTGTGCGAATGTCCGGATCGATGTCGGATAGCCAACCACCAAGGAGGGATGATGAGAGAGATTCTGTTGCTGCTCACGATGCTCGGCAGTGTCGCCGCTGCGGGGGCGGTGTCCGCCGCGGATACGCAGACCATCGAGTACCTGAACTCGGGCAAGGTACTGCCGACGACTCTGCCGTTCTCGGAGGCGGTCCGCGTCGGCAACACGCTGTATCTCTCGGGCCAGATCGGCATCGTTCCCGGCACCATGAAGCTCGTCGAAGGCGGGATCGGTCCGGAAGCCCGGCAGACGATGGAGAACATCAAGACTTCCCTCGAGGCGCACGGCTATGCGATGTCGGACCTCGTGAAGTGCACCGCGATGCTGACGGACATCTCGGAGTGGCGCGCCTTCAACGAGGTGTACCGGACGTTCTTCACGGGCCGGTATCCGGCGCGCAGCGCTC
>VYKP01000258.1_pt1 | contig 11862 bp, 12 predicted proteins | sample 5114551 | NCBI WGS metagenome assembly VYKP01 (sample SAMN12291777, study PRJNA351875) | freshwater metagenome | isolation source: freshwater lake | place: USA: Michigan, Baseline Lake | collected 2013-08-09
CTCGCAGTTCAGTTCGACGCGGGCGCTCTCCGGGTCAACCGCGATGACCGTGATACGAATGCGCACCTGGTCGCCGATGCGCACCGGGAAGTGGAAGGCGAGGGTCTGGGACACATAGATCGACCCGGCACCGGGCAGGATAGTGCCGACCACGGCGGACCCGAAGGCGGCCGAGAGAAGGCCATGGGCGATGCGCCCGCGGTAGGCGGTGCGGGCGGCGTAAGCCTCGTCGAGGTGGACCGGATTGAAGTCGTCCGAGGCCTCGGCGAAAAGCCGGATGCGGTCCTCGGTGACGTCCACGATCTTCTCGGCGGCCATGCCGACGTGGAGCTCCTCCAGGATATAGCCGCCGGAGGGATGCGCGTGCGCGAGTTCGGTCATCGCCGGGCTTTAGCGGGCGGGGCGGCGCTTGGCGAGCCTCACCAGACGAGGTCCAGCATGGCGTAGCGGGCATGGGCACCTTCAGCGGCGAGAAGGGCTTCGGCCCGGGCCACGTCTACCCGACCGTCCGCGCCGCGGGCGAGATCGCCATGGATACCCGAGGCCACGAACAGGCAGTCTAGCCCCTGGCCGTTGGCTCCCAGCACATCGGTGACCACGCCATCGCCAATGCACAGGATGCGCGACCGATCGACCGGTCCGCCGGCCAGCCGCCCCGCGTCGGCCAGGGCCAGGTCATAGATCCGGGCGAAGGGCTTGCCGGCCATGACTACCAGGCCGCCCAGAGACTCATAGAGGTCTGCCAGGGCCCCGGCGCAGTAAATCATCCGGTCGCCGCGCTGCACGACGCGATCGGGGTTGGCGCAGATCAGCTCCAGCCCGCGCGCTGCCGCCGGGGCCAGACGGTCGCGGTAGTCCTCGGGGGTGTCGACCTCGTCGTCATTCGGTCCGGTGACCGACATAAAGTGGGCGGTATCTGTATCGTCGGTCGGGATGACGCCGGTGCCGGCGTAGAGCGGCGCGTCGCGCTCCGGCCCAATCAGCCAGGCCGGTCCCGGCGCGCGTCTGGTCAGTTCGGCGCGGGTAGCGTCGCCAGAGGTGACGAAGCCGCGCCATGCTGACCGCGGCACGCCGAGCGCGTCCAGCTGGGCCAACACGTCGCTGGCCGGCCGCGGCGAGTTGGAGATCAGCACCACATGACCGCCGCCGGCGTTGAAGCGGGTCAGTGCTTCACAGGCTTCTGGCCAGGACTCGCGCCCATTATGGATCACGCCCCAGACGTCGCAGAACAGGATGTCATAGTCGGCGGCGATGACGCCGAGGCCGTCGAGGGCGGAAAGCTGGGTCATGGGGCGCAGATAGGTGCTCGCGTCCACCGGGTCGAGATCAGCCGTAACGGCGCCGCTGCTCGGCGCTGCGCAGGGTAGAGCGCAGGAAGTCCGAGGGCGGATCAGTCTCGGCCAGGACCTGTTCCTTGATCGCGCGCGGCTCGCCGAACAGGTGGCCCTGGCCGAATGTCACATCCAGCTCGAGGATGTCGATGACCTGACGCTCGGTCTCGACCTTCTCGGCGATCAGCTGCACGCCGTAACGCTCGGTCAGGGCGGCGAAGTCGGCTGCCCGGATGTCGGGCATGGAGGGCAGGGGGGCCGCGCCGTCGAGGTCGAGCAGCTGCTCGACCAGCAGCTCCGCCGCCACCTTGATGAAGCGCACATCGGAGCGCTGCAGGTCGGCGAAGTCGAGGTCCAGCGTCTGCACCTTGTCCAGCGAGAAGCGGAATCCGAGGTCCGCCAGCTTGGCCATGTTGCGCGCCTCGACGGCACCGCGCGCGTCGAAGGTGGCTTGGCCGAGCTCGAAGATCAGCGACTGGCCGAGGTCGCGGTTCTGGCTGAGGAAGGCCAGGAACTCCGGGAAGAAGGTCTCGTCGCCGAGCGAGGTCAGGGAGATGTTGCAGAATACCCCGACCTTGCGATCCTGACGTGACAGCCGACGCACGATCTGGGCGCAACGGAACAGCAGCAGATTGTCGATGGCCGGCAGCAGGCCCTCGCCCTCGGCCAGCGACAGGTACTCGGCCGGCATCATGATCCGCCCCGAGGCGTCGCGCAGTCGGGTGAAACTCTCGTAGAAGATGGTCCGGCGCTGGGGCAATGTGACGACAGGCTGAAGGTAGAGATCCACCCGGTTCTCGGTCAGGGCCTCGTGCACGGTTTGCAGCAGGGCGTTGGACTGCTGGCGCTTGCGCCCCTCGGCGCTGCGCGGGTCTTGAAGCGGGGCCACAGCCAGTCGCGCCTCGATCGAGTCGCTCATCTGCTGGACGAGGTCCTCAAGGATGCGCACCTCGCCGGTGAGCGTTTCGGTCTGGGTCAGGGCGCCCTTCTCGATGGCCTCGGTGAGGTCGCTGACAGCCCCCTGGGTGGCGTCCAGCGCATCGGCCAGCAGCCGGTGCGCCTCGCGCAGCTGGTCGAGGTCGCGGCGCAGGGCACGGGCGCTCAAGGCCTGGGTCACGAGGGCATGCAGGGCGGCGAGCGTACCCATCGCCCCCAGCGCTCCGGCCACGAAGGCACCCCCGCCGAGGCCCGCGCGCCACAGGGCGGCCCCCGCTGTCAAGGACAGAAAGACGTAGCCGCAAAAAAGGAACAGCTGGATCAGACTGCGCATCAACGACGGTCGGGCCTTCCCCGGAAGGATTCGAGACAGTATCCGACGAGAATCACCCGGCCGCCAGCGCCGAGGTTCATTGACGCAAGGGAAGGACGCCACCGCATGCAGCTCTTCGATCTCACCGGCAAGTCGGCCATCATCACCGGCTCCTCGCGCGGCATCGGCAAGGCCATCGCCGAGCGGCTGGCGGAGCATGGTGCCCAGGTGGTGATCTCTTCACGCAAGGCCGGCCCCTGCGAGGAGGTGGCCGCCGAGATCAACGCCCGCTACGGCCCCGGCCGCGCCATCGCCGTGCCGGCCAACATCGCCGAGAAGGCCGACCTGCAGCGACTCGTCGACGAGACCAACGCCGCCTTCGGCAAGATCGACATCCTGGTCTGCAACGCGGCGTCGAACCCATATGCCGGGCCGATGGGCGGGATCACCGATGACCAGTTCAACAAGATCCTGCAGAACAATGTCATCTCGAACCACTGGCTGATCCAGATGGCGGCACCGCAGATGCTGGAGCGGCGCGACGGGTCGATCATCATCGTCTCATCGATCGGCGGGTTGCGCGGCAACGCCCTGATCGGGGCCTACAATGTGTCCAAGGCGGCCGACATGCAGCTGGCGCGAAATCTGGCCGTCGAGTGGGGACCGTCGAATGTCCGCGTCAATTGCATCGCGCCCGGCCTCGTGCAGACCGACTTCGCCAAGTACCTCTGGGAGAACCCCGAGATCCTCAAGACCGTGACCGAGCCGGCACCGCTGAAGCGTATCGGCCAGCCGCACGAGATCGCCGGCGCGGCAGTCTATCTGGCCTCGCCCGCCTCGACGTTCATGACCGGCCAGACCCTGGTGGTGGACGGCGGCGTTACCATCGCATGGTGAAGCCCGGCCTGCGGCGCGATCTGGTCTGGCGGCTGGAGGCGGCTGGCTTCGCCCTGTTCATCGGCCTGATGCGGCTGATCGGACTGGAGGCCGCCTCGGCCTTCGGCGGCGGCCTGCTGCGCGCGCTCGGCCCGCGCACAGGCACGCACCGGACGGTGATAGGCAACCTGCAGCTGGCCTTCCCGGAAATGGATCCGGAGGCGCGGGAGACGCTGGCTCGCGACGCCTGGGAGCAGACCGGCCGCACCTTCGCCGAGACGGCGGTGATGGACCGCCTCACGCCGGCGTCCGGGCGTATCGAGATCGAAGGGCTGGAACGGCTGTACGCGATTCGCGACTCTGGCCGACCGGTGGTGTTCGTCTCGGGGCACCTGGCCAATTTCGAGGTGATGCCCGCCTGTATCCTCGCCGCCGGGGTGCCGTGCCAGATCACCTACCGCGCCGCCAACAACCCCTATGTTGACGCCCAGATCCGGGCCGCCCGGGCGCGCTATGGCGTGCGCCTGTTTGCGCCCAAGGGTGCGGATGGCGCGCGCGAGATGCTGGCCGGGATGGCGCGCGGCGAGTCCGTGGCCCTGATGAACGACCAGAAGTTCTCGGAGGGGCCCGAGGTCGAGTTCTTCGGGCATCCGGTTAACGCCGCGCCCGGTCCGACCCGTCTGGCGTTGAAGCATGGCACGGTGCTGCAGCCGATGTCGGTGCAGCGCCTGCCCGGCGTTCGGTTCCGGTTGACCGTGCATGAACCTATTCCGGTAGGCGGGTCCGGGGACCGCGCCGAGGACATCCGCCGCGGGGTTCAGGCGGTGACGCGTTTTGTCGAGGATCGCGTGCGCGAGGCCCCGGCCGACTGGTTCTGGGTGCATAGGCGCTGGCCCGACCGGGTGTACGCCTGCCTCACCGAAATCAGTCCAGATTAAGGTAGCGCTGGTCCTCCGCACGGCGCCAGGGGCCGAGATAGTCGGCCCGGTTCACCCGCCGGCGGCATGGCCCGAAGTAGGCATCAGTGCGTATGAACGGACGGGGCCTCAGGATCACGGCCTCCAGCCGCGCCATCACCGAGCGGGCGGTCAGGGGTTTGACCACGAACTCGTTCACGCCCGCATCGCGCGCCTCGTTGACGCGGCGGCGCTCTGCATGGCCCGTCATCATGATGATGGGCATGAAGGGATTGGGACTGTCGGCGCTGTTGCGCACCAGTCGGGTGAACGCCACCCCGTCGAGGGGCACCATGTTGAAGTCAATCAGCGCCAGGTCCGCCGGGAAGGTCGCCAGGGCCCGGTACGCATCGGCCCCGTCGATGGTCTCGCGGATCGTTTCTGCGCCCGCCGACCTCAGCATGGTCGTCAGGATGTCGCGCATCTGGGAGCTGTCGTCGGAGATGAGGATCTTGAAGGGTTTCAGGTCCGCCATGGTCGAATCTTTGGCCGCCGAAGCTGGAATGTTGGTGCCTCTCGGTGCGGTGTAGCTCAGAAACGCCCGAGACGCGAAAGAGCCTCGTCAGGCCCGGCGTAGGGCTCTTGCCGACTGGCGCTCCAGTACCGCAAGGTTTCCAGGGGAATGATCCGGCCGCTCACGGCGCAGCGGACGTGCCGGCCTGGGCGCAGGACCACGAACTCGCCATCACCATAATGCAGCTGGGCCTCGGCAGAGGCGTCGGGGGGGGAGCCGGTCATCGCGGCACCCTACCTCGCCAATGCCCATGCTAGAATAGCCGTCCCTGATCGGAAGGCTTCGTAGAGGCCGCAGCGGGACGTCGCTCCCGCGGCTTCGGCGGCTGCCCGTCCTCGACGCGCGCCGCCCGGGCACCGTCCGCGAACACCAGTCGCAGACTGTCGCCCGCGGACAGGTCGGCCGCCCGTCGCACGAGCTGGCCGTCAACCGTGTGGATGCGGGCGAAGCCGTGGTCCAGCGGCCTGTCCGGATTGAGACTCTCCAGCAGGCGTCCGGTGCGCGCCAGCCTGTCGGCTTCACGGTTCGGAACGCGGGCCAGAGCGACCGCGAGGCGACGATGCAGTTCCTGCAGACGCTCCTGTGACCGGCCCAGCTGCCGTCCGGCCGCCGAGGGGGTCAGCCGGGCGGTCACGCGCAGCAGGTCGCGTTCATGTGCGGCCAAATTGCGCCCGAGGGCGGCACCGAGGCGGCTGGCGACGAGGTCGAAGCGCTGCTGTGGCAAGGCCAGCAGGTCCTCCGGCCGGGGCGGCAGGCCACGTGAGGCGGCGCGCAGCGCGGTTCGTCGGTCCTCTACCAGCCGTCCGGCGGCCCGGGTCAGACGCCGGTCCAGCTCGGCCGTGGCCGCTCCCAGATCGGTCAGCACCGGCGTGGCCATCTCGGCGGCCCCGGTCGGGGTCGGTGCCCGCCGGTCCGAGACGAAATCGATCAGGGTGGTGTCGGTCTCATGGCCGACGGCCGAGATTATCGGCACGCTCGCCGCGGCGAGCGTCCGGGCCAGCGCCTCGTCATTGAAGGGCCAGAGATCCTCGACCGAGCCGCCGCCCCGGGCCACGATGACCACGTCCGGGCGCGGAATCGGGCCGTTCGCCGGCAGGGCGTCGAAGCCGCGCACCGCCGCGGCCACCTGGGCCGCGGCTACCTCGCCCTGGACCACGCAAGGCCACACGATCACCCGGCAGGGCCAGCGTTCGGCGATCCGGTGCAGGATGTCCCTCACCACCGCGCCGGTCGGGCTGGTGATGATCCCGATGGTCGTGGGGAAGGCAGGCAGGGGCCGTTTGCGTGCGGGCTCGAACAGGCCTTCGTCGCGCAGGCGCGCCTTCAGCCGCTCCAGCTGGGCCAGCAGGGCACCGGCACCTGCCGCTTCCATCGTCTCGACGACGATCTGGTAGCTAGACCGCGCCGGATAGCTGGTGATCTTGCCGGTGACGATCACTTCAAGCCCGGTTTCCGGCTGGACGCCGAGGCCGCGCACCTGGCCCTTCCAGACCACGCCGTCGATGGCAGCCTTGTCGTCTTTCAGCGTCAGATAGACGTGGCCCGAGCCGTGCCGGTTGACCTTGGACACTTCACCGCGCAACCGCACATGGCCGAAGCGATCCTCCAGCGTGCGCTTGAGGGCGAAGGACAGCTCGGAAATCGACAGCGGCGGGTTGTTGTCTCGCGCCGGGCCCTCGGGGTCGGCGGGGCCTTCGAAGACGTAGGAGTCGGCGGGCATCGTGGGACTCTAGCGGGGGGAGCGGGTCGGGGGAACGGGCAAGGCTGTCCCCCGATGCAACGCCCTTGACGAGCCAGTGCCGGAATGCCAAGTGAACTTGTCAAGTTGACAAGATAGATGTGCAGTTCTCGCCGGGCCTTGAAGCCGAGCGCCCGCCATCCAGGAGACCAGAGATGCCCCTGTCCGTCCCGACCCGACCGCGCGCCCGACCGCGCGTTTGGGCGCTCGTCGCCCTCATGGTTCTGCCGCCCGTCGCGGTGGTCGCGGCCATCCCGTGGCTGAAACAGCAACCCGACGGCTTGGTTTTTCTCCTCACCGGAATCGCCGCCGCCCTGACGGTGCTCGCCAGCACCGCGCTGGCCGTCCTGCACGATCGCAACATCGACGAATGGCAGAGAAGCAATGCGCGGTTCTCAAGCCAATGGGGCTGGACGCTCGGTGCCGGCCTGGTCGCCCTGCTTCTGGCCCTGCCTCCGGTCCGGGATCTGATCGTTTCCGTCGCGGCCGTGTGGGGCGGCGTGCCGAGCCCGGACCCCACGCTGGTGATCATGACCTTCACCTTCGGCTTCATGGCGGCGGTCGTCGCCCAGCTCCTGTGCACCATCGTGCTGAGTCTGGGCTGGAACGCCTGGATGTCGCTGGACGCGCGCGACCCGTCGTGAAGAACAAGATCAGGGTACTTCGCGCCGACCGTCGCTGGAGCCAGGCGGAACTGGCGGCCCGGGTCGGGGTGTCCCGCAACTCGATCAACTCGATCGAGAACGGCCACTTCGATCCGTCGCTGCCCCTGGCGTTCGCCATCGCCGAGGCCTTCGCCTGCACGATCGAGGAGGTGTTCGAGCGGGACCGGCCGCCGCTCGGGCCTGCGGCCGAGCCCCCGTCGCCGAAGACATGATCCGCCAAAAAAGCGGCCCCAGCCGCGCCAGCGGCAGGTCCCGAACCCTTCGGGCGATGGCGATCCGGCCGATCCGCGACTTGACCGGCTCCGCCGACGCCGTCATTGCCGCGCCATGAACATTCTGCTGGTCGGTTCGGGCGGGCGCGAACACGCCTTGGCGTGGAAGATCGCCCAGTCTCCTCTGGTGGAGCGACTGGTCTGCGCCCCGGGCAATCCCGGCATGGCGCGCCACGCCGAGGTGCGGCCGGAGTTCAAGGCCACGGATGCCGAACGGCTGGCCGCCTTCGCCCGCGAGATGAAGGCGGATCTCGTCGTCGTCGGCCCCGAGACGGCGCTGGAGGCGGGACTGGCCGACCGGCTAGCGGCGGCCGGCATTCCCTGTTTCGGGCCCAGCGCCCGGGCGGCGAAGCTGGAAACCTCCAAGGCCTTCTCCAAGGCCTTCATGGAGCGGCACAATATCCCGACCGCAGGCTTCGGTGTCTACGAGCGGCCGGCCGACGCCATCGCGGCGCTGAAGGTGTTCCGGCCCCCCTATGTCATCAAGGCGGACGGTCTGGCGGCCGGCAAGGGAGTCTCCATCTGCCCGGACGCCCGCGATGCCCGGGCGGAGATCGAGCGCATGCTCGGCGGTCGCTTCGGCGAGGCCGGCTCGCGAGTGGTGATCGAGGAGTTCATGGACGGCGAGGAAGGTTCGCTGTTCGCCCTGTGCGACGGCAAGGTCGCCATGCTGCTGGGCGGGGCGCAGGACCACAAGCGCGCCTTCGACGGCGACCTTGGACCCAACACGGGCGGTATGGGAGCCTACTCGCCGGCCCCGGTGTTCACGCCGGAGCTGGTCGAGCGCGTCCGGGTCGAGGTGGTCGAGGCCGTCATCGCCGCCATGGCGGCGGAAAACACCGCTTATCGCGGCGTGCTCTACGCCGGGCTGATGGCCACTGCCGACGGACCGAAGGTGGTGGAGTTCAACGCCCGCTTCGGTGATCCGGAATGCCAGGTGCTGATGATGCGCTGGGCCGATGACATCGTCCCCTATCTGCTGGCCTGCGCCCGGGGCGATCTCGGCCGCCTGCCGGCCCCGGCCTTCAGCGCCGACACGGTGATCTGCGTGGTGCTGGCGGCCAAGGGCTATCCCGACAGCCCGCTGGAAGGCTCGATCATCCGCGGGGCCGATCAGGACTTCGGCCCGGACGTGCAGGTGTTCCACGCCGGCACGCGACGCCGCGACGACGGCCAGCTGGTCGCCGCGGGCGGGCGGGTGCTGAATGTCTGCGCCCGGGGCCGCGACCTGGCCGAGGCGCGTGACCGCGCCTACGCCGCCGTACGGGCCATCGATTGGCCGGGCGGTTTTCACCGCACCGACATCGGCTGGCGGGCGCTGGCGCGGGACGAAGAGGCCGGGGACTGAGGTCCGGCTCTCGGCTAGCTCCAGGCGAACAGCAGACGGCCTTCGCCCATGCGCTGACGCAGGGGCTCCAGGTCGGCGTGGGCGACCGAGAAACAGCCGTAGCTGCGGCCCAGCTTGCCTTCGCGCGCCAGGAAGTCCGGGTCGGCGTAGTCGGCACCGTGGACGATGATGGCCCGCTCGCGCGCCAAGTCGTTGGTGTACTCCAGCCCGTCGAGCAGCACGTTCGGCCCCTGCTGCGGCCCCCAGCTGGCCCCGGCGGTGGCGTAGGCCCCGACCGAGGACATGTGGCTGTCGGGCTCGTTCGAGAAGCGCTGGGCGAAGCCGGTGTGAGCGGGATCGGAGCCGCGGCCGTGGGTCGTGCGGAAAGTCGTCACTTGCCCCGTGGCGATGTCGACCTCGTAGAGCCGCGCCTCGCCCGAGAACTTGCGGAAGTCGACCAGATACATGCGGTCGCGGTGCGGCAGGCGGTGATGGTGAATGTCGAGTGCGGCCAGGGCCCGGTCCAACAGCACCTTGCGGATCTCGCCGCGCGGATCGACCACCGGGCGGCCGACGTCGCCGAGCACCTCCATGCGCGGAACGACGGCGGCAACCTCCGCAACGACCGGGGCGGGGACGGCCGCCGTCGCAAGCGCGGGGACCGGGGCGCGGGGCACCGCGGCGCACCCCGCCAGGGCAAGGGAGCCGCCGAGCACCAGACCGCGTCGGGACAAGCGCATGGAACGCCTCGGGTGCAGTGAATGGGGCCTTATCCATGACCGGGGTGCCCGGCCCTTGGCAAGCGCGGCTTGGCGGAACGGCCCGGGCTGATAGGATAGGGTGAACCACGGAGGAAACGTCATGCGGCTTTCAGCGATCGTCGGGGTCTTTGCAACCTGTCTCGCCATTTCGGTGCAACCGACTGCAAACGCGCAGGAATCCGGAATCACTTTCGTCCATGCCGGGCGACTGCTGGCCGACCCCGCCATCGGTGTTGTGCAGCGCGATAAAACTGTCGTGATCCGGGACGGGCGGGTGGTGGAGATCCGAGACGGCTTCGTCAGCGAGGCCGACGGCCGGGTCGTGGACCTGTCCGACCGCTTCGTCCTGCCGGGTCTGATCGACAGCCACGTCCACATTACGCGACAGCAGAATCCAAACGCCCGCCTGATGCAGGTGACGGACAGCGAGGCCGACCTTGCCATCGCCGGGGCGCACTTCGCCCGGATCACCCTCGAAGCCGGCTTCACCACGGTGGCCGACCTAGGCGGCGACAACAACGCCATCTTCGCCCTGCGCGACGGGATCGCCGCCGGCCAGGTGCCCGGGCCGCGGATAATCGCCTCAGGGCGCGCAGTGTCGATCCACGGCGGCCACGGTGACTCCAATGGTTACCGGGACGACATCATGCACCTGCTGTCGCCCGAGAGCGTCTGCTCAGGGCCTGAGGACTGCATGCGTGCGGTGCGCACCCAGGTGCGGGCCGGGGCCGATGTGATCAAGATCACCGCCACGGGCGGGGTGTTGTCGAACACGGCGGCCGGTCTGGCGCAGCAATTTACCGACGCCGAGCTGGCGGCCATCGTCGAGGCCGGTCACCGTATGGGCCGGCGGGTCACGGCCCACGCCCATGGCGTCGACGGGGTGAACGCCTTCCTGCGCGCCGGCGGCGACTCGATCGAACACGGCACCTATCTCGACGAGGAGTCCATCCGACTGTTCCGCCAGAGCGGAGCCTTCCTTGTGCCGACCCTGCTGGCCGGGGATTTCGTGTCGCGGGTTGCATCCAGCCCCGACAACTTCCTGACCCCGGCCCAGACCGCAAAGGCGCTGGAAGCCGGCCCGAAGATGCTGGACATGGCCCGCCGCGCCCATGCCGGCGGCGTTCGCATCGCCTTCGGCACAGACTCCGGCGTCTCGGCCCATGGCGACAACGCCCAGGAGTTCGCCCTTCTGGTGCAGGCCGGCATGACTCCGCTGGAGGCCATCCGGTCAGCCACGGTGGTGGCGGCGGAACACCTCGGCATCGAGCGCGAGGCGGGTCGGCTGGCCCCGGAATTCCCGGCGGACCTGATCGCGGTCGGCGGGGATCCCCTGACGACGTGACCGAGCTGGAGCGGGTGCGGTTCGTGATGCGCGGCGGCCGGATCTACCGTCAGGACTGACTGGAAGCGGCGCGGATCAGGGTCAGCAGCCCGCCCGGGTCGGCGAACTGCGCCCGCACCGGCCAGGCGACGACGCGGTCACGCCATGCCGCCGGCAGGCGCACCCAGTCCTTCTCGGTGGTGATAAGCCGAGCCCCGAACAGGCCGGCGCGGTCGGCGAGGAAGGCGAGGTCGCGGTCGCTGAATCCGGCATGGTCGGGGAAGGGCGCGAAATCCTTCAGGTCCGCCCCGGCGGCGACCAGAGACCGCTCGACCTTCCACGGCTTGGCGATGCCGGCGAATCCGATCAGCGGGCCGGAGGGCGGGCCGGCGTCGGGACTGAGCCGGGCGAGGAACACCGGCTTCTGCGCAAACAGGGCGAGCAGCTCCGGCGACGGCGCTGCAAGGTCCGTCGGCAGGAGGATAATGACCGCGTCGGCCCGGGCCAGTCCGTCGACGAAGGGCTCGCGCATCGGGCCGGCCGGGAAGACGGCACCGTCACCGAACGGCCATTCGTCCTCGCGGGTCTCGCCATCGACGACAATGAGGCTGACGGTCTTCTTCAGCGTCGGGTTCTGGTGGGCATCGTCCAGCACCAGCGTCTCCGCCCCGGCGGCGACGGCAGCGCGGGCTCCCGCCACCCGGTCGCGCGCGATCCAGGCCGGGGCCTCGCCGGCCAGCATCAGCGGCTCGTCACCGACGTCGGCGGCGTCGTGGCGCGCGGGGTCCACCTGGACCGGGCCGGTCAGCCGACCGCCATAACCGCGCGACAGGGCGTGGGCGTCGATCC